>VOFG01001241.1_pt1 | contig 396407 bp, 733 predicted proteins | sample 5384171 | NCBI WGS metagenome assembly VOFG01 (sample SAMN12384726, study PRJNA508395) | human gut metagenome | isolation source: healthy gut F | host: Homo sapiens
CGAACCATCCATTCTGGTTTGGTGCGAATATCTCTCCAAGCAAAAGTGCTGACGCATTTGCACCAAAATCTTTGAAAGGAGGTAAACGCAAATGACATTAGACGTAATTAAACATCATCGTTGGTGGTTTGCTATTTCCTCCACACTTGTTATTATCAGTTTGATTTCTATCTTTACTAAAGGCTTTAACTTTGGTATTGATTATACTGGTGGTACAATTGTTGAAGTTGTATTTGATCAACCTGTAGAGGTTAGTCAAGTTCGTGACGTTTTGAAAGAATATAATCTTGAAAATGCACAAATTCAGCTTTCTGGTGATACTACTGGTGAAACAGCGGGCGAAGACGTAATGATTCGTACACGTAATCTCGAGGCTAGTGAAAGTGCCGCTGTTGTAGAGTCTTTGACTAAAGCTATTGGAAACAATACAGTTAAACGTATTGAAACTGTAGGTGCTGTAATTGGTTCTGAGGTTACAGAACATGCGTTGTTAAATCTTGTTATAGCATTCGCAGCATTAGCATTGTATATTTCTTATCGTTTTGAATATAAAGTTGCTATTTCTGCTCTTGTTGCTATTTTCCACGATTTAATCATGGTGCTTGGCGTATTCTCTTATTTCCAATTGGAAATTGATGCGTCTTTCCTTGCTGCTATTCTTACGGTTGTAGGTTACTCCATGAATGAATCTGTAGTTATCTTTGACCGTGTTCGTGAAAATACACATACACATAAACGTTCTGATACATTTGCAGATCTTGCGAATGCATCTATTACACAAAGTATTCACCGTAGTTTCTATACATTGGCTACAGTTATGTTCGCCTGTGTATCTCTTTATCTGTTCGGTGGGGACACTACAAAGAACGAACAATGATAGGTAATCAATCAATATGATTGAACATATGCCAGAGTGCGGGTTTTGACAAAGTCAAAACCAACCTCAAAGTTACTTAAATGTAACGACAACAAATAATGAGCTATTCAAATAGCTTCAAGATATCTTGGAGAGTTTGATCCTGGCTCAGGACGAACGCTGGCGGCGTGCTTAACACATGCAAGTCGAACGAAGAGCGATGGAAGCTTGCTTCTATCAATCTTAGTGGCGAACGGGTGAGTAACGCGTAATCAACCTGCCCTTCAGAGGGGGACAACAGTTGGAAACGACTGCTAATACCGCATACGATCTAACCTCGGCATCGAGGATAGATGAAAGGTGGCCTCTATTTATAAGCTATCACTGAAGGAGGGGATTGCGTCTGATTAGCTAGTTGGAGGGGTAACGGCCCACCAAGGCGATGATCAGTAGCCGGTCTGAGAGGATGAACGGCCACATTGGGACTGAGACACGGCCCAGACTCCTACGGGAGGCAGCAGTGGGGAATCTTCCGCAATGGACGAAAGTCTGACGGAGCAACGCCGCGTGAGTGATGACGGCCTTCGGGTTGTAAAGCTCTGTTAATCGGGACGAAAGGCCTTCTTGCGAATAGTTAGAAGGATTGACGGTACCGGAATAGAAAGCCACGGCTAACTACGTGCCAGCAGCCGCGGTAATACGTAGGTGGCAAGCGTTGTCCGGAATTATTGGGCGTAAAGCGCGCGCAGGCGGATTGGTCAGTCTGTCTTAAAAGTTCGGGGCTTAACCCCGTGATGGGATGGAAACTGCCAATCTAGAGTATCGGAGAGGAAAGTGGAATTCCTAGTGTAGCGGTGAAATGCGTAGATATTAGGAAGAACACCGGTGGCGAAGGCGACTTTCTGGACGAAAACTGACGCTGAGGCGCGAAAGCCAGGGGAGCGAACGGGATTAGATACCCCGGTAGTCCTGGCCGTAAACGATGGGTACTAGGTGTAGGAGGTATCGACCCCTTCTGTGCCGGAGTTAACGCAATAAGTACCCCGCCTGGGGAGTACGACCGCAAGGTTGAAACTCAAAGGAATTGACGGGGGCCCGCACAAGCGGTGGAGTATGTGGTTTAATTCGACGCAACGCGAAGAACCTTACCAGGTCTTGACATTGATGGACAGAACTAGAGATAGTTCCTCTTCTTCGGAAGCCAGAAAACAGGTGGTGCACGGTTGTCGTCAGCTCGTGTCGTGAGATGTTGGGTTAAGTCCCGCAACGAGCGCAACCCCTATCTTATGTTGCCAGCACGTTAGGGTGGGAACTCATGAGAGACTGCCGCAGACAATGCGGAGGAAGGCGGGGATGACGTCAAATCATCATGCCCCTTATGACCTGGGCTACACACGTACTACAATGGGAGTTAATAGACGGAAGCAGAACCGCGAGATGGAGCAAACCCGAGAAACACTCTCTCAGTTCGGATCGTAGGCTGCAACTCGCCTACGTGAAGTCGGAATCGCTAGTAATCGCAGGTCAGCATACTGCGGTGAATACGTTCCCGGGCCTTGTACACACCGCCCGTCACACCACGAAAGTCGGAAGTGCCCAAAGCCGGTGGGGTAACCTTCGGGAGCCAGCCGTCTAAGGTAAAGTCGATGATTGGGGTGAAGTCGTAACAAGGTAGCCGTATCGGAAGGTGCGGCTGGATCACCTCCTTTCTAGGGAGACATACACCGAGCCAAGAGCTTGGATGTCACTTAGGTCGACACTTTGGCGAGTAAGTAGACGTAGCATAAGCGCTAGCTGTACATATATTACAACCTATAGCTCATTGTTTGGTTTTGAGAGATCTGTTCGAGTCCAAAGACATTTCTCAAACAGTTGGGAAATTGAATGAATAATCGCAAGATGTAGTCTGGAAGTATATTACGCAAGATTGTGCAACGGGGTAGGACGGAATTTATTATTGTTTGTTCTTTGAAAACTGCATAGAAGATAATTATTATATATTTGTAAGGTCATCTCTTAGAATTTCTAAGTAGGTTGACCCGAGCACATAGGAAATAATTCTCTGACTTAATGGTGACGTACATGAAAATGTACGGCTACAAATAAACGACAATGTATCTAATGCATGTCAATAAAATCTAAATCAATAGATTTCGTCAATTTGATGGATATCAAGGAATGCCAGTGAATGAAGTCGCCGCGTACTTTGTGTACGCAAGAAAATCGAACGCAATGACGACGAGATAAGCGCAAAATATGGCGCAATTTTAAGTAAAGATTTTAAGGGCGTACGGTGGATGCCTTGGCGATATCAGCCGAAGAAGGACGCGGTAAGCTGCGATAAGCTACGGAGAGGTGCAAGCAACCTGTGACCCGTAGATTTCCGAATGGGGGAACCCGGCAGTGGTTATGCACTGTCACCCATAGCTTAGACTATGAGGAGGGCACCTGGGGAACTGAAACATCTAATTACCCAGAGGAAGAGTAATCAAACGAGATTTTCTTAGTAGCGGCGAGCGAACGGGAAAGAGGCCAAACCGGAGCGGGCAACCGCACCGGGGTTGAGGACAGTCATCAAGTGTAAATGAGGTAGAAGAATCGAGCTGGAAAGCTCAGCCGAAGAAGGTGAAAGCCCTGTAATCGAAACCTTGCATACACGGGACTGTATCCAGAGTACCACGAGACACGTGAAACCTTGTGGGAAGCAGGGGGGACCACCCTCCAAGCCAAAATACTGATATCGACCGATAGCGCATAGTACCGTGAGGGAAAGGTGAAAAGAACCCCTGGCGGGGAGTGAAAGAGAACCTGAAACCGTATGTCTACAAACAGTCGAAGTCTGTATATATATCAGGACGACGGCGTGCCTATTGAAGAATGAACCGACGAGTTACTGTTGCTAGCGAGGTTAAGTGGAAAACATGGAGCCGCAGCGAAAGCGAGTCTGAACAGGGCGTTCAGTTAGTAATAGTAGACCCGAAACCGTAGTGATCTATCCATGGCCAGGTTGAAGCACAGGTAAAATTGTGTGGAGGACCGAACTCGTGAGCGTTGAAAAGCTTTGGGATGAGTTGTGGATAGGGGTGAAATGCCAATCGAACACGGAGATAGCTGGTTCTCCCCGAAATAGCTTTAGGGCTAGCCTCGAGGTTGAGAGTATAGGCGGTAGAGCACTGATCGGGCTAGGGGCCATACCGGTTACCGAACCTAGTCAAACTACGAATGGCTATACTTATACTCGGGAGTCAGACAGTGAATGATAAGGTCCATTGTCAAGAGGGAAACAGCCCAGAACACCGACTAAGGTCCCAAATGTTACACTAAGTGGCGAAGGATGTGGAGTTTCCAAAACAACCAGGATGTTGGCTTAGAAGCAGCCATCATTTAAAGAGTGCGTAATAGCTCACTGGTCGAGAGACTCTGCGCCGAAAATGTCCGGGGCTAAAGTGTAAAACCGAAGTCGTGTCATGTACAGCAATGTATATGGGTAGGGGAGCGTTCTCATTGGGTTGAAGCAGTACCGTAAGGAGTTGTGGACTGATGAGAAGTGAGAATGTCGGTATGAGTAGCGAAAAGAATGGTGAGAATCCATTCCACCGAAAGCCTAAGGGTTCCTGAGCAACGATCGTCGTCTCAGGGTAAGTCGGGACCTAAGCCGAGGCGGAAAAGCGTAGGCGATGGACAACAGGTTGAAATTCCTGTACCGGTGTGAATCGTTTGATCGATGGAGTGACACAGTAAGGTAGGTCAGCACGCGATTGGAAGAGCGTGTTTAAGCAGGTAGGTTGAGCTATAGGCAAATCCGTAGCTCTAAAAGCTGAGATGTGATGACGAGTGACTAGCAATAGTCGCGAAGTGATTGATCCTACACTGTCGAGAAAAGCTTCTAGGTAGAGACACATCGCCCGTACCAAAACCGACACAGGTAGGCGGGGAGAGAATCCTAAGGTGCGCGGGAAAACCCTCGTTAAGGAACTCGGCAAAATGCCTCCGTAACTTCGGGAAAAGGAGGACTCATGTAGTGTGAAGTGCAGCAACGCGTGGAGCATGAATGAGTGGCACAAGAGAGGCGCAAGCGACTGTTTACCACAAACACAGGTGCCTGCTAAAGCGAAAGCTGATGTATAGGTGCTGACACCTGCCCGGTGCTGGAAGGTTAAGAGGAGTGCTTAGACTTCGGTCGAAGGTATGAATTGAAGCCCCAGTAAACGGCGGCCGTAACTATAACGGTCCTAAGGTAGCGAAATTCCTTGTCGGGTAAGTTCCGACCCGCACGAAAGGTGTAACGACTTGCGCACTGTCTCAACGAGGGACCCGGTGAAATTGAAGTACCTGTGAAGATGCAGGTTACCCGCGACTGGACAGAAAGACCCCATGGAGCTTTACTGCAACCTAAGATTGAACTTAGTTAATGAATGTACAGGATAGGTGGGAGACGTAGAACCTAGGACGCCAGTTTTAGGGGAGTCATTGTTGGGATACCACCCTTTCATTAATTGATTTCTAACGGGCCGAGTAACGACCGGCCGGACAGTCTTAGGCGGGCAGTTTGACTGGGGCGGTCGCCTCCAAAAAGAGTAACGGAGGCGCCCAAAGGTTCCCTCAGAGCGGACGGAAATCGCTCGAAGAGTGTAAAGGCAGAAGGGAGCTTGACTGCGAGACGGACAGGTCGAGCAGGGACGAAAGTCGGGCTTAGTGATCCGGTGGTGCCGAGTGGAAGGGCCATCGCTCAACGGATAAAAGCTACCCTGGGGATAACAGGCTAATCTCTCCCAAGAGTCCATATCGACGGGGAGGTTTGGCACCTCGATGTCGGCTCATCACATCCTGGGGCTGAAGTAGGTCCCAAGGGTTCGGCTGTTCGCCGATTAAAGTGGTACGTGAGCTGGGTTCAGAACGTCGTGAGACAGTTCGGTCCCTATCCATCGCGGGCGGAAGAAACTTGAAGGGGGCTGCTCCTAGTACGAGAGGACCGGAGTGGACGAACCGCTGGTGTACCAATTATCCTGCCAAGGGTACAGTTGGGTAGCTACGTTCGGGACGGATAAACGCTGAAAGCATCTAAGCGTGAAACCAGCCTTGAGATGAGGTTTCTCATAGCATAAGCTAGTAAGATCCCATGTAGACGACATGGTTGATAGGCCAGGTGTGAGGGAAGAGCCGTGAGGTTTGGAGCTGACTGGTACTAATAGATCGAGGGCTTTACTTAACTTTGAGTAAAAACATTAACATTAAGCAGAATGTGCAACAAATATATATAACTTCTATGTGGTTTTCAGAGTACAAACTCTGACAGATTCAGTGGCGATGGCTATGAGGATTCACCTGTTCCCATCTCGAACACAGTAGTTAAGCTCATAAACGCCGAAAGTACTTGGCTGGAGACGGCCTGGGAGGATAGGAAGCCGCTGATTAACTTAAAGGCACACCTGAGGGTTTTTTTTTTTAGTCTTCGACTAGCTAACCCTACTAGATCCTCTAGCCAAGGTTGTAGAGGTATTATCCATGTACGTGTCCATGTAAGACGGCACTGGGAAAAGCAGGGCAGTAGAAGATGGAGGAGTGAAACGACGACAGATTCACTGCATCAATCCACAGTGAGGAAGCAAGTAGGGAAACTAAGAGTCGCGAAGGACTTAGAACTACCGAAAGCGACTACTTTAAAATGTAAATAAACTTACCCATATGAGTGCTTCCGAACGTAAGATTTACCGAGCCCCTGCAAAAGCAGAGATAGGGAAATAACAACAGTAGAATTTAATATATAAGCCGCGGCTAGTGGTAGTATTTATTATTCTACACTATCCATACGGTAGTGGATTTGATAACAAGCTCGCATTCTACCGATGAACTACGCCCGCACGATGTAAATATTGTATCATATATTTACATATACATTCAAGTAATCATAGATATATCTATGATTATACCTATAGTAGTAAATGTATTGAATTACTTTCAATCTAGATGTATAAAATAATAGAAAAGGAGGAATTCGTATGTCAAAAGTATATAAAGTTCATAAATGGTTATCTATCATTTCCTTAATTTTCTTCTTAATGTTTTGTATTACAGGATTAGTACTCATGTTTCGAACTGAGTTAAATGCATGGGCTCAAGGTGGAACAACACATCATTCATCAGCTATAATGTCGATGAATGAACATGAAGAATCTATATTTAAGTATGCTGATCAGGGGCACTACTTGTTAAACAGAAATATCCATCAAAAGATATTTTTGAATATATCCCCTGCTATGGGGGGCTACACATATTTTACGGTATCGTATTATTGAATCTACGGCTACGGTAGCACCTCCAGCTCGTATGGGAATGGGTGGGGATTATGTTTTATATAATCCTATATCTAAAGAACTGATTACTTCACATAATGAGCCTCCTGTACATCCTTGGATTCGTAGTATGTTACATACTCTTCATCAATTACATACACGATTAGATTTAGGTAAAATTGGCATATATATTGTAACATTCTTATCATTTTTATGTAGTCTCACTATTATTTCAGGGATTTTTTTTATATGGTCCATTTCGTAAAAGTTATTCTAAAGCCTCTGTTTTATCTAAGAAAATGAAAATAGGTGCATTACATCGTGAATTCTCAATAGTTGCAACGGTCTGGGGATTTATATTATGTATAACAGGTGTATGGATTGGGGGCTTTTTTATTGCAAATGATAACTATAATGCCGATGTACTTCATAATGCTAAACAGGAACTTTCGATTGGACAATCTGAAATATTGCAAACCATCAGAAGCAATTTCTCGTATAATGAAAGTATATCCAGATCGACAAGTTATTTCTATGGATTATCCATCTAAGTTTAACAATTACCATTATGCATTTTATTTAGGTGCAGAAAATGATGATGATCCAGCTATGTTTCTTGGACAGCCTGTATATGCTAACTTGTATGTCGATTCTAGTAATGATAGATTTTCTACTAAAGCAGTTCCATGGTATTTTTACAGGTATGACAACTATGATTAACCTACATATTCATAATCATAATACGATGGCTCTGAAGATATTGTGGGCTATATGGGATATTGTTCTCATTATTGGTATCGTGACTGGACTTATGATGACTATTATTAGAAAGTATAAAAAATCAGATGTAATTCTATCTAAAGTATCGGTAGAGGAAAAAGCATATTTGGCGTACACCATTATTTTGTAGTATATCTGTTCTTATAGGATTGCTTCTACCACTTTGGCAAAATCCTGTTATGAATACGATTGCTGCTATTTGTTTAACTGTATCACTTATTGTATTTTTTATCTCTTTACTTAAAGAAAGTAAACAATATTGATTATTTTCGAACTGAAATGATATAATAATAAATATAGTTGTTTTTATATACATAAAAAATACGTATTATTATTTATGACTCAGAAAGTGGTAGTTATTATGAATTTTATAAAAGCATTTTTCCAGTCAGAGTCTGCTGGTGGGATATCCTTGCTGTCCGCTGCTATTTTAGGCGTTCTTGTGGCGAACTCACCGATTGCAAAGACAGTATTTTGCAGTCATGCAAATACACCTTGGTCCAATGACTATACTGGAGTGGGTAAATGATGCCTTAATGGCTCTTTTTTTTCCTTTATGTTGGTATAGAGATCAAGAAGGAAATGATTTCTGGGGGAGCTTGATACGAAGGCGAAACGTGTGCTTCCCTGTATTAGCCGCATTTGCAGGTGTTATTACGCCAGCTATTGTGTATTATTTTGCGGCTGGATATATGCCAGAATATAGACATGGTTGGGGGATTCCTACCGCTACAGATATTGCTTTTGCTATAGGCGTTATTACAATGCTTGGTAATAAGGTATCTACAGCGATGAAAGCCTTTCTAGCTGCATTAGCTATTATTGACGACTTGATTGCCATAGTCGTTATTGCTCTCTTTTATGGGGCAGGCGTTAACTTTATGGATTTAATAGCTGCTGCGGCTGTAACTGGTTTACTGATTTATACTAATAAGCAAGGCTATTTAAGACCACTTCCGTATTGTGTTCTAGGATTAGTTCTTTGGTATTTAGTTTTAAAATCTGGTGTGCATGCTACCATTGCTGGTGTTGTACTGGCTATGACAATTCCTTTTAAAGGTAAAGTTATAGATAAGGTAGTATATCCTATGGAAGAATGGGCGCATGCTTTACGCAATTGGGTAAACTTCCTAATTATACCATTATTTAGTTTTTTAAATGCTGGTGTATCCTTTGCTGATTTTTCCATAGATAATTTATTCCATCCTGTAATCATAGGTGTTTCATTCGGTTTAATCTTAGGAAAACAATTAGGTATATTCTCTGCCGTCTACATTTTGGTTCAATCTAAGGCAATTAAGATGCCTACAAAAACGACGTGGCCTGAAATTTATGGGACAGCTATTTTGTGTGGTATTGGTTTTACTATGAGCCTTTTTGTTGCTACACTGGCTTTCCCACCAGGTATAACACAAGAAATGGCTAAGGTAGGTATCTTTATAGGATCAATCACGGCAGGCTTGCTAGGTGCGATTGTCCTAATTTTAGCTTATCAAATACGCAAGATGCGTGGTAAAATTTAATAAAATAATCTTTTGTAAGTATAGAAAGGATTCAAATGGAACGCATTTTTGTTTTCTTACGTTCTCCAGGTGCAGCTACATCTGTACTCCTAGGAGCAACAGTACTCGCTTTAATTTTAGCGAACTCTCCATCATCTGAACAATACTTTCAAATCGTTAATCACCATATAGGTAATCTAACAATTTTAGAATGGGTTAATGATGCATTGATGGCAATCTTCTTCCTTTTTTGTAGGTCTCGAAGTTAAGCGTGAATTAGTATCAGGTGAGCTTAATACTAATGCTAAGCGTGTGATGCCAGGCATTGCCGCATTATTTGGTGTTCTAACGCCCGCTTTTTATCTACTACTTAATTGCAGGTTTTCATTCTGAATATATACATGGTTGGGCAATACCAACTGCTACGGATATTGCATTTTCCATCGGTATTATATCTGCGTTTAAGGCTCTAGAGTACCGAATTCAATGAAAGTATTTCTAACAGCTCTTGCCGTTATAGATGATTTGATTGCTATCATCGTAATTGCAATCTTCTATGCGTCAAGTATTCACATGATGTATTTAGGTGTGGCTGTCGTAGTTGTAGCTGCTTTAATCTATTGTAATAAGCAAGGATATGTACGACCTTTACCATATATCATTTTAGGGTTTATCCTTTGGTATTGTGTATTAAAATCTGGTTTACATGCAACTATGGCTGGTGTAATCTTAGCTATGACAATTCCTTCAAAAAGGTAAACGAGGCCGTAAGTATGTTCGTCCAATGCAACATTGGGAACATTTATTATCCAATTGGGTTAGTTTTTAATTGTACCAATATTTGCATTCTTTAATGCCGGTGTAGATTTACGTAATGTATCTGTTAATGACTTAACACATCCTGTAGTGCTTGGTGTTGCATTAGGTCTTATTATAGGGAAACAATTAGGTATTTTTGGTGCAGTATTTGCGATGGTGAAATGTGGCCTTGTACCAATGCCTACAGAAGCTAATTGGAAGCATGTATATGGTACTGCGATTGTATGTGGTATAGGCTTTACAATGAGTATCTTCGTATCTATCTTGGCATTTGAACCCGGTCACGCTCAAGAAATGGCAAAAGGTGGCGTTATACTTGGCTCATTAATCTCTGCATTATTCGGCTACATCTTCTTAAGACTTGTTGGTGCAAACCGAAAAGAATGTCATATTGGTGTATACCATAACTGCTAAAATTGAATAAAACTATTAAATCTCCATTATAGACTGAAGAGTATTTCCGACTTTAGAAGTAATCTAAGCGAATATTCTTGCAGGATATAATGGAGATTTTCATTGGTATCTTATAATTTTATGATATATATGTAATACACCCTTAAAACTATACTATAACTATAATTTAATATATATGAATTATTGATATTAATAGAACTTTTATGGTTTATAGATTATTTAAAACTGTATAGTATACTACTTAATGTAAGGTGAGGTGTATATGATAAAAAAAATAATTATTACATGTACGCTTGTTTGTATGATTGTAATGGTATCCTCTGTATCATTAGCAAAAACTATTGATCGGGGGGGCAACGAGGGCATCACGTTAGTAAGGTGCAAACCATGTTAAAGCATCAAGGTTTTTACATGATTCTATAGATGGCATTTACGGTCATAATACAGAACAAGCTGTTCGAAAATTTCAAAAATCTAAAGGGCTCCCTGTAGATGGTCGTGTTGGTCCTGCTACGATGAATGCTTTGGAAAAGATGGAGACTCGTTATGGTGGACATGGCACAGAACGCAATCATAATGGAGTGCCTAATAAATACTCTAAAGTTTTAACGATGGAGGCTAGTGGCTATTCATCTCAAGATCCTGGCAACGGAAAATATACAGCTACAGGCAGTCGTCTACGGAAGGGACTTGTATCTGTAGACCCTAAATTAATTCCTTTGGGAACGCGATTATATATTGAAGGTTATGGCTATGCTGTAGCTGACGATGTAGGTGGTGCTATTAAAGGGCATCGCATTGATTTAGCCTTTTGATTCTCGTGCAGAAGCATTGCAGTTTGGACGTCAATCTGTAAAGGTTTATATTTTATAATGATAACTCTCTAGTTTTATATGATTATATGATAGATGTATAGACTACAATCATATTCTTGTATAAAATGCTAGAGAGTTTTTCTTTTACCGAATTATAATGTATTCAAAACCTCGAATATTCGGAAATTATGGTATAATAAATAATAGATATATGATGATGACTCATGATGTTAAATTGATGAGTATACTCAATAGTTATATGATGAATGGTAAAGGATAATCCTATGGATAAAGTACGGCGTAGAACGAATGGTGGCAATGACAAAACTGTTAGTTGATTCACCGCAAAAATTGATTCCTTTAAATTACTTTTGCGACTTTTTTGGCATGGCTAAATCAACGGTTAGTGAAGATTTGACATGTGTAAGGCAGTCTATGGAACACTTTCAACTGGGGACCTTAGAAACGGTGGCCGGTGTAGCTGGTGGGGTACGATTTATTCCGCATCGCAAGGGCACACAAGCGAACGATATTTTACGAGATGTGCAAGCTCGTTTAATGGAGCCAGATCGCATCATTCCAGGTGGTTTTATTTATATGTCTGATATCTTATATGATTGGCATGTAATGACACGTCTGGGTGAGATTATTATGACTCGTTTCGTGGACCGTGAACCAGACTATATTTTGACTGTAGAAACAAAGGGATTCCTTTGGCTGTAATGGTAGCGAGAGCTTTCAATAAACCACTTGTTATTGCTAGACGTGATAGTAAGGTAACAGAAGGTTCTGCTATTAGTATCAATTATGTAACAGGTTCCTCTGGGCGCATTCAAACTATGACACTAACTAAACGGGCAATTCCTCCTAATGCGAAGGTGTTAATTATCGATGACTTTATGAAAGCTGGCGGTACCGCTAAGGGGCTTAAAGAATTAGTTCTTGAAATGAGTGGCGTCGTTGTTGGCACAGGTGTTCTTGTAGCTACAGCTGAACCAAGTCCGAAGTTGATCGATGATTATGAATCACTATTTACTTTTTATGGTATCGATGAAAATACAAAGAAAATTAGTATAGAGCCTGTGTTAGATGCAGAGTAAATCATTAATATTAGGAAGATTATAGGCTGATATAATGGTTTATATTGAGTATTGACCTATGGGCTAAATAATGACGTAAATAATATTTAAAATGGGTTAGAGATATAAGAGATAACAGATAGGAGATTACTATGAATATTGCAAGCCTTATTTTAGCTGCTGGTAAGGGCACGCGTATGAAGTCTAAATTGCCAAAAGTGTTACACAAGGTCGGCGGTAAGGCGATGGTAGAACGCGTTCTTGAAACGGTTCAATCCATTGGTACCAATCGCGATGTTGTTATCGTTGGTTTTGGTGGCGATGCAGTACAAAATTACTTGGGAGAGCGTGCTGAATTTGTTCGTCAAGAAGAACAAAATGGTACAGGTCATGCAGTTAAGATGGCTCAACCAGTACTTGGTGATTATGATGGTACAATCTTATTGTTATGCGGTGATACGCCCCTGGTTACAAAAAGAAAGTTTAGAAGCACTTTTAGAAGAACATAAAAATTCCGGTGCAGCAGCTACAATCTTAACGGCCCATATGCCAGATCCAACAGGTTATGGACGTATCATTCGTAATGAAGCGGGTTCTGTAGTTCGTATCGTAGAACAGAAAGATGGTAAACCTGAAGAATTAGCGGTTCAAGAAGTAAATACAGGTATGTACGCTTTTGATAGTAAAAAATTATGGCCTTGCTTAGATCAATTATCTGATGATAATGCCCAAGGTGAATTGTATATTACTGATGTAGTTGGTATTCTCGTAAATGGTGGCGACAAGGTAAGTGCATACATGACTAAGGATTTTGAAGAATCGTTAGGGGTAAACTCTCGCTTGCAATTGGCTGAAGCAGAATCTATTTTAAAACATCGTAAAAATGTAGAATTAATGACCGCTGGCGTAACAATTATTGACCCTGAAAATACCTATGTGGCTCCTGAGGTAACAGTAGGTGCAGATACAATTTTGCATCCTGGTACAGTCCTTGAAGGTGATACTATCATTGGTGAAAATTGTGAAATTGGACCTCATACACGTTTGACGAATGTAAAAAGTCGGTAATGATACGATTATCCATTTTACCTATGGTCATGACTGCGAAGTAAAAGATGGCGTAGATATTGGTCCATATGTTCATTTGCGTCCTAATACAGTTTTAGGTAATAAGGTTCATGTAGGTAACTTTGTAGAAGTTAAGAACTCTATTGTTGGGAAGGTACCAAGTTTCCACATCTCTCCTATATCGGCGATAGTGATGTTGGGGCCAAGTGTTAATATTGGCTGTGGCACTATTACCGTAAATTATGATGGGAAAGTTAAGCATCGTACGACTATTGGTGATGGTGCATTTGTTGGTTGTAATAGTAACTTAGTTGCTCCTGTAACAATAGGTAATTATAGCTATGTAGGTGCGGGCTCAACTATTACTAAAAACGTACCAGATAAGGCCTTGGCGGTAGGTCGTAGCAAGCAAATTGTGAAAGAAAATTGGGTAACAGAGGATACTTTCAAAAAGAAATAAAAAAATCTCATATTTTTTAACACAATTAGGTCAAAATAGTATACAATAAAAAGGCAATAGTGTGTATCTGTAATGTATAGATTATGGATAAGTAACCAGTATAGGAGCAAATGAAAGGGTAACAAAATGGCATTTGAAGACGGCAAAAAACTCAAGATTTTCACAGGTAATGCAAATCCTGCATTGGCAAAGGAAATTTGTGATTATTTAGGGTTGCCTTTAGGTGAAGCATTTGTAGGTCGTTTTAACAATGGCGAAGTACAAATAATGATTGATGAAAGCGTACGTGGCAAAGATGTATTTATCATTCAACCAACTAGCTATCCTGTAAATGATAATTTAATGGAACTCATGGTTATGGCTGACGCGCTAAAACGTGCTTCTGCACGTCATATCACTGCAGTAGTTCCTTACTATGGCTATGCTCGCCAAGACCGTAAGACTCGCGGTCGTGAGCCGATTACAGCTAAGTTAGTAGCTAATTTGATGCAAACGGCAGGTATTACACGTCTTGTAACAATTGATTTGCATGCAGGACAAATTCAAGGTTTCTTTGATGTGCCTGTAGATCATTTGTTTGGCGCATCTATTTTGGCTAAATATATTAATGAAAAAAATATGGAAGATATTATCGTTGTATCTCCTGACCTTGGCGGTGTTACAAGAGCTCGTGATTTGGCTGACCGCATTGGTGCACCGATTGCAATCATTGAGAAAAACGCCCTGAACCAGGTGTGGCTAAAGTTATGAATCTCATCGGTGATGTGGCAGGTAAAAACTGTATTATTATCGATGATATCGTAGATACAGCTGGATCCTTGGTTGAAGGTGCTAAAGCATTGGAAGAATTCGGTGCTAAATCCGTTACCGCCGCTGTTACACATGCAGTGTTGACAGATCCGGCAAGTGAACGAATTGCAAATTCCAATATTAAGGAACTTATCGTTACTAATACTATTCCATTGCCGGAAAATTGCAACTTACCAAATATTACGCAATTATCCGTAGCTCCATTGTTGGGTGAAGCAATTATGCGTATCTTCCATGAAGTGTCTGTAAGTAATTTATTTGATAAATAATAGGTGATTCTTGAAATTAGTAGTAGGCCTCGGTAACCCCGGCAAGCAATACGAAAAGACAAAACATAATATTGGATTTATGGTTATTGATGCCATTGCCGATAGTGTCCTTCACACGCCTTGGAGAGAGGAGCAACGTGCTGAGGTATGCAGTATTACCGTAGATGGTGAAAAGTATTGCTTGTAAAAGCCGCAAACATTTATGAATCTAAGTGGTGAGTCTGTAGGACCGTTAATGCGGTACTATAAAATTGATCCATCTGATGTGTATTGTATCTATGATGACATGGATTTACCTATAGGTAAGTTGCGTATTCGACCAAATGGTAGTTCAGGTGGACATAATGGGATTAAATCTTTAATTTCCCATATAGGAACAGAAAATTTTCCTCGATTCCGCGTGGGAATTGGACGTCCATTGCCACAATGGACTGTCATTGATCACGTTTTAGCACCATTTAGTGAAGAGTCGCAAGAGAAGGTACAAAAAGGTATTAAGGATACGGTAAAAGCCGTATTAGGTTTTTTAGAGGTAGGTATTGATAAAGGCATGAATCAATTCAATCCTAAACGTCGTCCACAGCGATAAATACATGCATAAGGGCATGAGTCTCATTGAGATTCATGCCCTTTTTACGAGGTACATATGAGTAATCAAGAAAAATGCCTTTTGTAGAGGCTTTAGAATCATATAAAGAACAACATTTTGTGCCCTTTCATACGCCAGGTCATAAGATCGGCGTTGAAGCACCTCAACTATTAAAGAATTGGATGGGGCCAGCGTTACCCTATGACTTAGGTGTTATGTATGCTTTAGATGATTTACATGAACCTGAACAGGAATTAAAAGAAGCGCAAGACTTAACAGCCGAATTATATGGAGCTGATTGTTGTTGGTTTTCTATTAATGGTACTACAGCTTTGATCGAAGCCATGATTGGGGACTGTAGGGCCTGATGAAATCATTATCATTCCTCGAGAAGCACATCGTTCCGTTATTAGTGGGCTTGTCCTCTCAGGAGCCAAACCAGTATATATGGACTGTGATTTTGATGAACGCTGGGGAATTCCACTAGGTGTATCATTAGAAAATGCTATCAAATCAATGGATGCACATCCAGAGGCAAAGGCGATTCTTTTAGTTTATCCAAACTATTATGGCGTGGGCATAGATATTGTTAATATCATACAAGAGGCTCATAAGCGGGGACTTATTGTACTTGTTGATGAAGCTCATGGGCCTCATTTTGCCGTTCTCTGAAAGTTTACCTATAGAGGCTATAGAGGCTGGAGCAGATTTGGTGGCTCAAAGTACACATAAATCTGTTGGCTCTTTGACACAAACATCTTGGCTATTAGGGCAAGGTAAAAAAATTGATAAGCGGCGTATTACGCAAATGCATCAAATGCTACAAAGTACGAGTCCAAACTATATTTTCCTTGCTTCCTTAGATATGGCGCGCCATCAATTAGCCACAGCAGGTAATGATTTAGTAAGTCGTGGACTAGAGTTGAGTATGTACTTACGTGAGGAACTCAATAAAATTTCTGGTATTGCTACTATGGAATATACAGATATTCAAGAGCGGGTAATAAATTATGATTGTACTAAGGTGCTGATTGATGCAAAAGGCTTAGGTTTAACAGGTGTAGAATTTGAACATTTATTGCGCAATCATCGTATCGAAGTGGAGTTAGTACAGGCAAATCATGTGTTAGTGCTTATTACCATAGGTGATACAAACGAGTCTGTAACTGCTCTTATTAAGGCTGTACAAGCTGTAAGTGAAAAGGTGTTACGTACATTTAAAGAATTTAATAATACAGAGGAAGAGCAATTGCAAGACATTAGTAAAGATTCTGCGCTGCTGCCAGCGCCTATTGTGCGCATAACCCCTCGTAATGCTATGTATGCAAATCGTGAGCAAATACCGTTAAAAGAAGCACTTCATCGTATTGCAGGGGAGACAATTGCTTATTATCCACCAGGGGATTCCCTGTGTAGCAGTAGGTGAAGAGATTAGTGCCTCTGTGTTTCAATATATAGAGAATCACAAGGCTCTAGGTTATGTACCTAATGGGTCTGATGATATGACATTGGAAACAATTTGGGTGTTACAGGAGTAATTATGGGGACTTTGATTATATTAGAAGGCGGAGACGGCAGCGGTAAGGCTACACAAACTAAACTCTTAGTAGAACGCTTGACCAAAGAAGGGCATGCCGTTAAGTCTGTGAGCTTTCCAAACTATGATAGTGGCGCCGCTATGCCTATTAAAATGTATTTAGCTGGTGAATTTGGTAAGGATGTACATGATGTAAATCCTTATGTGGCAAGCTCTATGTACGCTATCGATCGATTTGCTTCCTTTAGAACTGATTGGGAACAGTTTTACAAAAAATGGGGGTATCATCATTGCAGATCGTTATACAACGTCTAACATGGTGCACCAAATGGTAAAATACGATGATCCGAAGGAACGTACTGCATTTTTAGATTGGCTTGAAGATTTTGAGTTCCAAAAATTTGGATTGCCTAAACCTGATGCGGTATGCCTTTTTAGATATGCCCCTTGAAGTGAGCGAAGCCCTTATGGCGGAGCGCACTGGTAAAACAGGAGGCAATACTGGTGATATTCACGAAGGGAATCATGCATATTTAGTAGCCGTTCACGGTGCGTATGAAGAATTAGTAAAGCGTTATCAATGGCACCGCATACCTTGTGCTTATAAAGCTAAGTCTAGTCAGTATACGTTGCGTACTATTGAAGAAATTCATAATGATGTATATAGTGTAGTAGAAAATCTACTACCTTAGAAAAAGGCGACTTTTTTAAAGTCGCCTTTTTCCTATATAATATTAATATTGAGCATGTATTGATAGGAGGCGCTATGACATATTTTTGATTCTATAATTGGTCAAGATTCGATTAAGGCACACCTATTGAATTTGTAAGTCGTAATGCATTACCTCATAGTCTCTTGTTTTATGGCGAATCTGGTCTTGGCAAGCTAGATATGGCCATAGGCTTAGCATCTTTATTACTAGGGCGTCAAGTATTCTCTCAACCTAAGGGGAATCTTATTTAGCAGAGGTTAAAAAGCCCGTTTAGCAAATGGGGATACGGAAAAACGTATCGAAGCCGAAGGATTACCTATCTATATGGATAAGGGTGATGCCTTTTGGATTCGCCCTATGAAACAACCTTAAAGGTAGAGCAGTGGTATTCATTATTACAAGATCATCTGTCTGTGGCGGGCAATGGGAACCGCGTTGTCATTGTGGAGGACTTTCACACAGCCAATGCAGTCATGGCAAATGCTATGCTAAAAACCATTGAGGAGCCACCTGAACAGGTGTACTTCATCATTATTACGAACAAGATTAACACCGTATTGCCTACCATCATTTCTAGATGTATGGGCGTTGGTTTTAACAGTGTTGATGTAGATACGATTCGCACCGCTTTTGTAGCGCGTGGAATTACCGGTGATATAGAACAGGCTTTGTTAGCTGGTCATGGTAATCCACAATTGGTGGAAAAACTGGCGACACAAGATTGCATTGAAATGCTAGAGTTAGCCGTTAAGGTGATGGATATATTAGCTTTTGAAACGCGATGGTTTACTATGATTTCCTTAGCTTGTGAAAGCTTATCTCGTGAAAGCCTAACGGAATTGATGCGCTGGCTACGCCTTGTAAGTAGAGATATGATGGCTATTAAAATGGGGGCTCAAGATACGCAATTACAAGTACCTATGTACAAAACTCAATTATTACGATTATTACCGCGCTGGTCCATGCAAGCATTGTCAAGGTTGTTACTGAAACATTGCAAGCAGAACGGGCTTTGCGCTTACATATAAAACCGCTCTCGTGGTGGACGGTCTTAGTATCGCCCTTCATGATGCTCGGGAGGAGGATTAAATGCTAACCATAGTTGGCGTACGCTTTAAAAAAGGCTGGGAAAGATTTATTATTTTCAGCCTGAACAATTAGAACTATCCGTTGGGGATGGGGTTATCGTTGAAACAGCACGTGGTGTAGAATACGGCACAGTTGTGATTGGACCAAAAGAGGTCTTTGAAGATTCTGTTGTTGCCCCTGTTAAGCCTGTTATTAGACAGGCGACGTCTAAGGATTTGAAACAAATTCGAGAAGAATAAAGAGCGCGAAGAAAAAGCCTTTGAAATTTGTCTCGAAAAAATTGAAAAACGCAAGTTACCGATGAAACTTATCAATGTGGAATACACATTTGATATGAATAAAATTATATTCTTCTTTACTGCAGATGGCCGTATTGACTTCCGTGAGCTCGTTAAAGATTTGGCAACTATATTTAGAACGCGCATCGAGTTACGCCAAGTAGGTGTCCGTGATGAGGCTAAAGTACTAAATGGTATTGGTGCTTGTGGTCGACCTTTGTGTTGTTCAAATTTCTTAGGTGACTTTACGCCTGTATCGATTCGCATGGCTAAGGATCAAAATTTAAGCTTGAATCCGACCAAGATTTCTGGTGTATGTGGTCGACTTATGTGCTGTTTAAACTATGAAGACGATTTATATAAAAAGGGTGGAGACCTTTATGTGAAGAAGGAACGCACTCAATCTCCTCAAGATATAGCACCTCCAGGCATTGGTAAGGAGGTTGTTACCGATGAAGGTATTGGTAAAGTTTTAAAGGTAAATCATCATAAACATACTGTAAAGGTACAGCTCGAAGCGGGCCGTACTATCGATTTGAAATGGTCCGAGGTGGCATTGCCTGATGAATGATCAAGAACGACTTGATGATTTAATTATCGATGGCTTACAGATTTATCAGCGTTCTGATATGTTTCGCTTTTCCTTTGACGCCATAGCACTCATTCATTTTGTCGTTTTAATGGTCGTCATACCTATGTTGATCTTGGAACGGGGTCAGGGGTTATGCCGCTTATAGGTACGTCATTAGGGGCAGGTCATATTACAGGTATAGAAATTAATGAAACTCTCGTTGAGTTGGCTAAGCGTAGCGTAGAACATAATCGTAAACAAGATGTGGTAAATATGTTATGTGGTGATTATCGGCATATGACATATCGAGATATACAAGATAAGCCTTTTGATGGTGTTATTGTTAATCCCCCTTTTTATGATTGTGAAAGCGGTGCAAAGCCTACATCTGAAGAGCGTAATTTAGCACTTCATGATGGACATACAACTTTATGTGATGTTCTGAAAGCGGTACAGTCTTTTATTAAATGTAAAGGTCGTTTGTGGATGATTTATAGTGCTAGTCGGTTGCAATATGTATTACATGAACTAGAAAGGTTTAACTTTCAAGCAAAACGAATTCGGTTTGTTCATGGTATGCTAGATAAACCAGCAAAATTAGTTTTGATAGAGTCTATTTTTCAAGGTCAGGCAGGTCTTGTACTTGAGCCACCACTCATCGTTTACAAAAAAACGAATGTGTACACGAAGGAGGTGTCCTCTTGGTATGAACGATAATGAATGGGGCACCTTATACTTGGTGCCTACACCGATTGGTAATTTAGAAGATATGACGTATCGATCTGTTCGTATTTTGGGTGAGGTAGATGCTATCGCGGCTGAGGATACGCGTCATACGGGCATATTGTTAAAGCATTTTGAAATTAGTAAGCCTTTGATTTCTTATCATGAACATAATAAGGAGGAAAAAGGTGCTTATATTTTGGAGCTTTTTGTTAGAAGGACAGTCGATTGCTTGTGTTAGTGATGCGGGCATGCCTGCTATATCTGATCCAGGGCAGACCTTGTAACAAAGGCCATTGAAGAAGGCATAACTGTAGTTCCATTACCAGGAGCTAATGCGGCGTTAACAGCACTTATTGCATCAGGTTTAGATACTAAATCCTTTACCTTTGCAGGGTTCTTGCCTAAACGGGGGAAAAACATCGTATTGAAGAATTAAAAAGACTTTCACAAGTGACGGGAACCTTGCTGTTTTACGAAGCCCCGCATCGATTACAAGAGGTTTTACAAGATATGTATGAAGTCTTTGGTAATCGCTCTATAACGGTGGCAAGGGAATTGACGAAGAAGTTTGAAACCTTTGTACGCACGGATCTGGAAAGCCTTGTAAAGGATTTAGAACAGCTCACCTATAAAGGTGAATTTGTCCTCATCGTAAGCGGTGCTGATACAGTGGAGCCCGATACTAGTGAAGTGGTGGATGAACTAATATCTTATGAAGATGCTGTGCAAGCCCTTGTAGATACTGGGGTACCTAAAAAAAGAAGCTATTCGCCAGGTGGCAAAGCGTTTTAACGTTTCCCGCCGGGATGTATATAATATTGTAGAACGTTAAACCTTCCCATTCGAAGGTTAGAAGGAGGCTCATCATGGGAGACACAAAGAAAACGTATTATATTACGACACCTATTTATTATCCAAGTGCTAAAGTTGCACATTGGTCATACGTATTGTACATCTGTAGCCGATACAATCGCACGTTTTAAACGATTAGCAGGATATGATGTACGTTTTTTTGACTGGTTCAGATGAACATGGCCAAAAAATCCAACGTGCTGCAGAAGCACAAGGCATTACTCCTCTTGAATATACTACAAATATTGTAAATGGTTTTAAAGCATTGTGGGAAAAAATGCATATTTCAATGACGATTTTATTCGGACTACCGATGAACGTCATGAAAAAGGTTGTTCAAGCGTTATTTACAAAAGCTTATGAGAAGGGCGATATTTACAAAGCCGAATATGAAGGCTGGTATTGTACACCAGACGAAACTTTTTGGACAGAGCAGAAGCTAGGACCTAATCATACTTGCCCGGATTGCGGTCGCCCTGTAGAGCGTGTTAAAGAGGAAAGTTATTTCTTCCAACTCGGTAAATATACGGATCAATGGCTTAAGTTCATTGAAGAGAATCCTGACTTTATTCAGCCTGAATCTCGGCGTAATGAGATGATTCAATTTGTAAAGCAAGGTCTAGAAGACTTGGCGGTGTCTCGTACATCCTTTGATTGGGGAATCAAGGTTCCCATTTGATCCTAAACATGTAGTATATGTTTGGTTTGATGCATTAGTGAACTATATTAGTGCACTCTCTCCATTTGATGGTGATGGTGAACTATATAAAAAATACTGGCCTGCAGATCTCCATTTAGTAGGTAAGGAAATCGTACGTTTCCATACTATTATTTGGCCTATGATGCTCATGAGCCTTGAGTTGCCATTACCAAAAAGGTATTTGGACACGGTTGGATGATTGTAGATGGTACAAAGATGAGTAAATCCTTGGGGAACGTAATCGATCCAATCCCATTGATTGATACATATGGTGCAGATTCTTTGCGTTATTACTTATTAAGCGAGATCACGTTAGGTAATGACGGTAACTTTACGTTACCTAACTTCGTTACAAAAATTAATGCAGATTTATCTAATGATTTAGGTAACTTATTAAACCGTACTATTGCGATGATTGAAAAATACCATGGTGGTGTGATTACAAAATGCGATGATATGGATGATTTGGATCGTGATGTATCTATATTAGCCGTTCAAACTGCAAAAGATTTTGAAGCGGCGATGGAAAATATGGAGCTTAATAAAGCTATCAAAACTGTATGGGCCTTTATTGGTCGCATGAATAAATACATTGATGAAACAATGCCTTGGGTATTGGCTAAATCTGAAGATGCTCATGACAAAGCGCGATTGCAATCTGCTATGTATCATTTAGCAGAAGCATTGCGTATCATTGCAATCTTGGTAAGCCCTGTAATTCCTGTAGGGGCTCCAAAAAATCTGGGAACAATTAGGGCTTACAGGTTTTGAAGCGGCTACGTTGGAAGATGCTAAAAGCTTGGGGATTATTGGCAACAGGTACTAAAGTTGTAAAAGGCGATCCTATTTATCCTCGTTTTGAAATTCCGGAAATGATAGAAGTAGTTGCTAAAGAGGAAGTTGAAAACGCTGCAGATACATCTAATATTCCGCCATTGAAAGAAAATATTACCTACGATGACTTCGAAAAACTCGATCTTCGAGTAGCAAAAAGTTGTAAGCTGTGAAAAGGTTGCCTAAGTCTAAGAAATTATTGAAGTTCGTATTGGATATCGGCATTGAAGAGCGCACAGTATTAAGTGGTATCTCTCAATATTACGAACCAGAAGCTATGGTTGGTAAAAAGGTAATTTACTTGTCTAACTTGGCTCCTAAGAAGATGATGGGCATTGAGTCTTATGGCATGATTTTGTCCGCCATCTGATTGGGAAGAACATTTAGAAGTAACCAATATCGAATCTTTACCAGCAGGAAGTGTGGTTAAATAATGAAACTCTTTGATTCCCATGCTCATGTAAATGACGGTCGTTTTGACAACGACCGTGATGAGATGTTACAAGCTTGCTTTGATGCAGGCGTAGAATACATTATGATTCCAGGGGTGACCGAGGTACTGTTGAATCAGGACTAGCTTTGGCGGAACAGTATGATCAATTATATGCTGCTGTAGGGACTCATCCCCATGAATCAAAGGATTTTACAGAAGAAGACTACGAGTTTTATAAGGAACAAGCCCTTAATAATGATAAAGTACGTGCAATCGGTGAAATTGGCTTAGATTATTACTATGATTTTTCTGACCGTGAAACACAAAAACGCGTATTCATTCGTCAATTAGAGCTTGCTCGTGAAGTAGATTTCCAATTATTATCCATGACCGCGATGCACATGGTGATATTATGAATATCTTGCGCAATGAAGGGAAGGATAGCTGGGGGATTTTTCACTGCTATTCTGGCAGCTGGGAAATGGCAAAAGAAGCTATTAAATTAGGATTCTACATATCCTTTGCTGGCCCTGTTGTATTTCCTAAGTCTACTAACCTTAAGGAAGTAGCTCGCCAAGTACCCTTAGATAGAATACTCATTGAAACCGATTCACCGTATTTGACACCACCTCCATTTAGAGGCCGCCGCAATGATCCAAGTAAAACTCAGTTTGTGGCAGAAGAAATTGCAAGCCTTAAAGGTATGGATGTAGATGAGTTTTGTGAGATTACCTATAATAATGGTAAACATGTATTTGGTATTGAATAAATTTTGAATGTTAGTTCTAGTAAATAAAATATTGTAAATGTCGAATAAAATATCTAAAATTTGTTCTAATTACTAAGTTTTTTTAGTATATATTAAAATATTGATAAAATAAATTAGAATTATAAATCATAAAACGCGGTTCTCCCTTAGCGGTGAGAATCGCGTTTTTCTATGGTATACTAAAGTATATTCAGACTGAACAGAAGTAAGATGAGGATAGCAACATGAAACGTATTGCATTTATAGATTTAGGCTCGAACTCAGTTCGTTTTGTTATATATGAAATTTCTAAGACTGGTAGTTATCGACTGATATATCAAGAGAAAGAGAGTGTACGTCTTCAGTGAGAATATGTGGGGCAATCACGAACTGACCAAAGAAGCTATGGAGCGCTCTCTGCGTGCTCTAAAAGGCTTTGTACACATGGCTGACGCAATGGAGGTAGATACCATAAAAGCTGTTGCTACGGCTGCAGTACGTCTAGCTAAAAATGGGGATGCTTTTATTAAAGCCGTAAAAAGAACGAACAGGTCTAGATTTGGAATGTATTGCTGGTGAAGAAGAGGCTCGCCTGGGGTTTCTTGGCGTTATCAATACCATTGGACTTAAGGATTTTATTATTTTTGATTTAGGTGGTGCCAGTACAGAGGTAACGCTAGTAAAAATCGACAGATTGTGAAAGCTGTTAGTCTTACCTATAGGGGCACTTACTTTAACAGGAACCTATCAAAAGGGCGATGAGTATACCCCTAAAGAACTAGAGAAAATGACGAAGGCTGTAAAGAAAACCATTAAGGAACATATTGGCTTCAAAATATGAAAATTACCTCTATTAGGTATAGGCGGTACAGCTCGTAATATTGCTAAAATGGATCAACGCAAGTTATCATATCCTATTACAAAGCTACATAATTATGAAATTCCATATCATAGATTCCATGAAATTTTAGAAGAAGTAAAAGGTCAATCCTCTAGAGGAGCGCAAAAAGATTAGTGGCTTATCATCGGAACGTGCAGATATTATCATTGCAGGACTTACCATAGTGGATGAGCTATTTAACTATGTAAATACTAAGACACTCGTTGTGGGCGGTTGTGGTTTACGGGAAGGTTTGTTTTACGATTATTATTATGGAGTATTATTTAGGTGGAAATTCAATTATCGACGATATTCTAGTTCATTCTGCGGAGAATGTACTATTAGGTATGACAAAGCATGAGCTCGTGCATGCTCAAGTATATTACGAAATTAGCTATTACTTTGTATGATGCATTAGAACCACTTCATAAGGCGGATAAAAATTTTAGACGATGTTTGATTGCAGCGGGTTTATTGCATGATATAGGTAAACGAGTTAACTATTATAGTCATGCCCGCGTCATGGTTGTTATATGTTAGTCAATAGTAATTTATATGGTATTTCTCATGTTGAACAAGCATTTAGTGCATTTTTAGTGATGAACTCTCATGGATTGACGCCAAAGGAATATAAAAATTTCTTATATGGTAAATTGTTAGATCAAGAACAACGCTCATTAGGACAAAAAGCTTTCTATTATTTTAGCCATTGGCAGAAGCTCTTGATGAAAGTCATGAACAATTTATTAAGCGGTTAGAGGTAAATATTAAATATACGAGTGTATATAAAGGTATTTTACCTAGAGGGACGCGATGTAAGTGTCACAAAAACTGCTGTAGAAAAGCTTTCAAAATCTTTCAAAAAAGAATTCAAGAAAACATTAGAAATAGAGTGGCATGAATCTCGTAAGGAGGCATAATGGCATTACCAAAAACATTACGATATGCAGTATTACATGTGGGTTCCAGTAGCATGAGCATTACCATATTAGAATATAAAGGCATAGACGATGTACGTGTTATCGATTATGCAGCGCGAGAAGTAACCTTTGGGGAAGAATTATTTCAAACCTCTCGTTTGAGTTTTAAAACAATTGAAGAAATCTGTCATATTTTAAAAGGATATAAACAATTAATGGCCGATTATGGCGTGACTCGTTCCAAACTATATGGTACAACAGTAATACGTGAGGCTGCTAATCGTCGCAGTATTTTAGATCAGATTTATATTCAAACAGGGATGCGTGTTGAGGTCATCGATATGCCGAAAGAGGTATATTACAAATACGCCTTACTATATTACAAGATGACACATCAATACCAATTAACTGATCCTACAAAGGCTACATTATTCCTTGATATTACTTCTGGTGGTGTCGGTTTAACTGTTTGGCGTGGTGAAAGCTTATTGTTCCAACGCAATATGCATAGTGGTTCCTTACGTGTTATGGAGTCATTTAATCGAAATCAACGATCTTCTATATCATTTCCAAGGGCTATTACGGAATATTTACATCGTATGATTGGCCACTCCGTGAAGAACTACAAACCTTTAATATTGATAGTATTGTCTTATCTGGTGACGAAGCGCAATATATGACTCATTTAATGGGACAAGAAAATAATAAAGAAGATATCATTACTGTTGAGCCAGAACGATTTAAAGGTCTTATCAATTCTTTTGATGGTGTAACAGCAACAAAGTTGATGAACCGTTATAAATTACCTGAATATAAGGCTAATATTTTAATGCCTACCATGATTTTGTTTAATGAAATTATTACGGCTATAGGGCCAAAATCATTAATTTTTAGTAGCTTTTCATTCTCTCAAGGCATCAGTTGGTTCTATGGGGTAGAGTCAGAGAATAATCCATTTATGTATCAGTTGCGGGAGCAAAATGCACAGTTAGCCCGTGCTGTAGCCGCCAGATATCATACAGACCGTATTCATGATGCGGAGGTAGAAAAGTTTAGCGCTTTATTCTGTAACGTTTTACGCCATAAAGGCTTACCGGAACGATGGGGATATTTATGTCGTATAGCTTCCATTACTGTGCTCGGTTGGCAAGTTTGTAAATTTACGAAACCATGGAGAGCATGCGTATCATATCGTGATGGGCACAGATATTTTCGGGCTTTCAGAAGAAGAAAAACAAGTAGTGGCAAATGTCGTATTTTATCACTATAAGGGAACTCCCATCTGATGATGATACATATTTTAATTCTTTGACAGAATTACAAAAGATTCAAGTTACAAAGCTGGTAGCAATCATTCGTGTTGCTTGTGCACTCGACGCAGGGAGTAATCAAAAAATCTCTGATGTAACATTGGAAGAACGAGATAATGTACTTTATGTATTCTGTCGTACTAATGAGGATATCTCACTAGAATGGTGGACGTTTAATCGAGATGCTGAATATTTTACAGAAGTATTTGGTATGGAAATCGTACTAGTAAGGGGGGGATCGTCATGTTCAGTAATGCAAAGTATTATTTTAACCGTGAATTATCTTGGTTAAAGTTTAATCAGCGTGTTTATTAGAGTCTATTGATACAAATACTCCTTTATTAGAACGACTTCGATTTATTGCTATTGCTAGCTCTAATTTAGATGAGTTCTTTATGATTCGCGTGGCTGGTTTACGTCATCAAGTTGTGAATGGCATTGTTAAGTACGATGCGGCTCATATGGATGCTAAGGCACAGCTAAAAGGCTATTGATGAGTCTGTACAGCGTCTCGTATCGATGCAAAGTACATATTTAAAGAATGTATTAACTGAACTAGAAAACTCATGGATTTTTCTTTACCTAATCCTGATCACTAGATGTAAAATCAAAGGCTTGGTTACGGCACTATTTTTGAAGAACATATCTATCCCGGTTGTAACTCCTCTAGCCGTTGACTCTGGACACCCATTCCCATTTTTAACGAACCATACTATTAATGCAATTGTACGTATTTTTCAAGTATTGGATGATGGTACAAAAGATTACAAAATTGCAATTTTACCAATTCCGTCTGTACTAAATCGTATCATTGAAGTTCCAAGCCGTGGCAATAAGGAACATCGATTTGTTTATTTAGAGGATGTGATTACCTACTACGCTATTCAGTTCTTCCAAGGTTATGGCATAGAAGATTTATATGGTATTTCGAATAACTCGTGATGCAGACCTTGAAATTGATGAAGAAGAAGCAACAGATTTGCTTTCGGAGGTAGAAGCATCCTTGCGGCGTCGTCGTCGTGGTGATGCGGTACGATTAGAGGTTTGTGGTGATGTAAAGGATAATCTATTAGACTTTGTCCTTACCAGTGTTGAATTAGAGCCAAAGGATGTATATCGCATTGATGGACATTTGGATTGCCGTATGTATTTTGATTTCTGTAATTATCCAGGCCTTGATCATCTTCGTTATGTACCATTTGAACCTAAACTACCTAGTGAATTAGTAAATCATGAAGGAGAAAGTCTATTCTCTGTCATTGGAAAGCAAGATCTTTTCGTCCACCATCCTTTTGAGTCTTTTGCTGTAGTAGAACAATTTATTGCACAAGCAGCTACAGATCCTGATGTGCTCGCCATTAAACAAACCTTGTATCGCGTCAGTGGCGATTCGCCTATTATAGCATCCTTAAATAAAAGCAGCTGATAATGGGCAAGCAAGTAACCGTCCTTATGGAGGTTAAGGCGCGGTTTGATGAAGAAAACAATATCCATATGGCTCGTCGACTCGAAAAAGCGGGATGCCATGTAATTTATGGCTTAAAAGGACTTAAAACTCATTCTCAAGATTACCATGGTTGTGCGCAGAGAGGATGCAGGTATTAGACGTTACGTTCATTTAGCTACAGGTAACTATAATGGTCAAGACAGCACGCATGTATACTGATTGTGGTATATTCACTTGTAATGATGAGTATGGTGATGATGCGTCGCGTTTCTTTAATTTAATTTCTGGCTATTCTGATCCTCCAATTTGGAATAAATTTATTGTAGCCCCTTTAAATTTACGGGAAAAAATAATGGAATTAATTGACCGTGAAATCGAATTTGCAAAACAGGGAGAAGAAGGCTTATATCATTGGCAAAATGAATTCCTTGCTCGATAAAGAAGTCATCGCTAAACTCTATGAAGCTTCTGCTGCAGGTGTTCGCATTGATCTTATCGTTCGTGGTATTTGTACTCTTCGCCCTGGCATTGCCGGTGTCAGCGATAATATTACGGTACGTTCAGTTGTGGGGCGTGTTCTTGGAACATCATCGCCTGTTCTACTTCCGAAATGGTGGTAATGAAAGTCTGTATTCTTATCTAGCGCAGACTGGATGCCTCGTAATTTAAATGAACGTGTAGAACTTATGATTCCTATTGAAGATAAACGACATAAGGAGCGCGTTAAAGATATATTGGACTTATATTTAGAAGATACCTTAAAAGCTCATATTATGAGAGCCGATGGTTCATATCGTAAAATTAATAATCGAGAACATCCAATTTCTGCTCAAGAAGAACTTATGAAAGAGGCTATTGCCCATGAGCATAAGGAGTCAATGACCGTAATTGAGCGTTTACAACCAATGTTTAAGATGAATAAATAATGAAATTCACACGTAGTGTTGAATGATGAATTTTAATACATTTTCATAATAGTAGAAAAAGCCTGTTTTTACAGGCTTTTTTTTACATGTATACATATTTAAAAATGAGATAAAAATGAAGTTTTACGATTGTAGAAAAAATTGGTAACAATTCAAAAACACATAAAAATACAATTTATATTATAAAAAACTCACATACTATATATAGTAGTGGTATCGTATATATGTACACAATTCGGAATATATTGTATAGTATTTAAAAATATCAATATGTACGCATACGGTGGACTTTTACAAAAAATATAGAAAATAAAATAACGTAAAACTCAGTATTTATCAAGTGACTTACGCACTATTGTTAACCTATAGAGTTTGACAGGTTATATCTATCTGTAGTAGAATAGTTACCATTACAGGAGGGATTACAACATGAGAATTCATAAGACACACAAGCGATATATTTCGTCTGTTGTTGCCGGATTGATTGTAACAGCTGTAACCATGACAGGGTTTTCTTATAATGATAAAACCGTAACCGTTATGGTAGATGGTGCAGCACACACTGTTAGAACACATTTAAATTCTAACGAAGGCATTGTACGCGATGCCTGGGGTTAAGTTAAATCAAATGATAAAGTTATTTCTAGTTCATCTACAGTTCAAAATGGAACAACCTTAACAGTTGTTCGTGCTATTCCAGTTTATGTAACTGTAAATGGTAAAACAAGAGCTGTATTCACTACAGAAACAACTGCTCAAGGTGTTGCTAATGAGCTTGGTTTCAAAAGCACCTAATTATGTAGTAGTGGGCGATGAAAATGGATCTGTTTAAGTGGTACACGTATAACAATTGCACAAGTAACAAGCCGATCCTTGTCTACAGTAGATCAAGAAATTGCTATTCAAGTAATTCGTCAAAAGATGATACAATGGCACAAGGTGAAGAAGAGGTTGTTCAAGTTGGTCAACCTGGTTAGAACGAGTGCAACGTGAAACATTATATAGTAATGGTACGGTTATTAAAACAAATGACGTATCTAAAGTGACACAACGCGAAATGGTACCTACTATTATTAAAGAAGGCACTCGTGAAGTGACTACATCTCGTAATATTGCGGGACGTCATCTCGCGCTATCGTAATGGAAGCATCTGCTTACCTTGCTGGCGATGGTGATGGCGCTGGTATTACAGCTACTGGTGTACCTGCAGTACGTGGTATTGCTGCTGTTGACCCAGATGTTATTCCATTAGGCACACGTTTATTTATTCCTGGTTACGGTGAAGCTATTGCTGCCGATACAGGCGGTGCCATTGTAGGTAACAAAATTGACCTTGTAATGGACTCTTATGGGGAGGCTATGGACTTTGGTCGCCAAGACGTTACAGTATACGTATTGGACTAATATAATAATTTAGAGGATATATCTAATAGATATATCTCTTTCTTTTTATTGGACCTACTTAGCTCAGTAATATTAATTATAATAGATATAGTAAAGGACGCCTTATGATTAAGGCGTCCTTTTTTAGTCTTCGATATATGGAATTAGATATTCGTACTTTGTACCTTTTAATTCATCTTTAGGGATAAATCGTAAGGCAGATCCATTGATACAGTAGCGAAGTGATCCATTAGGTCCATCTTCAAATACATGGCCTAAATGAGCATTACCAATGCGGCTGCGCACTTCGATACGATTCATACCATGTGAGTCATCTTGGTAATATTTGATAACATCTTTAGCTATTGGTCTTAGTAAAGCTAGGCCAAGCCACAATGAGAATCAAATTTATGGGCTGATACGAAGAGGGGTTCTCCTGTTGTAATATCTACGTAAAGGCCTGCTTTGAATTCATCAGTTAGCTCATGGCTGAAAGGCGCATCTGTAGCAGAGTTTTGTGTAACTTCAAATTCTTGTGGCGTTAAAGCCTCTAAATCTTCCTGGGAAGGTTTATTATATGTATTATCATCGATAAGTGGTTCATCAGATAGGCCTAGTGGAATATGACAATAGCCATTAGGATTTTTATCTAAGTAATCTTGGTGATACTCCTCGGCAGAGTAGTAATTCTCTAGAGGTAATACTTCAATGGCAAATGGCTTACCTTCAAAGGCTTGAGCACGTGCTAAAGGTACTTTCAATAACGGATTTGTCGGGTTGGATCTATATAATAAATACCCGTTCGATATTGAATGCCTACGTCACCACCTTGTTTATTAACACTAAATGGATCAATGGCACGTAAGAAAATATTGAATTAAGTGATCTAAAGGAAAGTACATCTGCATCGTATGTAACCTTTAGTGCTTCCACGTGACCGCTATTGTGGCATACATCTTCATAACTTGGATTTTCAGTAGGGCCATTAGCATAACCTACTTCGGTAGAAATGACACCGGAGATCTTTTTGATATACCCTTGAAGGCCCCAGAAACAACCACCCCCTAAATATATAGTATGTTCATTCATTTAATCACCCCATACTTCGTGTGCGATTTCTTTAACTAATGCCAATTTAGCCCATTGTTCTTCTTCGGTCAATTGGTTGCCGATTTCACAAGATGCAAAGCCACATTGAGGGGATAGGCAAAGTCTATCGAGTGGAATATATTTGGTAGCTTCTTTAATACGTTCCTTGATGATTTCTTTATCTTCTAATTCAGGGCGTTTGGATGTAATCAAGCCTAATACAACCTTTTTTATTAGGGAGAAACTTCACGCAATGGTTCAAAGCCACCGGACCGTTCGTCATCGAATTCTAAGATAATATGCATCTACGTTTTCTTTGGCAAATAGAATTGGTGCAACTGGTTCATAACCACCACTAGCAGCCCAAGTAGAGTTGTAATTACCACGACATACATGTGTAGTAAATGCTAAGTCGTGAGGGCGACCTTCAAGAGCTAAGTTATTCAAACGTAAATATTTAGCGGTTTCACCTTCAATGGTTACACTTTTATCTTTTGACGACCAGTCCAGTAAGCATGGTCACAGCACATACCCCAAGTACAATCATCAAATTGAATGTTGCGGCAACCTGCTTCATAGAGGTCTTTAATTACTTGACGGATATGCAGCAGCAATGTCTTGAATTAATTCTTCTAAATCTGGATAGAAGGAGCGTGTTGTAATACCATTGTCTTCACGGAATAATTCAGCTAAGAATTGGGATGGAGCAGGAATTGTTTGACGAGCTGTAGTATTTTCATCTTCAAATTGTTTTACGAATTTGAAATGCTCTACAAATGGATGGTTAGTACCTGTAATTTTACCAGTAAGGGCGAGAGAGCCTGGCGCAGTTTCTTGTCCGACGAATTTGTAACCGTGTTCCAGTTCAATTTCTTTTACGCCGTTGAAGCCCCACATGAAGTCTAAATGCCAGTAGGCACGGCGGAATTCACCATCAGTGATAACAGGAAGTCCTGCAGCTTTTTGTTTTTGAATGAGGTCCATAATGAGACGATCTTCTACAGCTGTTAATTCTTCCTTAGAAATATTTCCTTTTGTAAAAGCTTCACGAGCTTCTTTTAATTCTGCTGGGCGTAGGAAGGAACCTACGATATCAAAATGAAATGGTGCTAATTGTTTGGACATATTTATAATCCTCCTTATATAAACGGTAAAACCGATAGTTTCGATAGATTTATTATAGCTAAGTATGATTATATATAAAAATATCAATATATTAATGTTGTACATAGCTTTTAGTTATATCTAGCGCATTATTTTATGCTTTAAGTTATATCAAGATATGAAAGTTATAGTATCTCAATTGTAGAGTATCCTATGCTTTTCTTGGCGTATTTGATAGTAGTTAGATTTTTGTTGACTTTTCTAAATGAACTGTACTCGAAAAAATTGGACACAATTTTCTGATACATCTAAATTGAACAATAAACTTTATGTAGAGCAGTTTCTATAAAGAATATGATATATAATTATTTTTTGTTTTCCGGTAATTGAATATGTCTACCGTAATTAACTAACGTATTGTTCTAGCGCGTGGATATATTCTTGACCTAAACGGCTACGATGCATTTTATTATTTGTAATGTAACCGATATGCATTAAACCTTCCTCTGCAAGAGGCACGGAAATGATATTTTCACCGTTTACTTCCTCATCTATTACGCCACTAGATACAGTGTATCCATCTAGACCAAGCAATAGGCTGAATGAGAGAAGCCCGATCGCGTACCCGAATATGTTTTGGACGGACAACGGTACTGAAAGATCTCTTCAGAGAAATAGAAGGAATTGTGATCTCCTTGTTCGAAAGAAATATAAGGATATTCCTCAAGTTCATCCATAGATACTACATCTTTATTTGCTAATGGATGTGTTTTGCCAATAAAAATATGAGGATGAGCCGTAAATAGTTCTGTAAAGGTTAATTCATTAGTGTGAATTAATTTTTCTAATACAGGGCGGTTGAAATCATTATAAGTAGAGCAAACCGATTTCACTCTTCATATGAGCCACGTCATCGATAATTTCATAGGTTTGTGTTTCTCGTAAGGATACATCATATTGATCGATTTCAGCGCCTTTTTAAAAGCTCTACAAAGGCATTTACTGCAAAGGAGTAATGTTGAGTAGACACAGAAAATTGTCTTTTTGCCACCGCTTTGGCTCTTGTATTGCTCCTCTAATAAAGGGCTGCTTGTTCTAACACTTGGCGCGCATAGCCAAGGAAGCGTTCCCCTTCCTTAGAAACAGTAATCCCTTTATTGGTGCGGTCGAAAATGGTAATACCCATTTCTTTTCTAATTCTTTAATGGCTTTTGTTAAGACTCGGTTGAGAAACGAAAAGTCTCTTGGCTGCCTCACTAATACTGCCTATATTGGCGATGGTTGTGACATACTTTAGTTGTTGTAAGGTCATAATGGCCTCCTTTTATATATTACACTACTTATACTACTCGATTATAAGTATTTAAGCAATGTTATATATGTGTTACAATGTACTAATAGAATAAAGGAGGACCTATGCTTAAACAAGTCATCGTGGTAGAAGGAAAATCTGATATACAACGTATTGCACAAGCCGTGGAAGCAGACTGTATTGCGACAGAGGGTTTCACACTTCGTAAAGGTGTTATTGATATGATTCGCGTAGCCTATGAAAAACGAGGTATTATCATATTAACAGATCCTGATACAGCAGGGGAAAGAATTCGTCGTGTATTAACAAAAAATTCCCTAATGCTCAGCATGCTTTTTGTTCCTCGTGATGAAGCTTTTGCGAATGATGATATTGGCATAGAACAAGCATCGCCTGAATCCATTAGAAAGGCACTATCTACATTACATGTAGAATCCTTGGAATCATCTAACGAATTTACTATGGTAGACTTAATGCGTCACGGGTTATCTGGTATGCCTGATAGTGCAGCTCGCCGAGCGGTTATTAGGGGCTAAATTAGGCATTGGTTACGGTAATGGAAAGCAGTTTTTATACCGTTTAAATCATTATGGTATAACTCGAGATGCTTTTGAAGAGGCTGTAAATAGTTAAAATAGGAGTTAAGATGTTAGAATCAGTAATTGCAAGCCCTGAGGTAGTGCATTATATATGTAAACGCTTTGATATTAAAATGAGCAAAAAGCTAGGACAAAACTTCCTTATTAAGAGAGGTATAGTCGATGAAATTGTACATGCTGCGGAATTAACCGCGGGAGAACCTGTTCTAGAGGTCGGCCCTGGTATTGGCACGTTGACACAGGTTTAGCACAAAGTGGTGCTCATGTAACGGCTATTGAGCTCGATACGCGTTTATTAGAGGTTTTAGATACGACATTGGCTTCCTATGACAATGTACGTATTGTCCATGGGGATGTGTTGAAACTTGATGTGCCAACCATTATGAATCATAAACCATTTAAAGTGGTTGCTAATTTGCCATACTATATTACAACACCTATTATTATGTCTCTGTTGGAAAGTAAACTACCTATAGAACGTCTTGTTGTGATGGTGCAAAAAGAGGTGGCCTTTGGCGGATGATAGCTAAGCCCGGTACAAAGGATTATGGGGCATTGTCTGTAGCTGTTCAGTATTATACTGAACCAGATATTGTTCTTGATGTTCCGCCAAAATCTTTCTTGCCAGCGCCAGCTGTAACGAGTTCTGTCATTCGCTGTGTATTGCGTGACAAGCCTCCTGTGGATGTTATTGATGAGAAACTATTCTTCCGCGTTGTGAAAGCCGGTTTTGCGCAACGACGCAAAACCTTTGCTAATACAATGAAAACTACAGGCCTTTCCAAGGATCGAATTGAAGAGCTATTAGCAAAAGCCAATATTGATGGTCAACGAAGAGGAGAGACATTTACCCTCCAAGAATTTGCCTGATGTAGCTAATGCGTGGGCTTCTTTAATTAAATAGTATAATGTAAAAAGAGCTTATTAGATTGATAATATCATTCTAAAAGCTCTTTTATGTTAATAAGCTCTTATTAAGCTAATAAGTTTTTTTTGGCATAAAAAAAGGACCCGAATGGGTCCTTTTAAATTAGTAAAGAATGCCAGCCATTGTTGTAATAATAAAGGCATTAGCAAAGTCAATTAAGAATGCACCTACCAAGGATACAACGAGCCATGCACGAGGAGATGGGCCGTGTTTACTTGCTAAGGATAACATGTTAACTAATGCGTTTGGTGTAGCACCCAAGCCGAAACCGATAGCTCCGGAACCGAGCATAACGGAATCGTAGTTGCGACCAAATATGAAGTAGATAATGTATGCGAATACACAGATAAGCGCCATTTGTGCAACTAAGATTGTAATAAGAGGTAATGCAAGATCAATCAATTGAACTAATTTCAAGCTGTTGATTGCCATTGTTACGAATAAGGACAATGCTACGTTAGATACTGCATCGAGAGCTGCATCGTTGATTTTGTAAGCTTTTGTAAAATCACCAAAGTTACGGATTACAGCTGCACAAATCATGGCACCGATGTACGCAGGAAATGGAGTTAAGATAGATAAACCTGCACTTACGATGGTACCGATACCTAATGCAAGGCCAATCCACATACAAATTGTTAAAAGGTCTTGAGAATTAAATTGTTTGCCGCCGCTCTCAACGTGATCTTCAATTATATCGATGCCTTCATCCTCCATTAATTCAGGATTTTCATAAGGTGTTTTAACTTTATGCATTTTAATAATGCGTTCACCTACAGGCGCGCCGAGGATTGTACCAGCTACCATGCCAAATGTTGCAGCTGCAACTGCTGCAGAAGCGGTACCTGGAATACCAAGTAATTGCTCATAGTATGGACCAAAGGCACCAGCTGTACCTAGGCCACCAATCATAGATACAGAACCGGCCATAATACCGATGATTGGTTCAATACCTAAAGCTTTAGCAATCATAATACCTGCTGTATTTTGTACAACAATCCATACTGCACAAGCTAGGAAGAAGAAGATAATGAAGATACCGCCTTTTTTGAGGACTTTTAAAGATGCCATTAAACCGATAGTGGTAAAAAAGGCAAGCATTAAGAATGTTTGTAGGGAACCTTCAAAGGTAATGTTCAAAATCTTGTAGTAAGAAAGAATAGCAGTTAAAAATGCAAATGGCAAAGCCCCTACAGCTGGTGCAGGCATACACATACGTTGTAAGAACTTGGAATGTTTGTTAATCCAAGTACCTATGAATAACGTGATTACAGCAAGGCCTACAGTTTGAATCATGGACAGTTTCAAGGTCCATACATCGTTGACTAACGCTAAGTCAATAAGTGGCATAAAATCACTCCTTTAAAATAAAAAATAAAACTTATATTTTATGGTATCATGAATGGTCGAAAAAAAACTATAGAATATATAAGGTATAATAATTATATATTATTTATTTTCAACACTCACAACAACATTAAAACCATTTAGTTATTATATACCTATAATTAGATATATATCTTTTTAATACATTTATATTATATACAAAAAATACGAGAAAGTAATAGTAAAAATCACTTCTTTACATAATCATACTATATGTATTCGACTAAATTCTGTGATATTCCTGCCTATTATAAAAAATAAACTGGAATATATTTCTAATTTTTATATATTGAGAAATATATTCCAGTCTTGAGCTATAAAGTCTTTATATCTTATTAGATGTTATTGTGATTTACGATTACACTACTGTATATAATATAGCAACTCTCTTACTTAGCGAGAGGGAATATAATTCTATATTATAGTTCGTGATGAAGTTTTGGTGTGGTTAAGAAAGTTACATCCGGATTACGCTCTAGAACCCAACCCATTTGCCATTCGTTAGAGATAAGAACAACGGTGCGATCGCGATTATCTTTTACAATCATTGCATTATCTACCCCCTTTTAAAGAAGCGATATCTACTTCACCGTCAATCCAACGTGCTACACTGTATGGCAATGTATGATTTAATAAATCGACACCGTATTCATTTTTTAGGCGGTATTCCAATACTTCAAATTGAAGCATACCGACAGCGCCAACTACGAAGGAATCAAGAGCACCTGGTTGTTCAAAGATTTGAACAGCACCTTCTTGGGCTAATTGCGTCATTCCTTTTTGGAACTGCTTACGCTTCATCGTATCTTTTGGCGATACGCGAGCAAAGAACTCTGGTGGGAATACAGGAAAGTCGCCAAATGTTACCTTGTGTTTTTGAGCACACATTGTATCACCTACACCCATTGTACCAGCGTCAAAGACACCGATAATATCTCCTGGATATGCATCCTCTACGATGGTACGTTCTGTAGCCAAAAACTGTTGAGGCTGAGATAGACGAATCGTTTTATTAGATTGGCGATGCAATACGGACATGCCCTTTTCGAACTTACCAGAACAGATACGCATAAATACGATACGGTCGTGGTGGTTAGGGTCCATATTTGCTTGGATTTTAAATACTAAGGCAGAGAAGTCTTCGCTTGTAGGTTGTACCATTTCTTCCACAGCTTGGCGTGGAGCAGGAGATGGAGCAAGTTCTAAGAATTTCTCTAAGAATGGTTTTACCCCAAAGTTAGTCATCGCAGAGCCGAAGAACATAGGAGTTAATTCACCAGCACGAACCTTGTCAAAATCGAATGGATCGCCTGCAACATCTAATAATTCAATGTCATCAAGCAATGCTTGGTATACATCGTCACCTAATAACTCTTTCATACGAGGATCTGTCAATGAACCTTTTCGGAAGCTAACTTTTCTTGACCATGTGTTTCGTCTTTTGCGAAAAGCTCGATGGTTTCATGCTCTCTATCGTATACGCCTTTGTACTCACCATTAATACCAATTGGCCAGTTCATAGGGCATGTACGAATGCCCAGAACATTTTCGATTTCTTCCATTAGATCGAATGGGCTACGACCGAAATGGTCAATTTTGTTTACAAATGTAAAGATAGGAATACCGCGCTCTTTAGATACGGCAAATAGTTTTTTTGTTTGTGCTTCTACGCCTTTTGCTACGTCAATCAAGCATGACAGCACTGTCTGCAGCCATTAAGGTACGATATGTATCTTCAGAAAAGTCCTGGTGACCAGGTGTATCTAGGATATTTACGCGACATCCATCGTAGTCAAATTGCAATACCGAACTCGTTACGGAGATACCACGTTGCTTTTCGATTTCCATCCAGTCAGATACGGCGTGTTTTGCTGTTTTACGAGATTTAACGGACCCCGCTAAGTGGATAGCACCACCATATAAAAGTAATTTTTCTGTTAATGTTGTTTTACCCGCATCCGGGTGAGATATGATAGCAAACGTACGACGACGTTGCACTTCTTCTAAAAATGTCATAGTTCACCTCTATTGTTTCGTTTGTAAAAGCCTTGTCTCATTATATAACTTTCACATCATTCATATCTTTAAAATTATACATGATTTTGGTAGTTATGACCACTAAATTGTAGTATAATGAGATTTCAAAGAGCGGCTTAGGGGAATAGCCGTTATTTTATGTTAAGGAGGGACCATGCGGTTATTTATTGCGGAAAAGCCATCCATGGCTCGCGAAATTAGTAAATGCTTGCCGGAAAATAAGAATATCCAAAAACGGAATGGCTACTTTATCCAAGGTGACGATGTTGTTACATGGGTTGTAGGGCATGTATTACATCAAGCCGAGCCTGGTGACTATGACGATAAATATATTCGTTGGCGCCCTCAAGATTTACCTATTGTGCCTGATGAGTGGAAATTACTGGTTACGGATAGCAGTCGTCAACAGTTTGAAACGGTAAAAGACCTTATCGGTAAAGCTGATATTATCGTTAACGCCGGTGACCCGGATAGAGAAGGGCAGTTATTGGTTGATGAGGTTTTATATTACGTAGGAAATACAAAACCTGTACAGCGTATTTTATTAAATGCATTGGACGAAAAATCTGTTCGTGCAGCTCTCAATGATTTGCGTGATAATAAAGACTTTCACAATTTATATCAATCTGCATTGGCTAGAGCTCGTGCAGACTGGCTTATTGGAATGAACCTATCTCGCGCATATACCTTATCTGAACGATATAAAGGTAATAAGGTAACATTACCTATAGGTCGTGTTAAGACTCCAACGTTAGCATTAGTAGTTCGTAGAGAACGTGAATTAGCCGCATTTAAACCGGTCGATTATTTCACACTAAAGATTTTATATAACCATCCAAATGGTGTGTTCTGGGCTACGTGGCAACCTACAGATGAACAAAAGGGACTTGATCCAGATGGGCGCCTTATAAATAGAGCTATAGCCGATGAATTGGTTGAGCGCTTGCAAGCTGGTCCAGATGGGATCATTAAAGGCGGTTACAAAATCTAAAAAAAAAGATGTACAACGATTGCCTTTATCCTTATCATCCTTACAAGTATTGGCAGGTAAAGCCTTTTCTTATGATCCACAGACTGTACTTGATACAGCGCAAAAATTATACGAAAAAAATTAACTACCTATCCACGTTCTGATTGTGAATATTTACCACCCAATCAATATGATGATCGCAATGCTATCCTCAATAATTTGCAGAATGCAGGTGATGAGAGGTTAGCACAGTGGGCTGCCGATGCAGATCGTTCTATTAAGAGCCGTGCTTGGAATGAAAAGAAAATTACCGCCCATCATGCTATTATTCCTACAACGGTAGCCTGCAATATGAATAGTTTGTCCCAAGAGGAGCGAAATATTTATTTCCTCATTCAGTCAAGCTTATATTGCGCAATTTTATGGGGAGCATATTTACGAGCAAACTAAAATTGTAGTGGACAATGTAAGGAAGAGTTTGTTGCTAATGGTCGTGTAGTTATAGACGAAGGATGGAAGTTGCTTTATAAACGACAAAAGTCCAAATCGGTGACAGATAATGATGAACCTGATTTAACTGATGAACGTGGTGCAGAATCTGACTCTAAAAAAAGAGGCTATAGAAGAAACGGATCATTTGCCGGCTGTTAAGAAAAATGATTCCGTTCTTTATACAGATTCCTCTGTAGAGGCGAAACAAACAAAACCACCATCTCGTTTTACACCATCTACATTGTTGCAAGCGATGAAGGAAATTCATAAATTTGTAAAAAACGAAGATTTGAAAAAAAAAAGTTAAAGGCTGTATCTGGTATTGGTACAGAAGCAACTCGGGCAAACATTATTGATGAGCTTATCAGTCGAGACTTTATGAAAACGTCAGGGAAGAAGCAAGTCTTATCACCTACGGAAACAGGCTATCTTTTAGTAGATGCATTGCCTGATGAATTATTTATCCCGATGAAACGGCAGTTTGGGAAGAACGTTTGGCCCTCATGAGTGAAGGGGAGGATACATTGGATTCCTTCTTGTCTGATCAAGTTAAGTTTTTACAGTTATTGATTGATAAGCTTGGCTTTGATAAACAGGTAAACTCTGGTCAAATGATGCCAAATGTAGTTCGCACGATAACGAGTCAAAATCGTAAGCGCCCTATGGATAGTGAAAGCGTAGACTTGTCTTCCTTACCTGTATGTCCTAAATGTAAAAAAGGACGTTTGCAACAGCGGAATGGTAAATTTGGTGCTTTTTAGGTTGTACCAATTATCCAACTTGTAAACATACACAACCAATCGATGGGAGACTTCAACAGGTGAAAGTAATATCATTCTATCTGAAGAAGAAAAGAAATATAAATGCCCACGATGTAAAGAAGGCTATTTTGTTAAACAAGAGGGTGAGAGGCCGCATTAACTGGGTTTGCAGTAATCGATCTCAATGCAAGACACAATGCTCCGATGTGAATGGAGTGCCAAGCATTTATGCTAATAAATAATAAGATGTATATTAGTTAAGAAATAAAAAGACGCGTACAGATGTTCTGTACGCGTCTTTGCTGAATTTTATCTGCGTTTGCCACGACGACCAGTTTGGGAGGTAGAAGCACGGCGTTGGCGTGTATTAGCACCTTTATGGCCACGAGCTTTATGAGCTTTAGCCTTTGTAGATTGATAGGAACTTGTAATCTTAGGTTTGCCAGATACTGATTTTTTGCACGTTTAGGTGCCGCACTTGCATTACCTTTAGTCTTAATTTGTCCATCTTTAGTGTATTTAGTAAGCGTTGCTTGGATGGCGCGCTCAATACGACGTAACCAAGATTCATCTTGCGGTGTAGCAAATGTAACAGCTACACCAGAGTTGCCTGCACGACCAGTACGGCCAATACGGTGGATATAGTAATCTACGTCGCGTGGTACGTCGTAGTTATAAACATGTGTAATGCCTTCGATGTCAATGCCGCGAGCCGCAATATCTGTAGCTACTAAGATTTGTGTTTTAGCTTTTGCGAAATCACGTAATATTTGAGTGCGTCGACCCTGTGTCAAATCGCCATGCATTTCAGCAATATTTAGGCCTGCTGCAGTTAACTCATAGGATAAGCGAACAGCACCTTCACGCTTATTACAGAACACAATTGCTAAGAATGGGTTGTCTTCTTCGATCATTTTGATGAGACGTTGCGTTTTTTCTTCTGTGTTCATCATGTATACGCGTTGATCGATAGATTCAAGTGTTACATGTTTACCCTCAGCTGTTACAGAAAGCCGGTTTTAGACATATACGCTTTTGCAAGATTTCTAATCTTATCAGGAATTGTTGCAGAGAATAGTAAAAGTTGTCTATTAGCATCTGTTTGGCCGATGAGATTTTCGATATCTGGTAAGAAGCCCATGTGAAGCATTTGGTCTGCTTCATCGAGTACAACACGACGAATGCAATCTAAGTGGAGTGAACCCCGTTTTGCGTGATCCAATAGGCGACCAGGAGTGCCTAAAATAACTTGAGGGCGACGTCCTAATTGTTGTAACTGTGCTTCAATCGTTTTACCGCCGATGAGAGGGAGGATATCTACATTTAAAATAGAACCTATTTCCTTCGCTTCATCGGAGATTTGTTTAATTAGTTCTCGTGTAGGAGCAATGATAAGTACTTGTTCTTGATGAACATCAGTATGTACACGTTGTAGAATTGGGAGCAAGAATGCTAGTGTTTTCCCCGTGCCTGTTTGAGCTTTGGCTATACATCATTCCCTTTAAAGACGATAGGAATAGATTGTTCTTGAATTGGCGTAGGCTCCTTGATACCTTGTTTTTTGAAGGGCTTGGATGAGTTCATCACAAACGCCTAGAGATTTAAAAGATTTCATGGATCGTCCTTTCTATAATACATATTATATTAATTATACCTTATGCACATAGTAGGGGCAAATAAATTGAATCATTACATAGCGTACTAATTTTGCATGGCGCTATAGTAAATTTGTAAAACTAATGATGCGATTGTTAAAGATACTAATTGATAATAGATTAAGAAATGACGATGTAGATAGATGTTTATGAGAATAAAAAACATTAAAATATTTATATTTGAATAAATTTTAAAAATATAAATGAGAATGATTAAATTATCAATAATGATTATCTTAGTAGTGATTCTTATTTTTTAGGTATTCTTTTTTATTGGTGACAGCGCGAATGCTACCATACCATATAGGGGTTCATGGAGGATTGATAAATCAATCTCATATTTAAATATGAGAAAAAAAATATATATATGAGATAGAAAATTACCAAAAAAATGATAATAATTGTTGAAATTAATGATTTCTTTGATATAATAATTTAAGATATTAATACGCATTATTATTTGGTGTGTTTAATATGAGGTTGTTAGGTACAATAATTAGGAGGTGTCGTATGGCTATCAAAAGTTAAAAGACATGAAACCAGGTGAGTCTGGTCTTATTGTTACACTACATGGCAGTGGCAACGTTAAGCATCGTCTAATTGACATGGGTCTTGTACATGGTACAAAAATCCATGTTATGAAGTTTGCCCCTTTGGGGGATCCGGTGGAAATCAAAGTAAAAACTTTGAATTAGCACTTCGTACAAGCGAAGCTGGCATGATTGATGTAGAGGTTCAATAGGAGGTTCACATGGCAGAAAAAGGGCAAATTCGAATTGCCTTAGCAGGTAACCCTAACTGTGGTAAAACTACAATGTTTAACAATATCACAGGGGCGAAGCAACACGTTGGTAACTATGCCGGCGTTACAGTAGAAAAAAAGGAAGGCTATAAGAAATTTGATGGCCATGAGTTATTGTTTATTGACTTGCCAGGTACATATAGCTTAACTGCACGTTCCTTGGATGAGTTAGTAGCGCGTAATGTTATCGTAAATGATAACCCAGATGTTATTGTTAATGTTCTTGATGCATCTAACTTGGAACGTAACTTATATTTAGCTGCACAATTATTGGAACTTGAAAAGCCAATGGTTATTGCTCTAAACATGGCTGACGTTGCTGAAGAAATGGGCATCAAATACGACCTAAAAAAAATGGCAGAAATGACAGGGGCTACAATTGTTAGCACAGTAGGTCGTACAAACATTGGTACAAAAGACTTGTTAGAAGCAATAATTAGTGTAGCTGCTTCTCAAAAAGCTCCTGGTGTAACAATTAATTATGGTGATTTGTTAGAAGGCAAAATTAGTGAGCTTGTAGAAGAACTAAAACAAGCTGGCACTGTTACATATCCACTTCGTTGGATTGCTATTAAATTACTTGAAAAAGATGCGGACGTTATTGGCAAAGTTATGCGCTTTGATAATACGGAAGCTGTTATTCAAAAGGCTGAAGCTATTCGTGAAGAAATTAAAGATCAAGTTGATCTTGATATTGTCTTCAAGAATATCGTCACCGCTTTGCAGTAGAAGTATATAATACATGTTTAACACAAGCGCCAACTCAATTGGAAACACGCTCTGACCGTTATGACAAAATCTTAACGCATCGAATTTGGGGCTTACCAATCTTCATGGTTGTTATGTACTTATTGTTTGCGTTCGTTAACTTCGTTGGTGGTATTCCTCAAGGTTGGATCGAGGATGGTTTCGCTGCATTACAAGCTTATGCGGTTCAGACTATTCCAGAGGGCCAATTACAGTCACTCGTATCTGATGGTATTATTGCCGGCGTAGGTGCGGTACTTTCATTCTTACCATTAATTTTATTACTCTTCCTTGGCATTTCTTTCTTGGAAGATACAGGTTATATGGCTCGTGCAGCCTTCGTTATTGACCGTGTAATGCGCGCATGTGGCTTACATGGTAAATCCTTTATTCCTTTATTATTGGGTTTCGGTTGTTCCGTACCATCCGTAATGGGTGCCCGTATCCTCGACAACTACAAGGATCGAATGGTTACGATTTTGATTACACCATTCATGAGTTGTTCTGCACGTTTGCCAGTGTATATCTTATTTGCAAATGCGTTCTTCCCAAATGGTTGGGATAGTACTTTAGTTGTATTCTCTGTATACTTCTTGGGTATCATCTTCGGTATTATCTTTGCAAAAATTTTCCGTAAGTTCTTATTTGCTGGTGAAGCAGAACCATTTGTAATGGAATTACCTCCATATCATTTGCCTACATTGAAAGCTACATGGATGCACATGTATGAACGTGCTAAATTGTACATCATTAAAGCCGGTACTTTCATTATGGCTGCTTCCATCTTGATTTGGTTCATCACTGCATATCCAATGGATGTAGAATACTCCAAAGATTATGATGCAGTGAAAGAACAAGTTGCTCAAGAGTATGAAGTAAAAAGATGCAGCTACATTATCTCAATTCGGTATTGCTACAGATGACCAAAAAGATGCAGTTGATAAAATTGTTGAAGATATGAAATCTACTGTACAAGATGCTACTGATGCTGCTAAGCAAGCAGGAGAAGATGAACCTGAAGTAGCAGTAGAGGATGATTCTGAAGCACCTGAATTATTCAATGATATTAAAGATGAAAATAAAGACTTGTTCCCAGCAGCATGGGCAATGTATAAAAACAGTGCTAACTTAGATGCTGAAAATGACAAACTTGATAAAGAACAAGCTGCTGAAAAAATTGAACAATCCTATGCAGCATCCTTTGGTAAAGCAATCAACCCAGTACTTGAACCATTGGGCTTCGACTGGAAAATGGGCTTATCTCTCGTAGCTGGTTTAGCGGCTAAAGAGGTAGTAATTTCTACATTGGGTACAGTATATGCAGTAGGTGGTGATGATAAAAATCCAGCTCCATTGACTGATTACTTACAAAATGATCCAAACTTCTCACCATTGATTGCATTAACAATGATGTTGTTCGTATTAATTTACCCACCTTGTTTGGCAACATTAGCTGTTATCAAACGTGAAACAGGTTCTTGGAAATGGGTTGCATTCATGTTCTGCTATGAAAATACATTTGCATGGATTGCATGTTTCATCTTCTATAACATTGGTCGCGCATTAGGTTTCTAATCTAGAGTCGCTAAATAGGAGAGTTTAGCCACCTTTAGATTCTTTAAACAAAAATGAATTTAAAAATTGCGATTTTGTTATAAGTAATTTAAAAATAATACTTGATAATTATCAATATTCGTGGTTAAATGATAATGAGAAAAGGGAAATATCCTTTAGATATTGCTTTTATCTTGTTTATCACTAATACACATATTATAATTTAGTAGATATTGAGAAAGAGGCATAATAATGGATAATCTTGTTATAGGACTCATAGTTGTATTAGCATTAGCTTATATCGGTAATAAATTTTACAAACAAATGTCTGGTAAAGGTGGCTGTGGCTGTGGTGGCGGTAGCTCCAAGTCTGGCTCTAAAAAATCTTCTGGTTGCGGTGGTAACTGCAGCTGTGATGGTTCCAATAAAGCACTAGGCATTAAACGTACTGCTAAGTAAGCTAATACGAATTCTGAATTTGAATGAGGGGTCTCTATAATGGCTCCTCTTTTCAAATATAGTAATTAAATTTTTATCATATTTAGTAGAAAGGAATATTATCATGTTCAACATCGATCAAAAAAAATCTTAAAAACGCTAACTTATTCGCAGCAGGTCTTGCATTGGGTACTGTAGGTCTTAAAGTATTAACTTCTAAAGATGCTAAAAAAGTATATGCTGGTATCGTAGCAGCTGGTCTTCGCGCTAAAGAAACTGTATTAGAAACAGCTGAAAAAGTACAAGCATCCGCATCTGATGTATTGGCAGAAGCTCAAGAAATCAACGAAGCACGCAACGAAGAAATCTTTGAAGAAAACAAATAATTAGAGGATTGCACATATGTTACAATTTTCTGTAGTAAAAAACTCAGAAATCGCTTGCATGTTAAGGTAACTGGTCATCACTTTACAGAGGCTGAAGCAGCTTATGTAGAGGATACATTACTCCTTAATGATGCAATTGTAGATGTAACCTTCTACACTCGTAGCAGTCAAATCGCCATTAAACATACTGGCGATGTTGATGCTGTGCGTGATGCAGTGCTAGGTCTACGCGATTTAGATTTGTCTGAAGCTCCTGCTTTAAACGAATATTCTCCTCGCTTGGTAAATAAAAAATACCGTGAAATGATGATCAACCGTACTGCACTTTACTTAGGTAAAAAGCAGTGCTTCCTGCGCCTATTGCAGCTGCATGGGCTTGGTTTGATGGTATTAAATTTATTGGTAAGGCTATTAAAACATTGTGGCAACGTAAGTTAACTGTCGAAGTACTTGATGGTGTAGCTATTGGTGCTGCATTACTTCAAAGGATTACCCTACAGCTGGCGCTGTTATGTACCTATTAGGTATTGGTGATATCTTAGAAGAATGGACTCACCGTAAATCTGTATTAAATCTCGCTCAAAGCATGTCCTTGAACGTAGATAAAGTATGGGTTTTAGTTGATGACATTGAAGTGAGCAAGCCAGTTAACGAAGTTGTGGCAGGCGATCAAATTATCATTCGTCAAGGCGAAGTGATTCCATTGGATGGCGTCGTTATCGATGGTGTTGTTCTTGTTAATGAAAGCTCCATGACTGGTGAACCAGAAGCGGTTCGTCGCGATCAAGACAGTTCTGTATATGCAGGTACTGTTGTTGAAGACGGTAAAGCTATTGTAGAAGTACGTAGTACATCCAAAACATCTCGTTACGAAAAAATCGTTAACCTCATTGAAGAGTCTGAACAAATGAAATCCGGTATGGAACAACAAGCATACCGCATGGCAGATAAATTAGTTCCAATTAGCTTTATTGGTGCTGGTTTAACATATTTGTTGACTCGAAATGTAATGAAAGCATTGTCTTTCGTTATGGTTGACTTCTCTTGTGCTCTAAAATTATCCATTCCATTGGCAGTACTTTCCGCTATGCAAGAAGCATCTAAACGCGGTATCACTGTTAAAGGTGGTAAGTTCTTAGAACAAATTGCACAAGCAGATATGATTGTGTTCGATAAAACTGGTACTCTTACAAAAGCAGAACCTGAGTTTGAACAAATCATCCCGTTCAACGGTCATGATGCAGATGAAATGTTGAAATTAGCTGCATGTATTGAGGAACATTTCCCTCACTCCATGGCAAAAAGCAATTGTACGCGCTGCTAAGGATCATGACTTGCCTCACAAGGAAATGCACTCCGACGTAGAATACGTTGTAGCTCATGGTATTGCATCTAAAGTTGGTCGCTACCGTGTACGCATTGGTAGTGCTCACTACATCTTTGATGATGAAAAGACAAAAATTCCTGCAGATGAACAAGAAAAATTCAACAATTTACCAAATTCATCTTCCCATATTTACCTCGCTATTGGAGGTACACTAGCAGCGGTTATTTGTATTAAAGACCCTGTTCGTGAGGAAGCAAAACAAGTTATAGCTGATTTACACACTTTGGGTATTAAAAAGGTTGTCATGATGACTGGCGACTCCAAACGTAATGCACAACGTGTAGCTGACGAACTCGGCATCGATGAATTGCATGCTGAAGTATTGCCAGAAGATAAAGCAGCTTATGTAAAACAAGCAAAAGCTGAAGGCTATACAGTAATGATGGTAGGGGATGGCATCAATGACTCCCCAGCTATTTCTGAAGCTCATGTAGGTATTGCGATGAATGAAGGTGCTCCAATCGCTCAAAAGATTGCGAACGTTACTATTTCTTCCGATAACTTACAAGCTCTTGTAGATTTACGCCGCATTTCTATGGCATTGATGAAACGCATCAAAGCAAATTACAATGGTATCGTTGGTTTCAATGGTGCTCTTGTAGGTGGTGGTGTACTCGGTATTATGCCGCCAAGCCAAACAGCATGGTTGCATAATCTATTCACATTGGGTATCGGCTTAGAAAGCATGACTCCATTGTTGAAAAAAAGAAGAACAAAAGGAAACTGTTCCTACAATTGATGTAACAGCTGACTCTGTAGTAGCTTAATTAAAGACCTCCATACTTGGTAATCATTTACCGGTGTGGAGGTTTTTTTTTTGATGACATTTATCTATGATTATTGTAAAATACAAAGAGATTACATATCATAGGAGATCTTTATGAACACATTAATAGATATTTGTAAAAGATCCATCTACTTGAATATATTTATCGTAGTAATTCCTATTATTGCGTATATGATTCATAATGGATCGAGTGCAACAGTAGCACTTGTATGGTATTTGCTCTTATCGTTAATAATGCCTTGGGCATATTTATCGTTTAAAAGTAGTACCTTTGACGGTGGTAAATCGATTAGCCGTATTGCCTATGTTATAAGTTGGATTATAATCCACGGTATTAGCTATAAAGGTATTTTTCTTGGTATAGATTTATCCATGTTATGGAGCTGGCCAACAGTTGGTCGAGATGTAGCTTTCTTAGTAGCTATGTATATTGGTGTTACTATTAGCTTGCTTTTTGGCATATGGTCTTACTCGTTTAGTAGGAGGCCGTAATGAATAAGAATTTCTGGTTATTTACCATTGTCTGTGCATTATTTGTAAGTGCTGTAACGACAGTTCTTTCCTTGAGTGGCGCATTAGCATTACCAATCTTAGTATTCCCTGTGTTGTCCTTCGTAATACCTCTTATGGTACGAAGACTTAAGAATGCTAAATTTAACGACGACCTACCATTGAGTATGGGCTATCATGCATATAGTTGGGCTTGGTGGACAGTATTTTCATTTCTTCATACGCCATTTAGCTTTACAACAGAGAATGGAATTGTAACAGCGTTGTTTCTCTTCGTGGTGTATTTTATAGTTCAAGTACTTATTGAACTTTGTGGGTTTGCTAGCTACTAAGTTTTTTGATCGAAAACATCGATGGGGCATGGTAGATGAAGCCCTTGATATAATCGGGTATACTATACCAATCCCATTTTTATACATTGGTTCGCTTTTGTATATTGATTTACAAGATCCAATGGTTTATTTCATGTATGCATCATCCATGAATGTAAATATACTCTTTGCAGAATTGGTGTCATTACTTATATCCTTATTGGTATTCGTATTCTATTTATACCCAAGAGAAATAGCCTATAAAGGTATACGATTATTTCGTATTGTTTTAACTGCTGGTTTATGGCTCGCTATGAACGCCCATATCTTGTATGGTGGTTATATTCCAGAATTTATTTTATCTTTAGTTCCCACCGTTTTTCCAACGTACCAAGGTAATCCACTAGTGTTTGTAACTCCAACTTTATTAGAAGCTGGTATGACAGGTGTAGCAGTGATTATAGGTGCATTGGTAGAGCGTGGTATAATTTCACGACGCCGTGAACGTATTTAATTTCTAGTTTCGACTTATATCCGTAAGGAATGAGAACGAAGGAGGATCTATGAACAACAATGAACGTCCAGTGGATGATAACTCAACTGTATCAATCCCAAGCAATGAAACGACTAGCCCCGTTGAACGTAAAAAGGTTAAAAAAAGAGAAAAAGAGTGGTATTACTATTCGTGAGCTTACCATCATTGGTTTGTTGGCGGGGATCACAATCGCATTAGGTGTATCTGGATATGGGATTATTCCATTGGGGCCTCTTAATGTGACAACTTTACATGTACCGACTTTGATTGGTGCTATTGTAGAGGGCCCTAAGGTAGGTGCCTTTGTAGGCTTTATATTTGGTTGCTATAGCTTGTGGCAAAATATTACAGCTCCAAACATTTTATCTCCACTATTTATTAATCCAATCATTTCTGTGTTACCACGTATACTTTTCCCTGTATTAGCATATTTAGTATACTTATTATTGTGGAAAGCACCTCAAGGTCCACGCATTCTTGTATCTGCATTTATGGGTACTGTATTCCATACAATTATGGTTATGGGACTTATCTTCTTGCTTTACGCAGATATGTTTGCTATTAAAATGAACCTAAGCCCAGATCAAGTATTAGGCTCTATTGTATTCTTATCTGTTACGCATGGTATTCCAGAAGCTGTTTTTGCAGCTGTTATCGTTACTCCAGTTGCATTGGCATTACGATAAGGTATTGCGTAAGGATACTCCTAAGAAAAAAAAACTGATGCTGTTACAAACGATGCGACAACAGTAGGAGACGGATCAAATAGGAAAACTACAGAAGTTAATAAAATCAAATCTGTAGACGAAAACATAACTAAATAGTATTTTACAGGCTTTTCATAAATATGATAAAATAAATATCATTCGATAAGTATTGAGGAGGATAACCATGGCTAAACGTATTCGTACTATCAACACCGAATCCTTGCAAAAAACTGCTAAAACTGGCGGTTGTGGGGAATGTCAAACATCTTGCCAATCCGCTTGCAAAACAAGCTGCACAGTTGGTAACCAAGTTTGCAAACAAAAATAATAAAAGAGGCTCGCTTAGCGGGCCTTTTTTTTGTTTATGTTGTATAATACATACTTTGTATGGTATATCTTTATGACTCTTTTCATAACGTTTAGCGTGGAAATGTGGTACAATTATCTAGAAAGTTCTATATAGTAGAACTTTTACCATACATAATAATTGGAGGTACCATGTTAGAATTAAAACCAATGATCCATAAGTTTCGGATTAAGGATAACTATTACTGCTTAAATGTTAATAGTGGTATTATTCACGTTATCGACGAACTCATTGATAGAGTTCTTGACATATATGATGGCACTAATCGCGATGCAGTACATGCTGCATTAGATGCTAAAGAAGATGCCGTAGAACTTGATGAGATTATGGATGAGTTAGATGAGCTCATTAAAGCAGAGCAATTGTTTGCTCCGATGAGTACAGAGTTTAAACTTGTAGTAGGTGAAAAACCTATTGTTAAGGCATTATGCTTAAATATTGCTCATGATTGTAATTTAGCATGTAAATACTGTTTTGCCAGCCAAGGTGATTACGGCGGTGTAAAACGTGAATTAATGAGTTTTGATGTGGCGAAGCGTGCTGTAGATTTCCTCATTAAAATGAGCGGACCTCGTCAACATTGTGAAATAGACTTCTTTGGTGGAGAACCTTTGTTGAACTGGGATGTTGTTAAACAAACAGTTGAATATATTGAATCCATTCAAGAAAAAGCACAATAAGATTTTCAAGCTTACATTGACTACAAATGGCATGCTATTAACACAAGATAAAATCGACTATGTAAACGAACATAAGATGAGCCTTGTATTATCTTTGGACGGTCGTGAATCTGTACATAATGCGATGCGTCCTGTAGCTGGTAGTGGTGCGGAATCTTATAAATATATTGCTAAAAACCTTATCAATGCGGTAAAACAACGCCATGGCCTTGAATACTACGTACGTGGTACGTATACACATAAAAACTTAGACTTTACAAAAGACGTTATGGCTATGTCTGATCTTGGCTTCGAACATTTATCCATGGAGCCTGTAGTAGGTGAAGAGGGGGACTATGTTCTTCGCGAAGAGGATTGGCCTGTATTGGAAAAAAGAATATGAAAAATTAGCAGATATTTATTTACAACGTCAATTAGATGGTTGGGGCGAGAAGTTTAACTTCTTCCACTTCCGTATGGATTTGTATCGCGGTCCATGTATGGCTAAACGCCTTCGTGGTTGTGGGGCAGGTCATGAATATATGGCAGTCGTACCAAATGGCGATATTTACCCATGTCATCAATTCGTAGGTAAAGATGGATATGTGCTTGGCAATGTGTATGATGGTTTACAAAATACAGAAATTCCTAAAGATTTCCGTAATACACATGTATTCTCTAAACCAACTTGTGCTGAATGTTGGGCGAAATTCTTCTGTTCTGGTGGCTGTCATGCTAACAACATTACATTAGGTGGCGATTTAGAAACACCTTATGAATTTGGCTGCCGCTTACAAAAGAAACGTATTGAATGCGCTATTATGATTCAAGCCGAGTTAGAACAAGCTGGCATTGATGGCAGTATTCCTGTAGCATTAGGTTAATAGCCATTAATTCTCCGTCTATAGTAGGAGTTTATATGAAACAAAATAGTAATCAAACTATAGAACGCTGGGGAATTCGTTATACCGGTATAGTTCAAGGGGTCGGATTCCGGCCCCTTGTTTCTATGTGGGCACATTCCCTAGGTTTAACAGGTTTTGTATATAATGATAGCCAAGGTGTTTACGTCGAGATACAAGGTTGTACTAGTGATTTGCAGTTGTTTTTAGATGCGATTCAAGATGACCGACCTAGACTGTGCCGTATTACAAGTCAAACAGTAGAACATCTTACTATAAAAAATAATGAAGTTGAGTTTTCTGTGGAGCCATCTCCATTAGGGGAAGCAGTTAGCACCTTTATTAGTGCCGATACAGCGCCATGTGCTGATTGTCTTAAAGAACTACAACAGGACAAGCGTAGAAAAGAATATCCTTTTATTAATTGTACAAATTGCGGCCCACGATATACGATTATTAAATCACTTCCCTATGATCGGGAACGAACGACGATGGACGAGTTTCCTATGTGTGAAGCTTGTAAGGCTGAATACGAAGATATAGAGGGGCGCCGTTATCGTGCTGAACCAAATGCTTGTGTTCAATGTGGTCCTCATTATACTTTATATAAACCTAATCGTACGGTTGTAGATACTGTAAATGTATGGAATACTACCCGTGAATTAATCAATGAAGGTAGTATTATTGCTATAAAAGGGATAGGTGGATACCACCTAGTTTGTGATGCTCGAAATGATGCGGCGGTTCAACGCTTGCGTAAGCGTAAGAATCGACCACATAAACCCTTAGCAATTATGGTAGGGTCCCTAGATACGGCAATTGAGCTTGTCCATCTTAGTGATGAAGAATTAGATGTTTTGACGGGAATGGAACGGCCTATCGTATTATTAAAAAGAAATACTGATAGTTTAGTGCGTTTGAGTCCCCATGTAGCTCCGGATAATCATATGCTTGGCGTAATGTTACCATATACACCGATGCATGAGGTACTATTACCATCAGATGCAGCATGGGTTATGACAAGCGGTAATCGAAGTGGTGATCCAGTTTTATATGATGATAATCAAGCCTTTGAAGAGTTAGAATCGGTTGCCGATTATTTCTTGGTACACAATCGTCAAATCTATGCACCTCTCGATGACTCTGTTGTAACTGTCATCCATAATAAACCTCGATTGATTCGTCGTAGTCGTGGTTATGTACCAGAACCTATTCATTGTGAACTTTCAGGGCAAACTTCGATATTAGCCATGGGTAGTGATCTTAAAAATGCATTTGCTATGAATAAAGGCTCAGAAGTCCTTGTAGGCCCACATATTGGGGATCTACAAAATGCATCTACTCATGCCACATTGGAGTGGACTATTGACCGATATGAGGAATTGTTTTTCTATACAACCAGAGAAAATTATTGTAGATAGTCATCCTCAATTTTTCTCGTCCCACTTAGGAGAGCGCATTGGTAAAAGCGCACAGATTCCTGTTATATCTGTTCAACATCATCACGCTCATATTGCATCAGTCATGGCAGAGCACAATCTTGAAGGTCCAGTGCTGGGGATTGCCATGGATGGTACCGGATATGGACCAGATGGAACGGTATGGGGTGGTGAATTTCTCCTTTGCAAGGGAGATAAATATCAACGATTAGCTCATATCCATGAAGCGCCATTACCGGGAGGAGAGAAAGCTGTTTCGAGCCATGGCGCCAAGCCTTATGGTATATTCGAAATTACTATGGTGATGATGTTCCACCTATCTACCAAGATTGGATGAAAGAATTGCCTAAAAGGTTGGGCCATATTAGATAAAGCATTACAATCTACGATGCCTATGGTTCAAGCAACGAGTTGTGGTCGTTTGTTTGATGCGGTTGGCTCTCTTTTAGGGCTTGGTATGGTCCACACCTATGATGCACAAATTGCTATAGCCTTAGAGGCTCTATGTGGTGATGAAAAAGGAATATTGCTTGATTATAACTATGATGGGCGAATTCTTGATTTTACACCTACCGTTCAATCCATTATGGATGGTGTAGTTAATGGTGAATCTAGGGCTCATCTTGCTGCATCTTTCCATAAAACCGTTGCTATCGCATTATGTGAAACCGCAGCGGATTTAATGGAGCGCTATAATGTTAGTGATGCGGCTATTTCTGGCGGTGTATTTCAAAATCGCAAATTAGTAGAGCTGATATATCGCGCTTGGCATGTAGGCGATTTGTATATGAATGAAGCGGTTCCTTCCAATGATGGCGGATTAGCCTTTGGTCAACTATGGATTGGCAATCAGAAATAGTTATATATTCTTGTAGTTAGTATCACTTAATAATTACTACAATTGTGATACAATGATATTAGAAATATTTATATATGGTGAGTTTTCTTTCTCGAAAGTAAACTCATAGAATTTGTTATTAATATAATATATAAGGAGATAGTATGTGCTTAGCTGTACCAGCACAGTTAGTAGCTGTGAATGATGTTATTGGCACTGTTGAATTAACAGGTGCCACCCGTGACTGCAGCTTACTCCTCGTACCAGAAGCAAAGGTAGGGGACTGGTTGTTAGTCCATGCGGGTTTTGCTGTACAAATTGTTGATGAAGAAGAGGCACAAAAAACATTAGAGGCCTTTAAGGAGCTAGAAGAACTTGAAGAAGCTTACTTTGCAGGAAAAGCAGAACAGTGCTGATGCGTTATTAAAACGTATCAATGCCCTTCATGAGCCTGGGGAAACCGTAAGGCTTATGGAGGTTTGTGGTACACATACTGTATCGATTTTCCGTGAAGGTCTTCGACAATTATTGCCAAGTGGCATTGAACTTGTAAGTGGACCAGGATGTCCTGTATGTGTAACAGATCAAACGTATATGGATAAGGCGTTAGCCTATGCTGAACGGGATGATGTTATTATTGCTACCTTTGGGGATATGTTAAAGGTTCCTGGTAGCTATAGCAGTCTTAGTGAGGCTCAAACAAAGGGCGCCCATATTCATGTCATTTATACCCCTTTAGAGGTGGTAGAACTTAGTAAAAAATACCCAGATAAGAAAATAGTATTTCTGGCTATAGGTTTTGAAACGACTATTGCCGTTATTTGTGCAACTGTAAAAGCAGTTCATGCAGCAGGGCTGAAGAATGTTTTTCTTCCTTGTATCTCATAAATTAGTGCCTCCTGCATTACGAGCTTTATTAGATAAACAAGAAGGTCATATTGACGGATTTATTTTGCCAGGTCATGTAAGCGTTATTATTGGTGAAGAGCCATACCGATTCTTACCTGAAGAATATCACATACCGTCTTGTATTGCTGGCTTTGATGGACTTGAGATTTTATCTGCTATAGCAAATATTTTAGAGCAACGTAAAACCGGTAATTTTGTGGTGGGTAATACCTATCATTCTGTAGTTATGCAGAAGGGGAATCCGGTAGCGCAAGCGATGATCAAAGAAGTATATGATGTATGTGATGATGCGTGGCGTGGTATCGGTGTTATTCCAAACTCTGGCTTAAGATTAAAGGATGCATATGCAGCCTATGATGTGGAACGTGCATTACCTATCCAGCTTGAAAAGCCTTCTCTTGATCCAAAAAAGGGTGCCAATGTGGTCGTGTATTGCAAGGGCTTATTAAGCCAAGTGAATGTCCATTATTTGGTAAAAGCTGTACTGCTGACCACCCTGTTGGTGCTTGCATGGTATCTGTAGAAGGTAGTTGTGCAGCATGGTATAAATACGGTTATTCCAGTGGTGGATCGACGTGGGAGGATTAATATGGAACGAGTTCGCTTAGTCCATGGGAATGGCGGTCGATTTAGTCATGAATTGACCGAGCGTTTTATTTTGAAATACTTTACAAATGATTTATTGGCTCCTTTACATGATGGTGCTCAATTTCCCGTTACAGCAGGACGTATGGCGTTCTCTACAGATTCCTATGTAGTACAACCAACGTTTTCCCTGGCGGAAATATTGGTAAATTAGCTGTATGTGGTACTGTGAATGATTTAGCTATGAATGGTGCTGTCCCACAATATTTAAGTTGTGGCCTTATCTTAGAAGAAGGCTTGGCCTTTGATGAGTTAGATGAAATACTTCATACTATGTCAGATATGGCAAAAGCTGCAAATGTACAAATTGTTACAGGGGACACTAAGGTTGTTAAAAAGGGCGAGGTAGACAAAATCTACATAAATACAGCGGGTATTGGCATGATCCCAGATGGGATTGATATTGGTCCACATCGTGTGAAAGCGGGAATGGATATTATCTTATCTGGTGCTATTGGGGATCATTCTATTGCTGTTATGGGTCAACGATTTGGCTTGGATTTATCTGATGCGTTAAAAACTGACTGTGCGCCTTTAAATAACATGGTTCATGCTGTACTTGATAAAGTGGGGCCTCAAGTGGCTCTATTGCGAGATCCTACACGTGGTGGTTTAGGTACTGTTTTAAAAGAAATTGCAGACCAAAGTCAAGTTGGTATTAAGGTAGAAGAAGCGGCTATACCAATTCACGCTGAAGTACAGTCTGTTTGTGATATTTTAGGATATGATCCATTATATTTAGCAAATGAAGGAAAGGTTGTACTGGTAGTAGATCAATCCGTTACAGAAGAAGTTCTCTCCATTCTTCACGGCTTTGAAGAGGGCAAAGAAGCTGTGTTAATTGGGAGAACACTAGACAAGAATATTGGTAAGGTTGGTTTACGAACCGCTATTGGTGGTGTTCGCTTAATCGATTTGTTAGGTGAAGATCAAGTTCCTCGTATCTGCTAATTAACTAATTGAGTTTCTTTAAGTCCTAAGGGTATGTAAAGATAAGAACTATTTTATGCCTATAGAGTATGATTGAGAGTTGATATTGACACTAAATCTTTGTGATGGTAGCATTAAATTAAGTTGTGTAAAATTCATTGATTGTTCATCGGACTTTTATACAATGCTAGTATCTTTATGTGTAAGTTCTTATACTTTCACTAGAATCTATGTATAGAATTTGTTAAAATATAAGTATCTATAGGAGGCTTATTATGAAAAAAGAAGATTATTACAGCTGTTCTAGGGATTTGTTTAACTACAACTGCATTTGGTGGCATCTTGACTACTCAAGCTGGCGGCCTTAGCAGTATTCTTGGTGGTGCAGCTAAAATTGGTGGTATCGGTATTGTTATCAATAAATTCGGTCCTCAAATTGACTCTTTCTTAAATAAATTATTGAAACAAAATAACTTAAGCACAGAGTACACAACTAAAGTTGTACCTATCATTAGTATTGGTACAAAAGGTTATATTGGTGCTGCTCAAGTAACTGGCCCAGCATCTAGCATTGAACAAGTTAAAGCGGTTGCTCAAGTTGAAGGTAGCTTTAACGGTATGGTTCGTGTAAAGGTTTAGTACCAGTTGATAGCACAAACCCAGTTGGTGCATCTCGTGTTCAAGGCGTAGGTGTATCTGCGATTATCGATTTGAAAATTTAATGGCCACTGAGCATATAAAATAGTAGACTCAGGGAATAAGCACGGTCTTAGGCCCGTGCTTATTCTGTTGTATAACAGTTATACATTAGATACGTTGTGGAGGAATTTATGAAGAAGCAAGTACTTACACTTTTAATGGCATCCTTGATTTCAGGCACTGCGTTTGCTGCTCCTGGTACAGTTACAGAAAAAACAAATGTTTTAGAAACTACTGTATATGGCGCTGTACAAGATGGTGCTGTAGTGGACCGCATTAATCAACTTGATGAAACCGTGTATGGTACTGGTTTCAATGGCAATTCTGCTACATTGAGCAAACGTGTCGATTCCCTTTATAACTCCGTAGAAGGTAGCGGCACAAATATTTCTTTGCGCGAAGAAATGGACGCACTTGAATATACATATCAAAATAGCATTAATGCAGGTTCTCTTGTTGATCGTGTAGAAAAGATGGAACGTAGCGTTAATGGTCGTATTGGTAGTGGCTCTTTACAAAAACGTATCATTTCTTTAAAAACAAAAGTATATGGCAGCAATGTAACGCTCACAAATCAAGTGGGTACATTAGCTGGCAACCAAGTTTTCAAAGTTACATTGAATGATGCTGTTTCTTCAAAAACTAGCCATGAAGGCGACACTGTTGCTTTCACAGTAGCTGAAAATGTTATGGATGGCAATGTGTTATTAGTTCCTGCAGGTACAGTAGGTTCTGGTACAATTACTTCTTTGAAAAAGGCTCGTTCCTTTGGTCGTAATGGTGCATTAGATATTACATTTGATACTATTCCTGCTATCGATGGTACAGAATTCACTGCTGTACAAGGTAAAGAAGCTAAAGACAAAACTCGTAATGAAGTAAAAGCTGCAGGTGCATCCGTAGCTGGTGCTGTTTTACTTGGACCGGTAGGTTTAGTAGGTGGCGCTTTTGTTAGGGGAAAAATATTGAGTACCCTGCTGGTGCAACAATTTATGTACAACCCCAAGATTCTGTAACAATTCAAGGTCTTGTAATTGGTGGTGACGGTTTGGCTCATAGTGATGATGAATTGGCTGAAGCTGTAACTGTACCGAATGCAGCAGATGAATCTGAAGAAACTGTAGATACTAATGAAGCGGCTGTTGATGAAAATGAAACAACAACAGAGGAACCAGCAGCAGTAGAAGAACAAGAAGAGCAAGTAGAAAATGTTTCTCAACCTATCGTAGTTGTAAAGCGTAATCAATAATTAACAAATTCTTAAAGCAAGAGGAGTTCTAGTAACCATGAGGAAACGTAAAGTACAATGGCTGGCAGCGGCATGTGTTTTCTGTTTAGCACAACCAGTATGGGCCGCTACAGAGTCAACTACGGTATATCAAGATCAATTGGATAGCGTTGATCAATCCTATCTTGGAGAAATCTCTAAAGCATCTACACCTGACAATAGTAATATCCGTGTTGTACGTCGTGGTGAAAAGGCAAAGTCTGCTCAACCTACAGAACAGTTGCCGACTCGTATTGATGCAGATAAAATGTCCTATACAGGGTCCACTGGTGATGTATATGCACAAGGTGATGTAGTAGTGACTCAAGGTAATCAAACTTTGATGTCTCCGCGTATAGAAGGTAATACGAAAACTACAGAATATCGTACTGTTGGTGGATATCGCTTTTTAGCAAATGGCGGTAAATCTAAGGATATTACAGGTCAAAATATGACATATCGTACTAGTGACCACCATTTTACAGCCGATCAAGCTTTTTTGGTTGGAATGACCCTTACTATGTAAAAGGGCAAAATTCTACATTTGATGGTGAAACTGGTCATATGGAAAAAGGCATGGTTACCACTAAACATGCGATGGCTTTTAAACATACACCTGACTATCGTGTAGAAGGTCAAGATATCAAGGTATATCCTGGCGATAAAGTAGTTATCAAAAAACCATCCTTCTATATTAAAAACTTCAAGGTTTTATCTTTGCCTTCTTATACAGCATCCCTTCGTCATGATAAAGAGGGTAAATTTAGTATTTTCTCCTTGGTTCCAAAACCTACATATAGTAGTGATGATGGCATTGGTTTGCATGGTAGTACAGAGTATCCAATCGGTAAGCATGGTGAAGCCTATATTGATTACCGTTTGTATTCAAAGTCTGGATTTAAACCAAAAGTAGGCTATAGACATTATTTGCCTTGGGCTACTGCATCCATAGGTTATAGTAAAGAATCTAATGAGTATAACGATGAAACTGTATGGGTAGAAAAGATTGGTGAAGCTCGTTTAGATACTTATACATATCATGTTGGTAAATCTCCTGTTACTGTACGTGGTGGTGTAAACGCGGGCTATTGGAAAGAGGGTTCTGTAAAAGGTTCTCATAAAGAGTATTATACAGAAGTATCTCATGATCCAATTAAGCTTTGGAAAAATGCAGATTTACGTTTCTTAGGTGGTTACCAACGAGATTATTATGGTTATAATGGTACGATTCGTAGCATGCCTTATTGGGGCGCTCGTTTCCAATCTAAAGTGGGAAATCGTGCTAATGTATGGGTTAGTTATAATCAACGTAATATTTCTTATAACAACTCTCCATATCGATTCGATACGACAGAGCTTCCAAAAGAACTCATCTATGGTGGTAGCTATAAATTAACTCGTCTAGATGACCTCTCTGTAAGCGTAAAACCAATATGATGAGTGGGGACATTGATTCTGTGTACTATACATGGCATCGTGATTTGCATTCCTTTGATATGTATTTGACATATAAAGATGCTCATAGAAGCAACAATGATCAATGGAAGATCAAATTTGTTGGCAAAGACTTTTAATTAGGAGATAATTATGCAACGTATTAGAAAGGCCGTTATTCCAGCAGCTGGCTTTGGTACACGGTTCTTACCAGCTACTAAAGCACAACCAAAGGAAATGCTTCCTATTGTAGATACACCAGCTATCCAATATATTGTGAAAGAAGCACTAGATTCTGGTATTGAAGAAATCCCTAATCATTACAGGTCGTAATAAACGTGCTATTGAAGACCATTTCGATAGCAGTGTTGAATTAGAATTATTGTTACAAAGCCAAGGTAAAAATAAACAGTTGGCTATGATTAAGGATTTAGCAGATATTAAGGTTCACTTTATCCGCCAAAAGGCGCCACGTGGTCTTGGTGATGCTGTACTATGTGCTAAAGCCTTTATTGGTGATGAACCATTTGCTGTGTTGCTTGGTGATGATATTGTATATAATCCTGAAAATCCATGCTTAAAACAGTTGATTGAGTGTTACGATGAACATCCTGGTATTATCTTAGGGGCTCAATTTGTACCAGAGGATAAAGTTAGCTCTTATGGTATCGTATCTGGTGAAGCATTGGCTGATAATTTATATCGCGTCCATAACTTGGTTGAAAAACCTAAGCAAGAAGATGCTCCATCTAGACTTGCTGTATTAGGTCGTTATATTTTAACTCCAGATATTTTCAATATTTTGGAAAATACAAAACCAGGCGTAGGTAATGAGGTTCAATTGACTGATGCGTTAGCAGCATCTAAAACTGACACGTATGCATTGGCTATATGAAGGCATTCGTTACGATACAGGTGATAAACTAGGCTATTTGAAAGCTACTGTTGAGTATGCATTGCGCAATGAAGAATTAGGTGAAAACTTCAAGGCATACTTAAAAGAGCTAGATCTTAAAATAACAAATCTATAAGATTTAACCTTATGAAAGAACCTATGATATATCATGGGTTCTTTTCTTTTGGTAGTACATTTAGCTAATATAGATATATTATTTTATATTTGTTAACAAATGGATAATGACTTTTGTTGACGAATGAAAAAGATGTTGATTATAATCAATTTATTGAATAAATAAAGGACTGTGATTATATGAGATCGCTCTTTAAAACATTATGTAATAATGATTTTGGATTACCAGGACATAGTATTATTAAGCATATGCATTATGATGCTTCAGGAAGTGATCAATCTATCTGTAGGTATTTTATATCAAATCGCTAAAACTACTACAATTGGTATTCTAGATAAATCAGGTTTTTAATGGTTGATTTACGACCGGTGCCGAGACAATTTCGTATCCGTTCTACCATTCATCAACAGGGAACAGATCGTGCTATATCTTTCTCTAAGGAAGAGGTCATACGATTTGTAAATGATATTAATGATACTAATGAGATTCATCGTGAGCCTCCTTATGTAGTACCGGGATGCATGATTTTAGAAAATTTATGGAATTATTGGAACATTAGTAAATCTGCACAGCAGATGGCAATTTATTTTCATGCACCTGTTATAGCAGATGATATGGTAACTTTGGTGGAAATATCCTGAAGATGCTCATGTAGAAGGATATGTAGGAGATACACTGGCTTTTTCCGCTACTTTTTTGGTGAAAATGAAGATTCAACATCTTTAAAACAAAGATGTATTAGTTAGAGGTAATTATGGAAGCAAGACGTTTAACAAAAATGGCTTTATTGACAGCCTTATTATGTATTTCAGCATATATTTCATTTCCATTGCCATTTAGTCCGGCAATGGTAACCGCATTGACTTTGGTGGCGACATTAACAGGCTTATTATTGCAACCAAAGGATGCTTTTATAGTATTTGTCGTGTATGTTCTGCTAGGAGCCGTTGGTCTACCTGTATTCGTTGGGGGTACGGCTGGTCTTGGTAAATTATTGGGACCTACAGGGGGATTTATCTTCTCTTGGCCAATAGCATATACTTTACTAAGTGTATTTAAAGGGCCTAAAAAAGCTTTTTCTCTTATGCATGGCGCTCTCTTGCAATTACAATTCCTGTAGTATACCTATTTGGTGTGGCAGGCTTTATGATTGTTACCAAAACAGAACTTTGGGCGGCGTTGCCTGTAGTTATGTTCCCATTTATTCCTGGGGATATCGTAAAATGTCTCGTTGCATCCTGGCTAGCAACTAAAATTAAAATTTAGCATAATAATGAAAAAGAGGCATTCTTGGGGTGCCTCTTTTTGCATTTTGTTATAGGAGCTTATATGTCAGTATATATTCATGGTGGGCTTAGAAGTCCTATCGGCGTGTTAAATGGCCAATATAAAAATACAAGACCTGAGATTTTGGGTGCACAATTGATTAATGAGTTAATTAAAGGACATGAAATTAACTCTGTAGATGGTATTTTTTGTGGTAATGCAGTTGGTACAGGTGGAAATATTGGACGATTAATGGGTTTAATGTCTAATTTATCGGTATCGACGCCTGCTGTAACAATTGATATGCAATGTGCCTCAGCTTTGATGAGTATTGAAATGGCTTATACACATATCGCGTCAGGCGTGATGAATTCTGCTATTGCTGGTGGCATTGAAAGCTCTTCATTACAACCAGATCGAATCTATGCAACTGAAGATGATCGAGACGGTTTATATAAGGTAGCTCAATTTACTCCTCAAGATCGGTCTCCTTTAGCTATGTTAGAAGGGGCAGAAAGAACCATCCATAAGTACAATATAACTAAGGAAGAGTTATATCCATATATTATTGGAAGTCATCAAAGAGCTACTAAGGCTTTAGATAATTCATTTTTGCAATCATATATAATGCCTTTTTTATAGATGGAAAAGAGTGTGTAGATGAATGTATTAGGCCAAAGATGAATGAAAAACTTCTATCTAGGATGAAACCATTATTGGGGTAAGAACTCTATTACAAATGCAGGCAATGCGTGTTTAACTCATGATGGAGCGGCCTTTGTATATTTATCTAATAAAAAAGGTCCTTTTAAAATTCATAGCGTTAAACCTTGGGCAGGAAATCCTCAGTTTAGTCCAGAAGGTGCTCTTGAAAGTACTAAAGCTATTTTAAAACGTACAGGTTTAACTATGGATGATATTGATGTGGTGGAATGGAATGAAGCTTTTGCCATCATCGATGCTCTCTTTGATAGGGCCTACCCTGATTATATGGAGAAATATAATATGCTTGGTGGTGCATTAGCCTATGGACATCCTTATGGATGCTCTGGGGCTATTTTAGCCCTTCATTGCATGGCGGCTTTAGAATCCTGTAATGGTCGATACGGTTTATGTGCTATTGCCGGCGCAGGCGGTACAGGAACTGCTTTAATTATGGAACGAATGTAAAATGACAATTATTGAACGTTTACGACAATATAAAGAATTAGATCCTCACAAGATTGCTCTAATTGTAGATGATAAAAAGTATACATATGGTGATTTGTATGATGCTATTTTATCCATAGATATTAATGAGACTAGTCGTATAGTAAATGTTGCTCAAACTAAAGAATCATCGAAACATATAGTTGCTTTTAATTCAGAGTCAATCGTTTGTGGAACAACTTGTACAGTGGTTGTGGGGATTGTATACCGGTTATATTCCTATGGTATGTCATAACGAGATGGATACAGAGTATGTTGAGAAATTGGCTCGTTTTATAGCATATAAAGGGGTGGTACCTTTAGCTGACTTTGGTGTACTTACCTCTGGGACTACTGGGCGTCCAAAACCTTTATGGCGTAGTGAAAGCTCGTGGAGAGAGTTTTTGATATCCAAAACGATATTTTCCATATAAACAAAGATACAAAAAATTCTTACATGGAAGCTTTAGTTTCACTGGTGTTAGTAATATGGTTATCGCTGTGCTATGGTCTGGAGGAACAGTTATTACAACAAGTTCGTTGCGCCCAAATCGATGGATACAGCTTATTGAAGAATATCATGTGGACCATATATATGCATTACCAACAAAATTACGATTATTAGTACGCCATTGCAAAAGTAAAGTAGACTCTATTAACTATATCATCGCAGGATCACAAGTACTGGATCGACAGTTGATGGAACAGTTAGAACGAATATGTCCGAACATGGAGTTCATTCTTTATTATGGTGCTACTGAGCTTAACTATATAACATATTGTACAGGTAAAGAGTGGTTAGATAGAGAAGGTACTGTGGGAAGACCATTTCCATCTGTCCGAATAGAAGAGCAGAACGGTGTTATTTATGTGACTACAAAGCATCATATCGAAGGCATTCCTGATACATATACAGTAAATGATTGCGGTTATATAGATAAGGATGGATATCTCATGTTTCATGGGAGGAAAGCTGATGTCATCAATAAAGGGGGATATAAAATTTCTATCCCAGAGATGGAATTGTATTTACAATCCTTACAGGGCGTTTCTGAAGTGGCTGTTATTACGATAAATGATGATATACGTGGGGAAGACTTGTTGCTTATATGGTATTAGAGAATAATACTGAATTAAGTAAAATTATAGAAATTATTCATCACGAAAGACCTTCAGTTGAATGGCCAAAAGCAATTACTAGAAATTCCTATGTTACCCCTTACAGAATGCTCAAAAGTTGATAAACGAAAACTAAAAAGAGTGGTATAATAAAGGGTAAATCGTTTTTTCTACTACAAGGAGGCATCATGCAGATTAATAAGGCGGCGCTAGAGATTTTCGACTTTACATCCTCGTTAGCTGTATACTCTGAACATGAATTAAAGGTTGGAGATCAAGCTATACAAGATTATATTGCCAATCATGTAGTTAAGGCTTTCAAAGATCCAGGGGCTAGAACCGGTACCTTACATGATGCGAGTCCTGTAGGCAAACAATTAGTAGACTATAAAAATGGAGCGCTTAAGTTTATTGATATATGTAAGAATTTAGGTGAAAGCTTGTTTACATACATGAAACAAGCTACTGATTTTGTTGTTATTGATACAATTATCTGTGAAGCCGTTACGTATACGCCTTATGTTTGTATTCTTCTGTGTCAAGCTCATGATGCTTTTACCCATCAACTATTCAGTGAAGATGATGGTACATTGGCTACAGAACTCGTTTCTCATAAGGCAGTACTACCTATGCCATCACAAAAATTACGGGCCTTTGCATCTATTAATCTCTCTAATTTTAGTGTTCGTATTTTTGAACCTAAAGGTGAATTTGATGGTGAGGTGTCCTATATTCTAGCAGATAAGGTCTTGCAATTAGGGACTAATCAATCCTCGCGAGATACGGTGAGAAAGGTAAAGACTATCGTAGATAAGGTGGCTCAAGCTCATGAGTCTGATGGCGTTGTTGAATTGACGACGGCAAAGTCTATGATTGCTAAAAATGCTGAAGTATCTGATACAGTGGATCCTGTTCGTATTGTGGAGGAGGTATTTAAGGCAAATCCCATTCAACAAGAGGCGGCATAGAAAGGAATTAGCTGATGCGGATATGCTGCGTCCTTTGCCAGTCAATCGTGAGTTCGCCACGAAGGTTGGAGAGCATCATAAGATTAAAACAGATACGGGTATTGAGATTTCATTTCCTGTAGAATATATGAAAAATCGTGAGTTTATTGAGATAAAAACTAATGATGATGGTACTTTACGCATTGAATTAAAAAATATTAATAAAATTGTAAATAAATAAGAATGAAGGCTATTTATTTGTCTATAGAAATATATTATGTAATGATTAAGATTTATTTGCTATGCTAGTATATGGAGGATTATAGATGAGTAAAGAGAAACATAAAAAACAAATGCATTACGTATTTTAGATACTCATAAGATACCTTATAGTATTAGTGAATATGAGTGGTCTGAAGAGCGGGCAGCTGGTCTTCATGTAGTAGAGGCATTAGGGACTTGATGAAAAACAAGTTTTTAAAACATTAGTTGGTAAAGGCGACAAAACAGGATATGTAGTATTTTGCATTCCTGTTGCAGCTGAAATTAGATATGAAACAAGCTGCTCGTGTCAGTCATAACAAGTCTGTAGAGCTTGTTCATGTTAAGGATTTGTTAGGTATTACAGGTTATTTGCGCGGTGGATGTTCTCCAGTAGGCATGAAAAAAGCATTTCCCACCTATTTTGATGCTACTATGGAGCCCAAAAAGTTTGTATATGTAAGTGCTGGTCTTCGAGGGATGCAAATGAAGGTAAATCCAAAGGATTTGGCATCTGTTGTAAATGCTGAATTTTTGCACTTACAATGGATCATTAAGAGGGTACGTATGGCAAAAAAGTATTATGCAGTTCGTCAGGGCCGTGTACCAGGTGTATATACCACATGGGCTGACTGTGAGAAACAGGTAAAAGGCTTTGGTGGGGCTATCTACAAATCTTTTTCGACGGAAGCAGAAGCACGTGCCTTTGTAGAAGATTCAGGTTTATCATTAAGTGATTTTATGAGCGCTCATAAGGGTGAATTAAAATCTTTGCACAAGAGGGACGAAAAGATAAACTACTAAAGGTTTAGTTCTGGCATTCAAAATAAAGTATCCGCAGGTGAGGCAAAACCAGATTTTACTCACCGAAATCATGTGGTTGCTTATATTGATGGTAGTTATAATAAAGGGACTAATACTGTTGGCTCAGGTGGTGTTATCTTCTTGAATGGGACTAGAAAGACTTTTTCTTTTCCCTCTACTGATGAACGATATACATCGTTTTGGAATGTAGCTGGCGAGTTGTTGGCTGCTATGCATGTTATGAAATATGCTGTCGATAATGGAATTTCCTGAATGTTCCTTATATTATGATTATATGGGCATAGAAATGTGGGCTACTAAGAGATGGAAACGTAATAATGAGCTAACCAAAGAGTATTCAGCATTTTATGATTCTATAAAAAATCATGTGCGAGTATACTTTCACAAGGTGGCAGCACATACGGGCGATACATATAATGAAATGGCCGATGCACTAGCAAAACAAGGTGCAGGTATTTAGAAATATAAGAAGGGAGGATACTATGAATATATGTGTTACAGGTGGGGCTGGATTTATTGGCTCTCATTTAGTTGATAGATTAATTGAATTAGGGCACAATGTGCTTGTTATAGATAATTTATCTACAGGTATGCGTTCTTTTGTACATGAGTCCGCTCAATTTATTGAGATGGATGTACGAGATCCAAAGCTAGTATCTATTTTTGAAGAGTTTAAGCCCTCTATTGTATTCCATGAGGCTGCTCAAACTATGGTGCAGTCCTCAATGGAGAATCCTGGATATGATTGTGATGTTAAATTTACTAGGGCTTAATAAATGTACTTGATGCCTGTCGTAAAGGTGAAAGTTGAACAATTTTTAATGCCTTCTTCAGCTGCTGTTTATGGGGATTTAGCAGTATTACCATTGACTGAAGAACTTAGTGGTATGCCATCATCCTTCTATGGGTTAACAAAGCTTACCGCAGAAGGTTATTTGCGAATTTATCGTGAAGCTTTTGGATTAAATACAGTATGCTTTAGATATGCCAATGTATATGGACCACGTCAAGGTGATGGTGGTGAAGGCGGCGTTATAAGTATTTTCAACCGTTTAATTGTTGAAGGTAAGCCTTTAACCGTATATGGTGATGGGGAACAAACAAGAGACTTTATTTACGTAGAAGATGTGGTAGAAGCTAATATTAAGGCTATGGGAAATAATAACTGTACAGGTATTTATAATGTTTCTACCAATACGGGAACATCTGTAAATGAGTTGATTACGCGATTCAGAGCTATTAGTGGTGCCGACTTTATGGTTCATTATGAGGCTGAACGTATAGGTGATATTAAACATTCACGGTTAAGCAATGCAAAGGCGGAACGCGATTTTGGATTTGTAGCATCCACAACATTAGAAGCTGGTTTACAAAAGACATTGGAATATTTTAAAGGCTCATCATAAGTAAGAAAAATAAGGTTTGGGGATATGAGTGATACGCAATTTTGGGTTACTGTAGGCGTATGGAATCTAATTGTATTTAGTATGTATGGATATGATAAGTTATGTGCTATAAAGGGGTATAATCGAATTTCAGAGTTTACATTATTATTTTTAGCATTTGCCTTTGGCGGCCTTGGTGCTCTATTAGGTATGGTTATTTGGCGTCATAAGACTTTAAAGATTAAGTTTAAGCTAGCTATTCCTATCGCATTGTTATGGTCTGTTTATGCAGTGGGTTTCGGTTATGGCTTGTGGGTAAAATGATTGCATAAACTAATATTTTATTCATTCTTTTATGGTATAATGAGTAGAATATTGTACATAAAATGTCAGTAAAGGAGATATTTGATGTTGCGATTACAATCAGGTTTTGAGTTAGATTATGCTAATATATATAATGAAAGTTGCATACAAGAACGCGATGTGAATAATTTTGAGCGTGCTACACAAAATGTTTGGCGTCATACAAATATTTTGCGTTCTACAGGCTTTGAAGAAGGACATGTTTCTAAGGATGGACTGCCTGAACCGGTATTGTTTTACCAACTTCCTTATATTTCAGAAGATGGTATCAATACACCTGCAATGTTGAAACGACTTTATGAACTGCGGGACTATGCTCGTCATAATATTGACACAGTTGTATCTGTAGGCATTGGTGGCTCTTACTTGGGTAGTAAGGTTATTTTCGATGTCCAATGTGGTGCGTTTTGGAATAATCTCAGTACGGAAGAACGAAACGGATATCCACGGATGTATTTTGCAGGCTTTAATGTAGATGGTGACTATTTAGCTGGTCTTATTCGCACTTTAGAGTACCAAGCTCAGACAAAAAGGATCAGACTATAAGGTGATGCTCGTTATCACCTCTAAGTCAGGTTCTACCATCGAGCCAATGGCTAACTTCATGATTTTGGAAAAAGCTTTACAAGATCGTAATATAAATTATGAAGTGGTAGCTGTTACCGATATGTCTGATGATGAACATCCTACAGTTTTACGCTCTATGGCAATAGAGAATCATTGGAAGACCTATAGCATTCCATATGGTGTAGGTGGTCGTTTCTCTGTATTTACTGAAGTAGGTTTCGTTACAGCTGCTCTCGTAGGATTTGATATTGAAGGTTTCTTGGCAGGTGCAGCTTCAATGGATGCGGCCTGTCAAGAAGAGGATATTTTAAAAAATCCTGCTTTATTAAGTGCTTTACTAAAATATATTGCGTCTGAACGGTACGGTCGTATTATTGAGGTGTTTATGCCTTATGGTGAAGCGCTTCACTCCTTATCTGATTGGTATGTACAACTATTATCCGAATCTTTAGGAAGATGAGTAATACTTGCTTACCATATGGTCGTACGCCGGTTGCTGCAGTAGGGACTATGGATATGCATGCTCAAGTACAAGAGCATCAAGAGGGCCGTCTTAATAAGGTGGTTCAATTTATTAAGGTTAAGGATTGGAAACATAATCTTGTAGTGCCTAATACACATAGTCAATATGAACGATTACAAGCACTTGGTAATGTAGGCATTTGTGATATTCTCAATATTGCATTAGATGCTAATAGAGAGGCTTTATCTAGCGACAATCGCTTTAATATGACGATAACTGTACCAACATTAAATTCATTCCATTTAGGGAAATTATGTTTATGCATTGTTGGGCAGTTTATTTTGAATCTATTTTTGCTGGTGTTGATGCCTTTGACCAACCAGGGGTTGAAGTTTATAAGCGTCTCATCGGTCCTAAATTAGCTCGTGCAAAGGATACACATAATTCATAAGGGGGAACTATGAATATTTTAGTAACAGGTGGGGCTGGTTATATTGGGAGTCACACAGTACGTGCCTTACAACAATCGGGTTATACACCTATTATTGTAGATAATTTATCTAGAGGGCATGTAGAATCTATTCCTGAAGGGGTTACATTCTACAATATGGATATTGCAGATCCTAAGTTAGTAGATATTATGAAAGAGCATCATATCATTGGGGTTATGCATTTTGCTGCTCACTCTCAAGTTGGTGAATCCATGGCTAAATCCAGCTATTTATTATGAAAATAATGTAGTTGGTTCCTATCACCTTATTGAGTCTGGTCGTACCGCAGGTATAAAGCATTTTGTATTTTCCAGTACGGCTGCTGTTTATGGGGAACCAGAGGTAGTGCCAATTCGTGAAGATGCGCCATTGCATCCAACTAATGTATATGGTCGTACTAAACTGATGATTGAAGAAATGCTATCTGATTATAGTGCTATTTATGGTTCTACGTATGTTGCATTGCGTTATTTTAATGCGGCTGGCGCAGATCCGTCTGGTACAATTGGGGAAGATCATCATCCAGAAACTCATTTGATTCCACTTGTGTTAGATGCGGCTCGCGGTAAAAGAGAGCATATAACTGTATTTGGTACTGATTATGATACGGCTGATGGCACATGTGTACGCGACTATATTCATGTCAATGATTTGGCTACAGCTCATGTGTTAGCAATGGATTATTTGCGTAACGGTGGTGAATCTCAAGTGTTTAATCTTGGTAGTGGCAATGGCTTCTCCGTTAAGGAAATTATTTAAACTGCTAAAGAGGTAACTGGTATCGATATTCCAGTTCAATATGGTGACCGTCGTGCTGGCGACCCAGGTACATTGATTGCTTCCTCTGAAAAAATTAAAAATTACTTGGTTGGGATCCTAAATTCAGTAATGTAGCTGATGTTATAAAAGATGCTTGGAAATGGCATACATCTCATCCTGATGGTTTTAAAAGCAAATAAAACAAGAACAAATCCTTTTGATTTGTCAATATAATGAATGACTCTATTAGTCACCTAGGTGACTGGTAGAGTCATTTTTTTGTAGGAATTTAAAAGGACCTCCTAGAATATGTCAGCAGGAGGTGGAATATGAACTTACAAGATTATATACAACGCATTAAATTATGGATTGATAAACAGTATTTTATTATTCGTCACTATAAAATTATTATTTCTGTTTTTCTTGTAATTATAGTTGGCATATTAATCGTTGGTGTTTTATATCCTCACGAAGAAGAACGTGTTCATATACAACCTGAGCATGTTAATGGTGGGGAAAATAATCAGACCCGATTAAGTTCAAAAGAATCATCAGACGGAGTTTCACATAATAGACAGAAACATCATAACAGTGATGCTAAAGACACGAGAAAAGATGACAATCTAAAAACTAAAAGTGAAGGCCGTTTGTTATATGATGTGAGCAGCGTGGAACGCGGGCATCCTTGGAGAGAGGTTTTTAAAGATTTACCAGATAATGATGTACATGGTAGACATGAAGATACTAAGGATGTAGATGAAGTGGCTGATAGCATTAATGATATGCAAGGGTTTAATAATAGTAAGTACTCAGGCAGGGATACATATAAAGGACGGACTAATAGGTATAAAACCAGGAGAACACAGAATAAGAATAAACACACAGGGGATAAAACCATTAGTGATAGCAGTGATGATTTTACTAATAATCAAATTAATTCAAAGTCTCATAGTAGGTTAAATTCTTCGAGTATGGAACAGCCTGTTGAACTTGTTGGTATTGTTGAGGGCAATGAGATTATTGCTATTTTACGAAAAGGTACAGAGGAGCAAATGGTTACTGTTGGGATGGTTTGGCATGGCGTTACTGTCTCTAATATAAGTGCAAGTGGTGTAGAAATCGTTGAAGGAGGTTCATCACGGTGGTTAAAAATCAATTAGGTAAGGATTGCTTACGTAGTAGAGTGACCATAGTAAGAAAAAAACTATTCAAAGCTAGCATACTACTAAAAATAATTATAATAGTGGTTATGTTTCTATATGCATCATTAGGGGAATCTTCTATAGTATTAGCGAGTAATACAGGGCCAGCAGTAACTACTAATCTAGAAAGCGATAGGGACTCACTAGATAGAGAAATTAGTAATGGTAAATCAAATAATAATAATGACATAGAAAAGGATAACGTAATTAATGAAAAGGGCGAGCTGAGAAAATCAAAGGATCAATTACGATATCCGTTCGTAATGCTTCTCTAAAAAGAAACAGTATTAGGGATTTGTCGGAGTTATCGTATATCTGTTATGGGTGTAGAATCTTTAACAGGTAACATTACGGCTACTGTGCAAGGTGAAACACCAGAGGATCTTATAAAAGAATTAGGAAGGCTATATCATTTTTCCGTTTCAAAACAATATAATACGATTCTTATTGAGCCAGATGACAAAGCACTTGAAAATAGAGAATTATATGTTATAACACCGGAGCATTTGCCAGCAGAGTCTTTAAAAAATATAATGGGCACTGTTGTGAAACATGATAAAATGGCGGTACTTTCAGAACAAAATGAAGTGATTATGCATTTGACCAGTGGAGAGAAACGGCGTGTAGAAACACTGGTTAAAGCTATAGATAAGGAGCCTAAGCAAGTGCAATTAGAAGCTACCATCATTGCTATGGAACAATCCTATGCTAAGGAACAAGGCATTCGGTGGTCGTGGCTTAGCTTGACAGGTCATGGAGAAGATAAAACACATTCTTACGGGGCCGTTACCTTTGGTAAAACACCCGGTGGTGAAGCCTATAAATTTTTTGTGAAACCCGAGTTGAGTCTTATGGAAAGCTCAGGTAAAGCCGTTCTAATTGCAAAGCCATCTATTATGGCCTTAAATGGTGAAACAGCACATATCTTGATCGGTGAACGTATCCCTGTTATAGAAGAGTCCGAAGTGAATGGCGAACGTAAGCGTTCTACACGTTATGAAGAGGTGGGGATTAAGTTAAACTACACGCCTATTATTACTGGGGATGGCGGTGTAGATGCAAAAATTCACGCTGAAGTAAGTACACCTATCATGGTATCCGAAATGAAAGCTTATAAAATTAGTACGCGGCAAGCACATACACGGGTGCGGTTACAACCTGGAGAGGTACTCGTTATAGGTGGACTTATGGATAATCGCGATCAACATCAAATACAAAAAATACCTATTTTGGGAGATATCCCTTTGTTGGGAAAATTATTCCGTCATAGTCGAAAAACAAAAGATTCTATAGAAATGTTAATGTTAGTGAGGGCAACTGTGGTATAATAAAGGGTAAATGATTAGGAGGTTGTGAATGGAACGCATTCGAATGATAGACCTTGGAAAATCGTTTGGAGTGCGCCAAGTATTTTCCAAGGTGTCTTTTGAGTTAAAAGAAGGGGATCGACTCGCATTGGTAGGCCCTAATGGGGCTGGGAAATCGACCTTATTAAAATGCATATTAGGCTATGAAGATCTTGATGAAGGTAATGTAGTTAAGTCGCCTGTTGCAAGCATTGGCTACTTACAACAAGATGTAAATCTTGGTGATGATAGTTTAGCTACTGAGATTGAAAAGGCATGGGCTGATGTACATGCATTGGAAGAACAACTTAAAGAACTTACCACACGCTAAGAAACTGAAGAGGCTAGCGAATCGGATTTACAACGCTTAGATTATTTACAGAATCGTCTAGAATGGTTAGGTGGGTATGACTATGAGCAAAAGACTAAGCGCATCATTTATGGTCTTGGCTTTACTGATGAGGATTTAGATAAACCAGCAAGCGCTTTTTCTGGTGGTCAAAAGACTCGAATTAATTTAGCTAAAGCATTGGTACGGCGTCCAGACTTTTTATTTTTAGACGAACCAACTAACCATTTAGATATGGCCATGTTAGAGTGGCTTGAAGGGTATTTGTCTGCCTATCATGGCGGGATTCTCATTGTCAGCCATGACCGTTATTTCTTAGACCGTATTGTCACTGGCGTTGTAGAATTGGATAACCATAAGGCTACAACGTATCGTGGTAACTATAGTCGTTATATTCAACAGCGAGATGAACGGTTGAAAGCGGATATGGTAGCCTATGAGAAACAACAGGAGTACATCAAAAGACAGAGGCTTATATAGATAAATACCGCGCAGGTATCAAGTCTAAAATGGCTCGTGGTCGTCAGTCTCAACTCAATCGATTAGAACGTCTAGAGGCACCTGTTACTTCACATCATTTACAATTTTCGTTCCCTCCTGCAGCAATGAGTGCCGATAAGGTTCTTGTTCTAGATCATTTATCAGTAGGTTATGGTGAAAAATCCTATCATTGATGATATATCACTCGTAGTGCGACGTGGAGAATCAGTAGCCCTTATTGGACCTAACGGGGCTGGTAAATCGACACTCGTAAAAACTATTGTAGGCGAATTATTCCCTGAAAATGGTCATGTAGATATTGGTAACCGCGTACAAGTAGGATACTTCTCACAAGAACACGAAGAGTTGCACGATTCTTGGCAGGTAGTAGAAGAGATTATGAATCATTTTAACTATACTGAAGAAAAAGCCCGCAATGTATTAGGCTCATTCCTATTTAAAGGGGATGATGTATTTAAGCTAGTAGGAGACTTATCCGGTGGTGAGAGAGCTCGGTTAGCATTGTTAAAATTATTTCTTCAAGGAGATAATTTCCTTATCTTAGACGAACCGACAAATCATTTAGATATTCCAACGCGTGAAATTGTGGAAGAAGCATTACAACAATTTGAAGGTACTTGCTTTATTATCTCTCATGACAGATATTTTTTGGATCAAGTTTCTACAAAAACTATTGTTCTAGATGATGGAAAAATTACTGAATATCTCGGTAATTACTCGTATTACAAAGAAAAGTTAAAAGAACAGGAAGATTTGTTAGCCATAGCTAACGAGCACAACTTAGAAAACAGTGTATAGTGATAATAAACATACTTCTATTAATGAACCTATACTTTCAGTAGAAGAATCTACAGAGGCATCGCAGAAGAAACCGAACGCCTATATGATAGAAAAGCAATTAGCTGAGGTAGAATCTGAAATTGCTCGATTAGAAGCAACTATGAAGATGTATGAAGTTCAATTGGCTAATCCTGTAGTACAACAAGATTTAGATGAAATGTCTAAAATTTCCATACAAATTGAAGAGACTCAAACTGAGTTGGATTCATTATATGAAAAGTGGGAACGGCTATGTGAATAACTTATAATAGTATATATTATTATAGAGTTATTTTAATTGACAAAAAATTAAAAACTCTAATAATATAGATATAGATTTAAAGTTTTATGTTTCAAAGGAAAGGGTGTAACATGAATAAATCCATGTTAAAAAAAAGCAGTCATTTTTGGCCTTGCTGGTGTAATGGCAGTTGCTGCTGGTTGTGGCAGCAATAAAGATGCAGGTAATGCAAATAGCAATGAAGCTAAAATCGCATTGTTGACAACAACAACTGGTGGCGCAGCCGCATATGGTGAGTCCATTAAAGCTGGTGCAGAATTGGCAGTAAGCGAAATCAATGCTGATGCAAATGCTGTAAAAAATTAACTTATTAGTAGAAGATACTAAAGGTGATAAAAAAACGAAGCAATTAATGCAATGAATAAAGTAATTTCTAAGGATAAAGTTGTAGCTGTTATCGGCCCAATGTTATCTGGTGAAATGATGGCAGCTGGTCCTGTAGCAAACAAAAGTAAAATCGTAGCTCTTGGTACATCTACAACTGCTGAAGGTATTACAGATATCGGCGATTACATTTTCCGTAATGCTGTACCTGAATCCTTGGCAGTAGATACTGCAATTAAAGAAGCACATAAAACTTTAGGCTTCAAAACTGCAGCTATTATGTACTCAACAATAATGACCAAATGGTATCTGTAAATAATACAGCTCGTAAAGCATTGGAATCTGAAGGCGTACAAATCGTTGATACTGAAACATTTGCAGATAAAGATACTGATTTCTCTGCACAATTAACTAAGATTCAACAAGCAAAACCTGATGTTATCGTAGTTGCTTCTCTTTACCAAGAAGGCGCATTAATCATGAAAAAAATGCGTGAAATGGGTATGAATCAACCTGTAATTGGTTCCAATGGTTTTAACAGCCCTGAATTCATTAAAATTGCAGGTGCTGCAGCTGATGGTGTTATCGTAGGTACACCTTGGTTCCCTAACAAAGACGATCAAAAGGTAAAAGACTTCCGTAAAGCTTACAAAGATAAATACGGTAAAGAACCAGACCAATTCGCAGCTCAAGCTTATGATGCAGTATACCTCTATGAAGCAGCTTTGAAAAAAGCAGGTTCCACTACAGATCGTGAAAAATTCCGAGATGCTTTGAAAAATATTGCTGACTTCGTTGGTGTAACTGGTCAATTCAAATTCAACGAAAAAAACGTGATCCTTCCATGGAAGTTCAAGTTTTACAAATTAAAAACGGTCAATTTGACGCATTAACAAAATAAAAGTTGAGGTAGTATAGTGTTTTTACAACAATTAGTTAACGGGTTAACCCTCGGTAGCTTATATGCTGTACTCGCTATTGGCTTAACACTTGTGTTCGGTGTTTTGAATATTATCAACATGGCTCACGGAGGCATCTTTATGATAGGTGCCTTCGTTGGTCTTTTTTATGGTAACTGTTTTTGACGTTAACATTTTTGTAGCCCTTATCGTAGCTATGGCTGTCGGTGCTATCCTCGGTTATCTTTTTAGAATTTGTGGCGCTTCGTCCACTTCGTAAAGAAAAAGGTGTCTCACTTGGCACCACTTATTAGTACCATTGGTGTTTCTATTTTCCTTGAAAGTTTGGCATTATTGCTTTGGGGCCCTCAAACAAGATCTTTCCCACCAGACTATATTGGTGGCCTAATCGACTTTGGAGCTTTCAAAATTTCCATGGTACAAATTATTGGCTTAGGCGTTTCTATTGTGTTAATGTTGATTCTTAATGTAGTTATTAAGAAAACTAAGATTGGTAAGGCTATCCGCGCTGTATCCATGAGCACAGAAACAGCGGCTCTCTTGGGCATTAATCCAACCATGATTATATCTGTTACAGTTATGATTGCATCTGCTTTAGGTGCTGCTGCAGGCGTGTTAGTAGGTTTGTCCTTTAATGCTATTGAGCCTACGATGGGGGTTATCATAGGCTTTAAAGGCCTTGCAGTACTTATCTTAGGTGGCCTTGGTAATATTACAGGCGCCATGGTTGGTGGTTTTATTTTAGGTGTAGCAGAAATCTTCTCTGTTGCATATGGAGCCTCTACATTCCGTGACGCAGTGGCCTTTGGCCTCATCATCCTATTATTATTCTGGCGCCCACAAGGCTTGTTTGGTTCTAAAGATAAAGGGGGAGACCTTAATGGATTTATTAAACCCGTATTATCTACAGATCGTGATGTTCTTCATCATCAATGCCATCATGGGTATTTCTATTTACTTTCACACTTGCAAGTGGTCAGCTTTCTTTAGGGGCTGCTGGCTTTATGAGCGTTGGTGCATATGTAGGCGCTATCCTTTCTTTGAAAGCTGATTTGCCTATCGTTTTAGGCATTATCATTGGTGGCTTAGTTGCTAGCCTTGTAGCCGTTATTATCGGTTTACCAACAACACGTCTTCGCGGGATTATATCTTGCCATTGCTACTCTTGGTTTTGGCGAAGTTGTGCGTGTTATTTTCTTGAACTTGGATATTACTAATGGTGCATTAGGCCTTTCTGGTATTCCATCCATTCCTCAAGAATTAACAAACTTAGCCTATGAACTTGATATCGATGGTTTGATGGGTATTGATGCTGTTGCATGGGGCAACTTAATGGCTATTATTATCTTGTTAGCTATTTTAGTAGTGATTATTGCCTTTTGTGTACGCATCAATAATAGCCGCGTGGGCCGTGCCTTTGCAGCGATTAAGGCTGATGATCATGCAGCAGAATTGATGGGGATTAACGTTGTATACTACAAGATGATGGCCTTTATTATTGGTGCTTTCATCGCCGGTATTGGCGGTGGTTTGTATGCTCATATTACAAACTTTATCAATCCTACAGACTTTAGCTACCATAAGGTAGTACAAATCTTATTATTCCCAGTATTTGGTGGTTCTAATGTAGTATGGGGTTCCGTATTAGGTTCCTTTATTCTTACATTATTGCCAGAAGTATTGCGTTTCTTATCCGATTATCGGGATATCATCTACGGTGCATTACTCGTTATTTTGATGGCAGTTCGCCCAGATGGTATTCTGACAGAATCGATGGTAGACAAAATTAGTCGCAAATTAGGCTTTAAAAAGCTCCATATATTCCTGAATCACAAGTGTTGACAGAACGTTTTGAAGCATATAAACGCAAACAACAAGAAGAAAAACAAGGATAGGAGGGAACTGAATGCTATTAGAATTAAATGACGTAAGTAAAAGCTTTGGTGGCGTTGCAGCCCTCACAGGAGTATCTTTTGGCGTTAAACAAGGTGAAGTATTTGGTGTTATTGGGCCAAATGGTGCTGGTAAAACTACATTATTTAACTTGATTACTGGTGTATTCCCTGTAAGTTCTGGCGAAATCGTATTTGATGGTATGTCTGCTGTAGGGATCAAGCCTCATAGAACTGTTGAAATGGGGATTGCTCGTACGTTCCAAAATATTCGTCTTTTTGGTAATATGACAGCTCTTGAAACTGTATTAACTGGTATGCATTGTCGCACTGGCTCTGGATTCCTATCTAGCTTCTTGAAAACAAAACGTCAACGTATTGAAGAAGAACGTTGCCGTGGTATTGCCTATGAGTTTTTAAAGCTTGTAGGGCTTGAAGAAGATGCTGAAGAGGTTGCTACATCTTTGCCTTATGGTAAACAACGTCGCCTTGAAATTGCCCGTGCCTTAGCGACGCATCCTCAGTTAATCTTGCTTGATGAGCCGGCAGCCGGTATGAACGATAGTGAAACTGAAGTTTTGCGTCAATTGATTGGTCAAGATTCGTGATCTAGGTATTACCGTTGTGGTTATCGAATATGCCATGGAATTGATGATGAATATCTGTGATCGTTTGGTAGTACTTAACTTTGGCAAGAAAATTGCTGAAGGTACACCTCAAGAAATTCAAAATAATGAAGCTGTAATTGAAGCATACTTAGGTAAAGAGGAGGTGTAATATGTTAAAAGCTAGAAAATATTGTGGCTGGTTATGGACATATTACAGCCTTAAAAGATATAAGTTTAGAAGTGACCACAAGGTTCTATTGTATCCTTGATTGGTGCTAATGGTGCTGGTAAGTCTACAACTATGAAGACCATAATGGGGCTTGTAAAGCCAACATCTGGTAAAGTATTATTTGAAGGCCAAGATATTACTGGCCATAAAACACATCAAATTGTACATGGTGGTATTTCCTTAGTTCCTGAAGGTCGTCAAATACTACAAGATATGAGCGTTTATGAAAACTTAGAAATGGGTGCTTATATCCGTAATGATAATGAAATCGAAGCAGATATTAAAAAGGTATTTAAACGCATTCCCTATTCTTGACGAACGAAGCTACCAATTGGGTGGTACTTTATCTGGTGGTCAACAGCAAATGCTAGCTATTGGCCGTGCACTTATGGCTCGTCCAAAGTTGTTATTACTAGACGAACCATCTATGGGGCTTGCGCCTTTAGTAGTAAACGAGATCTTTGAAACTATCAAAGAGATTAGTGCCGATGGAACAACAGTTCTCTTAGTAGAACAAAATGTACGTCAAGCATTAAAGATAGCTGATTATGCGTATGTTTTGGAGACTGGTAAAATGGTATTATCTGGTCTGCTGATGAAGTACGTCATGATCCTCGCGTTATGGAAGCATATTTAGGCGGTCGTGTTGAATAATTAATATTTAAGTCGATAGTACTTATCTAAAATTTTAAATAAGGTGTATATACTAGAAAACTAGTATATACACCTTATTTTTTTTATTTAATCAATAAATTTGATGAGTTTTGATGATTTTGTGAAGCGATGGTGAATCGAGTTTTATATATTTTTTATTTATATATCTAAAATTAATGAAAAAACGAGTGAAATATGAGTGAAATGCGTAAAAAAATACACATAATTAAATGGTAAAAACCTTATATTTACAGGATTCCTTCTTAAAGGTTTTAATGAAGTTAGCTCAGAACGGTCTGTGTTTATGGAAGAAAATTTAAAATAATGATAAAATAACTTAACCGATTTTTTAGGATTAATAATTATAAAAAAAATAAAGTGTTGTATCGAGTGAGTTGAATGTAAATCAAAGAGGTAAAATATGAATAAAAAACAGTATATGATGATGGCCGCATTCTTATGTGCCACAACAACATCCATGGCTGCACCTGTTAATGTAACAGCTGAACAGTCTTACGATTCTAAAATATTACAATCAGAAGGTCATGCACCACTTGAAACGAGTGCATCTGTTGTGAGCTCTGATAAAGTGTATCGTCTACGACAAGGTGATGAACTATCTATTCAAGTTGTACAACAAGCAGATCTTGGTACACGTAATGGTAACGATATTATGTACACTGTTCGTCCTGATGGATATGTATCATTCCCTATGGTGGGATCAGTAAAAGCAGATGGTTTAACCGTCGATGAGTTTACCGCCCAATTACAGCAAGGTTTATCTCGGTACATTATTAATCCGGATATTACTGTAAATGTTACAAAACTCGGAGGAGTTCGGGTGTACGTATTCGGTGAGATTAATAAGCCTGGTGCCTTATACATTGACTAAGTCTAGTACTGTTATTGATGCGATTGGTGCTGCTGGTAGCTTTAACTGGGATACAGCTAAAAAAGAAAATTTACTTAATTCATCAAGACAATCCTGAAAAACCAATTCCTATTAATTTAAATCGTATGTTACAAACTGGAGATATGTCCGAAAACTATATTATGCGTGAAGGAGATGTTCTTTACTTGACTAAAAATAGTCGTATTAACTTTGCTCGTGATATTGCACCAATTTTGACTGGTGCATACATGGTATCACGTATCGGTAAGGATTAAGGATGGGGTTTATCTCACATATAAGGGGCGTTCTTTTTGCGTTCATATTTATTACCAGCCATACTGTTTATTGCCGATATTGCGACGATTGTTATTGTTGCTTTCATTAGTTTATTTATTAGATTTGATGGCTATATAGAACCTCGATATATTGATCAAATGGTAGATGCATTGCCATTATTGCTCATTTCGTATATGTTGATGTTCTTGATAATGCATTCTATATACACGTATTTGGCGATATGCAGGGATGCGAGAGGTATTAGCAGTATTTGTAGCGACTACAATTGGTACAGGAATTTTTTCTATTCCTCTATGTTTGTATTTGGTAAGTCATTACCACGTTCTGTCTATTTTATTACATGGTTCCTCACTACAGGTGCTGTTGGTATGGGGACGTATGTTGCTTCATTATGTGGCACTTCACTATAGTAATGGGGATGATGGTGAAAGTGGTCAAGTGAATACGTTGATCATTGGTGCTGGTGATGCCGGTGCAACTATTGCTCGTGAAATCGAACGATATCATAAGCGCTCTCGTCGAATCATTGGGTTTGTTGATGATGATATGTTTAAACATAACCGTCTTATGAATGGCTTTAGAATTTTTAGGGAATCGTGAAGATATTCCAATGCTTGTAGCAAGATATAAGGTTGAAGAAATTATCATTGCTATGCCATCGGTAAAGCGTGATGTTATTCGAGAAATTATGGAAATATGCTCACCTCTTAAAATGTAAAATCAACATTTTACCTGGGATGTATCAATTACTTGATGATGAAGTTCTTGTATCTCATTTACATCCTGTTTCAATCGAGGACTTGTTGGAGCGTGATGAGATTCAGCTCGACACGTCCAAGGTTGAAACATATCTTAAGGATAAAGTGGTTTTAGTTACTGGTGCAGGGGGCTCTATTGGTTCTGAAATTTGTCGTCAAGTCTACGTGTAAAGCCTAAAAACTATTGCTTCTAGGACATGGTGAAAATAGTATTTATCTTATTCATCAAGAGTTGCGATCCATTGTACCTGAAGGTACATTGGTTCCCATTATTGCTGATATTCGAGATAAAAATCAGTTAGACCAAATCTTTACTGACTATGAACCAGATGTAGTATTCCATGCTGCAGCTCATAAACATGTACCACTTATGGAAATCCAACCAATTGCAGCGGTGCTAAATAATATTTATGGCACTCGTAATGTGGCAGATGTAGCGGGCGCACATGGTGTTGAGCGCTTCGTTATGATTTCCACAGATAAAGGCGGTAAATCCAACAAGTGTTATGGGGGCTACGAAACGGGTGGCAGAAAAAGTTGTACTTGGTATGAATCACACGTATGATACTAAGTTTATAACAGTTCGTTTTGGTAATGTACTTGGTAGCCGCGGTTCGGTTATTCCTTTATTTCGCAAACAAATTGAAGCTGGCGGACCTGTAACAGTTACAGATCCCGAAATGACTCGTTACTTTATGACTATTCCAGAAGCAAGCCAACTTGTATTACAAGCTGGTGCAATGGGAAATGGTGGTGAAGTGTTCTTATTAGATATGGGTGAACCAGTAAAAATTGTTGATTTAGCGAAGAATATGATTCGTCTTTCTGGATTTGAGCCTGATAAAGATATTTGCATTGAATTTACTGGCTTGCGTCCAGGTGAAAAGCTATATGAAGAATTATTAACTGCTGAAGAAGGCACTAACACAACTACACATAAGAAGATTTTTGAAGCTGCCTTAGAAGATGTAGACCAAGAATGGTTAAGTGGTGAAATCGAGCGCTTTGAAACGTGTAAATCTGACTTGGATGTAATCAATGTATTACAAGACATCGTTCCTACATATCATCCAAATCATAATGTATAACAATTTAGTTACAATCCTTTATTTAGAGCTGTAGTCTACGTGAGAGGGAGATATACAGTAATATTCCTAAGAGGGAGAGACCCTGTTGTTTGTATACTTTCACAGAAAGGGGTATATGGGTGGAACAAATTATTGATTTAAAAGAGGTCGGTAGAGTCCTCGTTAAACGACGTCGTAAGATTATCAATATTACGGTAGCATGTATAGTATTGGGTGGTGCATATGCCTGTCCTAGCACCATCTACCTATCAATCTACATCTATGTTGCGCATTAAACAATCTCAAGGTTTAAGTAATTCTGTATTATCAAGTGCTAATGGTTATTCTGATTCTATGGCGCGTCAATTGATGAATACAGATGCTGAAATTTTAAAAGAGTCGTAATGTTGTAGAACCTGTTATTTAGCGATTGAAGATCCAGAAGGAACAGGTAAAGCACCTACATACGAAGAGTTTGTTAAAACGCGTATCGAAACAAAACCATATAAAGAAACTGAATTATTACAAGTGAGTGTCACAGGTAAAAGTCCAGAGCAAGCACAAGAGGCTAATCAATTATTAATTGATACATTCTTAAAGCGCTTGGCAGATATTTCCCATGTTGAGCAACGGACGACACGCGAATTTTTACAAAAACGTGTGGTAACTGCAAAAGAAGAATTGGGTCAAGCAGAAAAGAAATTACAACAATTCCAAGTGGACAATAAGGTATATTCCACCGCAGATCAAATGAAGGGCTAACGGATAAGATTACCCTTATCGATCGTGAGAAAGCTCAAAATCAACTTGATTTAGAAACAGCGCAAGCAGCATTGGGTAGTATTAATGAGCAATTAGGCTCTGCAGGTAAAAGTATTGCGGATAGTGCAACTGTTCAAGCATATAAAGGACAATTAGCTGATTTAGAATCTCGTAGGGCTTCCTATGTTGGCAAATATACTGATGAGCATCCAGCGATGAAAGAACTTAACCAACAAATTGAAGAAGCAAAAAGTGGTTTAAATGCTGAGATTAATGCTATTGAATCTCAACAAGCACCATCTAGCAATTCTGCTCAACAAGGTTTGTTGGCCGATAAATTCAGAAATGAAGCGGCTTTAGCCGTAGCACAAGGCAAAGAGTCTACATTAGCTGAACTTGATAAAGAAAATGAGGAAGCTATGAAGGGGTTGCCTGAAAAGAACGTGGCTATATCCAGGCAAAACGTGATGTTGATGTAGCCCAAGACATTTACGAAATGCTATCTAAGCGTTTGGAAGAGGCTAAAGTAGCTGAAGTAATGGTACCAAATGAAGTTCAAATTGTAGATGCTCCTACATTGCCAGAAAAGGCTATTGCACCTCGTAAAATCCTTATTTTATTAGGCTCTGCAATTTTGGGTATTATCCTAGGCTGCCTTTACACATTGGGTCAGTTCTTCTGCAACCGCAAGGTTCAATCTGTACAAGAAATCAATGATATTCTTGGCATTGAAAATTTAGGTGTCATTCCTAATCATGAAGAAAAGGAATATGAAGAACCAAGCAATCGTATTGTAGCATTGTGGCGTAAAGTGAGAGGTTAATATGATTAGACTAATTTCTAATGAGCGTGGTGATACACCACTTGTAGAAGCATATCGTACATTGCGCATCAATTTACAATACGTATGCAATCAACATAAATGTAAGATCATTTGTATTACCGCTGCTACTAGTGGAGAAGAAGGAACATCTGAGGTAGCGGCGAATACGGCATTAGCTTTATCGAAGAATAATAACAAAGTTCTTTTGGTAGATGGTAATTTACGTAATCCAGTTCAGCATGTAGCATTCAACGTGCAAAATAAAGGTCTTACTAATGCAGTTATTATGGATGAAGATTTAACCATTCATCGCAATATAATTCCTCATTTGGATGTGCTTACTGCCGGCGAGATAGTTGAGCATCCTTCAGAAGGTAGTAGATTCTAGTAAGTTATCTACAATTTGGGATTATATCCGCGACGAATATGATGTAGTTATCATTGATACACCACCAGTATTAGATGTTACGGATGCCATTGTATTAGCTGAAAAAAATCTGATGGTGTCATGCTTGTTGTTAAAAATGAAGTCGCTAGGTCCTAAAGATTTAATAGAAGCAAGAAACGACTTACTCAAGTTGGAATTCCTTTATTAGGTTCTATCGTCATTGATGTGTAGTCAATAATTTAATATATATTCCATTAGATAAATCAAGCGTATCGACAAGGTACAGAAAGTAATGATGTGATGTATATGAAAATTAATTTTTCCCCTCCTGATATTACAGAGTTAGAAATCAATGAAGTTGTTGAAGCCTTAAAGAGTGGTTGGATTACAACTGGACCGCGCACTAAAGAATTAGAAAAAAGATTGCGGCACAATTAGGTACACCTAAAGCTGTTTGTTTAAACTCTGCTACCGCGGCGCTTGAGATGTCTCTCCGTGTATTAGGTATTGGCCCTGGCGATGAAGTTATTACCAGTGCCTATTCCTATACTGCTAGTGCAAGTCCTGTTGTTCATGTAGGGGCTACACTAGTTCTTGTAGATACCAAAAAGATTCATTTGAAATGGATTACGATGCAGTGGCTCGTGCTATTACCCAAAAACAAAAGCTATTATCCCTGTAGATATTGCAGGGGTACCTTGTGATTATGACCGTTTACGCTCTATTGTAGAAGAAAAGAAATCTCTCTTTACACCATCTAATGATATTCAAAAAGCATTGGCACATATTCCTATTGTAGCGGACTGTGCACACTCCTTTGGGGCCTCATATAAAGGTACACCAACAGGTAATGTAGCTGATTTCAGCAGTTTTTCCTTCCATGCAGTAAAGAATTTTACAACTGCTGAAGGGGGCTGTGCTACATGGCGACACATAGATGGTATCGATGATGAAGCTATTTATAAGCAATTCCAATTATTATCTTTGCATGGACAAGATAAAGGACGCCCTTGCTAAGACAAAGGCTGGTGCATGGGAATACGATATTAAGGGTACATATTATAAATGTAATATGACTGATATTATGGCGGCTATTGGTTTGGCTCAATTTGAAAGATATCCAAAACTGTTAGCACGTCGTAAAGGAAATTATCGAAGCTTATGATGCAGGTTTTAAAGATTTACCTGTTACGGTATTAAGTCACTATACTGATGATCATCAAAGTAGTGGTCACTTGTACTTAGTTCGCTTAGATGGACGTGATGCAGAATACCGTAACAAGGTAATTGAAGCTATGGCTGAAGCTGGCATTGCAACGAATGTGCATTACAAACCAATTCCGATGCATACGGCTTACAAGAATTTAGGATTCACTATTGATGATTATCCAAATGCTTATAATCAATTTAAAATGAAATCACATTGCCTCTTCATACATTGCTAACGAATGAAGAAGTGCAATATATCATTGAAACATTTAAAAGGATTATTACCGAATGCTAGTAAAAAACCTTTACGATCTCCCACAAGAGTTGCAGTGTGAAGAGGTGCGTCCATACTTTGAAATATTGAATCAAAAGACGTGGGAGTCTTTTATGTAAAAGTATTTTTGACCGCCTTATGGCCGCTGGGATGCTCATTATATTAAGCCCTGTATTTTTTGGTGTTAGCCATCATGATTAAAAGAGATAGCGAAGGGGAGGTTTTCTTTCGTCAAACTCGGGTGTTACACAATATGGTCGTACCTTTGGTATCTTTAAATTTCCGCACCATGGTAAAAATGCAGAATCATTAGGTGCTCAGGTGACATCACAAAATGATATGCGTGTTACGAAGGTAGGCAATATGCTTCGCAACTGTCGTCTCGATGAATTGCCTCAGCTTATTAATATCCTTTTTAGGAGATATGAGCTTTGTCGGTACAAGACCTGAGGTTCCTCGTTATGTGTCTGCCTATACAGATGAAATGAAAGCAACCTTGTTATTACCAGCTGGGGTAACAAGTATTGCAAGTATTACTTATAAAGATGAAAATCAACTTCTACAAAATGCTCAGAATGTTGATGAAGTCTATATAAATGAGGTTTTACCGGGTAAGATGGCTTGGAATTTAAAGGAGTATTAAGGAGTTTTCTTTTTTACAAGATATAAAAACGATGATTGATACAGTATTAGCTGTTTTAAGTTAAAGAGGTTCCTATGAGTACATCTATGACAAAGGAAATACAAGAAAAAGAGCTTAGTATGTTGCTGTACTTTAAAGAGTTTTGTGACAAACATAATTTGCGCTTTTATCTCTGTGGCGGTGGCCTCATTGGGGCTATACGTCATAATGGTTTTATCCCTTGGGATGACGACTTGGATTTATTTATGCCACGTCAGATTACGAAAAGTTAGCTGAACTATGGCCTAAGTATGCAGATACAGAACGGTATACCTATTGTCGTACGGATCGGCATCATATCTATCATGATGCAGGTGCTTCTATTAGAGATAATCATACGACATTTATTAATCGTCATAGTATGCATGAAGATATTTGTCATGGTTTAGCTCTTGAAATTATGCCTATTGATGGTTGTGCACCAGGAAAAATTAGCCGCACTTTACAACTTATGTGGGCTATGACCTTTTGCACTTTTTAATGCACAACGTTTACCGGATAATAAAGGACCGATGTATCGTGCATTAGCAGGATGTATCTACAAGGTATTCTCTAGTCAGTCATTACGTTACCATATATGGCGCTTTGCAGAAAAACAAATGACTAAATATGATTTTAATACGAGCAAGGAGTGTACTGAGTTAATTGGTAGTTTAAAAGGCATGAAGTTGCGTCATCCTCGAGAAGACTTCGAATCTGTTGTATATAAGGAATTTGAAGGTCATCAAATTCCCGTTATGGCTGGTTATGAACGATACTTACGTTTGATTTGGGGCGACTATATGCAATTACCACCAGTAGAACAGCGTGTAGCAAAACATGATGCTGTGTTTGCTGATTTACATACACCTTACAAGGAGTATAGAGGCATACATTATGCCAAGAACGAAGCTCAACCTTAAGGAGGGCCTATGAAACGAATAGCAGTAATCTTTGCGGGTGGCGTAGGTGCTCGAATGAATAACAGCAAGACGCCAAAACAGTTTCTAGAATGGAACGGTAGACCTATTTTGATTCAAACTTTAGATGTGTTTGAACAAACCGACTCTATTGACGGTATTGTTTTAGCTTGCAAAGCAGAGTGGATTGATCATACTAAAAACCTCATCAAAGAGGCTGGTTTACAAAAAAATTGTATCCATTGTTCCAGGTGGAGACAGTGCTTTAGACTCTCAATATAATGGATTGACAGAGGCAAAACGATTATTTCCTAATGAAGAGGTTACCGTATTGATTCACGATGGTGTTAGGCCACTTGTGGATAAGGCAACAATAGAGAGAAATATTGAATCTGTAGAAACAAAGGGTTCTGCTATTACGGTTACACCTGCTATTGAAACCGTTATGGTTACAGATAATGGCTCTATAAACCGAATTTTAAATCGTAGTGAATGCCTTATGGCAAAAGCACCTCAAAGTCTTTAAACTAGATGATATTCTATCGGTTCATGATAGAGCAAAAGCAGAAGGCATCCATAATTTTATAGATTCTGCGTCCATGATGATGCATTATGGTTACACATTGTATCCAGTATTAGGGGAGACAGAAAATATAAAAATTACGACACCATCTGATTATTATATGTTCACAGGTATTATAAAGAACCGTGAATTAGGAGGATTACAAGATGAGTAATTCCGTTATTAAACGCGAGTTAACAGCTTTACTACAAGATAAAGAGTACTTTGATTTCCTCTGCCATCAGCGTGTTTTAGTGACAGGTGCGACGGGACTCATTGGCTCTATGTTTATAAAACTGCTTATACTTGCCAATGAGACATATAATCTGGATATAAAGGTAATAGGCCATGTTCGTAGTCATGACAAAGCAAAGGCTATTCTAGGTGATTATTTAGATAATGATTCTATTACACTTATCGATGGTTCTTTAGAATCTATTGATGTGCCTTGTGATTATATCTTACATGGTGCAGCACCAACACAATCAAAGTTCTTTATGGAGCATCCTGTAGAAACGATTCGTACTTCGATTCATGGGACGGAAGCTATGCTAGAACTAGGCCGTCATAAAACGGTAAAGAAACTTGTGTATCTATCGAGTATGGAACAATATGGTGTACCTTATGAGTCTGGTCAGGTGATGACTGAAGAGCGATTAGGATATTTAGATCATTTAAATGTGCGTAGCTCTTATTCTGAAAGTAAAAGATTATGTGAGTGTTATTGTAAATCTTATGCCGTAGAATTTGGCGTTCCAGCTGTTATAGCTCGATTGGCACAAACTTTTGGACCTGGTGTTCCTGTTTCAGATAATCGCGTATTTATGCAATTCACTAAGAGTGCTCTTAAAAATGAAAATATTGTACTTCATACAAAGGGTGATTCTATGTCTAATTATTGCTATATTACTGATGCATTAACGGGCATTTTAACCCTTATGAAGGACGGAGAAGCTGGTGAAGCATACAATGTATGTCATGATGAGGAAACTCGATCTATAGCAAGTATTGCGCATTTGGTAGCAACTCATGTAAGTCATGATAAGAGTGAAGTCATTTTTGATATTCCAGAAGATGTACAAGGCTTAGGCTATGCGCCGACAGTGCACATGTTCTTGAGTTCTAAAAAATTAAAGTCTTTAGGTTGGAAACCTAAGGTATCAATGGCACAAGCTTATATAAGACTAGCAGAATATATCCAAGAGGAAGGCTTATGAAAAAGGAAATAATAATTGTCACCATCTCCCTTGGCAATGATGGAGCTGAACGAATTTTAACAGAGTTGGCTCGTCAATGGGTACATGATGGTCATCATATTACGGTTATCCAAACAAGCCCTAATCGATATGGTAATGAATATGCGTTAGAGGAAGGTATTGAACAAATCGAAATTCATACTACAAGCTCTAATAAAGTCATTCGCTTTATGCAAGAAATTAAGGAGCTAATCAAGATCTTAAAGACTAGACCTAACGCGACATGCTTATCTTTTTTGTCTGCATCGAGCTTTATTATCGCTATTAGCTCTTGGTTTATGAAAAATCGCATTGTCTTTTCTGAACGCAATAACCCGCGTATAGTGCCTATTGGGTGGCATCAACAAGCGTTGCGCAACTTTGCCTTTAGATTTGCAGATGCACTAGTATTTCAAACTGAAGATGCTCGTTCTTATTTCCCGAAATCGGTTCAAAAGCGTGGTGTTATCATTCCAAATCCTATTAATGGTAAACTGCCACCACCAATTGAGGGAGAACGTGAAAAGACGATTGTTACAGCATGTCGATTACATCCTCAAAAGAATTTGCCTATGATGATTAATGCTTTTAGTATGCTGGCAGATGAGTTTCCAGAGTATAAACTTGTTATTTATGGCCAAGGTGTTTTAGAGGATGAACTACGAGCTCAAATTAAAGTCTCTTAATTTAGAGAATCGTATTTTATTGCCTGGCTTTGCTAGTAATATTTTAGAGAAGGTCGCCCCTTGTTCTATGTTTGTATCATCCTCTGATTTTGAAGGTATTTCAAATTCCATGCTGGAAGCATTGGGTATGGGCTTACCTATAGTAGTCACAGATTGTCCTGTAGGCGGTGCTCGCATGGTAATTAAAAGTGGAGAGAATGGTATTCTCGTACCTGTAGGTGATACGCAGGCTATGTATGAAGCTATGCGCAGTATTCTGAAAGACCCTGCATTAGCAGCACAACTTTCACAGGAAGCTATCAAGGTGCGTGATAAATTCCCACTATGTAAAATTGCTAAACGTTGGTTAGAAGTTTTATGAGTTGTAAGGAGGAGAACCATTGAAGTTAAATATAACGGCTATTGCTGACCGCATGATATGGTTCATAACTCTAATTTTTTAGTGTTGTCGTTGACCATTTCCTTTGCCCTTGGCGAAGCGAACTATGGTGCGTATGTATTATTTGTATGCTTATTTGGCCTCATTATTTTTTATCTCATACGAGAGCAGGGAGTTATAAAATTTAGGTTTACTTGGATGCATGGTTATATGCTGCTCTTTATTGGAGCCTGTTATCTGAGTACTATTAATGCTATTGAGCCATCTGTAGCACTCAGTCGAAGTTTTGATATCGTCAAGATATTCTTTATGCTTATCATTTTATACATGTGTTATCAAGATAAAACATCGGTGGACACATTATTAAAAATTGGTATGTGGACCGGTTATATAGTTTGTTTTTATACGGTATATTTCTATGGCTTAGATTACTTTATTACGGTTTTGTCATCTTCTGCACGAATTGCAAATGATGCATTAAATGCGAATACTGTAGGTTTATTAGGTGCCAATGCTATCGTTATGACATTGTATTACATGTTATACGATCGACCTCGTTGGTGGAATATTATAGCCTTACCTACATTGGGTATTCTAGCAGCTACTGGTAGTCGTAAAGCTTTAGTATTTGTTGTTGTTGGTACAGTATTACTATTTGTATTTAAAAGTTTACGTAGTGCCAATGTAGTAAATTCTATTGCTAAGATTATTGGATCATTGTTAGCTCTTACTATCATTGGTATTGCAGTTTACAATTACCTATGTTTTCAGAGGTTCTGGATCGTATGTCGAGTATGGTGGATGCTTTCTCCGGTACTGGTGGTGATTCATCTACCATTATTCGTTTAGCCTTGGTTGATATAGGGTGGGATTTATTTTATCAATCGCCCATCACTGGGGTGGGGGTAAATAATCCATCTGTACTTACCTATTTTTTATATGGTAAAGAGAATTATTATTTACATAATAATTATATTGAACTATTAGCGGGTACAGGGATAATCGGCTTGTTGGCGTATTACTCAATGTATGTGTATATAGCTTATAACTTAATTCGTTATCGAAATTTTCATAGCAATGAATATGTAATGGTGCTCATTTTATTCCTTTCTCAAATCGTCATGGATATGGGGATGGTGTCTTATGAAAGTAAGAGTACATATTTTTATATGATGATGTTTTATTTAGAGGTGCAAGTGCTTCGGAAGGGACGTAAAAATGAAGCTCAGCAAGTTATGTAAAGTTGGCATGTCCTTTTAACAAAACCTTACTATCGCACAAGAGTATTAATCAAATTAGGTTATTATGATTCTTTATCTGATGAAGAGTTTTTAAAGAAAGTATTCCCAAAATACATGGGCTATCCTCTAGATTTAGAAAATCCCAAAACTTTTAGCGAAAAGTTACAATGGCTAAAGGTTAATTACAGAGAACCTATACAAACTGTAATGGTTGATAAATATGAAGCTAAGAATTTTATTGCTCAACGTGTGGGTGAACAATATATAATTCGCACACTTGCTGTTTGGGATTCTGTAGAGGATATTGACTTTGATGCATTACCTAATCAATTTGTTTTGAAATGTACACATGATAGTGGGGGCATCGTTATTTGTAAAGATAAGTCATCCCTTGATCGAGAGGCCGCTAAAGCTAAATTAAGTGCATCCTTACAACGGATTATTCGCGTATATCCAGAGAGTGGCCTTATAAAGATGTTCCTCATCGGATTATAGCAGAGGAATATTTATCTGAGCTTAGGTAGCAATGAAATCTTAGATTATAAAATGTATTGTTTTCATGGCAAACCAAAATTGACTGTAGTATGTTCTAACCGCTTTTCTAAAAACAGGAACGCGTATGAATTTTTACGATATCGATTGGAATCCTATGGGCATTCATTTTGGCCATTATCCGCCGGTATCAACTGAGTTTACAAGGCCTGAAACATATGAAGAAATGCTAAGATTGGCTACTGAACTTAGTAAAGACTGTCCGTTTTTACGTGTTGATTTTTATGAAATAAAGGGACGACTTTATATTGGAGAGTTAACATTCTTCCCGGGTGCAGGATTAGAAAAAGTTTCGTCCTATGACAAAAGATTATGAATTAGGAGAGTGGTTACATCTTGAGAATGTACATCGGGGCTGATTTTGTCCCAACGGATATAAATAGAGAATTATTTGAATCTGGTAATGGAGAGGCTTTTGGTTGGTAAGGAGTTACTGGGACTTCTAAAGGAATCTGATTTAAATGTATTTAATTTAGAGGTGCCTTTAACAGATGCATCTACTCCGATTAATAAATTTGGTAATAATTTAAAGTCTCCTACAAAAACAATCTATGGTTATAAGGCTTTAGAGCCGTTATTTTTAACATTGGCTAATAATCACTCCCTTAGATTATGGTGTAGAAGGATTAACTACTACACTGGAGTTATTAAAAAGCATGATATTAAAATGCAGGTGCTGGTGCTAATGTAAAAGCAGCTAAAAAGCCTTTTATCTTTGAAAAAGAAGGTATACGTATAGGATTTTACCTATGTGCAGAACATGAGTTTACCGTTGCTTCTTGTCATACAATGGGGGCTAATCCATTTGATGTATTAGAGAGCTTTGATGATGTAGAAGCTTTAAAGAAAACTTGTGATTATGTTATCGTCCTATATCATGGTGGGAAGGAGTTTTATCGCTATCCATCGCCAATGTTACAAAGATATTGCAGAAAATTTGTTGATAAAGGGGCAGACCTTGTCATTTGTCAACATAGTCATTGTATAGGTTCTCGTGAGGACTATGGTAAGGGGACTATTATTTATGGCCAAGGTAACTTTATCTTTAACTCCGAATCCTATATACATCATAAGGAGTTTGTTAAAGATTCCTTATTAATCAGTGTGGAGGCTACAAAGGATACCTTTATTGTATCTGAAGTGCCAATTCGTGGTACCGAAAGGGGCACTCGTTTGGCTACTGAATCAGAAGGCCCTTGAAACATTGACGGAATATAAAAAGCGAAGTGAAAACATTAGAGATGCTCATTTTGTTGTTCAAGCATATAAGAAGTTTGCTGATACTCATGTAAAGCGATATTTGCGTGAATTTTTAGGTAGATCTTTTATTATCCGCGCGATAAATGGATTATTTGGACGAAAATTAATGCAACTTATTTTAGGAAAAACAAGTTATTTAGCAATTCAAAATTACTTGGAATGTGAAGCTCACCATGAATTATTCTTGCGGGGCATTAAGAATATCAATAAAAAATAATGGATACAAAAATAGTAGCTGCTGCTAAATGGTCTGTCATAACAGAGGTTTTAGCAAAGCTTATTACACCACTAACAAATATAATATTGGCCCATATGCTAGCACCTACGGCATTTGGGATATTGGCAACAATTATGATGGTTATATCCTTTGCAGAAATGCTAGCTGATGCGGGATTCCAAAAGTTTCTTGTACAGCATGAGTTTCAAAGTGATAAAGAGAAACAGGAGGCTACAGATGTAGCTTTTATTGCTAACTTAGTTCTTTCTTTACTCTTGTGGGGAGCTATTATAGTCGGTCGTGATGAACTGGCTGTATTAGTTGGAAATGATGGATTAGGCATACCGTTGGCCATAATGGGGGCCATGATTCCGCTCTCTGCTTTCAGTAGTGTACAAATGGCCTTGTATAGACGGGACTTTAATTTTAAGTTTCTTCTTAACATTCGGCTCATCACAATTCTGACTCCTATATTGATATCCATACCTATGGCGCTCATGGGATATGACTATTGGTCTTTAATCGCTGGTATGTTAGGGGCTCAGTTATTTACGGCTTTGGCTTTATTGAAGAGTAGGAAAAATCAAATCCATCTCTTCTTTAGTTCTCGAGTCTTTATGAATATGTTTAGTTATAGTGCATGGTCATTGGCTGAAGCATTTTCTATTTGGCTTACCGCATGGGTGGATACCTTCATTATTAGTCGCTTTTTGGATGCCTATTATTTAGGGATATACAAAATGCCTATGGCTATTGTTACAACTGTCATGGCTATGGCTACTTCATCTTTAGCGCCTGTATTATTTGCCGCTTTAAGTCGAGTTCAACAGGATGAACAGGCATTTTCCAATACATTCTTTACATTCCAACGCTATATGGCTCTATTTTTGGTACCTCTAGGTGTAGGCTTATTTGTATTTCAAGACTTTGTTGTTGATCTCTTATTGGGACCACAATGGAAGTTAGCAGGTATTGTATTGGGATCTTGGGCATTGAGTTCGGCTATTATGACTGTAACAGCTAATTTGATTTCCGAAATATTTCGTGCAAAAGGGATGCCTAATCTATCATTTTGGACTCAAATATTACATTTAGTTGTATTAATACCGGTAATATATATTTGTATTCAGTATGACTTTAGTACATTTGTCTATGCTCGTTCAATAGTACGCATGGAAATGTTAATGGTTGCTATGATTTTCTTAGCATTATTTATACATATGAGTGCCCTTCGAGTAATTACTAATATAGGTGTATATCTAATTACTGCATCTATTATTGGTGCTCTTGGATATAGTATTTTACATCTCTATGATGCAGTATGGTGGACCGTCGTTTGTATGCTTTTATGTGTTGTATTATATGTGGTTATTTTATATGTCATTCCATCTGAGCGCACTATTATCACTTCTGGCGTTGATAAATTATTAAGTAAAGTAAGACGCTCATAATTAACAGAACTATGAAAGGAGTACATATGCTTTCAAAAATGTAGATTTAAACAATACGGTGATCCTAGTAACGGGAGCCGCTGGATTTGTAAGGGGCTAATCTTGTTATGTCCCTTTTATCTGAAGCAGAAGGAACTCAAATTATCGGCATAGATTCTGTTAATGATTACTATGATGTAGCTTTAAAGGATTATCGATTGCAACAAATTGATGAGATGAGCAAAGATAATAAGAATATATGGATTTTTAAAAAAGGGAATATTGCAGATAAGGCTTTTTATTGAAGAAATCTTTTTCTACTTATAAACCACGTGTTGTTGTTAACTTAGCAGCACAAGCTGGTGTTCGTTACTCTATTACAAACCCAGATGCTTATATCGAGTCTAATATTATTGGTTTCTACAATATATTAGAGGCTTGTCGTCATTCGTATGATAACGGTGAAAGTGGAGTAGAGCATTTAGTCTATGCATCATCTTCTTCCGTATACGGTGCGAATAAACAAATCCCATACTCTACAGAGTATAAAGTAGATAACCCAGTTTCTCTGTATGCGGCTACTAAAAATCAAATGAATTATTGGCTTATTCTTATGCCAAGTTATATAACATCCCTAGTACAGGGCTTCGTTTCTTCACTGTGTACGGTCCAGCAGGTCGTCCTGATATGGCATACTTTGGCTTTACTAATACGTTGCGGAACGGTGGCACTATAAAAATCTTTAACTATGGTAACTGTAAACGTGACTTTACCTATATCGATGATATAGTAGAGGGCGTATCTAAGGTCATGTGTGCGGCTCCAGAACGTCGCAACGGTGCCGATGGTTTACCGGTTCCTCCGTATGCTATTTATAATATTGGTAATAGTCATCCTGAAAATTTACTTAATTTTGTGCGTATTCTATCTGAAGAATTAGTTGCTGCGGGCGTATTACCAGAGGATTATAATTTTGAAGAACATAAAGAATTAGTGGCGATGCAACCAGGCGATGTACCTGTTACCTATGCAGATACAAGTGCTCTAGAAGAAGATTTTGGATTCAAGCCAAATACATCTTTACGTGAAGGGTTACGGAAATTTGCTATATGGTATAAAGAGTTTTACATGACGGAGGGCAAATAAATGAAGATTGCGATTGCTGGTACAGGCTATGTAGGCCTTTCAAACGGTGTTTTATTAGCACAACATAATGAAGTGGTGGCCCTCGATATTATCCCTGAAAAGGTTGAAATGCTAAATCGCAAAGAGTCGCCTATTGTAGATGCGGAATTGCAGGAGTATTTAGCTACTAAGAAGTTAAACTTTAAAGCTACATTAGATCCTGTAGAAGCTTTTAAAGGTGCTGAGTATGTTATTATTTCAACGCCTACTAACTACGATCCTCAAAAGAACTTTTTTTGATACCTCTTCTGTAGAACAAGTTATTAAAACAGTATTAGATATCAATCCAGATGCTGTTATGATTATTAAGTCAACTGTGCCAGTTGGGTATACAGTTCAAATGCGTAAGGAATTTAATACAGAGAACTTGATTTTCTCTCCAGAGTTCTTACGTGAAGGCAAAGCTTTATATGATAATTTACATCCTTCCCGTATTGTGGTAGGGGAAGACTCTGAACGGGCCCGCCGTTTTGGACAACTATTAGCTGATGGTGCTATTAAGGAACATGTACCTCAATTATATACGGATTCTACGGAAGCAGAAGCGATTAAATTATTTGCTAATACGTATTTGGCATTGCGCGTTGCATACTTTAATGAGTTAGATTCTTATGCTGAGGTTCGTGGCCTTAGTACAAGTCAAATCATTAATGGTGTTTGTTTAGATCCTCGTATTGGAGACTTCTATAATAATCCATCCTTTGGTTATGGTGGGTATTGTTTACCAAAAGATACTAAGCAATTATTAGCTAACTATAATGATGTTCCACAAAATTTAATCTCTGCTATTGTAGATGCTAATAGACCTCGTAAAGATCATGTTGCAGATGTTATTATAGGGAAGAATCCAAAATTGTTGGCGTATATCGCTTGACGATGAAAATGAATTCTGATAATTTTAGAGCATCTGCAATTCAAGGTGTAATGAAACGGATAAAGGCAAAGGGGATTGCCGTAGTTGTTTATGAACCGACTCTTGATGCAGAAGATTTCTTTAATTCACCTGTTATTCGCAACTTTGAAGACTTTAAACGTGTTAGTGATGTCATAGTAGCTAACCGTTGGGATAAAGTTTAGAAGATGTGAAGGATAAAGTTTACACAAGAGACATTTTTGACCGCGATTAAGATAGATATGTATTATGGCGTTTAGGAGAGTAATATGAAACGTTGGATACTATATATTCTATTAGGGCTAATTGTATTTTTTATATGGGATAATTCGATGCAGACTGGTGGATCATCAGATGGATTTAGTTTGCTCTTTGCAGAGACCTTTGCCCATATAGTAAATAAGTTAGGCTTTCATGGAAATATATGGACCTTGAATAGGATTGTTCGAAAGTTAGCCCATCTCACAGAGTTTACAATCCTTGGTGGTGTTTTATATTCGATTCTACGTCGATATATTACATACGGTACCGTAATAAAGACCATAGGTTTAGGCATGTTGATAGCTAGTCTTGATGAATTTATACAATTGTTTTCACCAGGGCGTAGCTCTCAGATTTCTGATATTTTGATTGATACTGTTGGTGTTGTTATTGGTATTCTAGTAGTGAAGCTTAGTCCTTTACATCAGGTATAATCGAAGTACATTTAAAAATTAAATTGTTAATAATATACAAATATATAAAAATACCTCATAATCTTAGCGATTATGAGGTATTTTTAATGAAGATAGCGTGAAAATATAAAAAATATATTAAATGAACATATTATAATTTATCTATTTTTATATAAAAACCACTGTACAAGCCACTTTTCCCTTGATATAATCATGAATAGAAAATGAAAAATAAATGAGATAAACATGAACTTTATAAAGAGAACGATTTCTGATAAGGGATTATCGTAAGTAGAAGGGAAAGATTATGAGTCGCGTGGTTGATTTACATGGTTGCATTTTGCCAGCTGTGTTAGGCCCACAAGGGCCTCAAACAATGGCAGAATCAGTAAAAATGATTAAGTCCTTTGTCTGAACAAGGTATTACGGATATTTTTAGTACGCCTGATGTAACTGTATCTATGGATATGAATACATGGGATGAGATGGAAACAACATTGAATGATGTGAAGCTTGCTGTAGGGGAACAACAAGTAGATATAACTATTCACAGTGGTGCTCGAGTTATGCTTTGTGATGAAATGGTTGCATATATAGCTTCTCATCGCAATCAATATACGTTGGGAGATAGCCATTTTATATTAGTTGCTCATTCCACAAAATAGCAAAGTGCATCATATTAATGCGTGGTTGCTAGCTTTGCTTAATATGGGGATTGTTCCTATCATTAGTGAAGTAGAGACACATCGTCAATTGTTTACTAAACCAGAGCAATTGTTGGAATGGGTAGATAAAGGGATACTAATTCAATGTAATATGGCTTCCTTTAATCATAGTAATGCTAATTATCATAGGGCGATCGAACTATATCGTAATGGATTAATTCATTTCTTTGGCACTGGTTATTGTAGTGAAAGTGATGTACAAGCGCATCAAGGGTTATGTAGAAGCTATTTCTAAATTAGACAGTACATACAAAAAAGATTTGTTGCCAAATATTCATCTCAATGAGCGCGATCTTTTAGCTGATCGCACATTCTATCCTACTGTTCCTTCTAGTTGGGTAGGTCAAAATCTAACTTCTTGACTCGTCTATTTGGGTTTACATTATAATTTAAATAGGTTCTTTTTTATTCATGCTATATTAGCATGGCTAAAAAGAACCTATTTTTACTTTATATAGTATTTGGTCTTGAAAACAACCACCATATATAGTATACTGAGTTAAGGCAGTAAAAATAGAGGGTTTTCTAATAATTCTTTACATTTTTACATATAAATTTATAAAAAGTATGGTTACCATACTTTTTTCTTTGTCATAACATATATTTCAGCGGTAACAAAATGGGGAGGTTGCCAATATGTTGCAGGTCATTAAACGGGATGGTACAAAGGTACCTTTCGACAAAAACAAGATTGCTTTGGCTATTGAAAAAGCTGAACATAGTAGTACTGGGTTGTACGAAGAGGGCTTGGCACAGCGTATTGCAAATGAAATTGAGGAATATGCTACTAAGCTTCAAAAAGACATGACAATTTATGCTATTGAAGATCAAGTGTATTATAAGTTGATTGAGTATCATAATCCTGCAACGGCACGTGCCTATGAAGGTTACAAAGCTGTTCAAGCCTTTAAACGTCGTCAAAATACTACAGATGATGATGTAATTGGTTTATTAGATCGCAGTAATATAAGTGTTCTTGATGAAAACTCTAATAAGGATGCTGCGATTGTATCTACCCAACGGGATTTAATTGCTGGTGAAGTATCTAAGGATATTGCTCGTCGTAAATTGATTCCTACCGATATTTTGGAAGCCCATGATAGTGGAGCTATCCACTTCCATGATATGGATTACATTATCCAGCCTATGTTTAATTGTTGCTTAATCAATTTGGAAGATATGCTTACAAATGGTACAGTTATCAATGGTAAGAAAATTGATACACCTAAATCTTTCCAGGTTGCATGTACAGTGACAACACAAATTATTGCTCAAGTTGCATCTGGGCAATATGGCGGTCAAAGTATTAATGGCATTGATCGCATTTTGGCACCATTTGTACGTAAGTCTTACGAAAAATTCTTAACAATGTTATTGAAGAACAAGTTGAGATTTACGGTATGGAGCCAAATATGGAAAAGGCTCGTGAAATCGCATGGAAACGTACGCGTAAAGAGGTTAAAGGATGGTATTCAAACTATTCAATATCAAATCAATACATTGATGACTACAAATGGTCAGTCTCCATTTGTTACGTTGTTCATGTATTTTAAACCTGATTATGAATACGCTGAAGGAAGCGGCTCTTATTACAGAAGAAATTTTGCGCCAACGTATTAAAGGTGTAAAAAATGAAGCTGATGTATATATTACACCAGCATTCCCTAAATTGATTTATGTTCTTGATGAACATAATGTAACACCAGATAGTCCATACTATTACTTAACTGAATTGGCAGCACAATGTACGGCTAAGCGCATGTACCCTGACTATATTTCTGCAAAAAAAATGAAGGAAAACTATGAAGGAAATGTATTTAGTCCAATGGGTTGCCGTTCTTTCTTATCTCCTTGGAAGGATGAAAAAGGTAAACTATAAAGTTTGATGGACGCTTTAACATGGGCGTTGTAAGTTTAAACTTGCCACAAATTGGTATTTTGGCTCGTGGTAGTGAAGAAAAATATTTTGAAATTTTAGATAAACGTCTTGAATTAGCAGAAAAAGCATTGTTATTACGCTACAATCTTTTTGAAAGATGTAGTGAGTGATGTGTCTCCAATTCATTGGCAACATGGTGCCATTGCAAGACTTAAAAAGGAGAGAAAATCGCTCGCTTCCTTAACTGGTGGTTATGCAACAATTTCTCTTGGCTACATCGGTATTTATGAAGCAACTCGATTGATTACAGGTGAGTCCAACACAGGTGAAAAAGGTCGTGTATTTGCCATGAAAATTATGGATCGTTTAAATGATGCCATCAATCTATGGCATGATAAACATAATCTTGGCTTTGGTTTATATGGTACACCTGCTGAAAGTTTAACAAATCGATTCTCTTCATTAGATCGTGCTCGTTTTGGTGTAATTGAAGATATTACTGATAAAGGGTATTACACTAATAGTTATCACGTAAATGTTCGCGAAGAAATCAATGTATTTGATAAATTTAATTTTGAATCTGAATTCCAAAAAGAAATCGACTGTCGGTTGTATTTCCTATGCGGAAATTCCGAATATGACTAATAATATTCCAGCCGTTTTAACTATGATTCAATATATTTATGACCATATTTCTTATGCTGAGTTTAATACTAAGTCCGACTACTGTCACGAATGTGGTTTTGATGGTGAAATTAAGGTCAATGAACATAATGAAGTGGGAATGTCCACGTTGCCACAACACAAACCGTGATAAATTAACTGTTATTCGTCGCACTTGTGGTTATTTGGGTGAGAACTTCTGGAATGAAGGCCGTACGAAAGAAATCAAAGATCGTGTAATGCATATCTAATAATAGATAGCATCACTGTTTATTATTATAATTCTATACATGGTAAAAGCTGTGCCCAGGGCACAGCTTTTACTATACATGTGAAAAAATTGAAATATATCTATATAGTGTTGATCAAAGTTGATATGCACTACTATGGAGGTAATTATGAGATATGGGCAAATAAGACAATATGATATTGCCAATGGAGAAGGAATTCGTACATCTATCTTTGTGACTGGATGTACGCATTGTTGTTATAACTGCTTTAACGAAGAATACCAAGATTTTAATGCCGGTAAAGAATGGACACAAGCTGAAACAGATTTAGTTGTCTCCTTATGTGAAGAATCCTAACTGCTCAGGTTTAACTTTATTAGGTGGGGAGCCTTTCCAAAATGTACAAGGTTTATTACCTGTAGTAAGAGCTGTACGAGGGGCTGCACCGGAAAAAAGAAAATTTGGGCCTATTCAGGGTATGAAATAGATGATATCTTAGAAGATAAGTTGAGAAGCGCTTTATTACATGAAATTGATATTCTCGTAGACGGTCGCTTTGTAGATGAACTAAAAGATCCAGCATTACGATTTAGAGGTTCATCTAATCAACGTATTATAGATGTTAAGAAAACATTAGAAACTGGTGAAGTTGTGTTAGCAATGGAGTAAGTATGGCATTTGATAAACGTTTAATAGGTCTCATAATTATTGTTGGATTTATAGCGGGATTAGTAGGGGCTTCTTATACACATTTAATGCATAGTATTCAGCATTTTGTATATAATTATTCTTCTGCAGATCATCTGAGCTTTGGTGCTGCTGTAGCGCGAGTATCTCCAGTAGAACGATTGATACCACTGATTATTTGCGGTCTTATAGGCGGTGTCGGTTGGGTACTTATTCACCGATATGGTAAAGGTGTTGTAGATATAAAAACTGCAGTTTCCGGTAAAATGGACATGAATCCCATCACTACTGTTTTACATGCAACCTTACAAATTATTACGGTAGCTATTGGTTCTCCATTAGGTCGAGAAGTAGCCCCTCGTGAAGCAAGTGCGGGGATTACAACTTTTTTAGTTAAGCACTTTGACATAAAACAAGAAGATCGCCAATTATTGATTGCTTGTGCTGCAGGCGCGGGCTTAGCAGCAGTTTATAATTCACCATTATCGGCGGCAATATTTACGTTAGAAACCTTGCTCCTTACTTGGAATATACGCGCCATGAGTGCTGCACTTATATGCTGTGGATTAGCAACTTTTGTAACTCGACAAGCTGGTGTAGGGGATGTCATTCAATATACAATGGCTCAACCTAGCTTGGGTAGCCATTATGTTGAATTCTCGCCATTGCCTTAGGTGCTATTATTGCCTTAGGTGTAGTTTTATTTAATATTACACAAAGTAGGTTGCCGGCTATTCATCGTAGCAGTCCTGTTATGATTCCCATTTCTATCGTAGCATTTACAATTATTGGTGCGTTAGCTATGTATTTTCCTGAAATTCTTGGGAATGGTAAGGCAGGGAACGAATTAACCTTTTACCAATGATATTACATGGACTTATGCATTAGGTTTATTTGGTTCTAAGTGGGCAGCAGTATTACTCGCATTAGCAGCAGGTGCGTATGGTGGTCGTATTACTCCATCTATGATGTTGGGCAGTACGTTAGCCATAGTATTTGGTACTTTTTGGTCTATTACTGTAGCTCCTATATCATTGGGGATGGCTGCCTTTATCGGTGCCGTAGCATTTTTAGGACTTGCACAAAAAAATGCCTATGACCTCATGTGTATTTATGCTTGAGCTTTCAAGATTTTCTGCAGAAATGTTGTTCCCTATAGCGTTAACTATGGGTACAGCGCTTATGGTAGAGCAGATTATTCAGTCAAAATTAAAAAGCGATAAATAACAATGAGTAGTAGATAGCAATTAATAGTAGTGAGTAACATTCATACTAAAAAAGCTAATTACATGCCTATAAACTAAAACATAAAGCGGATAGTTGTGTTAAGCAACTATCCGCTTTTGCTGACCAATGCATATTTTAATGTATATGTAATTATACGATTTTGGCGTTTCTTACCGTATTCCTCGCCACCCGCATCAGGAAGCATGCCATATTCTACAGTCCACAAGTGTTTATATTTTAGTGCTTGATTGTGAATGCGTTCGACTTGTGTTTCGTCTGTGCGAACAACACGGGCTGGAATACCAACTACTAAGGAGTTTGGAGGGATTACAGTATTTTCTTTTACTACTGCACCAGCAGCAATAATAGAGCCAGAGCCAATATGACAACCGCTCAATACAATAGCGCCCATTCCAACTAATACATTATCTTCAATGGTACTAGCGTGTACTATTGCACCATGGCCGATTGTTACATAATCACCTAAGATACATGCTTTATCGTCGTCCACATGCAAAACAGAGTTATCCTGTACATTGGAATAGCGACCTACTACAATTTTATTTACATCACCGCGAAGTGCACAGTTTTGCCAAATAGATGCATATTCTTTAAGCTCTACATCACCAGCAAGTTCAGCACCGGGCATGACGCAACTTTTGGGATCTAATTTGGGATATTTTCCGTGAAATGGTAACATAAGGAACTCTAATTTATTAAACGATTTCAATAAGACGTTGTGCTTTACGAATAGACATAATAGCTTCGTTCATTACAGTTTGAACAATTGTATGAACTGGTTCGATAGCGACAAGACGATTCAAAGGCTTGTCCAACTTGTACCGCACCGTTTACAACATCGCCATCAATTGCGGCGCGTTTATTAGTGCCTTGAGACATTTTTGTACGCTCTTCAGGTGTAGTAACACCATCAGTTTCTGCTGCTAAATAGCGAGTAGTAAATTCATTTTTTAAGCTGCGAACACCGCCGTGGCCAGAGAGAAGACCAGTTACAACAGAATCAGTATCGGTTGCTTTGATAATTGCTTCTTTCATATTTTGATGTGCTTGACATTCTTCCGCTATCAAGAAGCGGGAGCCCATTTGTACACCTTCGGCACCCATTAGTAATGCAGCTGCAAGGACCGCGACCATCTACAATAGAACCAGCTACTACTACAGGAATAGAGATTTCTGGCAAAAATATTCTCCATTAAGGACATTGTTGTTTGGCTGCCAATATGACCACCAGCTTCCATACCTTCTACGATCATCGCATCAGCACCTGCTTCTTCGATACGTTTAGCCAATTTAAGGGAAGGTACTACAGGGATAACCTTAATACCAGCCTCTTGGAGCGGTTTAATATATGGTACAGGATTGCCTGCTCCAAGTGTTACAAATGCAGGTTTTTCTTCGATAATAACATTTACTAACTCATCTTTATTAGGTGCCATTAACATAAGGTTAACACCGAAAGGTTTATCTGTTAATTCTTTACATGCACGAATTTCATTACGAGTCCATTCAGCATCGCGGCCACCAAGGGCGATAACACCTGTAGCACCTGCATTAGCTACGGCAGCAACTAGTTTGTGTTCAGATACCCAAGCCATAGCACCTTGGATGATAGGGTATTCGATTTGTAAAAGTTGTGTTAATGCTGTTCTCATAAATCCTCCTATGATAACAAAATAAATGATGATTTCTCTAATCAATAGTTCATAGTAAGATAGTAAAATTTCTTATTATACGTATATCGCATAGAGAAGTAAGTGTTCATAAGTACATACTTATATAATAAGTTATTAGTTTATTTGTTTTGGAATATAATATAACTATATTCTCTTATATATAATATTATAATATATAAATTATGTACACCTTAGGCCAATATTTTCGTTAATACCACAAAAACTGTTGGTAGAATAAAGTCTATTATTTATATTGATAGAGGTGTAGTGATGAAGAAAATTTTGGGGAATTGAGTCTAAAAGTGTCTAAATGATAATAGATTTCAAATTGATATATAGCACAAATCCGCATATTATATATGCTTTATAAATATTATAAAAATGAGAAAATAAGAAAATGAGTATTGAAAAGTTTCGATGTCTTTGATATACTACATTACAGATAGAGTATCTGAATTATAAAAGATAAACATTAAACAATAATTTTCAAGTGAAGGAGGAAATACTCATGGAAAAATACGTATGCGTAGTATGTGGTTGGGTTTATGACGAAGCTGTTGAAGGCGTAAAATTCGAAGATCAACCAGCTGATTATGTTTGCCCAATTTGCGGTGTTGGTAAAGACCAATTCGAAAAAATGTAATTGACTTACCAAAAGGCTATCTTGAGTCCACTTGAGATAGTCTTTTTTATTTGACAAAGCACCATGTCATGTTTATAATATTATGAGTCGAGGTAAGATTATGAAACTGCAAGTAGAGCAAGCAAAAGAACATATAGGAAAGAAATTTCCTTATAGCTATACGATATCAGCCTCTGAGCTTGGTGACGTAACTGCTTTTCCTTGGAGCCGCCATGATATAACCATTAGTGGTGAGTTTTGGTTTGATGGTCAAAATTACATCGTTCAAGGTTCGATTCAGTCTAAAGGCGATTACGAATGTTCTCGTTGTTTAACTACAACAGAGCAAGATCGATAAGGATTCCTTTGAGGAAATCTTTAGTGACTCTAGAGAGTCTACTGAAGATGTGATTCCTTTTCGATGGAGAGAGGAAATTGACTTAACTGAACTAATTAGGGATACATTAATCATCAATGAGCCCTCTCAAGTGTTATGTCAGGATGATTGCAAAGGATTGTGCGTTCATTGCGGAGCAAATTTAAATGTTTCACCTTGTTCTTGTGAATCCTTTGTGGTGGATCCTCGATTTGCAGAGTTACGTGCTTTGCTTGATGAGAAAGATGATAGATTATCCTAATGATTGTACTAAGGAGGTGCAGAGAATGGCAGTACCTAAACGTAGATTGTCTAAATGCCGTCGCGATCGTCGTCGTGCTAATTGGAAATTAGAAGCTCCTGGTTATGTAGCATGTCCACAATGCCACGAACCTAAGATGCCTCATCGTGTTTGCCCTACATGTGGTCACTATAAAGGTGAGCAAGTAGTAGCTAATGCTTAATATGTGAGCTAAAAAAAGACGCCTACTGTAGTAGGCGTTTTTTTTGTATACTTTTAGTAATATATATATTTTTAATATACTTGATATGCATTAGTCAGTGCCATTATTTTATAGTAATATAAAGCTGTAGAATAGTGGCATTTTTTTTATACTTTTATAAACAATAGATACTAAAATATAAAAAAACAACTATATTTTGTATATATGTAGAAAATATCTTACTATATGTATGAAAAGTCTTGCCAATAAAGGAATTATTGTATATACTTAGGATGTAATATTAATACTAGGTCATAAAAGGTGGTCCCATGAGTCGGTTAAAGAAGCAAGAGCGCCAGAAGCAGTTACAAGAAAAACTGAATATTACGCCATTTCTTACTGATGAAGAATTGGCAACACACTTTGGTGTAAGTGTGCCAACAATTCGTCTCGATCGACTAGAATTGGGTATTCCTGAATTGCGTGAACGCATTCGTGTTATGGCTACAGGTCAATCACAAGAAGCGGTAGAACATGTACCGTACGAAGTGGTTGGTGAACTGATCGATGTTACGGAAGGACAACAAGCCTTATCAATGCTACGTACTACTTCTGACATGGAAGATCGATTTGGATATGTAGAGCCACAGTATTTATATGCTCAAAGCAAATTCCCTCGCAAAAGGTAGTCATGGGGACTACTGTTTGTTCTGCGGAGGTTGGAAATATAAAATATAAAAACCCAGTTGGAGCTGGTACTAATTTGGTGGCAAAAGCAGAAATTGTGCGTCGCCGTGGTAATAAGTTCTTTATTTGGGTCATTATACGAGATAAAATAAAAGAAGTGTTTCGCGCAAAATTTATTATGGAATCCGTAGAGAATAGGGTGTAAATTATGAAAATTGCAATAGACGCCATGGGTGGCGACTTTGCTCCATTGGAGACTGTACTAGGATCTATTGAAGCCGTACGAGCAAATGAACACATTGAAGTGGTGCTCGTCGGCGATGAGCAGCAAATTTTTAATATATTAGAAGCTAGGAATGAAGCTAAGAATCCATGCATTTCTGTACATCATGCCAGTCAAGTTATCGGTATGGATGAGCATCCAGGACAAGCATTGCGTAAGAAAAAGGACGCATCCATTGTGGTAGCAACATCTTTAGTTCGTGATAATGTTTGCGATGCCGTGATTGCTCCTGGTAGCACAGGTGCTGCTGTAGCAGCTGCATTGTTTGGCCTCGGTCGTATTAAGGGGGTTGATCGCCCGGTTATTGCAACCCCGATGCCAACAGTTAGTGGTATTACTGTTATGTTAGATTCTGGTGCTAACTCAAATTGTAAACCAAAACATCTTGTACAAGGTGCATTGATGGGTTCTGAATATGCAAAACTTTTATTAGGTAAAGAAGAACCTACAGTAGGGTTATTAAATATTGGTGAAGAAGCCACAAAGGGGAACGATGTCGTGTTGGCCACGTATCCGATTTTGGAGGGTATGAAGACTATCAATTTTAAAGGAAATATTGAAGGTCGTGATATTCCTAAAGGGGTCGTAGATGTTGTTGTTTGCGATGGTTTTGTCGGTAATGTGGTACTTAAATTCGCAGAAGGCTTGGTAACAGGTCTTACACAATTAGTGAAGGATAGCATCATGGCAGGTAGTATTTTCGCCAAGATAGGAGCTATGCTTGTAAAGCCAGCTTTGAAAAAGATGGCAAAACGCTTGGATCACACAGAAAATGGTGGTGCTCCGCTCTTAGGGGTTAACGGGGTATTCATGATTGCTCATGGTAGTTCTAAAGCAAAAGAAATAAAAACTGCTATTGAAATTGCTAGTGATTTAGTAGAGCGTAAAATTATTCAACACATAAGAGAAACGATGGATATTGAAGGAGCCTTAAAGTATGACTATGATGAATAAACCTGTAGGAATCATTGGTACTGGGAGCTTCCTTCCTGACAATGTAGTAACAAACTTTGATCTTGAAAAAAAATGGTTGATACCAATGATCAATGGATTAGAGAACGTACTGGTATTGAGGAACGACGCATTCCACCGGAAGGTATGAATACATCCTATATGGCGACTGAGGCAGCAAAAAAGCTATGCAAATGGCTAAGGTTAGTGCCGAAGATATAGACGTGATTATTTTTGCTACCTTAACACCGGATATGATTATTCCTTCGGCAGCTTGTGTATTGCAAGCGAACTTAGGCGCCTAAAAACGCTGCAGCTTATGATTTACAAGCGGCATGCTCTGGGTTTGTATATGGATTGATTACTGCCGCTAGTTATATTAGTTCTGGTATTTATAAAAAAGGTACTCGTCGTGGGGGCGCTGAAATTCTTTCCCGTCGAGTAAACTGGAATGATCGTAGTACATGTATCCTCTTTGGTGATGGCGCTGGTGCCGCAGTAGTATCTGAAGTCCCTGAAGGTTATGGGATTAAAGGTGTTGATATGGGTGCCGACGGTACTGGTGGTCCATCTCTTTGTATTCCTGCAGGTGGTACAGCCGTAGTTGCCAATGACCAACGCATTGAAGAAGGTTTAACATTTATTCATATGGATGGTTCTGAAGTATATAAATTTGCCGTTAAAACGATGGGACGTACGGTTTTAAAATCCTTAGAACGTGCTGATATGGAGTTAAATGAATTGGATTACTTCATTCCACATCAAGCAAATATTCGTATTATTGATTCGGCTGCAAAACGCTTACATATGCCGATGGAAAAAGTTTTTGTTAATTTACATAAGTATGGTAATACATCTGCCGCGTCTGTAGCGATTGCACTTGATGAAGCTAATCGCGAGGGACGTTTCAAACGCGGTGATAATGTTGCGTTTGCAGGATTTGGTGCAGGCCTTACATGGGCTAGCCTGGTCTTGTAATGGTATTAAGGAGGACACATCAAGATGATTAAGACTGACATTTGTGATTTATTGCAGATTGAGTATCCAATCTTTCAAGGTGGCATGGCTTGGCTCGGTACTGCATAATTAGCGGCAGCCGTTTCTGAAGCTGGTGGACTTGGGATTATTGGTGCTGGTCATATGCCTCCTGATATTTTCCGTAATGAAATTCACAAATTAAAAGAGCGCACAAACAAACCATTTGGTTGTAATATTATGCTCATGTCTCCATTTGTTAAAGAAGTTATGGAAGTAGTTGTGGAAGAACGCGTTCCTGTAATTACAACAGGTGCTGGTAATCCTGGCGTGTATATTCCAGCTTTAAAAGAAATCGGTACTAAAGTAATCCCTGTAGTTGCTTCCGTATTACTTGCAAAACGCTTGTTGCGTGGTGGTATTGATGCAATTATCGCAGAAGGTACAGAATCTGGTGGTCACGTAGGCGATATTACTACTATGGCATTGATTCCACAAGTAGTAGATGCTGTAGATGTTCCAGTTATCGCAGCTGGTGGTATTGCTGATGGCCGCGGTATGGCTGCAGCCTTTGCATTAGGCGCTCATGCAGTACAAATGGGTACGCGATTCGTATTATCCGAAGAGTGTATTGCTCATGAAAACTATAAAAATGCAGTATTGAAAGCAAAAGATCGTGCCACTGTTATGACTGGTTTAACAACAGGTCACCCTGTACGTATCATTGATAATGCATTAGCTCATAAATATAAATCCCTTGAATTTAGCGGTGGTTCCAAAGAAGATTTAGAAAACTTAGGTGCAGGCACACTTCGTAAAGCTGCTATTGAAGGTGATGTAAAAAGAAGGCTCTGTAATGATCGGTCAAATCTCTGGCATGTTAACAGATGTTAAACCATGTGCAACTATTATCAAAGATATCATGGCTGAAACTGAAACTGTAATTAAAAACTTCAAGGTCTTGGTAAATAAGGAGGCCCCTTATGAAAACGGCATTTGTTTTTCCTGGTCAAGGTTCCCAAAAAGTAGGCATGTTACAAGATTTGTACAATGCATATCCTATTGTGAAACAACGTTTTGAAGAAGCTGACGAAGCGCTTGGTTATTCTATTTCCAAATTGTGCTTTGAAGGCCCTGATACTGAACTTGTTAAAACTGCTAACACACAACCGGCTATCTTAACTGCATCAGTAGCTTGCTATGAAGTTCTTAAAGAACAAGGCTTTACACCTGATATCGTAGGTGGTCATAGTCTTGGTGAATACAGCGCTCTTGTAGCGGCAGGTGTATTGAATTTTAAAGATGCTGTGTATGTTGTTCATAAACGCGGTGAATATATGCAAGAAGCTGTGCCATTGGGCAAAGGTGCTATGGCAGCAATTTTGGCATTACCTCGTGAGCAAGTTGTAGAAATTTGTGAAGAAGTAAATGCTTCTGTAGGTTCTGTACAAGCAGTTAACTTCAATTGCCCTGGACAAATCGTTATTGCCGGTGAAACTGCAGCGGTGGAAACAGCAGCTGAAAAAGATGAAAGAAGCAGGAGCGAAACGTGCAGTAATGCTTCCTGTGAGTGCTCCATTCCACAGCCGTTTGATGGAACCAGCAGCTCTTCGTTTAAAAGAAGAGTTGGATAAAATCCAAGTGAGCGATGCTCAAATTCCTGTAGTGGCAAATGTGACAGGTAAAATTTTGACTAATGCAAACGATATTAAAGAATCCTTAGTTACACAAGCTGCAAACCCTGTATTGTGGGAAGACTGCGTAGCTGAAATGGTTAACTTTGGTGTAACTCGATTCGTTGAAGTAGGTCCTGGTAAAAGTACTTACTGGCTTTACTAAAAAGATTAATAAAGATATGGAATTAGCCAATGTTGAAGACATTGCATCCTTAGAGAAAACGCTTGAATTTTTGAAAGGGGTTCGATAAAATGCATTTAGAGGGTAAAGTAGCCATTGTAACTGGCGCATCCCGTGGCATTGGTCGCGCTGTAGCTATCAATTTGGCAAAATCTGGTGCTGATGTTGTGGTTAACTATAGCGGTAGCGAAGGTGCAGCTCAAGAAACTGTTGAAGCTGTACAAGCTTTAGGCCGTAAAGCCATTAAAATTAAAGCCAATGTAGCCAATGTAGATGAAGTTGCTTCCATGGTGGAAGAAGCTCATAAAGAATTTGGTCACATTGATATTCTCGTGAATAATGCGGGGATTACGCGTGATGGTTTATTGATGCGTATGAAAGACGAAGATTTTGATGCTGTTATCGATATCAACCTAAAAGGTGTTTACTTGGTAACTAAAGCAGTATCTAAAATCATGATGAAACAACGTTCTGGTCATATTATTAATATGACATCTGTTGTAGGTGTTATGGGTAATGCGGGTCAAACTAACTACGCAGCATCTAAAGCTGGTGTAATTGGTTTTACTAAATCCTGTGCTAAAGAATTAGCAAGTCGTGGCATTACTGTTAATGCTATTGCACCAGGATTTATCAATACTGATATGACTGATGTATTACCAGAAAAAGTTAAAGAAGCTATGGTTGCAGAAATCCCATTGGGCCGTATGGCTGATGCTAAAGAAGTAGCGACAGTAGCAACATTCCTTGCTAGCGATTTTGCTAACTATATTACAGGCCAAGTCATCAATGTAGATGGTGGTATGGTGATGTCGTTTCAAAATTAGACTATATATAAATACACTTTGAAAGGAGGTGAACCACCAATGAACACTTTCGATAAAGTAAAAGCAATCGTTGTGGAACAATTAGGCGTTGATGAAGCTGAAGTTACCATTGATTCTACATTCATCGACGACTTAGGCGCTGACTCCTTAGATATCGTTGAATTGATCATGGCATTCGAAGAAGAATTCAATGTTGAAATCCCTGACGATGTTGCAGAAAAAATCAAAACCGTTAAGGATACAGTAGAATATATTGATTCTGCTAAATAAGCTGTAAAGCTGACAATTCACCGAACGGGAGGCCGAGTGGCCTCCCAACCGGTTTTATTTACAGGAGGATTTGATAGTGAAGCTCCCTGAACTTCGCATTGGGAATCTAGTGGCCAAAGTACCTATTATTCAAGGTGGTATGGCGATTAGATTGTCTACAGCTCGCTTGGCAGCAGCCGTTGCAAATGAAGGTGGTATCGGCCTTATTGCGGCATCGGGCTTGCCGTTCGATGAATTACGATACGAAATACAATTAGCTAGAAAATTATCACCTACGGGTATTATTGGTATAAATGCGATGGTAGCCGCAACACAATTTGCTGGCTTAGTTAAAACTGCCATCGAAGAGGGCATTGATCTTGTAGTAGCAGGTGCTGGTTTTTCAAGAGATATGTTCGCAATGGGCAAAGAGTCTGGTACGCCAATCGTACCAATTGTTTCGTCCGCAAAATTAGCTCGCATTTCTGAAGGTTTAGGTGCAGCAGCAGTAATCGTAGAAGGTTGCGAAGCTGGTGGCCACTTGGGGACGGATCGTTCCGCTCGAGAAATCGTTCCAGAGGTGGTAGCTGCTGTTAAAAAACATTCCAGTTATTGGTGCTGGTGGTGTTCTTGATGGTCGTGACATCGTAGAAATGTTGAAATTAGGTGCTAGTGGCGTTCAAATGGGTAGCCGTTTTGCTGCTTCTGATGAATGTAATGCATCTGATGAATTGAAAAAAATGTATGTACGAGCTACAAACCCTGAGGATATTGTATTGATTCAAAGTCCTGTAGGTTTGCCTGGACAAGCAATTAAAAAATAAATTTGCTGAATCTGTATTAGACGGTACTGTAGCACCTCCAACGGTGTGTGATAACTGTTTGAAACATTGTTCCCATAAATTCTGTATCATCCGTGCTCTTTCTCGTGCACAACAAGGTGATGTAGAAACAGGTTTGGTGTTCTCTGGCAATAATATGAGAAAAGTCGACAAGATTATGCCAGTTAAAGATATTTTTGCTCAACTAAAACAGCAAGTAGCAGAGATTGATTAATTTAAAGGGCTGTATAGCTATAAGAGGTGGAATAATTGGAAAAACGTGTAGTAATTACTGGCTTAGGGGCAGTGACTCCTGTAGGTATCGGTAAAGAGAACTTTTACAATGCGTTATTGGCAGGTCAATCTGGTATTGGGCCAATTACACGCTTTGATGCATCTGAATATGCAACTCGTATTGCTGGTGAAGTAAAAGATTTTGATGTTACAAACTATGGCGTAGACAAGAAAGAAGCTCGTCGTATGGACCGTTCTGTAGAATTTGCTATCGGTGCTGCTGTTCTTGCTTGTGAAGATGCTGATCTTGATTTAGATAAAGCAAGATTTAGATCGTTGTGGTACTGTAGTTGGTACAGGTATTGGCGGTATTGACTCTATCCATGAGGTGTATGAAACATTATTCGAAAAAGGTCCTGGCCGTGTAAGTCCATTTGCAGTACCTATGATGATTGCAAATATGACATCTGCACGTGTATCTATCCGTCTTGGTCTTAAAGGTCCAGTTATTACAGACGTAACTGCTTGTACTTCTGGTACAAATGCTATTGGCGATGCTTTTCGTATTATCCAACGTGGAGATGCTGATGTGATGTTTGCTGGTGGTACTGAGGCTGCGGTATCTCCGGCTGCTGTAGCTGGTTTTGCGGCGATGAAAGCTATGTCTACACGCAATGATGAGCCAACAAAGGCGTCCCGTCCATTTGACCGTGATCGTGATGGTTTCGTAATGGGTGAAGGTGCTGGTATCGTAGTTCTTGAAGAATTAGAACACGCAAAAGCACGCGGTGCGCATATCTATGCTGAAGTTGTGGGCTATGGTAGCAATGGTGATGCTTACCATATCACTGCACCAGCTCCAGGTGGTGTTCAAGCTCGTAAATGTATGGAATTAGCAATTAAAGATGCAGGTATTGATCCTAAAGACGTTAACTACATCAATGCTCATGGTACATCTACTGGCCTTAATGACAACAAAATGAAACATTGGCTATTAAAGAATTGTTCGGCGATCACGCTAAAAATATCGCTGTTAACTCTACTAAATCCATGACAGGTCACTTGTTAGGTGCTGCTGGTGCTATCGAAACTATCGTTATGGCGATGGCTATCGAAACTGGCAAAGTTCATCCTACAATCAACTGTGACAATCCTGATGAAGGTTTGGATCTGGACTATGTTCGTGAAGGCGCACGTGAACTTCAAGTAAAATGTGCACTTTCTAACTCTTTCGGTTTTGGTGGTCATAACGGTACACTTTGCGTACGCCGTTATGAAGGCTAATGGTAGCTATCGAAGCGCATAAGAGTAAGATGACACAAGCTCGTGAAGAATCTCTTCATGGGCTTGTTGCTCGTTTAGACATACCTGTGTCAGATATATCCATTTTAGATTGTGCTTTTACACATACATCTTATGCGAATGAACATAAATCAAAGCATATTAATCACAATCAGCGATTAGAGTTTTTAGGCGATGCTGTTTTGGATCTTATTATTGGGGAATACCTATTTAAGACTTATCCAGATATGGCCGAAGGTAATTTAACAAAAATTAAGGCCGCTACAGTGTGTGAGGATTCTTTAGCATCTGTGAGTCGTTCTTTACAACTAGGACAATATTTATTGCTCGGTCATGGAGAACGCGCTTCTGGTGGTAACGATAGTAACTCTATATTAGCGGATACCTTTGAGTCTCTCATCGGTGCCATTTATATTTCTACAGATTATCAAACGGCTATGGCCTTTGTTTTAAAACATCTCATTATTTATATCAAGCAAGCTTTAGAAGGTAAACGGGGCAAGGATTATAAAACCTTGTTACAAGAATATGTGCAACGGGATGGTGATAAACATATCGTCTATCGTTTGCTCAGTGAAAGTGGTCCCGACCATGCTAAGACCTTCCATATGGTGGTCGAAATCAATGGTGTTACTTACGAGGCAGGATCTGGTAAAAGTAAAAAAATTGCAGAACAACATGCGGCTCAATTAACGTTAGAAAAGTTAATGGCCAAATAGAAAAGCGCCTAATGGCGCTTTTTTTTGTATAATAGTATATAGAATAGTAAATGTATTTATCTTATAATCGTTGTATGGAAAGCCTTATATCTTAATATATTAATTACATATCATAAGGAATAAGTAGATGAATAATAATAATAATATATTAATATATTAATATAAAAGGTTTTGACTGAGTTTATTTTATATAAGAAAGGAGAGTGACTATGAAACCATTTGGTATGATACCTTTTTTTATACCTCATGTAGGGTGTCCTTATGTATGTACATTTTGTAACCAGTCTCGTATTACAGGCCAATCTGGTATTAGTCACCTAACACCGGATTATATAAAAAAACGATTACAGATTATGTGGGTAAAAAACGAAATGATAAGTTTTTGGGAGGTCGCCTTTATGGAGGCTCTTTTTACAGCCATTCATTGCGATTTGCAACATACCTTATTAGCGCCAACTTATGAGATGTTACAACAGGACATAATCGATGGCATACGTTGTTCTACAACGGCCTGATGCTGTTGGGGATGAGGCTATTCATTGTTACAATCCTATGGCGTAAAAACAGTAGAGCTTGGCGTACAGTCTATGAATGATGGTATTTTAGTCGATGCTAAGCGCGGTCACACGGCTCAAGAGGTAGTAGAGGCTGTTGTGCGATTAAAACAGCGTGGAATGACTGTAGGTGTTCAACTTTTACCAGGATTAAAAGGTGAAACTTGGGAAACCATTCTAGAAACCGCTATTGCTGTAGTTAAACTAGAACCAGATTTTGTACGAATCTATCCTGTTCTTGTTATAGAAAATACGGAACTAGCAGATCAATATAGATCTGGTGAATATGAGCCATTAAGTACTGAGCAAGCTATTAAATATTGTGCATTTTTAAAGGAATGGTTTGAACAGCATAATATTGAAGTTATACGTACAGGATTACAAAGCACGGAAGAGCTCGATTCAGGCAATAGTTTGATAGCAGGTCCCTATGAACCTGCTATGGGTGAGCTCGTTGTAAATGAACAATATAAACAACGTATTGAAAGATGTATTGATGAACATCTTTCTTCAGAAAATGCATTAGGAAAGCAAAATGATTACAATTTTTCTCATTTTGATTGTTACCATATCCATAAGATAAAATGTAGATTTTATTCGGATAGTGGAAATATTTTGATGAAACATAGGATTGTAATTTCTTATCCTAGAAGCAGTACATCAAAGGTGCGAGGTCTCAAAAACAATATTTTATATTTCCAAGAAACATACCCTCAATTTAGCATAGATTGGTGTGAAGATAATACGAGAAATACTGTTCGTTGCTGTATTGATGGCCTACAATATATGTTATAATAAAAGATATGATTATTCGGGGTTGTTAGTAGAAAGGAGGCAGTCATGCAATTACTTCGGTTAGAATTAAAGGGCTTTAAATCGTTTGCAGATAAAACGGTTGTAAAATTCTCACCAGGAATGACTGCCGTTATTGGACCTAACGGAAGTGGTAAAAGTAATATTACGGATGCTATGAAATGGGTTTTAGGGGAATCCAATGTCCGTAATTTACGTGGTCAAAAAGCAGAGGATATTATCTTCTCTGGTACGGAAAAGCGCAAGCCTATGAGTGCTGCTGAGGTTACTCTCGTATTTGATAATAGTGACCAACAATTAGATTTAGATATGGCAGAGGTAGCTATTACACGTCGTATATATCGTACTGGTGAAAGTGAATTCCTTATCAATAAGCGATCTTGTCGTTTAAAGGATATTCACCTTTTATTAGCTGATACAGGTCTTGGGAAAGACTCTATGGCTATCATCGGGCAGAACCGCATTGATGCTATTTTAAACTCTAAGCCTGAAGAACGACGCCTTATCTTTGAAGATGTAGCAGGTATTTCTCGCTTTAAGATCAATAAAGAAGATGCGTTGCGTCGTATTGCGAGCACAGACCGTAATATGGAGCGTGTACGAGACGTAATGGCAACTATCGAAGAGCAACTAGGACCTTTGTCTGAAAAGGCGGAAAAGACTAAAAAATATATGACCTTAAGTCGTACAAAGCGCGACTATGATGGGGCATTAGGCTTTCACAATTATAAGACCTCTGATCGTCTTTTGACGCGTTTTGAAAATGATAATATTGCCTTTAAAGATGAAGAAATTGAGCTTCAAACTGAATTGTCTAAATTGGAAGCTCGCCGTCATACTTGCAATCCGCATCAACAAAAGAGCAAGAACAACTCAAGTTGTGGGAAGCTCAGTATACGGAAAAGCAACGTGATGAAGAACGTTTAGCAGGTCATTTACGTCTGTTAGACGAGCAGTTGAAACAGCGCGCCGTGAATTAGATGAAACTTCTATGCGCATTAGCGAGCTAGAGGCTACGCAAAAGGGCGAGGAGCAACAATTGCGCATCTTAAATCAATTGATTCAAGATGAACGTGCTCAATTAGTAGAAAAAGAGTCTAAGCTTAGAAGAGTTAGAATCTAATTATAAAAAAGCTGTTGAAGATGTAAGTGCTGAACAAGCTAAGTTCCAGTCCTTGCAGTCTAATCGAGAAGCCTTTGAGCAACGTCAATTAGAACTTGTGAGTGCTATTGAAACAGCAAAGGCTAGTATTCGTAGCTTAGAAGCTCGTAAGGAAGAGTCTACAAAACAATGTGAGGTTTTAAAGGCTGAAATAGGTCACAGGTAGATAGTGAATTACAAGTCGCTCGCGGTGAATTTGACACATTAGGCCAACAGTTTAATGCTATTTCTGCTCAACGACAAGCCCTCGTTGATGGCGGAAAAGAAGCAGCCTTACAAGCTCGTGAAGAGCGCAAAGAATTACAAAAATTACGTACCCAAGAGCAACGTGTTAAAGGTCGTATGGAACTATTAGCCCAATGGGAAGAACAACATGAAGGCTATTTAGAAGGTACTAAGAATATCCTAAATGGTAAAGGTTCTTGGCGCGAACAAATTACAGGTGCTGTTGGCGATCTCTTTACGGTAGAAGATAAATATACTACGGCTATCGAAACGGCATTAGGTGGTAGTGTTAACCATGTTGTTACTACTACAGCTCGTGCTGCTGCAGAAGGTGTTAAGTATTTGAAATCTATTCAAGGTGGTCGCGTAACCTTCTTGCCGATGGATTCTGTAAAAGGGAAACCCTATGATACGCCAGCTTTACATGAAAGTTGTGTAATCCGTACTGCTGTTGATTGTATTTCCTTTGATAATAAGTACGCCCATATCTTCCAATATTATTGGGTCGCACCGTTGGTAGTATCTTCCATGGATGATGCCATTGGATTACAAAAAAATACAATCAGCAATTGCGTATCGTAACTCTTACGGGGGAACAATTTCAACCTGGCGGTTCTTTAACCGGTGGTGCCACAAAGCGTAAGCGTGCTTCTGTATTGAGCCGCAAGGAAGAGGCGGCGAGCCTTGAACAAGAACTGTTGCAAATCGAAGGTCAAATTCGTTCCTTAATAGCTAACTTAGAACACCTTGAAAAACGGGTTGAAGAGGCTGAAAAGGAACAAGTGACCCTTGATGAAAGCTACCAACATACGAACTTACTGTATGTGGCTAGTGAAACAAAGGTAGAAAATATACAAAATCAAATGGACCGTAAGAAAGCGTGTTCTCCGTGAAGAAGAGCAACGTTTATTACAAATCGATATTGATTTAGCTAGTACAACGGCTAACTTGAAAGACCAAGAAACAGCATTGGCTTCTTTGCAAGAAGACCACGGTGTTGATGGCAATCAAGGGGCCTTAATGGAGCGGTTAACTGTATTACAAAAAAGAACAGCAAGAGGCTTATGAAGCTTTCACAGAGGCACGCCTCACCTGTGATACGTTGCGACAAACCATTAAGGAACGCGAAGCTCAGCGAGAACAACGTAATCAATCCATTGCTAACATTGTAGAGCGCTTAACACCGTTACGTAATTTGCTAATTAGCACTACAGAGCGCTGTGAAGTGGAGCTACCAAAGGCTAAAGAATTGGCAGACCGAGAATTGGCTTCTGCTACGGCGGAGGTTGAACGATTGCGTACTCTTCGTGACGAAGCCTTATGATAAGACCTCTACAGGTCGTGAGGAATTAGAAGCCATCCTCAGCGAACAAGATCGTTTGAACCAACGATATAAAGTCGTTCAAGGTCGACTCGTCGATATGGAAGGTAAGATTACACGTCATCGTATGGATTGTGAGCGCTTTGTAGAAGAACTACAAGAGTTAGGCTTTACCTTAGAAGATGCGCAGGCTCTTCGCATTGAAGGCTCCGTTAATGATTGGAAGGATGAGCAAGCTCGCTTGATGGCCGAAATTGCAGAATTGGGTCCAGTCAATCCAAATGCCGTTGAGGAATATGAAGAGACTAAAGAGCGTTATGATTTCTTAACTACACAATTAGCTGATTTAGATACGGCGAAAGAGCAATTACAGGCGGTTATTGCCGAAATGGACAAGGCTATGAGTACACAGTTATACGATGTATTGGATGTGGTAGGCCATAGATTCCAAGAGGTATTCAGCCAACTATTTGGCGGTGGTACGGCGCAAATTGTATTGACTGATCCAGATAATATCTTAACTGGTGGTATCGATTTCTACATTCAGCCGCCAGGGAAGAAACGTCAACAATTGACCTTGTTATCCGGTGGTGAGCGTGCCCTTACGGTTATTGCTTTATTGTTCTCATTCCTAGATTATCGTCCTGCGCCGTTCTGCGTGCTTGACGAAGTTGACGCGGCGCTTGACGAAGCCAATGTTGAACGATTTAGTTCCTACTTAAATCGAGTAAATAAAGAAACACAATTTATCGTTGTATCTCACCGTAAAAAGACAATGGAAGCTGCCGAAGTACTTCAAGGGGTAACAATGGTGGAACGCGGTGTATCGCGATTATTAACAGTAGCATTTGAAGATGTGAAGGAGGATCTAGCATAATGGCATTTGGATTCTTTGATAGAATTAAAGACGGCTTGGAGAAAAACTCGTAAGTCTTTTGTAAAAAACGTTGAAAGTATCGTTATCGGTTATGCACAAATCGATGATGATTTCTTAGATGATTTAGAAGCAGTTATGCTCACTAGTGACCTTGGTCCTAAAACGACAGAATATTTGATGAAAGAAATTCGTCGTGGTGTAACAGAAGGGGTTATCAATCAATACTGGTGATGTAATGCCATTCATGGAAGACCGCATTACAGAAATGTTAGTTGACCAAGAGGATGAAATCACACTTCACCATCCAGAGGTTATCCTGGTTGTTGGGGTTAATGGTGTGGGTAAAACTACGACTATTGCTAAATTAGCAAACTACTATACTAAGGAAGGTAAAAAGGTAATTATCGCTGCTGGGGATACATTCCGTGCGGCGGCGGCGGATCAATTATCCATCTGGGCTGACCGCGTAGGCGTACCTATCGTTAAACATAAAGAAGGGGCAGACCCTGCTGCCGTTGTATATGATGCGATGGAAGCTGCGAAGGCACGTAATGCAGACATTGTAATCGTCGATACTGCTGGTCGTCTTCACACAAAGGTAAACCTTATGGAAGAGCTTAAAAAAATGGGCCGCGTAGCGAATAACCACGTAGAAGGGCTCCGCATCAAACATTGCTCGTTCTCGACGGTACAACGGGTCAAAATGCTGTAAGCCAAGCCAAATTATTTGGTCAAGCCGTACCTGTTAATGGTATTGTTGTTACTAAACTAGATGGTACGGCGAAAGGTGGCGTAGTTATTTCTATTAAAGAAGAACTAGGCGTACCTGTACGTTGGATTGGCGTTGGTGAAGGCATGGACGATTTACGTCCATTTAATGCGAAAGAATTTGCCAATGCATTATTTAATAAAGGAATGATTCAAGGTGACAAATAAATATAACCGGGAATTCTTACTTGAATATGTAGAATCTGAAAATAAAAAAAATGAATGTAATGTAAGCCTAGAAAACATGGAATAAGATAGTTAGCTTAATTGAGTACTTTGGTATTGAACTATATCGCTCCTATTACGAGATTACTACTTTCAAACTGGGAAGAGATTACAGAACGTATTAATAACTATACTGAATCAGATTGGATGATGGCCGATGAAATTCAGAAGACCACACCTACACTAGATCGCTTTTCTATTGCTATGCTCATTGAAGTCTTAGAAGGAGAGGATACGTTGAACCAAGCAGAAAATGCGGGTCGCCGTCTATCGGAGGAAGAATTAAAGGCCATCCGTAAACATCAGGATGAACAGTAATGAAACATAATACATATAATTACGAGGGGGGCCAACCATTTAAAGTGGAGGCGCCCTTTACGCCTACAGGTGACCAACCTACCGCGATTCAGTCTTTAACAGAAGGTATTGAACGTGGTGAATGGGCGCAAGTTTTACTCGGTGCCACTGGTACTGGGAAGACTTTTACTATGGCTAAGGTTATAGAGGCCGTTCAAAAACCGACCTTGATTATCGCCCATAATAAAACCTTGGCTGCACAACTTATGCAGTGAGTTTAAAAGTTTCTTTCCAAATAATGCGGTAGAATACTTTGTGTCTTACTATGATTTCTACCAACCGGAGGCCTATATTCCTTCTAGCGATACATATATCGAGAAGGATGCGTCTATTAATGATGAAATCGATAAACTGCGACATAGCGCTACGATGAGCCTTTTTGAGCGCCGCGATGTCATTATCGTTGCTTCTGTTAGCTGTATTTACGGCTTAGGTGATCCGGAGGACTACTCTGAACTCGTGTTGTCCTTGCGATTAGGTCAGACAAAATCGCGCGATGAAATTTTAGCTAAACTAGTAGATATTCAATATACAAGAAATGATATGAACTTTATTCGCGGCACCTTCCGTGTACAAGGGGATACAATTGATATTTTCCCTGCTGCCTATAGTGAAAGAGCTATTCGTGTGGAGCTCTTTCGGTGATGAAATCGACCGCCTCGTAGAGGTAGATTCCTTGACGGGTGAAGTTATTGCGGAAAGAAAGCACGTTGCTGTCTATCCAGCATCTCACTATGTAACGACGAAAGAAAAGATGAATATTGCTGTAGAGCGTATTGAAGCCGAATTAGATGAGCAGTTGGCAAAAGTTAAAAGCTGCTGACCGTCTATTCGAGGCTCAACGTCTTGAACAGCGTACCCGTTACGATATAGAAATGATGCAAGAAATGGGCTATTGCTCGGGCATCGAAAACTATTCCCGTCATATGTCTGAACGTAAGGCTGGGGAAGCACCGTTTACATTGATTGATTATTTCCGAGATGATTTCCTCATCATCGTGGACGAATCTCATGTAACCATTCCTCAGGTGCGTGCCATGTATAATGGTGACCGTGCCCGTAAAGAATCACTCATCGAATACGGTTTCCGTCTTCCTTCTGCATTAGATAATAGACCTCTTCAATTTGATGAGTTCGTGGAGCGTATCAATCAAATTGTTACGTATCGGCTACGCCTGGCCCATACGAAATGGAAGTACAAACGAATATTGCAGAGCAAATTATTCGTCCTACGGGTCTACTTAGATCCATCTATAGAGATTCGTCCTATTAAGGGGCAAATGGACGACTTGCTTGGAGAAATTCACAAACGAGCTGCCAAGAATGAACGGGTTCTTGTTACGACCTTGACGAAGAAGATGGCTGAGGACTTAACGGAATTTTTGAAGGAAATGGGCGTACGAGTTCGATACCTCCATTCCGATATTGTTACTATTGAGCGTGCCGAAATTATTCGGGACTTACGAGCTGGTGTATTTGATGTACTAGTTGGTATTAACTTGCTTCGTGAAGGTCTCGACATGCCAGAGGTTTTCCTTGGTTGCTATTTTAGATGCGGATAAGGAAGGTTTCTTGCGTTCTGATACAGCTATGATTCAAACTATCGGTCGTGCAGCGCGTAATGTGAATGGTCATGTTATTATGTACGCTGATCGTGTAACAGGCTCTATGCAGCGCGCTATTGATGAAACAGATCGTCGTCGTGCCGTGCAAGAGGCATATAATATTGAACATCATATTACGCCAAAGTCTGTCTCTAAAGATGTGAAAGAGCTTATCGAACTCACTAAAATCGAAGAAGATATGGTTACCGATGGAAAGGGACTTTTCACCGAAGAAGGGGAAAAAGAAATCCTCTACAACGGGTATGGACCATGGACACGAACCATATGCTCAAGATATATCTAGTCCTAAGGTGGCAGATATAACACCGGAAGAACTTGTACAATAAGATTGAAGAGCTAGATCGTCAAATGAAGGCGGCCGCCAAGCAGTTGAATTTGAAAAAGGCTGCAAAACTTCGCGATCAATTGGGGAACTACGTCAACAATGGTCCGATATGCATAGTGCAGGTGAAAGCAAGTTAAAAGAAGCCTAAGTTAAAAAAAAGTTCAGAAATCGGACTAAAGGTCCAAAATTAAATCTTAAAGCAATTTTAAAAGATTGTAATAAAAAACACATAGATTATATAGACTATATGTGCGATAATATACATATATTATTTCATGTTAGTAAACAGAGAGATGAATTGGTATCATCTCTTTAAATAGGGAATATAATGAAAGATCAATTGATTGTAAAAGGTGCGCGTCAGCATAACCTAAAAATATTGATATATCCTTGCCACGTGACAGTTTATCGTTTTGACTGGCCTCAGTGGCTCTGGTAAATCATCCCTAGCATTTGATACGATTTATGCAGAAGGGCAACGACGCTATGTAGAGTCTTTATCTGCTTATGCCCGTCAATTTTTGGGACAAATGGATAAACCCTGATGTCGACTATATTGAAGGTTTGTCTCCAGCTATTTCTATCGACCAAAAGACTACGAGTCGCAACCCTCGTTCTACGGTTGGTACCGTAACGGAGATTTACGACTACTTGCGTCTCTTATTTGCACGCGTAGGCCATGCACACTGTCCTGAATGTGGTAAGCCTATTACACAGCAAACGATACAACAAATGACAGATGATGTAATGAGACTTCCCAGAAGGCACTAAGATTTTAGTATTAGCCCCTATGATTCAAGGGAAAAAAGGGGAGCATAAATCCGTCTTTGATCAACTTCGCAAAGAAGGTTTTGTTCGTGCCCGAGTAGACGGTGCAGTGCGTACCTTAGACGAAGAAATTGTATTAGAAAAAAATAAGAAGCATTCCATCGATATCGTTGTGGACCGTCTCGTTGTAAAAGAAGGCATTGAATCTCGGTTAGCAGACTCTATGGAGACCGCATCAAAATGGGCAGAAGGCATTGTTAGTTATCCAAGAGGTAGATGGACCTGAACACATGTATAGTCAAAACTTTGCATGTCCAGATTGCCATATTTCCTTGCCAAAAATTGAACCCCGTATGTTCTCCTTCAATAGTCCCTTTGGGGCATGCCCCGCTTGTTTAGGTATTGGTTCTACTATGGAGGTTGATGAGGAGCGCGTCATTCCAGATGGATCTATTAGCTTTGCCGATGGTTGCGTGCAAGCCTTGAGCTCCAATCCTAATGCTTGGTTTATGCGCCAAGTAGAAGGTCTATTAAAAGCTAATGGATACTCTTTAGATTCCACCTATGATGAATTGCCGAAAGCATTACAGAAAAAAGTAATGTATGGCACTACAGATAAGGTGGCTTTCACGTACGAAAATATGCGCGGCGAAGTAAAGGAATTCTTTACTGAGTACGAAGGTATTTTACCGATGGTTAAGCGCCGTCATAGTGAAGCCTCTACCGACTCTATGCGTGAAGAATTTGAAAAGTTTATGTCTATTAAGCCGTGTACTACATGTCATGGGGCTCGTCTTAAACCTGAAGTATTAGCTATTACTGTAGGGGATAAGAATATCAACGAAGTAACGCAGTTAACTATTAAAGAAGCACTCGATTTCTTTAGTAATGTTACAGTTGACAGAGCGGGAACAAGTGATTGGGGCTCAAATTTTGAAGGAAATCAATGCTCGTCTAGGTTTCCTTAATAATGTAGGTCTCGATTACCTAACAATGAACCGTAGTGCAGGTACTATCTGGTGGTGAAGCGCAGCGTATTCGTCTAGCTACGCAAATAGGCTCTGGTTTGGTAGGTGTATTGTACATCCTAGATGAACCGTCTATAGGTCTACATCAACGAGATAATGATCGACTCATCGATACGCTGAAAGGATTGCGGGACTTAGGTAATACCTTGCTCGTTGTAGAACACGACGAAGATACGATGCGTGCGGCTGACTATCTCGTGGACATTGGGCCAGGTGCAGGTGAGCATGGTGGTCAAATTATTGCCGCTGGTTCTGTTGACGAAGTTATGAAGGTAAAAAACTCTATTACTGGTCAATATTTGAGCGGTCGTAAATTTATCGCTCTTCCGGAAGAACGCCGTAAACCAGGTAAAACTGTATTGAAATTCGCGGTGCTAAGGAAAACAATTTACAAAATGTAAATGTAAAATTTCCTATTGGCTTATTCAATGTTGTTACTGGTGTCAGCGGTTCTGGTAAGTCTACCTTGATTAATGAAATTCTCTACAAAGGTTTAGCTAATCAATTATATCGCTCTAACCACAAAGTAGGGGCTCATAAAGAAATCCGTGGTCTTGAACATATCGATAAAATCATCAATATTGACCAAAGCCCTATCGGTCGTACACCGCGTTCTAATCCAGCTACCTATACAGGTGTATTCGATGCTATACGCGAACTATATAGTCAAACACCGGAAGCAAAGATGCGCGGTTACAAACAAGGGCGCTTTAGCTTTAACGTAAAAGGTGGCCGTTGTGAAGCTTGTCGTGGTGACGGTATCATTAAAATTGAAATGCACTTCTTGCCAGATGTGTATGTACCTTGTGAGGTTTGTAAGGGAGCCCGTTATAACCGAGAAACCTTAGAGGTTAAATACAAAGGTAAATCTATTGCAGATGTACTAGATATGACGGTAGATGATGCGGTTGAGTTCTTCAGCGCTATTCCGAAGATCAATCGTAAGATGGTTACCTTACAAGAGGTAGGTTTAGGTTATATTCGTTTAGGTCAAGCCGCAACAACCTTATCTGGTGGTGAAGCACAACGCGTTAAATTAGCTACTGAATTAGCTCGTCGCAGCACAGGCTAAACCCTTTACATCCTAGATGAACCGACTACAGGACTACATGCTGAAGATATTCGTAAGCTCTTAGATGTACTACAAAAACTCGTTGATGGTGGCGATACTGTGGTGGTTATTGAACATAATTTAGATGTGATTAAGATGGCAGACCACATTATCGATTTGGTCCAGAAGGTGGTAATCGCGGTGGTACCATCGTGGCTACAGGTACACCTGAACAAATTGTTAAGGTAAAAGAAAGTTATACAGGTAAATTTTTAGGTCCTGTATTAGAACAGACTAAGAAATTTATGAAAGCAGCTCAAAAAAAAGAAGAAATAATAGTGAGTACAAAGCTTAAAAATCTACGAGAAAGGAGGACATATGCCATCTGAAGAATTACTAGAGAAGGTCAGTCATTTGCCGACCACACCGGGCGTGTATTTATGGCGCGATCAATATAACCGTATCATCTATGTAGGTAAAGCCATTAATTTGCGCAACCGCGTACGTTCCTATGTGCGGAATGATGCTAACCGAGCGCCGAAGGTTACGGCCATGATGAAGCGTGCCGTCGATGTGGAAATCATTCAAACCAAGACGGAAATGGAAGCGCTCATTTTGGAGAATACACTTATTAAGGAGCATGAACCGAAATATAATATTAGGCTTCGTGATGATAAGACGTATCCCTACGTATAAAATATCAGTGCAAGAAGATTATCCTCGTGTTTATATGACACGTCGCCTTGAACGAGGATGGAGCAAAATATTTTGGGCCTTTCACAGATGTAACATCTGTACATGTAGTATTGAAATTAATACGACAGTACTATCCCTCAGGACATGTAAGTCTATGAAGGTGGAGCGACCATGTTTGCAATATCATATGCACTACTGTGAAGCACCGTGCTTTAACAAGATTTCCGTATCGGATTATGGAAAGTATATCGATGAAATCATAGAGCTCTTTGAAGGTAAGCCTATCCTTTTGCTGAAGGAAATTAAAGAGAAGATGGAGCTTGCTGCAGAAGACTTACGCTTTGAAGATGCAGCACGTTATCGAGATCAGCTAACTAGTATAGAAAAAATCCAAGAAAAACAGCGCATGGTTACACAGCGTGGCGACTTAGACGTGTTAGGTCTTGCAGTAGATACGTCTATGGCCTGTGTACAGTTACTATTCATCCGCGGTGGTCGTCTATTAGGCCGTGAGAACTACTTTGTACAACACGATGGAGATAGTGCATGAAACGATAATGACGGACTTTATCAAGCAATACTATGGAGATACAAACTTCATTCCAAAGGAATTATTATTACCTATGGATAGCACTGATAGAGACTTATTAAAGGAATGGTTTACACAGCTTAAAGGCCAAAATGTAGACGTATCTGTGCCACAGCGTGGTTATAAGATGGATATGATCAAGATGGCCCATGAGAATGCGGAAACCTTCCTAGAAGAGCGCCGCCGTCAATGGCAACATCAAATCGATAAGACCGGTGGAGCCGTTAAGAAATTAGCGGAAGTCCTCGACTTACCTCGATTACCAGAGCGTATGGAATGTTTTGATATTTCCCATACACAAGGGGCTGAAACAGTGGCGTCTATGGTTGTCTTTGAAGGCGGTAAGCCTGCTAAGAAGGAATATAGACGCTTTAAATTAAAGACTACACAGGGCAAGCCAGATGACTTTAAATCGATGGCAGAAATCATGGAACGCCGCTATGGTAATGAAACGGATTGGCCTATGCCAGACCTCATTATTATCGATGGTGGTAAGGGGCAGCTCAATGCAGCATTGCCGTTGATTCGTGGTGTAGGTGTTACCGATGTGCCTGTTATCTCTTTAGCTAAGCGTATTGAAGAGGTTTTTGTAGAAGGACAATCTGAAAGTATCAACTTAAACCATCACACACCAGAGCTTCAATTGCTACAACAAATTCGTGATGAAGCCCATCGATTTGCCATTACCTATCATCGCAAATTGCGGGGCAAACGTAACTTAGAATCCGTACTCGATCACATTGATGGTATTGGTCCTAAACGACGTAAGGCTTTATGGGCTCATTTCAATAGCTTAGAGGCCATGAAACAAGCCAGTATAGATGAATTAGCTAAGGTCGATTCTATGAACTATAAGACGGCGGAAACATTATACAATTTTTTCCGCATGTCGAATGTTGAAAAACAAGATATGTTATAAAATACAAAAAAGAGCATCTTATTTGAGATGCTCTTTTACTGTGCAGTGCTGTTATTTATTTTTGTTGACGCTGAATGTACCAAGTACGCCAGGTGAATAATATACCCGCTACTAGTACGCTAGAGAGTAAGCCAATCCATACGCCAAATGGTCCGTAATTAGGATTATTAGCGAGAATATAGGCGGTTGGGAAGCATACGCCCCAATAGGATATGAGGGAGATATAAAGAACTACTTTTTTACATCTTTATAGGCTCTCAAGAATACCTTGTAACGGTGTACCAATGGCATCGATAGCAGAGAAGAATACACCGTATCCAAGGAAGCTGTAGATAAGTTTGTATACTTCATCATCATTTGTAAAGAGATCGCAATAGCGTCCATATTAGTAAACGTAAAGGCACAAATCATGAATAGCCAATGACAATGGCTAAGATGCGAGAAATATAAGAGTACTGGATAGCTTCTTTTTTTACGACCTGCCCCAAGTTCATAAGCAACTGCAATGGTAGAGGCCATGGCGATACTAATGGTAAACAGTAGAATACATTTGTAAAGGAAATAACAGATTGATGAGCAGCTACGACGGCGGATCCAAAGTGAACCATCAAGAGTCCAGCAATACTAAAGATACTAGCTTCTAAGAAGATGGAAAACCAATGGGAATACCAATTTGTAATTGTTCGCGAATGTAGTGAAAACTTGGGGTTTACTGAAGTCTTTAAAGATACGATATCCCTTTTAGCTTTAGGATGTAATAGAATGACTAAGCTAAATAGAACTAAGTTGGTCCAACAAGCACCGGCTATACCGTAGCCAGCACCAACACCACCAATCTCTGGAAATCCGTAATGCCCAAAGATGAGTGAGTAGTTCAAAAATACGTTCACAATAAAGCTAGTAAATACGATGGCCATAGAATAATGTGTTAATCCATGACTGTCGACTGTATTACGCAATGTATTAACCCAAAGTAGTGGGAATAGACCTATAGCAAAGGCTTTCAGGTAACTAATACATACCTCAGCTGGCAGCGGGTTCCAGATTTAAGCTGTCAGAAGAGGACGTAAGACTTAAGAGACCAGTTATTAAAATGATAATCCCAAGCCTGTACCGATATAAAGACCTTGATAAAAGATTGTTGAAATATCATCTGTTTTCTTAGCTCCTAATAGCTGAGAAATAATTGGAGTGATACCTAACAACGTACCTTGTGCAAAGATATAGCAGAGGAGCCACAAATTATATCCCGTAGCGACACCAGCTAAATCTGTCGTACTATATTGCCCCGTTAAAAAGATGGCGATGAAGGTATCCAATCAAGGGAAAATTGAGTGATGCACATTGGAGTAAATAGTTTTATGAACAACCATAATTTTTGCAGTATAGAATATGTCTGATACATACTAACCTCCTTAATTAATGATATACTATACGATATCATAAAGTAGTCTAATTTAATAGATAAACCTTGAGAATTGGGAATTAAATATATAGTATTAGTCTATTGAATCTATAATTAATGATTTTTTATATCCTAGAACTTCCATTAGTGTTAAACTATCTTATTTAATATGAATAGAATTATGCTAAAAATGAATATATATTTTACAAATTGAATTTTACACTACTGAACTATATCGATTATAATATATATACTATAGTTATATTCTAAGGAGGATACATTGGACATCTTATCTGTACAAGGTTTATTAGCGATGCTTCAAATCATCGTTATCGATATTTTACTTGCTGGTGACAATGCCATTGTAATTGGTATGGCAGCTCGTAACTTAGCCAGCACATTTACAGAAGAAAGCTATCTTCTGGGGCACAGCCGGTGCCATTATTTTACGCCTTGTTATGGCATTCCTATTTGTAGAGGCATTGAACAATATTCCTGCACTTCGTTTAGTAGGTGGTATCCTCCTTTTATGGATTGGGTACAAGCTCGTTGCTGATGATGACAGTGAGCATAATATCGAGGCCAAGGATAGTTTGCGAGCTGCAATCATGACGATTGTCATTGCTGACGGTATCATGGGTATCGATAATGTAATCGGTGTAGTAGGCGCTGCAGGTGGTCATATGACAATGGTAGCCATTGGTATGCTTATTACTGTACCAATCATCATTTATGGCAGTACTTTATTTGTGAAAGTCATCGAACATTTCCCAATTATCCTATACGTTGGCGGCGGTATCCTTGGCTGGGTAGGTGCTGGTATGGCAGTAGAGGATACATTGATTGCTCATAGTGTTGAGCCATATGCACTATTCATCAAAATTGCTGCAGCAATACTCGTAGTAGGGGCATCTTTGGTAGCTAAAAAGCTCAAGAAATAATAGAATATATCTCTTCTCCTAATCATAGGAGGAGAGATATTTTTTTATGTAAACTCATTAAAGAACCTTATAGGCTAATTTTTAGATGAGAAAATAGAAGCTTTTCTTTTATGGTATAGTTAAGGGATAGTTATTGAATTAGTAGACTGAATTGAGGTACGTAGAGAATGGAATTTTTAGAAGTTGCCACGTGGGTAACCATTGGTAAAATAATTTTGATTGATATTTTATTAGCTGGCGATAATGCTGTAGTTATTGGTATGGCAGCGGGTAAATTGGCGCCAGAATTACAAAAAGAAAGCCGTTATCTGGGGTACAGTAGGGGCTATTGGAATGCGCCTTGTATTTGCCACTCTTTTTAGTAGAAGCACTTACTTTAATTCCTCTTATTCATTTAGGTGGTGGCCTTGTACTTGTATGGATTGCCATTCAACTCTTAAAAGGTGGAGATGAAGAGGCACATATCGAAGCTAAGAATTCTTTAATGGGAGCCATTTGGACAATCATTGTAGCTGACGCTATGATGAGTATTGATAATGTCATCGGTGTAGTGGGGCCGCTAGAGGTCATTTAGAGCTTGTTATTGCAGGTATGTTAATTACTGTTCCAATTATCGTATTTTGCTCTACATTATTTGCTCGTATTATTAACAAATTCCCAGCCATTCTTTGGGCTGGCGGTGCACTACTTGGATGGGTTGCCGGTGAAATGATCGTAGAAGATCCACTTCTTTTACCATATATTCAAGGGGAAGAATTACTCGTTAAATTTGGTGCGGTATTCTTTGTACTCATTCGTGACTGGTATCATTAAAATTTGGAAGAAAAGAGACGCGTAATGAACGGTACTAATCGTACATCTCAAAAAAAAAAACAATCTAAACAACATAGAAGAAGTAATCGCTCTAATTCACAGCAAGCTATAAATGGCCAATTATCTAAAAAACAACAGGCTATTTTAAATGCGCCTGTTAAGTTTGGTGATGAAGTATTGGTAACTATTCATGGTATTGGTAGCAGCGGTGAAGGGGTAGGTCGCGTAGAGGACTTTACAGTGTTTGTTCCCTTTGCTTTGCCTGGTGAAATTGTGAAAGTATCTATAAACATGGTGAAAAAGACATATGCTACAGGGCGCTCTCTTAGAAATTGTCACCATTGCTCCTAATCGTATCGATCCACACTGTGATCTCTATGGCTTTTGTGGTGGATGTCAGTTGCAACATATTACCTATGAAGGCCAGCTTTCACTAAAAACACAAAAGGTAAAGGACGTTATCGAGCGTATTGGTCATCAAAATCCAGACCTTGTTAAGCCTACATTAGGACCTAAAGAACCATGGGCATATCGCAATAAGATGCAAATGCCTGTAGGCGGTGCTAGAGGCGATATTCAAATGGGATTCTATGCAATGGGATCTCACGATATCGTTCAAGGCACAAACTGTCCCTATTCAAGATGAAGGGAATAATATCATCGCTCAAGCGTGCTACCAAATTGCTAAAGAATTTGATATTGAACCGTATGATGAACATACAGGAAAGGGTGTACTGCGCCATATTATTGGACGCATTGGACAATCTGGATGGATGATTATCCTTGTAACCGCAACAGAATTTCTTACCGCATAAAGAGAAGTGGGTAGAAAAATTAACAGAACGAATTCCTCAAGTAGAAACTATTGTTCATAACGTAAATGGTAAGCGTACTAATGTTATCTTAGGCCCTAAAAATAATATCCTTTATGGGGATGGGACGATTACAGATCATATAAAGGATTTACAGTTTACCTTATCTCCACACTCCTTTTCCAAGTGAATCCAGAACAAACTACAGTACTTTACGACCAAGCTCTTGAGTATGCGAACCTTAAAGGTGATGAAACCGTTATCGATGCGTACTGTGGTACAGGTACCATTTCATTGTTCTTGGCCCATAAGGCAAAACATGTAATAGGTATTGAAATCGTAGAACCAGCTATTATTAATGCTCGTGAAAATGCCCAACGCAATGGCTATGATAATACAGAGTTTATCGTCGCCGATGCGGCCGTAGAAATTCCAAAACTCTATAAAGCTGGCGTACGCCCTGACGTCATTGTGTTCGATCCAATTCGCGCAGGCTGTAAAGAAGAAGTACTAACCTCTGCAGCTAGCATGGAACCAAAACGCATTGTCTACGTATCCAGAAGTAATCCCTTGGCTCACGGAAGGTGTTGTTGTTCTACCCATCTGTTCGTAGATAGGCATCGAGAGATACCTTCGGGTCAGATTCGATAATAAGTTCATCATGAATATGCATAACGATGGAGTAGCAGCGTAGTGTTTTCATGGCATAGCATAAAATATCGCGAGCTTTCGCCTGCACGATGTTCTCTACGAACTTTGGCCCGTAGGAATCGAGACGTTCCATTTCTTGGTTCCACCAACACCTTCATAGGTAATACAGGAACCACCGAACTTGTTAGTACCGATTTTGGGCTTCATATATTGAACTTTATGGTAGATCTTGGAATAAAGAAGAGAAAAATCAAATGAAGCTTAGTTACAACAAACTGTGGAAACTGTTGATTGATAAGAAGATGAAAAAATCTGATTAAGAAAGAATGCTAAAATCAGTTCTTCAACGCCGGCAAAACTTTCCAATGACGAAAATGTTACTACAGACGTTCTGGTGAGGATTTGTAATGAATTGAAATGCGATGTTTCCGATATCATAGAATTTGTGCCGGATAACCCTACAGGTTCAGAAGGAAGCATAACAGATTTTAAATAATCGGATAATTTTTAATACTAATTAAAGAGGGGATTATATGTTTGATTTTGGAAATGCTAATGATGGTCAACAATTGGCTATTTCTACCACCGAAGGGCCTGTTCTTATCACAGCTGGCCCCGGTACAGGAAAAACTTATACCTTGGTTCAAAGAGCAATCTTTTAATAGAAGAATGTGGTGTAAAGCCTGAAGAAATATTTATTGCTACATTTACAGAAAAAGGCTGCTAAGGAATTAATCACTCGTATAACAAACGAATTGACAAGTAGAAATATTGCAGTAAATGTGAATGAAATGTATGTTGAACATTCCATTCACTTTGTCTTCGAATTATTAAAGAACATTTGGAGTATACTAGGTTAAAGAAAAACTATAAACTTCTTTTGACACATTTGACCAGCAATATCTCGTATTTAGAAATATTTATAAATTCAGAACAATTTCAGGAATTGAAAATGTTATGCCTAAGGGGGGCTTGGAAGTGGGCTCAAGCTATCTGTGAGTTTTCAAATAACCTGACAGAAGAAGTTGTTGATATCGAGGCAATGATTGAAGACCCTGATATGGAATTATCTACGATTGCAAAAGTAGTTAGTAAATATCAAGATATGCTTTACGAGGAGAATTTAGTAGACTTTTCAGCGATTCAAACAGAATGCTATCGATTATTGACTGAGAATCCGACTATTCTCGATGAACTTAGAAAAGCAATCAAATATATTATGGTCGATGAATATCAAGATACAAACTATATTCAGGAACAGATTGTATTCCTTCTTGGAACGCATGAGAATATATGCGTTGTTGGTGATGACGACCAAGGTCTTTATCGATTTAGAGGAGCTACAATACGAAATATTCTTGAATTTCCGTCTAAGTTTGAAGATGGGAAATGCAAAGTGGTTCCACTGGTAGTTAATTATAGGTCAGATAGTGATATTGTTGATTTTTATAATAAATGGATGGTCACTACATCTGGTGCAAAGTTTAAGTTTAAATGGGATAAGTTCAGATACGATAAGCGAATTGTACCACATAAAAAGACGAACGTTATTAGTCCTTGTGTTGTAAAAACTAGCAAGCAAAGATGATGAGGATGAATGGCACGATAATATTCTAGGATTTATAAATAAACTTAAGAATTCCGGGAAGATTCAAGATTATAATCAGTTGGCCTTTTTTTGTTTAGTTCGGTTAAGCATGAGAGAGTAATATCTCTAGCAAGATTCCTAGAATCAAAAAATATCAATGTTTATTCACCAAGGTCTGATATGTTCTTCAAGAGAAAAGAAGTTATGCAGACTATCGGTTGTTTGATGCTCATGTTCCCTAATTACGTTATGGGACTTGAAAAGGGAGAATACAAATTCTTAGATAATGCTCATTATTTCTATTTTAGAGATTGTATAAAAGCAGCTAATGAATTTGTTACTAAACCGGAAAATATTGAGTTAAAAAGATTTATAAGAGCACATGGTAAAGAACATGCAACTATTGCGGCAAGTTCATCAGGAACAACTGATTATACGTATTCTGGATTGTTGTATCGCCTATTTATGTATAAGCCATTCAGTGATATCCTTGATACAGACCTAGGAGTAGGGATTGTAGATATAAGACCTGCACGCAATTTGGCTAAACTGACTCAAATAATCGGAAAATTTGAGTATCTCCATAATGTTGATGTTTTTACTGGAAAGTACATTGTTAAGAATACAGAGTTGCTTTTCAATATGTACTTAAAACTTCTTTTTTTGACGGTGGTATCACAGAATACGAAGACGATGAGGAATATGCACCAAGTGGATGCGTTTCTTTTCTCACGATACATCAGTCGAAGGGTATGGAGTTCCCGGTTGTATTTGTCGATTCGTTAGGTAACGTGCCGAGAAAAGTTATAAAGATATTTTAAACAGAATTGAAGAGAAGTATTATCATCGTGAGGCTTTTTGAGCCATATGACCAAATGAAACTCTTTTTTTTTTGGCGATTGTACTATACTGCTTTTTCTAGAGCACAAGACTTGCTGGTATTAACTTGCAACGAAGATAAAAAAGACGCCTAGTAAATATTTTGCAGATTTATATTGTGAACTACAAAGTGTGGATTCAGCTTAACCTTGATGAATTTTCATTTAAAAGGTTAAAAACGTGAATTTAAAAATACTTTTTCATTCACATCACATATATCTGTTTATGAGACTTGTGCTCTTCAGTATAAATTCTACAAGGAGTTGGAGTTTATGCCTATTCGCCAAGGGAGCTATGCTCTTTGGTACTTTGGTGCACGAAACGATCGAGGATGTTCATCGTGCTGCACTAAGAAATGAAATAGAGAAGATAACTCCAGAGAATATATCGAACTGGTTTGACAGCAATTATATATCACTTGTCAAAACAGAGCATGGTTATTTGGCAGAAGGCCAAAGAAATGCTGCATTGAATCAAGTGCTTCGATATGTTGAGCGACAGAATGGGAACTGGAGTACTATTCAACAAGCTGAGGTTGATGTTAGTTTAGTTCAGCCGGATTATATCATAGAAGGAAAAATCGACTTGGTTAAAGGCGAAAATGGTACTGTAGAACTCGTAGATTTCAAGTCAGAGAAAAAACCAAATCTGGAAAAAATGCGTGACCGTCTCGAACATTATAAAAGACAGCTTCATATCTATGCCTATATAATAGAACAAAGGACAGGTCTGAAAGTTAGTAAAATGCATTTGTATTATACTGGTGAGGAAAATGGAAATCCTATGATTAGTTTCCCTTACACCAAGAGTGCGATAGAAGGAACAGTAGCGGCATTTGATGACACAGTACATAAAATTCTTAAAAGAGATTTTAGAACTTGTTCGACAGATACGAAGACTTGCTCAAACTGTGACTTCAGACATTATTGCCATAAATAATAAATAAGAGAGAATCTAAGACAATCATTGGAGGAAAATAAAGATGGAAGAACAGTTAAACTTTGCATTTACACAAAGGCCTACGATAAAGGTTTCCCGGAACTTAGATGGACTGGTAAAAGACCATACCGTTCCACACAATATTACCCAGCGCAGCTTCGAGAGAGATACGGTGAAGAAAACGAAAATTGGATTAATAAAATATTCTGGGGCGATAATTTACAGGTAATGAGCCATATGCTCAAGGAATACCGTGGGAAAGTAGATATGGTATACATTGATCCACCGTTTGATAGTAAAGCTCAGTATAAAAAAACAATTAAAGTTAGAGGACAAGATGTAAGTAACGACATATTGTCTTTTGAAGAAAAACAGTATAACGATATATGGACAAATGATACATATTTACAGTTCATGTATGAGCGACTTATTTTGATTCGTGAACTGTTGATGGATACTGGAAGTATTTGGGTTCATTGCGATATGTCAAGAGGACATTATATTAAGGTGATTCTTGATGAAGTTTTTTGGACAGAATAACTTTATTAACCAAATTACGTGGAAGCGAACATTTGCTCATGGTGATATGGGACAAGGTGCAAAGCATCTTGGAAGAATATCAGATTATATTTTAGTATATAGTGTTTCTCCAAATGTTAAGCTTAATTCGGTATATACTCCTTACGAAAAAGAATATGAGGAAAGAGTGTATAAAAATGTTGACCCTGACGGAAGAAGATGGCAGTCTGTGTCCTTGACTGGTCAGGAGGTGCAGCAAAGGTAATCCGTATTATGAGTTCTTAGGAGTATCACGCTACTGGCAATATAGTAAAGAAAACATGCAGAGATTATACGAAGAGGGCCGTATATATCAATCTAAATCTGGAGCTGTTCCAAGAAGAAAGATGTATCTTGATGAAGCAAAGGGAGTTCCACTTCAGGATATCTGGACAGATATTGTACCTGTACAAAGGTGCTGCAAAGGAAAATACATATTATCCTACTCAAAACCAACTGCATTATTAGAAAGAATACTTGAGGTTGCTACTAATCCAGGTGATCTAGTATTTGACTGCTTTATGGGAAGCGGTACTACGCAGGCTGTTGCAATGAAAATGGGACGTAAGTTTTTAGGCGCAGATATTAATCTGGGTTCTGTTCAGATTACAACAAAAGGCTACTTACTCTTGCATCTGAAATGGAACGTGATGAGACTCTTAACTACTATACTGGTTTTGAAGTATATAATGTAAATAATTACGACTTCTTCAGGAACCCTGTTGAAGCACGTGACTTGATTATAGAGGCTTTAGAGATACAACCATTCACTCAGAGTAATGTTTGGGATGGTGAATTAGATGGCAGAATGGTTAAGATTATGCCTGTGAATAGAATTGCAACTAAAGCAGACCTAGAGGATTTAAAGGCTAATTTACCGTACAAAACATATGAGAAGCGTAAAGAGGAAAATCCTAGACAGCCTGTTGAACGTATCACAATTGTATGTATGGGCCATGAACCTGACTTAAAGGCATCATTAGAGCAATCATTATCTGATTATAAAATTGATGTCAATATCGTGGATATTCTTCGTGATAAATCAGAATTGCAGTTAAAACGTGAAGCTGAAGCTGAAATCGTTCGTGAAGGAAGCAAACTGGTAATTCGTTCCTTCTATCCGATGAATTTAATGCAAAAACTTTCTTTGCAGAAAGAATATGTAGATAATTGGAAGCAGCTTGTTGAATCAATTATGATTGACTGGAACTACGATGGCGTAGTAATTCAACCACAAGTAATAGATATACCAGATGGTGATGATTTGGTAGTTGGTATCTACGATATTCCAGATGATGCTGGAACAATAAAGGTTAGAATTACAGATTTGATTTCTGAATCACTTGAAGTGGAGGTGTAGTATATGGCTAAAAATCCGGTACAGCGTTCATTGAGGATTTTGCCTTCTATGAACAGCTATGGTTTTACTATACTTCCAACCCTGGAAAAATTCGTTCAAGATACAATGATTTAACCAAAAAGTTTCTTGCATATAATGACAGAAATGAAAACCCGGATGCTTTTTTGCGTACACCACAGTTTGAAGCACTTGAAATGTATGTGTTTATTAAGGAATTTATGAACAATGCCCATATGTACGAAATGTTTGATGACTGGAGAAAGAGAAAAACAGATTTTCAGATGCATCATATTATACGATTCATAAAGGCGGTCAGGGTATTTTGCTTGATATTGGTGACGATCAAAACGAGAAGATATTCAAGCAGATGAAAAAATATAAGGAGGAATATCCAAACTATATTTATGCATTGACAATGGGACTTGGAAAGACAATCCTTATGGCTACTTGTATTTTTTATGAGTTCTTGTTAGCAAACAAATATCCTAAGGATAAAAGGTTTTGTCATAATGCATTAGTTTTTGCTCCTGATAAAACTGTTTTGGAATCTCTTAGGGAAATCATGACATTTGATAAGACTAAGGTTGTTCCATCTGAATATGCTCGCGTCTTGGATTCTAATATCAAATTTCATTTCTTAGAGGGAAATGGAATTACACTTCATACAATTGATGACTCTGATTTTAACATTGTTATTTCTAATAACCAGAAAATAATTGTAAAGAAAAAGCGTAAAGATGATAAACCTACAGATGTGCTTTTTTGGTCAGAGGTCATTGTTGGCAGATATATATGGGGATGATGAAGCTAGTGATTCAGTTTGGGATGACGCTTCACTAATGGATAATCAGAGGTTTAAAAACTTTGCAGATTACCTCGGTTGGGAGTTTATGTTGATGAAGCCCATCATCTTTTTGGTGCAAATTTGGAAAAGGAATTGCGTTCAGGCGGTGCCAATAAAACAACATTAAGAAATACTATCAACATGCTCGCAGAGGCAACCTCGATTGTAGCTTGTTACAATTATACAGGTACACCTTATGTAAATAAGCAGGTTCTTCCTGAAGTTGTATACGCATATGGTTTAAACGAATCTATTAGAAACGGATTTTTGAAAGATGCAGACCCTATAGGTTTTGATAATGTAAAAAACGAAGAGTTTCTTAGAAAATCTATCACCATGTTCTGGGAAAGATATGGAGATAAAACTTACGAAGGGTTACCACCTAAATTGGCTATTTTTTTTGCTAATGTTACAGAAGCTACTGATATAGTTCGCCCAATTGTTGAAAAAGTACTTAGTGAATTAGGTGTTCCGCTGGATACTATTCTTGTCAATACCGGAGATACTACAGTTACTAAAGACGAAGATATTAGAAATTTCAATAACTTAGATGTTATTGGAACAGAAGGTAGTAAAAAGCAATTTATTATATTAGTTGAAAAAGGACGAGAAGGCTGGAATTGTCGTTCCTTACTTGGAATTGCATTATTTAGAAGTCCGAAATCAAAGATATTCGTTTTACAAGCAACTATGAGGTGTCTGAGAAAAATTACCGATGAACAGTTAATGGCAACCGTATTTTTATCGAAGGAGAATTTTGATACCTTAGATGATGAACTTCGAAAGAATTATAATATGGAGATTAGCGATTTTGGACATTCTAAAGATAATGTTAAAAAAAGCTACAAGGTAAGAGTCCTTCCTCCACCTAGGACAGTAAAACTTAAAAAATTGTGGCACGAATACTCTTTAATAGAAAAGAATGTGTTACACCGGTCGATTTTCAGCTTGATAGCATTGATGAATCAAAATATGAATCCATCATGTATGAAAAAAGGAAGTTTAAGGCTGGGAATGTCTACTAAGGAAACCAATATAGATGATGCAAAAGAACAGATGAAATACAGCGATTTTTCATTAACTGGAGAAATCTCTAGATATATGAATATTTCTTGTGTTCGTGTTTCTAAAATATTGCGTGATTCTGTTGATGGTATTACTTCAATTGTAGAAGCGGTGAATAGGCATAATGAGATACTGGATGATGTAATAATACCTCAGATATTCCATGTATTATTTGAAGTTGTTTCTACTCAAAAGAGCGAAGATGTAGAAGTAGTATTACTTAGAGAACCAAAAATGCTGAATATTATGAGTTTTCTGCGAAAGATGAGCTGGTCATTACAAAAGATAATAACAACTTTACGAGAAAAGAAATAGCTAAGAGTTTCCATGCTGACACATATTGTTTTGATTCAAAACCAGAGCGTGAATGCTTTTTACAGTATATTTCAGTGATAAAGTTAAAGAAGTGTATTTTACGGGAATGTTTACATCGAATCAAGGAGATTTATCAGTTCAATATTATGATCCTGAATCAAGAAGGGTTCGTCAGTATTATCCGGATTTCTTGGCTCTTATGGAAGATGGAACATATCAGCTTATCGAAGTAAAAGGGGATAACATGATTGATGATACAGTCGTAAAAGCTAAAGCAGAGGCTGCTGAAGAAATGTCTATTGCTAGTGGTATGAGGTATAAGATGTATGCAGGCAGTATTCTCATGAAACAAAATGTTTTAGAGTACCCACCGGTTACCTATTCTTATGAATCTCCGATTTTATCTATGGTAGCTGAAGATTCAACACCATATGGTAAATAAATATTTGGAGGAATAAAATGGGAAAAGAATTATTCGACAATATACCTAGCAAAGTAGCAGACTTATTGTCTGATGTAAAGAATGGACGTATTGGTCTGCCAGACCTGCAGCGACCTTTTGTATGGAAGGATAATAAGGTACGTGAGTTGCTCGATTCAATGATGAAGGGATATCCAATTGGCTATATTATGCTTTGGGCATCTCCTGACGATTATGAAAACACAGGATACATTGGTAAGAACGATAAAATGTACAAATGTCCAGATGATTTAGTAATTGATGGTCAGCAGCGATTAACAGCGTTGTTGGCTGCAATGTATGGAGTAACGATCAAAGATAAAATTACAAGGAAAGAAAGATACGTATTTCTTTTTTAATCCTTTGACAAGAGAATTTGCTGTATGGACACAGGCTTATGAAAGAAATCCGGAGTGGATTAGTGAAATCAGCAGCGTGTTTGCTGCAGACCAAAAGCATAATATTTCTAAGTTCAGAAAACATATATTAAAACTGCAAACGAGGGACGTGCAAAGAATAACGAACCGGAATTAACAGAAGATGAAGAAGATATCATTGAAGAGAATATCAATGATTTGCTTAATCTTGGTATCTATTCATTACCAACCCTGAAAATCAACTCAAAAGCTGATGAAGAGAATGTGGCAGATATTTTTGTTCGTGTAAACTCAGGCGGACAGAACCTTACTGAAAAGAACTTCATTGAGACACTTATTGCTGTGTACGATAATGAGGTTCACGATAAAATTAATAAGTTTTGCTCTGAATCAAGAATACCTGCTAATGGCACATCGTTCAATCAGATTCTTCAGGTAGACCCATCACACCTTATTCGAATGTCTGTTGGTGTTGGATTTAGAAGAGCACGTTTACGTTATGCGTATATGTTGCTTCGAGGTAAAAAATCTTAAGACCGGAGAAATCACACAGGATGTTCGTGAGGAGAATTTAACCACCTTTAAGGAGTCTTTAGATATAGTAACTAATCTTAATAACTGGCATGCATTCATGAATTTGTTTGCATCGGCTGGCTATTTGAAGGGTAGTTTGGTAGCATCTTCAAATGCGGTAGTATTCAGTTACGTGCTATATCTTATAGGCAAATATGATTATAAGGTGCCTTCTGTAGAATTGCAGAAGATTATTCGCAAGTGGATATTCATGTCTACAATTATGGGATTTTATACTGGTTCAACTGAATCAGAAGTTGAAAAGCAGTTTGCAGATTTAAGAGATGTTCATAATTCTGATGAATTTGTGACATACCTTGATTCTGTCATTGCTAATAGATTTACTGATGACTACTTTGATTATTCATTACCGTCGGAGTTAAACAGTTCTTCTGCAACATCTCCGGCTTGGTATGGATATATTGCTGCTATAAATGTATTGGGAACTCCAATGCTATTTAGTACGGCACCTTTGTCGCAGTACTTCGTATTAGGTACAAGTGGAGATAAGAATTCGGTAGACAAGCATCATATCTTCCCTAAGCATTATCTTGAGGAAATAGGATATGACAATGATCGGGATAGAAACCAGATAGCGAACTTTACATATCTGGATTATGCTACCAATATTGATATTTCCGATGCACCACCAGCAGAGTACGTGGGGCGATATAGAGATAAGCTTGGTGAAGAAGGTTATAAGCTTGCTTGCGCACAGAATGCATTGCCAGAAGATTTTGAGAAGTTATCATATCCGGATTTCTTGAATCAAAGAAGATTATTGATGGCTCAAATAGTCAAAAAAGGCCTATAACGAACTTAACAAATAAGGTCGAGACGATGACAATTACAGCGGAAATATTTCTAATATGACCAATTTCCGAACTGACTCATCAGAGGTGGAGACGATAGAACTTCCTGCGCTGCTATATATAGTAGCAACGTGGAAAACTTGATATGTTCCCACTAACGATAAAGGGTTCAGTTAGCGGATTGGATAAGGTCAAAAATGCCGATAGATATGTTTTCGCAAACAGGCGGAATATGGCTTAAAATACAAAGATATGTTCCAATATGGCGACATCTATCAGCACGTGTCGAGCCATGTTGAGGCAGTTGCTTTGTTTACTAGAAAGGAAGACTAAATATATGTTTAAACCAGTTCATAAAAAGATAAATGAAATAGACCATAGTGCTGCAGAAGCTTTATTACAGTCTAATCGTCGAGGTATTTTAGCCATGAATGGCGATAATGGTTACCCTTATGCTATTCCTATTAATTATTTTTACGATAGTCTTGCACAGAAAATTTATTTTCATGGAGCTAAAGCTGGTCATAAAGTAGAGTCATTGAAAGTTTCAGATAAGGTATGTTTTACTGTATATGGTAATGAGCGTATTGATGAAGCTGAATCATGGGCACCATATGTGCAAAGTGTAGTTGTATTTGGGAGATGTCGTTTGTTAGAGGCTGGTTCAGAATCTATAGATCGATTAAAAAGAATTTGCTATGAAATATTATCCTAGTGAGCAGCTTTGTAGATGAAGAAATTGCTCATGCTGGTAGAGCAGTTCAAATGTTTGAAATTACTATTGAACATATGAGTGCTAAACAAGTACAAGAGAAATAATAGATTAGCCCTTTGCTTATGCGAAGGGCTTTTACTATACTCTCATACTTATAAATGTAATATAATGTAATTAGTGAAGAATGATTGGAAACAGCCTACGGCTGAGGCAGTGGCTTTACTCACCAGAAATGAAGCATCACTTTAATATTTTGTCTTATAAGTTTATGGAGTGAACTATAATGGTATGGCTAAATTCAGTGGATTATAAAAAACAAGAGTATATGGAGCTTAGGCTTAATGCACCATTAGGTGAGCACATACGATTAGATTTTAATCCTTTAAAAATTACTGATATGTCTGACTCTTCATCAAGTTGGAAGGATTGGCACTGTTATAGTAGTTGAGGGAAATCTATAAAATAATTAACCATATAATATGGGGAGTACTTTTTATAATCATGAAACCTAGAGAATTATGTGAGAAAGCTTGGCAAGAAATTGCAAGTAAATTCCCTGATTTTAAGGTAGTTAATAAAGGTCAGAAATTAAAGAAAATATCTAAAAATAAAGATCTTACTTTTGAGATATATTTTCAGGCCAATAGAAATAACTATGCATATAGCGTAGAATTTGTTCCACATATTGCAATCCATTCTAAATCCATGACAAAAGCTAAAATTCATAACGGTTTTGTTTATGGCGGAGAATTGGGGCGTTTGTTAAATCAAAATGAATGGCACTGGTATCAATTAGCAGGTGCAAGTTATCAATATACGGTTGATGAAGTTAGTAAATTACTCGAAGAACATATCATACCATTATTTGAGGCTTTTGAAGATAGTGAATGCAATATTGAAAAGCTTATAGATGGAGATTTAATCAATCATAATCTACTGTATTATATTTATCATTTTGGTGGGAAAGCTAAGGCTAAGCAGTATTTTAATAAGATAATTGAAAAAGATAAGTTAAGAAGTAAATATATTGGCTTTTATAATCATTTGAAAGACATGCCAAAAGAAAATATTTCATTAGATAAAAGTGAGTTTTATGGCTCTGTTATGATTAAATTTGCTTATCTTAATGGAATTGAAATAGAAAAAATAATAATTAAGCCCTTCGTATGATATGTACCCCCTTTACTGGACAACCAGTAAAGGGGGTATTTTCATGAGATATAGTTATGAATTTAAAAGAAAAGCAATTGAATTATTCTATCAAGGTGAATGGCCGAAGACACCTGCCGGTGTATCAACACATACATTTCATAGACAAATAAGGGACTGGGTTAAATTAGAACGACTTCATGGTTCGGACATTAATAAATGTCGAGGAACTAATAAGTATTGGTCTCCAAAAGAAAAAATATGAGTTAGTATGCCAAGTTCTTTCTGGTCAAGGTTTAAGAGCAGTAGCTATTGTAGCGGGTATTAATCCTGGACAACTGTATCAATGGGTTCATAAATACAAAACTTTGGGATACAATGGTCTTATGAATAAACCTAAAGGACGACCACTAAAGGATTGCAAAATGAAAGTACCTAAGACTGTCTCACCTCGAGAGCTCAAAGAGAGTGAATATGAGGAACTCATTCGCTTACGAGCTGAAATTGCTTATATTAAAGCTGAAAATGAAGTCATAAAAAAGAGATTGCCTTGAGAGAAGAAAAAGAGGCTGCGCGACTCAAGGCGAAAAAGCAGCGATCATCAAAACGCTCCGCCAACAAGGCTATCAACTAAAAGCATCTTTTAAAAGCTATGCCAATGGCCAAATCTACCTATTATTTTGAACTTACTAAAGTAGATCTTGTAGATAAAAGAAATACAGAACTAAAAGATGAAATTCAAAAGATTTTTACAGAACATAAAGGTCGGTATGGTGTACGCCGTGTGTACCAAGAACTTCTTAATCGAGGTTTTGTAGTCAATCATAAACGAGTACAAAGGCTTATGCATAGTATGGGCCTCGCAGGAAAGCGACGGAAGGAAAAGTATCACTCTTACAGAGGGAAAGTCGGCAAAATAGCAGAAAATATCGTCAATAGAGATTTTAGTACAACTGCACCATTACAAAAATGGACTACTGATGTATCTCAATTCAATTTTTCGTGGGAAAATGCTATTTGTCGCCTATTTTTAGATATGAATACGAATGAGATTATTGCTTATGACTTAGCATTAAGGCCCAACTTAGAACAAATTTCTCGTATGTTAGAGAAGGCATTCAAGAAGTTTACGAATCTTTCAGGATTAATCTTCCATTCTGATCAAGGATGGCAATACCAACATAAGTACTTTAGGAGAACACTCAAAGAACACGGTATTATTCAATCTATGTCTAGAAAAGGGAATTGTTACGATAACTCTGTGATGGAAACCTTTTTTGGTAGATTGAAAACGGAAATATATTATGGTTTTGAAAGAGAATATTCATCTTTTAATGCTTTTGCAGCAGCGATAGAAGAATACATTAACTATTACAATAACAAAAGGATTCAAGCAAAAACAAAATGGATGCCCCTGTAAAATACAGAGAAGCATCCATGTGTTTAGGCTAGTAAATAATATGTGTCCAGGAAAATGGGTACATATCAGTATATGCGGAGGGCTTTTACTATACACTCATACTTATAAATGTAATATAATGTAATTAGTAATAATCATTTTAAAAATATTATTTTACGGAGAGAGCTATGATACAGATAAAAGATTTAGGTACATTTGAAGCTGTGCCTCATATCGTAACAGATATTGTAACAGGAAATATTAGCGCTTTAGAAAATGCATTAGCCAATGGTTGGGATATTAATATACCTATAGAAATTGGTGAGTATAGTGAGCATACACCTTTAGAATTAGCTCTTGTTATGTGTTGCTTTGCCAAGTATTCAATGGTTAGTGGAGAATGGCGCTAATCTTAATGATGAAGAAAATCCAAGTTTCTTATTAGCTGTACGGTATTGTAATAAAGAGATTATAGACTATGTTGTGGCTCATGGTGCTAATATTCATGCTTTAAACCGTGTGAAAGTAGATGCCTTTCAAGCTGCCTTATATGGCAAGAGATATAATCACTTACAGATTATTCATGACTTAGGCCATACGGTACAGAAGTATGGCGGTAAAGCTTTCAGAAATGCCATTACAGATAGAAATTATGATGTTCTAGATTTCTTCATTAGTAATGGCGTAGATATTAATTACAACAAGCCTGATTCTGTGTATCCATTTAAGCCAACCCCACTATGTGTAGCAGCTCGGTATGTGGATTTACAAATGTGCCAGTACTTGGTAGAACATGGCGCTGATGTGACTATCACGGAAAAGGATGGCATGCGTCCCTATAGCATTGTTGTTGAAAAAGGCGATATGGAAATGGCAGAGTATTTTAAATCCTTAGAGCCTGCTGAGTTTCATGATATACAAAATAAAATGGATCAATTAAAGCCATTTAAATTACCAAAAGCATTAGTGAATTTTTAGCGGGCGAACAACTTTATTTTGAATTGCCAGACTCTGATTTTATATCTATAGAGTTCTTCCCACTTATTGATACGATTCCATTTAAATTAGGTCGTCGTAATCTATTGCGTTTATCTAAAGAACTGGGTGAGTATAACGATTGGCAAATTGTATGGGACCCTAAGTCTAAAAAGATTTCTTGTTATGATGTAGAACATCAAGAACTACGAGAGCTTTGTAAATTTGAAGAGTTTATGTCTGATATGGCAGGTCAATTAGAAACCTTTGTTTTAATGTATATCGTAAAGGAGAGGCAATACATATGACAGATACATTTGAGAAAACATATAGGGATTGGTCCATTGATGTAGGCACCTATAAATATGAAGGTATTACACTGAATGAAGTTGAACAAAATCTGTATGCTATTGAGGACCAAGAGCAAGACTTTGTAGTTATTTCTCCATCAAAGGCAATCTCCATAGATAATAAACTATATAACTTTGTACAGGTTTGTAGTGATCAAGATACCGATTTATTACATATAGAGCTTAGTGTAACTAATGATGGCGACCGCGGCGCTATCATATATGGTAAGAATGAGCTGGGCCATCAAGAGGTATTACAGATAATAGAAGATTTTATTGCACATCGTAAGGTTCCTACATTAGATAGTTGGGAAATCGTGTTAGATTTAAGACCGAAGATGGAAAGCTATGTAAAGGGGACAAACGATGACTGATCCTGCAATATATTTTGGATAATGAATTCAAAGATTTACATTACTTTGCCATAGATGGATGATATATTTTCTAAAATTAAGTTACTACAAATAGTATACGGAGCCTATTATGTTATATTCACCGAATAACCTTTTGTATAAGTATATTCGCTATCGATTTAGACGGATTCAGATAGAATGTAATATGGTATACGATGTAACACCAGAGGAAGAAGATGAGATTTGCCGTAATCTGTTAAAAAGAGAGCGAAGATATTGATTCCTGTTGGCATAGTATATGGTTTGATATTTGCCCTTACTTTCACTTGGCTATTAGGCACAAGTGAAGAATTGAACCCATTAATGCAATGGGAAGTAAGAGTTATTGACTATGTTATACCATTTTTAAATACCATTGATTTTAAGTGGTATGCGTATTCACTGAATTTATTGTGGGCAGCCCTTATATTGGCCCCTGTCGGGATTATTAACGTATCTCCTTATATCATTTTTTCCTATATTATAGATACCATTTTGATACGACGCGAGGTGAAAGCTTTAATAAAAAAATATTCCATTGATCAAATAAAATGTGGTTAGATTATATCTATTTGTTTAGGAGAGAGTATTATGAGTCATCTAAAAGATTTCAATTGGACTGGATTTTGGAAAGACACCGATTATGCATTTGAGTCCTATATCGGTAGACCTGTTAACGATGAGGATATTAAGAATGCTGAAGCTGAACTAGGCTATACATTGCCTACAGCATATATAGAGCTACTTAAAAACCATAATGGTGGTGTAGTAAATAAGAATTGTTTTATTAACGATGATGACGATTGTGTATATATAACAGGAATATATGGCATCGATAGAGATAAAAAATACTCTCTTTTAGGTGAGATGGGTAATGAATTTTGGATTTCCAAAGTAAAATATCCCCCTATTGGTATCGTTGTAGCCGATACAATTTCCGGCGGTCACGACATGGTTTTCCTCGATTATCGTGAGTGCGGTCCAACCGGTGAACCTAAGGTAGTCCGTGTAGACCAAGAATGTGATTATTCAATTACGCCGTTAGCAGATAATTTTGGTGACTTTATTAAGAACTTATATTTCAATATAGAAGAAATTACGGATGAAGAGTTTCAAGAATTAAGTGATACAGAAAAGGTTAAGCTCCTTAATGAACAAGAGGGCATCGATTTCAAGCGTGCGATGGAGTTATTAACTAACATAGGCATTGATAATTTGTCGCCTATATTGTTAAGCTCCTTAGGACGTATGTATAACAATAGTGGCCGCGCAGCAGAGGCTATCGATTTATTTAATCGTATAGATGAGGCACATCGCGATTGGTCTTGGTATTATCGTTGTGGCTATGCTCATGGGATGCTAGGGTATGGTAAAAGCTATGAATCTGAACATGTACAAAAAGCATTAGAGTTAATAGAGACGGGCATAAAAATGACGAAAGAAGCCAATTTAGATAAACAACTTGGTTGGTGCTGTGAAGTTGTAAAATATCACCTATTTAAAATCAAGCCAGAAACAGTACACGGAGGATTATCCTGTGATATTTGAAACCATTAAAAATGTATTTGATAAGAAAAATAGACAAAGAGACTATAGAAGATAAAGTTACTACAGAATGTAAAAGTTACTGGAGACATTAATGAATACGAAGAAGATAACTATCCTACATATGATGTAGTCCATTGGGTATTTAACAAACATACGTATAGTAGAGATGAGTTTACCAAAGAATATCATGAAATTGTAGAAAAATATGTAGATGATGAAGCAGACGACGATAGATTAGAAGAACCGGAAATTCTAGTAACCTATGAAGCTTGGATTGAAAGTACAGACCAACTCTTTGATAATGAACGTGTAATCGATGAAGAACTATTTGAAGAGGATAAAGAAGATGGTATGTGGCAAGTAGAAATCATGGCTCATCTTGTGGCGGATAATGGTACATATTTTACAAGAGAAGAACTACTCTTTAAATTGCACAATTTAATGGCTAATAAAGAACTTGGGCGATCACGTATTCTTTGAAGGTATTGAATACGAAGGCCATGAATGTGAAGGATATGGTCTAATAGATAATGAAGACGGTATACCTGTATTCTATATTGTTTGTGTGGTTAGTATATAACATTATAATAAAATAATAGATTAGCCCTTCGCTTATGCGAGGGGCTTTTACTATACACATAGAAATTATATACTTCTGTGCTTTGGGCTACGTTATTTTATATGGGCTTCGTGTAAAATATTGAGAAAGAATTTTAGTAATTTTGAAATCGAAGCATTTAATAAGAGAGAGAATGCCTATGAGTGAAAATGAACTCGTATATAATGAGAGATATTGTGATTATAGACTTCTTTATGAAGGCTTAGAATTCTGTTGGGATGAGAAACCATCAGGTGATTATTTAGATACTGTAAAAGTTCTTGCCGAAAATTACCATAAAAAATATTGATAAGATTGCTGCTTTTATGCTTGAAGACATACGAGAAATGTATGATGAATCTATTACTATAGATGATGTGAAAGAACGGATCGGTATCCCTCAAATTGATCCAGAGCTAGGTACTGTAACCTATTGTGAACAAACCTTTGATTATACGCATATATTTTTGCTTTGAATTTTGGGACGATGAGTTTGAAGATTTAAATTACTTTGCTATTGATGGCTGATATATTGCCATCAAAATGGAAAAAAGAGCTACTTTAGATAAATAGATTAGTTTGTTGTTGAAGTAGTAGAGTATTTATTAATCTCTATTAGCTCAAAGGATTACAAGGAGGATTATCCTATGATTTTTGATGCCATAAAAAAACTTTTAACAAGGATGAGAATACTGAGCAGATTGAATATCTCGGTACTGATAAAGATGGTAATAAAATATATGAAGGTTACTATCATGAATTTAAGGGAATTCTTGGGTTTTCAATAAAACTACTTATACTAGAGAAGAGTTTCTTAAGGAGTTTTATAAATGCTTAGAAGAGCATAATGTTAATCGTGATAATTTACCGCCATTAGTAGAGCCTGAAATTTTGGTGAGCTACGAAGCTTGGATTGAAAGTAAAAGTCAGCTTCACCCTAATGAATACTTATACGAAGACGATGAATTAGAAGAATACGATAAAGAAGACGGTATGTGGCAAGTAGAAATTTATGCTCGACTTAAAGCAGATAATGGCCAGTATTTTACTACTGAAGAGCTTCTTTTCAAGCTACATAATTTAATGGCCAATAAAGAGCTCGGTGATCATGTATTCTTTGAAAATCTAGCCTATGATGACCACGAGTTTGAAGCAGACGATGCCGAAGATGTCGACGATGATGATGAAGGTACTCCTGTATTTGTGGTATGGCTTGGTAGCTAGTTAAATAGCTGTTTTGTCGTAAACTATTATTTTAAAATCTGTAACCCATAGTGTTGTGTTGTTTGTTATAATTATCTTAAGATGATTTCATATACATATTTGTGCTATGAGGGGACGTGTATTGTATGTCTTTAAGTGTTGAACAGTTTTTATCTTTGCCTGATGCTGAACAGTTACAAACTATTAAAGATCTTAATGATAGTGGAAACGTAAAAACTATTATTGATGTGTTAACTAGTGTGGGCATAGAAAATTTATCTATACCTCTGTTAGGTGAGCTTGGTAGAGCTTATAACAATAATGGCAATGAAAAAGAGGCTATTAAGGTATTAGAAACTATTGATGACGCGTATCGTGATGCAGTGTGGTATTATCGCTGTGCCTATGCGTATGGATCTATTGTTTTAGATAATAATGAAGCGTACATATCTGATACTATGCAACAGATGCTAAGGTTAGTAGATCGGGGTGTACGGTTAGCTACGGAATCGGAACTAGATGATATAAAATCGTATTGTTTTGAAGTCATGGATATGTGCTATATGCAAATGGACTTTGAAAAATGTGAAGCTGATTATCCTGATTTGTGTTCTGCTTATAATGAATACGTAGCAGCTAAAAAGAAGAAACGTAAAGGTGTACCTCGTCATCGCACTATCACGGTTGAAGAGATACAAGCTACAGACGATATGTGGACCATTAATGAGCCAATGTACTGGACTATCAATATATATGGCTCATATGATGATTATTTAGAATCTGCAAAACCTTTTACTGTAGAGCAACGCTATCTCAATGCTATATCCTGGTACTTCGCAGAGGTTAATAATGGTGGACATCATCAGTTCTTCTATAACTCTACAGGCATTGTATGGGAGGATGCTCTTGCTGGTTTACGCCTCTTTAAGATGGATACATTAGCAGATAATTTACAATCTGTAATCGATTACTTTGGCGGTTCTATTTCATTTGACGAGGGCTGAGCGATGGACTATTTTACAAGACTGGGACGAATGAGGAGTTTCGATTTCCTCGATAAAAAAGATGATGTAGTATATGAATATGATGGAATCTTTGAAGATGCATTTGTACATGAACATCCTGAATTATTTGTATTTGATGGTACCTATAAAGTTCCAGAATAAGATTGGTGTATAATTAGGTCATATATAGTAATTTAACTATAAATGTTTACTTTCACCAAATATATATTAGAGGTATTACATGTTAGATAAACAAGGCGTATATGATTGTTTGCGTGACCATCATATCGATTTTGAAATTACAGATCACGCACCATTATTTAGTATGGACGATAAGCCCAATGTAGAGTTGCCATATCCTGAGTGGGATGCGAAGAATTTATTTATCAGAGACCATAAGCGGGAGCATTACTATTTAATTACTGTACGCGGTTCAAATCGTGTAGATTTAAAACAATTCCGTAAGGACCACAATCTTAAAAAAGATTTCCTTTGGTTCTGAAGAAGAGCTTTGGGAGATACTAAAGATTAAACCAGGTCATGTATCACCATTCTGCTTACTCCACGATGAGGAGCGTAAGGTGCATTACTACATTGATGCGGATTATAAGGATAATCTAATCGGTATACATCCTAATCAAAATGATGCTACCGTATGGCTACAGGGAAAAGACTTAGTTAACTTAATTGAAGAACATGGTACAACTATTGAATATATAACAATATAAGCTCAACATCCTATTTGGGGAAATAATATTAATTAATATTGTTTCTACAATAGGATGCAGAATATATGCAAAAAGAATAATAATCTTTTATAATAATATAAGAGTATTTGTTATATAAGAGGTTGTACATGAAAGTTAAATTAATTCAACCGCGTATGTTAAAACGTCCTATGGATACAGATTTAAAAATACGTATGTCACCACATTTAGGTTTGTTAACGGTGGCTAATATTATTCGTTATGAGTGTGAGGTCACAATTGAAAATGAAAATATTAGAGCTATTGATTTTGATGATGTGCCTGACTTGGTAGGGATAGCAGTTACAGTAGATATTTTACCTAGAGCTATTGAAATTGCATCTATATATAAAGAAAAAGGTGTTAAGGTGATTGCTGGTGGTATACATATTACGACAGCATCCAATACCATACCTAAGGAGGCATTTGATAGTCTTTTGTATAGGTTTTGCAGAAAATACATGGCCTCAAATTATAGAAGATGCTAAACATGGTCGATTACAATCTCAATATGTATCTGCTCCTTTAGAGTCTGGAGATGATATTGCATCACCTGCATATGACATGATAGATAAGACTGATTATTTATGGTATAACGTTGTTTCTACAAGTCGCAGTTGCCCTCATACATGCGATTTTTGCTATAATAGTTCTGGAACTCATCAATATATTAATCGCAATATAGAAGATGTGTTGGAAGATATCAAAAAATTAGGTACAAAACATATTATGTTTATAGATGATAATTTTATTGGCAATATTTCTTGGACTAAACAGTTTTTAGAACGTATTAAACCTTTGAAGTTAAACTGGAATGCAGCAGTTACTATGAAAATAGGGCAACACCCTGAATTAATGGATTTAATGAAAGAAACTGGTTGCCAGAGTTTATTTATTGGTTTTGAAAGTATCAGTCCTCAGTCTTTATCTAGTGTTCATAAATGCAAAACAATCGTGAAGAGTTTGAAAGACTTATTAGTGAATTACATAAGCGTGGCATTATGGTTAATGCTAGCTTTGTATTTGGATTAGATGGAGATACACCAGAGACTTTTAAAAAATACGTTAAATTGGATTATTAGCCAGAAAATTGATACGATTACATCACATATTGTCACACCATATCCAGGTACTGAATTCTACAAGAGAATGGAAGAGCAAAATAGAATTTTTGATTATGATTTATCAAAATATAATACGTCTCATGTAGTTGTATCACCGTTAGGTATGTCTAAAGAAGAATTAGAAAAAGGGTATCTTTGGATCTATAAAGAGCTATATTCCATAAAAAATATATTTCGTCGCATGCCTAAAACTATGGAGCACAATACCAGCATATTTAACATTTAATTTCTTTTTATCGTAGATTTGGACACTTTACAGCAAAAGTATGTAATCTGTTAACTTATAAGCGTATTGGTTTGTTTGCTGAAAAAGCTATCAAGATATATGTAAAGGAGTATTTATGACTAAAAAAATTATTTAAACGTATTTTAGTAACATCTACGATTGCTGTATTAGGTGTTAGTACATCCTTTGCGGCTCTTGTTATGGAACGAGATCAATCTGTAGATACAGCACCTAGTGTCAATATGTATCGATTCGAAGTACCCAGCAGAGTTACAGGGCACATATAACAGTGCAAGTGTTGCCAATCTAACAGCATCTATGGAGAAAGAACCTAATACATTATCTATGAATGTAGCGCATGTAAAAGGTAATCCAGCTGAGTCTTATGTAGTTGAGATCTATAAAGATTTAGCTGCTATTGAAGCGCATCGCAAATCTGATCATTATCAAGCTTTTGTTAATGAAGTCGGTTCTAAATTAACGAATCGTAAGATGTACGATGTACAGTCTGTACTTTTATTTGAGAAGAAAGATCCATTATCTATCGTAAATGATGGTAAAGCAGTAGTGACATTAACAGAGTTTACTGTTAATAGCAATGATATCGACACAGTACAACGTCAATACCAACTCGATATTGAACGGGCCGTACGCGATGATGCGGGTTATAAGGCTGGTTATGTGCTTCGTGAAAGAAATGTAAAAATCATTGGTATGTTATTCAAATTTATAGCGATCAAGAGGCCTTAACAAAACATTTGAATAGTCCAGGTTATCGATTTATGATGAGCCAAATTCAAGGTAGTCTACAAAATGTTACCACAAAGGTTTTAGATGGGGATGTCCTTGTAAACCATGGTGGTCAATCATTTGTTAGACCTTAAGTTTTTGATATAATACTAATCAGTAAAGTTACTGCTAGCATATATTATGTGCTAGCAGTTTTTTGTTATATAATAGGTTATAATCTAGTTAATTCTATTTAGGAGTTATATATGACACAGCAAGAACGATTGCGCTATTTTTTAGAGGGATTAGTAGCAGAATATAATGAGAAACATAACGAACATATAGATATTCCCGTGAATGAAGAAGAACAATTTACTCTATTTAGAGCTTTATGTAATATTCGTCCTGCTGGTGGCATGTCCTTGAATGGATGAAGATAGAGTCTGAATATTTAAATATATTGGCCCATGAAAAAGGGAATCGTAACGATTAAGTGATATGGAAGAGCGAGAACCTCAGATTTATTTGTGGCAAGGAGATATTACTCGATCTATCTGTAGATGCTATTGTAAATGCAGCCAATAATAAATTACTCGGATGTTTTGCTCCAAATCATAAGTGTATCGATAATGAAATCCATACTTTTGCTGGTATTGAGTTCGCATGGCCTGTGCTAGGATGACTGAGTATATGGATATGCCTGAAAAGACTGGTGTAGCTCGAATGACCTATGGGTATAATTTACCAGCACCGTCATGTTATCCATACGGTAGGGCCTATTATTTATGATACTGTAACAGATAAGAAAAAGAATTGAATTGTCATCGTGCTATAGATCTTGCTTGGAGCTAGCTAATGCTTATAGTTTGAAGTCCATTGCATTTTGCTGCATTTCTACAGGTGAAGTTTAGATTTCCTAATGAATTGGCGGCCCAAATTGCTATTGATACGGTGCGTACTTATTTAAAAGAAACTAATAGCAAAATACAAGTGGTATTTAACGTATTTAAGGATATAGATTATGACATCTACAACAAATTATTGGGATAACTAATATACTCCTTTTTGAAATTCATAAAAATACTGTATCATTTAATAATGACATACAAAAAGTTATTGAATGATTTGTTATTTAAGAAGGAGATAATGTACTATGAATTATAAATACACCTATGAAAGTCCATTAGGAACAATGATTATGCTTGGTACATTATCATACTTAACAGATTTATTTTTTATTGATGAAGCTCATGCACCTAGTTATGATGATGCGGAGTATATAGAGCAACTAACAGGTCCATTTGAAGTAACTATTATGTGGCTAGACCAATACTTTAATGGTAAAAAGCCTTTTATTACACCACCGATTCAGTTAGAGGGAACAGAATTCCGTAAAGTCTGTATGGTCTATATTACAAAACTATCTCTTATGGTGAAACGACAACATATGGAGATATTGGTAAACAAATTGCACAGCAGCAAGGTAAAGATGAAATTGTCTGCCCAAGCTGTGGGTGGGGCCGTAGGGCATAATCCAATTTCTATCATCGTTCCATGTCATCGTGTGATTGGTAGTAATGGAAAATTAACTGGCTATGCGGGCGGTATTGAACGCAAGAAATACATGCTTGATCTAGAAGGCGGATCATAAATAGTACATATTAGATTGTAAAATCATATGTAAATAGATTTATAGAAAAAAAGAAGAAAGAGATTACTCATGATGGATAGACACATCATAGGTAATCTCTTTTTGGTATATATATGGTGGGACTATTTAAATTGATTTATTAAATACGGTACCAATACCACTAATCGATATAGATACGGTATCTCCTGATTTTAACCAACCATATTTTTTCATTTTACCAAGTACAACACCACTAGGTGTACCGGTAAAGATAATGTCACCTTCCTGTAGTGTAATATACTGGGATAAAATTCGATAATCGTCGTCCGGTTTAAATAACATTTGTTGTAATTTAGCTTGTTGACGCACTTCACCATTGACTGTTGTGGTAATGGTAGCATATTCAAAATCAAAATCATCAGGAGGAATAATCTTAGGACCAATAGGAGCAAAGTGATCAAGCGATTTGCCAAGGATCCATTGAGAACCTCTAAACTGTAATCTTCGGGCAGAAACGTCGTTTCCTATGGTATATCCTAATATATGCTCCTTTAGCTTGGTCCCGAGATATATTTTTACCCGCCTTACCAATGACGATGACCAGCTCTCCTTCGTAATCGTAATGAAGGTTTTCATCTTGAATGGGAACGATATCTTGATGTGACGCCAATGCATTAGATGTTTTCATAAAGATTTCTGGAAAATCATGTGTAGCTAGACTAGTTTCAGCAATATGATCAGCATAGTTTAAGGCCGATACAAATGATACTTTTAGGATTAGGAATTAAAAATGTTTATTTTCTTTCATAATAGGGACCTCCTAGTAAAAATGAGATAATGTATATCTGAAATTAATTATAATATAAATCAGTACTGTAAAAAATAATTTTATTTTATATTTGAAACGATAAATTTATTATAGATAAAGACATGGCCTATTTTGATATAATATACATATCTATTAATATGATTTATAAGGCATCAAAATAGATGATATATCTTATATAGATACTATATCTGTATATATAATTTAAGTTCATCTCTATAGAATATATTGAAAATACAAGATGATAGTGATAAGATTAAGTGTATATCAATATAAATGGAGGTTATTGTTATGAGCAAGAATATCGATTGGGATAATCTCGGTTTTGGTTATGTAGAAACCGACTACCGTTATTTGACTACATATAAAGATGGTAAATGGGACGAAGGCGGATTAATTACTGATGCTAACGTTACCCTTAATGAATGTGCTGGTGTATTCCAATACGCTCAAACTGTCTTTGAAGGTTTAAAAGCATATTACACTAAAGATGGTCACATCGTATGCTTCCGTCCAGATTTGAATGCAGTTCGTTTGAATCAATCTTGTGAACGCCTTGTAATGCCTACATTACCTGAAGGTCGTTTCCTTGAAGCTGTAAAAGAAGTTGTAAAAGCAAACAAAGACTTTGTTCCTCCTTATGGTCATGGTGCAAGCCTTTATATTCGTCCTTACATGATGGGTACAAACTCCGTTATCGGTGTAAAACCTGCAGATGAATATCAATTCCGTGTATTTACTACACCAGTAGGCCCTTACTTCAAAGGTGGCGCTAAACCAATCAAAATTCGTATCACTGATTTTGATCGTGCAGCTCCTCATGGTACTGGCCATATTAAAGCTGGTTTAAACTATGCTATGAGTTTGTATGCTATCACTGATGCTCATAACAAAGGTTATGCAGAAAACATGTACCTTGATGCGGCTACTCGTACATATGTAGAAGAAACTGGTGGTGCAAACTTTATCTTCATCACTAAAGATGGTAAATTAGTAACGCCTAAATCCGATAGTATTTTGCCATCCATTACACGTCGTTCTTTGATGTATGTAGCAGAACACTACCTTGGTATGACTGTAGAAAATCGTCCTGTTCATAAAGATGAATTAAAAGACTTTGCTGAAATTGGTCTTTGTGGTACAGCAGCTGTTATTTCTCCAGTAGGTCAAATCGATACTCCAGAAGGTACTATTAATGTACCAGCTGGTATGGATGATATGGGGCCTATCACTAAAAAATTATATGACACATTACTTGGCATTCAACATGGTGAAATTGAAGCTCCTGAAGGCTGGGTAGTTAAAATTTGCTAATCTTTTTATTTTTATTATTTAATTTGCAAACATGTAAATAAAAACGGCATCTATCGTATGATAGATGCCGTTTTTTATTCAATTATGTTAAATTAGTACTTAAACTATTAATTTTGATTGATAAATATTAGTAAAACTAGTTATTTAGTTAGATTTTGCACGACTTGTAACTTTAGCCATGAATTTTTCGTTATTAATAACAAATCGTTCATGAGTTCCACGACCAATAATACCAACACCGTCAGATGCTTCAATATCGAAGGTTATTTTACGTCCTTCTACAGCACTTACAGTAGCTTTTGCTGTTACTGTTGCACCTAAAGGAGTAGGGGCTTCATGAGTAATGGATAAAGAGATACCTACAGTGCCTTCACCTTCTTCTAAATATGGCTGTACTGCAGCTTGTGCAGCTTCCTCCATAAGTGCACACATCGCTGGTGTAGCAAAGACCTCTAAAGAACCGGATTTCATTGTTTTTGCAATATTAGATTCTGTAACTGTTACAGTCGCCGTAGCTGTTTGACCTGCTGATACCATATTATACCTTCTTTCATTAAGAATATTCTCGTTATAATAGTATTATACATCTTTCGATAATTTTTATGCTAATGTAATGATACATATTTTATAGATACTACCAGTTAAATGTATATATTTTTAACTGGCTATTAAATAAATAGAATATTTAAGTTCTTACATATAACAGTTCTATAGAATACGTGATATAATGGAACTAGTTTTTTATAAAACGAGGTATATATGAGTACAAAAAATTTAAAACCTTCTGGTGAAGGTTGGGTACAGTTAATAGCAGGCATAGGTTTTATTGTTTTATTAATTATTATAAATATAGTAGATCCTACATTCTATCCTACTATGTGGCATTTAGCGACGAGTGGATCCATGGAATGAGGTAGCGGAGTATATTCAAGGCTTTGGCCCTATGGCCATGGTTCGTGAGTATGCTTCTCGATATTTTTGTTAATGCTGTTGGTTTTCTACCAAATCTATCTTTATATCTACCGCAAACGGTCTAGTGTTTGGTATGTGGCCAGGCATAATTATTTCTTGGCTTGCAGAAACGATTGACGTAGTCATTAGTTTTTACATTATGCGTTACTTCTTGCGTGATACGGCGGACAAGTTGATTGCTAAGAGTACGGTATTGATGAAAGTAGATGATTTTTCCGGTAAAAATGGTTTTGTGGTCATGTTATTTGCCACGATCCTTACCATATTTTCCATCTGGTGTCATTACAGCACTTAGGTGCCATTAGTAAAATCAAACCTAGAGATTATATATTGGCAAATTTAATTGGTAAATTTCCATCCACAGCTCTTGAAGTAGCTATTGGTACAGATATTGTAAATTTCCAAGAAAATATGGGACGATTAGGAATTATTGTTCTTGTTGCAGGTGTTGTATACTTCATTCTTTGGAAAGTATATAAGAACTATATTAATAAGAAAAATGCGGAACAAGAGCATGATCCTAATGCTTAACAATTTCTAATTAAATTAAATGTTATTCAATTTAGTATATATGAAAGAGGCGATAGTATGAGCTTTTCTCTTCCTGAACGCGTAACTTTAAAAGGTCCAAATTTTATTCGCGAAGTATTCGAACGTGGCGTTGGCGTAGAAGGCTTTATCAGCTTTGGTATCGGCAATCCAGCACCAGAAGCCATTCCTGTTGAGGTTATTGAAAAGGCTTTTGATGAAGTGGTTCACTCTAATCCCATGAGTCTTTTACAATATGGCCCAATGCAAGGGGATGCACGTTTAGCGGAATTAACATTAGAGCGTCTTGTAAAACACATAAGATGAATCCAGAAGGTCAAGGCCTTATAATCTCTAACGGTGCTGGTCAGCTATTAGGCCTTGTACCAATTACCGTATTGGAACCTGTCGACGAAGTATACATGGATGAATTTACTTTCACAAGTGCCATTAACTCTGTGCGCAATATGGGCGGTAAAGCATTAGGTATTAAGACTGATGAGTATGGCATGATTCCTAGTGAATTAGAAAAAGCTGCTCAGTCTGGTAAAGGTAAATATATTTATCTCATTCCTAATTTCCAAAATCCTACAGGTATTACGATGCCGTTGGAACGCCGTAAAGAAATTTACGCTATTGCCTCTAAATATGATTTGTTTATCTATGAAGATGATCCATACGGTGAGATTCGCTTTGCTGGTGAGTATATTCCAACATTTCAAATCCTTTGATACAGAAAATCGTGTTCTTTATGCCGGTTCTTATTCTAAAGACATTATCTGCAGGCTTGCGTGTAGGTTTCCTATTTGGCCCAGAGAAGGTAATCGAAGCTATTCAAGCATTAAAAAATAATACAGCAGGGCAAATGCCATTAGTAACTCAAAGGTGGTAGCGAAGGTTCTTGATACCATTGATTACGATGCACATTTAGAAAATGTACGTAAAGTTTATAAAACAAAATGTGATGCCTTGTTAAATGCTTTTAACAAGTATGCAAGCTCTAAAGTTCATTTAACACAACCTACAGGTGGTATGTTTGCATGGATGACGATGCCTGAGGATGTAGATTGTGATGTATTCTTTGAAACTTGTATGGACCGCAATGTTGGGATTATTAAATGTGGTGCCTTTGCGGCAGATGGAGCAGGAGCAGGTCATGCATTTCGTTTGAGCTATACTGTACCAACAGTAGAAGAAATTACAAAGGGGCATGGAAATTCTTGGAGCTTAACTAAAGAATTCTGTGGTGAGTAATATATTGATAAAGTTTGATATGACATGATACAATGTAACAGTAGATACATTGTATCTACCATATAGAAAAAAAGTTTTACATATAGATGTGAGGTAGTTCCTCAAAGAAAGTAGGTGTTTACTATGGGTTGCGGTAGCAGCAGTGATTGTGGCGGATGCCCATCTCAATCTTCTGGTTGCGGTGGCGGCGCTCTCAACAACCTCAAGATTTTACAGCTCCATTACACGAGCTTAGTTCTGTTAAACATGTAATCGGCGTAGTATCTGGTAAAGGTGGCGTAGGTAAATCCTCCGTTACAAGCTTGATGGCCATTACTATGGCGCGTAAAGGTTACAAAGTTGGTATCCTCGATGCAGATATTACCGGTCCTTCTATTCCTAAAATATTCGGTATCAAGGAAAAAGCATATGCTGATGAAATTGGTATGTATCCGTTAAAATCCAAAGGTGGTATTGACGTTATGTCTGTTAATCTCCTTTTGGAAAACGATACAGATCCTGTTTTATGGCGTGGTCCTATTTTTAGGCAATGTTGTAAAACAATTCTATAGTGATGTTATTTGGAAAGACATCGATTATTTATTCGTTGATATGCCACCAGGAACAGGTGACGTAGCGATTACAGTTTACCAATCCTTGAAATTGGATGGTATCATCATTGTTACATCTCCTCAAGACTTGGTATCCATGATTGTTGAAAAAAGCAGTTAAGATGGCTGATTTAATGCAAGTGCCTATTATTGGTGTCGTGGAAAACTACTCTTACTTCCACTGCCCAGATAACGGTAAGGATTACCAAATCTTTGGTGAAAGCCACATTGAAGAAATCCTTCAAAAATACGGTCTATTATTGTTAAACCGTTTACCAATTGATCCAACAATTGCAAATCTTTGCGACCAAGGTGATATTGAGTCTATCGAAAAAACAAACTTAGAAAACGTATCTTTACCAGAATAGGATTTATATGTTAATGAAAGCTGTGCATACCTAGGATGCACAGCTTTTTTTCTCATTCTTTTATGGTGAATATTTATATTTATGTAGGAAATATAAATATATATTTAATTCTCTTACTAAGATATAGGATATAAATATATTTTTTTTTTTTTTTGATACTATGTAGGAGGCATATATTGGTTTATTTTAAAGAAGGACGTATGTTATGAAAAAATTGAACTGGATCATTCCAGCAGCCTTTGGTTTAGGTCTGTGGTTTGTTCCAACTCCAGAGGGTTTAACACCTCAATCATGGCATTTATTCGCCATCTTTGTTGCTACTATCGTAGGCTTTATTACTCAGCCATTACCGATTGGTGGCGTATCTATCGTTGTAATTACTGTGGCGGCTTTGACTGGTACTTTGAAAATCGGTGAAGGTATTTCAGGTTTTGCTAACTCTGCAATTTGGCTAATTGTAGGTGCTTTCTTATTCTCTCGTGGCTTTATTAAAACTGGTTTGGGGAAACGTATTGCTTATAATTTGATTTGCTGCTTTTGGTAGTAGCTCCTTGCGTTTGGCCTATGCATTAGCATTATCTGATTTAATTTTGGCTCCAGCAACTCCATCTAATACAGCTCGTGTAGGTGGTGTTATCATGCCAATTACTACAAGCTTGGCAAAAGCGTTCGGTTCTGAACCTCAAGATGGTCCTCGTAAAATTGGTTCCTTCTTGATGCAATCCATTTACCAAGTAAATACGATTACATCTGCTATGTTCCAAACATCCATGGCTGGTAATACATTGGTTGCTGCTTTAGCACTTCAATCCTTTGGTATTGGTATCACATGGGGTGATTGGGCTATGGCTGCCATCGTGCCTGGTATCATTGCATTGCTTATTATGCCGTACTTCATTTACAAAGTATATCCACCTGAAATCACAGATGCTCGCGAAGCACAACAAATGATTCGTGAAGAGTTAAAAGGTCTTGGTAAAATGTCCTTCCAAGAATGGGTTATGCTAGGCGTATTTGTTTTGGCTTTAGTTTTATGGGCTACGTCTCAATTTACTAAAATTGATGCTACAACTGTTGCATTCTTAGGTATTTCTATTTTGCTTGCTACAAGTGTTCTTGTATGGGACGATGTTAAAAGTGAAAAAGGTGCTTGGGATACATTAGTTTGGATGGGTACATTGATGGGCTTTGCCGGTTTCTTGTCCAAATTGGGCTTCATTAAATGGGCAACAGTACTTGTAGGCGGTTATATTCGAGAAGGATCTTGGATTATTGCCTTTCGTTATAGCTGTACTTATTAATACATATTCCCACTATGTATTCGCATCTTTAACTGCACATATTTCTGCGATGTTCGTAGCATTCTCTGCAATTGCTATCTCTGCAGGTGCGCCACCAATGTTGACATTGTTGATGATTGCATTCACATCTAACTTGTGTATGTCTTTGACTCACTATGCTGCAGGTCCATCTCCTGTAATCTTCAATACTGGTTATGTTCCTCAAAATACATGGTGGAAACTAGGTTTCTTCGCATCCGTAATCAACTTAATTATCTTCATGGGTCTTGGCTCTGTATGGATGAAAGCAATCGGTATGTGGTAAAGACCAGATATCCAGAATTTTATATACTTGTAATACATTAAAAACTATATATGTCATAGTTTGATTATAGTGTGGTTACAAAATATAGGAAAAGCCGTCCCCTTTGGGGCGGCTTTTTTGTGATAAAATATGAGTAGTTAATAGATTATTAATGTAAATGTTGTAAAATTATACGTGAAGAACTATTCATTGTTTATATACGAATAGCATATTATTTGTACATAGGAGGGACCTATGAAGTTTGATAATGAACAATTATTAAAATATATTGGTGCTTGTACATCTCCGTACCATACAGTAGATACAAGTTTGCAAATGCTATTGGACTCAGGTTTTACAGAACTCAGTTTAGAAGAGGCGTGGCAGTTAGATTCTGGTTCATATGTAGTTAACGTGTTCGGCACCACCTTATTTGCCTTTCATATAGGGAAGAAACCAGAACATACATTACGTATTGCGTCGGCGCATACAGATTTTCCTGCTATTCGTGTTAAACCCAAACCCTATTACCTCTGTAAAAGGGTACACTAAACTGAATGTAGAAATGTATGGTGGTCTCATTGAAAATACATGGCTTGATCGTCCTCTAGGAGCAGCTGGTACTGTTGTATTAAAAGGTGATAATGCCTTTGATGTTGATTCCGTATTGGTTGATACAAAACGTCCTATTGCGATCGTTCCAAATTTAGCTATACATATGAATCGTTCCGTTAATGATGGGGTTAAATTAAATCGCCAAAAGGAAATGCTTCCTATATTAATGATGGAGCGTAAGGATGAGGAACAATCTACAAAATCTTTACATGATAGTAATAATCCAAGTTTATTCCCAGAAGTCTGATACTCAATATGATGAGTGGACTACGTTCTTAGCTGATGAAGTCAATTGTGATCCATCTGAAATTTTGTCCTATGAAATGACATTATATCCAACAGAACAAGGTTGTGTCTTGGGCACAGAAGGAGATTTTATTAGTGCACCGCGTTTAGACAATTTAACATCTTGTTTGGTGTACTTTCCGGGATTATTCAAGCTCGTAAACATAATGCTAATGGTGTACGCTGTGCGATTCTCTTTGATAATGAAGAGGTAGGGAGTCGTACTAAACAGGGCGGGCAGGGATGTTTTACCAAACCTTATTAAACGAGTATATGATGCATTAGGATAGTCTAATCCAAGAGATGAATAGTTTCATTTCAAAAGGATTCATGATTTCCTCCGATGTAGCACATGGTTTACATCCAAACTATCCTGAAAAAATGATATCACTAATATTCCTACACTTAATAAAGGGGTGGCTCTTAAAATAGCATGTAGTCAATCCTATGCTGGCGATGCACGAGCAATTGCCATCGTAAAGGGTTTATGTGATGAATCTAAAGCAAATTATCAAATTTATGTAAATCGTTCTGATATACCTGGTGGATCTACAGTTGGGTCTATTTCATCTGCTATGTTACCGATGAGAACAATGGATGTGGGCTTACCATTATTAGCAATGCATTCTGCAGGGAATTAATGGGTGCAAATGATCAAGAACAACTCAATCGATTAATGAATCATTTCTTAGGTGATTAATAACGTAGGATATAGAATTAGTTCGATGTGCATCGATAAAAAAGACATATGAGTTTTTGTCATGTACAGCAAATAATGTATTTTATGATTTCGTAATTAATATAATCCTTTAAATATGTGGAAAATATTGTATAATAGTTATATATAATTATGAATATAATACCTCATCATAAAAAATGATGAGCTATCCAAATATATTATTTTTGACTATAAGTATAGGAAATATTCATATATTAATAAAATTGAAAGCTGATAGTTCACATTTAGTGGAGGCTAGTAGGAGGCAATACATGAGAAAAATTAAATCCGTATTGGTTGCCAACCGTGGTGAGATTGCAATCCGCGTGTTCCGTGCATGTAATGAAATGGGGATTAAAACTGTAGCCATTTACTCCAAAGAGGATACATTATCCTTACACCGTAACCAAGCCGATGAAGCCTATCTCGTAGGGGAAGGTAAAAAACCAGTTGACGCATATCTTGATATTGAAGATATCATCCGTATTGCAAAAGAACATGACATCGATGCTATCCATCCAGGTTATGGCTTTTTATCTGAAAATGAAGGCTTTGCTCGTCGTTGTGAAGAAGAAGGAATTATCTTTATCGGGCCTAAAATCAAGAACATTTGAATATGTTTGGTGATAAAGTAAATGCTCGTGAGCAAGCTAAATTAGCAAAAATCCGATGATCCCAGGTTCTGATGGGGCTTTAAAAGATTATGCTCAACTAGAAGAATTTGCTGATACACATGGTTTTCCATTGATGATTAAAGCCGTTAATGGCGGCGGCGGCCGTGGTATGCGTGAAGTTCATCGCAAAGAAGACCTTCGAGATGCATATGATCGTGCTAAATCTGAAGCGAAAGCTGCGTTTGGTGATGATGATGTATATGTAGAAAAACTTATCGTAGAACCTAAACATATTGAAGTTCAAATCTTAGGTGACGAACATGGCAATGTAGTTCATTTGCATGAACGTGATTGCTCTGTTCAACGTCGTCACCAAAAAGTAGTTGAAATGGCGCCAGCCTTTGCGTTGTCATTAGAAACTCGTAAAGCTGTATGTGATGCTGCCGTTAAAATCATGAAAAATGTTGGCTACGTGAATGCAGGTACTGTAGAGTTTTTGGTAACTGCTGATGGTAGCTTCTACTTTATCGAAGTTAATCCACGTATTCAAGTAGAACATACTGTAACAGAAATGATTACAGATATTGACATTGTTCATGCTCAAATTAGAATCGCTGAAGGCTTTAGTTTACATAGCCCTGAAGTAGGTATTCCTGAGCAGGATAAAATTCCTTTGTAAAGGCACTGCTATCCAATGTCGTATTACCACAGAAGATCCTAAAAACAACTTTATGCCTGATACCGGTAAAATCTTAGCGTACCGTAGCTCTGGTGGTTTTGGTATCCGTCTTGATTCTGGTAATGCTTTTACAGGTGCCGTTGTAACACCTTACTATGACTCCTTGCTTGTGAAAGCGACAGCATTTGGTCCTAACAACGAAGAAACTATTCGTAAAATGCTTCGTTGCTTAAAAGAGTTCCGTATTCGCGGTGTAAAAACAAATATTCACTTCTTGATTAATGTATTGGAACATCCTGAATTCCAAAGTGGTTCTTACAATGTAAACTTCATTGAAGAACATCCTGAATTATTCGAATTGAAACCAGATCGTGACCGTGGTACTAAATTATTACGTTACATTGCTGATGTTACAATTAATGGCTATTCTGGTGCAGGGGCTCAAGAGGTTCCTGACTTTGAACCGATTCAAATGCCATCTACTTTGGATGTAAGTCCAGCATCTGGTACAAAACAAAAATTTGATGAACTTGGACCAGATAAATTCAGTAAATGGTTATCGGAACAAAAACAAGTATTCTTCACTGATACCACTTGGCGTGATGCCCATCAATCCTTGTTTGCTACGTCTTCGTACAATCGATATGGCTCGCGTAGCTGGTCATGCTGCAAAGGTGTACCTAACTTATTCTCCTTAGAATGTTGGGGGGTGCTACTTTTGACGTATCATACCGATTCTTACATGAAGATCCGTGGGAGCGTTTGCGCATGTTCCGTCGTGAAGTGCCAAATACATTGCTTCAAATGCTTCTTCGTGGTGCAAATGCCGTAGGTTACACATCGTATCCAGACAACGTAGTTCGTCAATTCATTCAACGGCTGCTGCTAATGGTATTGATGTATTCCGCGTATTTGATAGCTTGAATAGTCTTGATAATATGCATGTTGCTATCGATGAAGTGCGTGCACAAAATAAAATAGCTGAAGTTGCATTGTGCTATACTGGCGATATCCTTGATGGTGCTCGTACAAAATACAACTTGGACTATTATGTAAATATGGCAAAAGAGCTTGAAAAAGCTGGTGCCAATATTATTGCCATTAAAGATATGGCCGGCCTTTTAAAACCACAAGCTTCTTATAACTTGGTATCTGCCTTGAAAGATGCTGTCTCTGTTCCAATTCATTTGCATACTCATGAAGGCTCCGGTAACTCTATCTATACATATGGCCGCGCTGTAGATGCTGGTGTTGATGTAATCGACTTAGCATACTCAGCATTTGCTAATGGTACTTCTCAACCTAGCATGAATTCCATGTACTATGCATTGTCTGGTCATGAACGTCAACCAGAAATGAACATTGATTACATGGAAGAAATGTCTCATTATTTTGGTAGTATCAGACCATATTACAAAGGTGTAGATAAAGCAGAAGCATATCCTAATACTGAAGTATATCAACATGAAATGCCAGGTGGACAATACTCTAACTTGCAACAACAAGCTAAAATGGTAGGGCTTGGTGATCGTTGGACAGATATTAAGAAAATGTACCACCAAGTAAACATGATGTTTGGTGATATCATTAAAGTTACACCATCCTCTAAAGTGGTAGGGGATATGACATTGTACATGGTACAAAACAACTTAACTGAAAAGATATCTACGAAAAAGGCGATGTATTGGATTTCCCTCAATCCGTAGTTGAATTCTTTGAAGGACGTCTTGGTACTCCATATCAAGGCTTCCCTGAAAAATTACAAAAAATCATCTTGAAAGGTGCTCGCCCAATCACAGTTCGCCCTGGTGCTGTATTACCTCCAACAGATTTTGAACATATTCGTCATGAATTAAGCGAAATGGGAGCCCAAACAACTGATGAAGATATTAGTGCATATTGTTTGTATCCTAAGGTTTACCAAGATTACAATAAATTTGTAAAAGACTTTGGTGATGTATCTGTATTAGATACTCCAACATTCTTCTTTGGTATGAAACGGGGCGAAGAAATCCAAGTAACCATTGAAAAGGTAAAACACTGATTATCAAGATGAATGGTTTCTCTGAACCTGATGAAGATGGTAATCGCATCGTATTGTTCGAGTTTAATGGTCAACCTCGTAGCATTAAGGTTCATGATAAACATGCTAAGACAACTGGTGTTGTTCGTCGCAAAGCGGATGAATCTAACCCTGGTGAAATTGGTGCTACATTGTCTGGTTCCGTTGTTAAGATCCTCATTAAGAATGGTCAATCTGTAACTAAAGGTGAACCATTGATCGTTACAGAAGCAATGAAAATGGAAACAACAATTACAGCTCCTATCGACGGTATCGTAGAAGAAATCCTTGTACGTGAAGGTAGCCGTATCGAATCTGGTGACTGCTTGCTTCGTATTGAAGATGCTTTAAAACGATAAGCTAACAATCATTTAAAATTAAAAATATTATTTCTCAAATATTTCATAAAATGAAAAATTGAAGAATAATGGAAGAATCCCCTAGGAAACTAGGGATTCTTTTTGTATTTTCAAGGGTTTCATGGTACTATATAATATAGAGAAAATGGGCGTATTATGCGTTATTTTAGAATGATTAGTAGAAAAGGAGTAGTAACAGATGAGATGTCCTTATTGCCAACACACAGACACGAAGGTAACAGACTCTAGAACGACTGATGAAGGTAATAGTATTCGCCGTCGCCGTGAATGTATCAATTGTGGCCGTCGCTTTACTACCTATGAAATTATAGAAGAAGTACCACTTATGGTATTGAAGAAAATGGACGACGTGAATTATTTGACCGCGGTAAGCTCCTGAATGGGTTATTGCGCTCTTGTGATAAAGCGTACAGTTCCTATGTCTGTGATGGAGCAAGTAGTTAATGATGTAGAGCGTGATATTCGAAATGAAATTAACCAAGAGGTTACAACTGATCGCATTGGTGAGCTCGTGTTACAACAATTGAAAGACATAGATCAAGTTGCATATGTTCGTTTTGCCAGTGTATATCGTAAGTTTGATAATATTGATAGCTTTATGGAAGAGTTAAAAAGCTCTGAAGAAGTTAGACGCAAAAAGCCAAAACGCAAACCTGTCGTAGAAGAATAATTGATTCTGTATTACTGATTGGTTATACATAGTTTTGAAATTAGCGATGTGTGAGGCTTTATGATAGATTTACATTGTGATACGATGATGCAATTGCTAGATCATCCTGATAGTGGTGATTTATATCGCAATACTTGGAAAATAGATATAGAAAAATTACAAAAGGCTCATAGCAAGATACAAGACTTTGCACTCTTTATTAATATGGATGAGACGAATGACCCTTATGGTCGCTATGAAGAGATGCATGTAATTTGTGTGTATCACAAATTCATCACTATGGAGAGCACATACAACATGTGCTCTCTTATCAAGATGTAGAGTCTGTATACAAGTCTGGTAAGATTGGGGCGCTCATGTCTATTGAGGAAGGTGGAGTGCTATGTGGCGATTTAAATAAACTTAAACAAGCTTACCAAGATGGAGTCAGACTTATAACGCTAACATGGAACTATCCAAATGGACTTGGCGAGCCAAATTGTGGTGAGCAACATAAAAAATTAACATCTAAAGGTGTTGAATTTGTAGAAGCTATGCAAGAGTTAGGGATAATTGTTGATTGCTCTCATCTTAACGATGCTGGTACAGAGCAATTAGGGGATATTCTAGAGGTTCCTTTTATAGCATCTCATTCAAATGCACGGGAATTACGGTCTCATACGCGAAATTTACAGATAATCTTATTAGACTTATTGCTAATAAGGGAGGTATTATAGGACTTAATTTTGCACAGAATTTTCTCGGCACATCGCCAATTAGTCGCATTGAAGATATTGTTAAACATGGTCTATATCTCATCGACAAAGGGGCGGTGAAGATGTAGTGGCATTAGGAACTGATTTTGATGGGATTCCACCCGACACAGAGATTGCAGATATGTCTCAAATGAGTCGTCTTTATGATGCATTTAAAGAGGCAGGTTTATCTGTGGAGCAATGTGAAAAGTTATTCTGGAAAAATGCAGATAGACTATTAAAGGAGATTTTATAATGACTGATTTAAATCCAATCATTGCTGATCGTTTTACAGAGCATCTTGAAGTGTTTGGTAAAACGATGGAACATATGGATACCATTCAAGAAATCGGATATCGCTGTAAAGCGGCTTTAGAAAAATGGTAATAAAATTTTGTTCTGTGGTAATGGTGGCTCTGCGGCGGACTCTCAACATTTAGCAAGGCTGAATTGATTTGTCGCTTTAAAAAGGAACGGCGCTCTCTTGCAGGCATTGCATTAACTACTGATACATCCGCATTAACAGCTATTGCGAATGACTATGATTTTGAATCTGTTTTTGCACGTCAAGTAGAGGGCTTAGGCCGTACAGGTGATGTTCTCATCGGTATTTCTACTTCTGGTAACTCCAAGAATGTTGTAAAAGCTGCAGAAATGGCCCGTTCTATTGGTATGCATACCATTGCTTTCACTGGGAAGGCGGTGGCAAATTAGGCCGAACTATGTGATATTACGCTGGCTATTCCTAGTAATGTGACAGCACGCATTCAAGAAATGCATATCTTAGCTGGCCACATTATGTGCGAAATTATTGAAGAAGACTATTAACCGATAGGTTTTTACCCATAGATACATTGTTTCAATTAAAAATTTATTTAAATTAGGAACATATGTAATTTTGATAAGGAATAGGTGGATTATGATAAATACTACCATTAGTCAGTTTTTAACAAAGCAACTGCCAAACTTGAAGATTGCCGTTGTAGGCGATGTAATGGTAGATCGTTATGTTTTTTGGTGATGTAAGTCGTATTTCTCCACACCGGTTCCTGTAAAACCGCGTGTCCAAGATGAAAGAGGTCCTTGGTGGAGCTGGTAATGTTGCATCTAATCTGTCTAATTTAGACTGTAAAGTATATCTTGGTGCACTAGCAGGTAATGACGACCATGGCCATTTATTAAAAAATTTACTTGATACTGATAAAATCGATACGACTGGTTTAATCACTAGTGATGACCGCTCTACTATTACTAAGATGCGCATATTGGGTGATCGTCAACAGATGATGCGCCTTGATTTTGAAACAATTACAAATTTAACCAATCAAGAAGAGCAACAATTGTCTGTTTGGTTGGAAAATCTATGTAAAGCGGGGATTGATGGTATTGTCGTATCTGACTATGGTAAAGGCGTTTGTACACCTACCTTATTGAAGACAATCTTTGGTTTGTCTAAGGAATATGGTGTTCAAACTATCGTAGATCCTAAGGGGCAGACTGGTCTAAATACAATGGTGCGACATGCATTACACCGAATGTGAAAGAACTCGGTGAATGTGTAGGCCGTACATGTTAGAAAATGATGATGCTACTATTGTAGAGGCTGCTAAGTCTGTACTTGCTACTGTAGATTTAGACTATATTGTGGCCACTCGATCTGCTAAAGGGTATTACGGTTATTGCAAAGGATGGCCGTACATGGCATAATCCTGCTACTCAACAAGAGGTGTTTGATGTGAGTGGTGCAGGAGATACCGTTGTATCCATGATGATGACCTGTCTTGCAAGTGGTTTATCGATGCGTTTAGCCTTACATATCGCCAATGGTGCAGCGGGTATCGTAGTATCTAAGGTTGGTACGTATCCAATACATCGTTCTGAGTTATTAGACTTATGGCATTCCTATAAACATAGTATTCAATCTAAGCCATTATATACGAAGGAAGAGATGAAAGAACTCGTTTCACAATGGCAAAGCAAAGGTGAAACTGTAGTGTTTACAAATGGTTGTTTTGACATTCTTCACCGTGGACATATCACGTATTTACAAGAAGCTGCGTGACTAGGTGATCATTTAATCATTGGATTAAATTCTGATGCATCTGTTCGACGTTTAAAAGGAGAAACACGGCCCATCGTAAGTGAAGCGGATAGAGCGGCCTTGTTGAGTGCGTTGCAATGTATTGACGGTGTAGTACTATTTGAAGAGGATACACCGGCTGAATTATTAGCGTACTTGCGTCCCAATACTCTTGTTAAGGGCGGAGATTACAAAATAGAAGATATTATTGGACGCGAGTCCGTTGACAATGTAGAGGTTCTTTCATTTAAAGAAGGTTACTCTACATCAGATATTGTAGGAAAATAGCTACTATGGCTAAGGAGGGCAAATTATGATTATCGTAACAGGTGGTGCTGGTTTTATTGGCAGTAATATTGTGAAAGCACTGAATGATCGTGGTCGTACAGATATTCTCATCGTAGATGATCTTACAGATGGTCGTAAGATTCGCAATATTCAAAATCTAGAATTTCTAGATTACATCGATTGTGATGATTTTGATTGTGCTATTGCTGATGGTACATTCGACGTTGGCCCTATTGAAGTCATTTTCCATGAAGGTGCATGTGCAGACACAATGGAATACAATGGCAAATATATGATGAAGAACAACTACGAAGGTTCCAAAAATCTATTCCACTATTGCCAAGATCGTCGTATTCCATTCATCTATGCCTCCTCTGCATCTACCTATGGTAATGGTACACATGGTTTCGTAGAAAAACCGGAAGCTGAAGAAGCACTTAACCCATATGCGTATTCTAAATTGTTATTCGACCGTTATGTACGTAAATATGAAGGTGAATATACTGCACAAGTTGTGGGGCTGCGTTACTTTAACGTATATGGTCCTAATGAAGCTCATAAAAGATAAAATGGCTTCTTTTAGTACGTCAAATGTTCTACAAAAAATAAAGAAACAGGTATTATTAATCTCTTTGAAGGCACAGATGGTTATGAAAATGGTGGTCAAACACGTGATTTCATCTATGTCAAAGACGTGGTAAATGTAAACTTCTATTTCTGGGAGCATCCTGAAATCTCTGGTACTTTTAACTGTGGTACAGGTAATGCTCATAGCTTTAACCAATTCATGCAAGCTGTTATTGACTATAATGGTAAAGGTCGCATTGAATACATTCCGTTCCCAGAGGTATTAAAGGCAAATACCAAAAAGCTTTACAGAGGCTGATACTACTAAATTGTTAGCTGCTGGTTATGATAAAGGGTTCCATAAAATGGAAGATGCTGTTAAAGAATATTGTGAATTATTAGATAATAACGAAGGATATTTACGTTAATGCGCAAGGTATTTTTTAGATCGCGATGGTGTTATTAATAAGGATGTTAGTTATCTATATAAAATCAGCGATTTAGAATGGGTAGATGGTGCAAAAGAAGCACTAGCTTATGCTCATAGTAAGGGCTATGATCTCATTGTAGTGACAAATCAGAGTGGTGTAGCTCGTGGTTATTATAAAGAATCTGATGTTCAGATTTTACATGACTATATGGCTCATGAACTAGATCGCAGTGGAGCACCGATTTTACATTTCTATTACTGTCCACATCATAAAGAAGGTATTGTTCCTCTATGCAGTAGAATGTGAATGTAGAAAGCCTAAACCTGGCATGATTAATCAAGCTATTAAGGATTATGATGTAAATATATCAGATAGTTTTCTTATCGGTGATAGTCAGCGTGATGTTGATGCAGCTGAGGGCTGCTGGCATTAAGGGGTACCTATTTAAAGGTTCTAATCTATTGGATTTCATTAAAACAATAATTTAATCATTTATTCCATTTAGTCTATTTCGGAAGAATATATTTGGGCTTTTTGTTGTGGTGTTGTATTTGGGAGGCTTATATGAAAGATTACAAGAATATACTCATCATCAAGATGAGTTCTTTAGGTGATGTAATTCACGCATTGCCTACCTTGTACGCTGTGCGCAAGAATTGGCCTAATGCGCGTATTACATGGGCTATTCATGAGCAATTCGCTAGCCTCTTACCTGGTACACCATGGGTTGATGATGTGATTATCATTGACAAAAACAACTAAAGAAGCCTACGTATTTATATCAATTGCGCAAGGATTTACATAGTCGTCATTTTGATATGACCTTAGACCTTCAATGCATCGCAAAAAAGTGCTATTGTTTCCTTATTATCTGGTGCCCCTGAAAAGTATGGCTACTGGGAGCTTCGTGAGGGCAGTAATCTTGTTAATAAAGCATTAGTAGGTGAGCATAAATACGACCATGTTATCGAACGATATCTTGATACCGTACGTGCCCTTGGTGGTGAGGTGGAGGAGATTGAATTTCCGATGCCAGCTTACGTTGAGGCTGAGAAATCCATAAAACAAAAGTTGAAATGCCATGGTGTAGATGATGAATATATTGTAGTTGTACCAGGGGCACGATGGATTGTTAAGGAGTGGCCACTTCTAAATTTTGGAGAACTTTGTATTCGTTTATGTGAATCTGGTAAGAAGGTTGTTATTGCCGGTGCTCCTGATGATGTAGATAAAGGTGCTTTCATAGAAAATTATGTAAAACATAAGAATCTCATCAATTTAGTGGGATCTACAACCATGCCTGAACTCATTGAGTTGATTCGTCATTGTCAGATTTTTATTAGTGCCGATACGGGACCATTGCATATTGCAAATGCTTTGAAGCGTCCTTTGATTGCCATGTTTGGTACAACATCACCTAAGCGTACAGGTCCTTATGGGGGCAGTCATGTACATCTCATTATTTCACCTACTTCTAAGGCTACACCTGAGCAACCACTAGTAGATGATCCAGATTGTATGGCACAAATTCCTGTAGACGCAGTATGGTCAGTGTATGAACAAGTACTTGGAAAGGAACTATAATGGAACTAGATTATAAGCGCATTGTGGTAACCTTTTTTAATGCATTTAGGGGATGTTATATTAACGACTCCTTTTTAGAAGTGCTTCGTAAAGCTGCTCCTCATAGTCATATTACGTATGTAATAGATGAAAAATTACAACAAGTAATGCAATATAATCCAAATATTGATGAACTTATTGTTGTTGATAAAAAAGGGCGTCATAATAGTATTTCAGGTCTTAATGAAGTTGCTCGTGAAATAAATAAAAAGGGAAAACCTGACATTGTTATTAATTTACATCCCAATGAACGTACATCTTATTTGGCATGGAAAATTCATGCACCTATTACAACTGGGATGAGTCATTTTCTATTTAGACCATTCATGACAAAGTATACGCGCTTAGATCGTAAAACTCGTCATGCTGCAGATATGTACATTAATGTACTAGAACAATTAGGGGTAACAGATATTTCAAACTCTGGTTTACACATTGAAACCAGTGAAGAATGGCGTCGTCAGGCTCAGGAGTTTTATGCTAGCCAAGGTTTAACAGATAGTGATAACTTATTGGTTGTTTAACATTGGTAGTGCTGTTCCTGAGAAACGTTGGCCTGCTGAACGATTTGCTCATGTAGCAGATTACTTTGGTCATTTAGGGTATAAGACGGTTTTCTTTGGCGGTCCTATGGACCTTGAAATGGTGCAGCCCGTAGTAGAACAAATGGAAACAAAGCCTATTGTGGCTACCGGAAAATTCCAGTTAGGCCCTTTGGCAGCGGCTATGAGCCGTTGTAATCTACTAATTACTAATGATTCTGGACCAATGCATGTGGCGATTAGTCAACATGTGCCAATTGTGGCACTGTATGGTCCATCAAATCCATTCTTTTTATGGACCTTATCAAGCTCATGCTATCGTTTTAGAAACGATGGATTCTTATGAGATTGGTAAAAGCATGAAAAAAATTATTAAAGAAGGAAATTATAAAGGTTTATCTGTAATTTCTGAAGAACAGGTTATTAAAGCAGCGGAAACATTGCTTTTAGAATCGAAATAAACATATGAACTATATTGTATTTGATTTAGAATGGAATCAGCCCTATAGCAACGACATTAGCTTTATGAAGCGCACAAAAATGCCGTTAACAGGGGAAATCATTCAAATCGGAGCGGTAAAACTGAATGAAAAGATGGACATTGTAGATCATTTTACAATGTTCATCAAACCTCAATATCTGCCACGGATGCACAAACATGTTCGTGAATTGACTGGTATTACATCTCGAGAGCTCGATCATGGTGTGCCATTTAAGACTGCTATGCAGTACTTTCAAAACTGGTGTGGTGATGAGTATATGCTGTTATCTTGGGGCTCTGATGACATTCTCATATTGCGTGAAAATCTGATGCTTCATAGGATGAAAGCGTTATCCTATGATCAATGGGTTGATGCACAGATGATTTATTCTTATCAACGATATGGAACAAGTCAACAGTATTCTGTAGCTCATGCCATGGAGGATCTTAATATATCTACCGAGCATTTATCAGCTCATAATGCGTTACATGATGCTGTGTTTACAGCACATATATGTCAAAAATTAGATATACCACAAGGTATTTTACATTATGATCAAATTCGAAAGGAAAGCAGTAATCCTTTCTTATATCCACCGATTCTGACATTTTTTATGTATGAAAACTTCCCTGAGAAGAAACGTATCGTTCATGATAGAAGAGGTTCGATTATCGTTCTGTCCATATTGTCAGACACGGTTAGAAATGACTAGGCCTGAACGATTACAAGGGGACAAGCATCTCGCCATCGGCGTTTGTCCTAAACACGGTGACTTTGCGGTGCAATTAAAAGTTGGAAAATATACGATTAAGTCCGGTAGTACTAAATTCTACGTTACAAAGGTATTGACCCATTGTACGGACGAAATTCGTTCTCTATATACTAAGAAGTCTGAAATCAATCGAGAAAAAGAGCTGAAATATTTAGAATTTCGCAAGGCGGAACTTGAAAAAGGACCGCCAAAAATAATATTGTTAATGCAAGTTCACAACGATAGAGCCGTAATGGTTAAACTGTGAGCTTATAGAAAGGATAGATTATGGAACGTAAATATGCATGGCATAATTATGATGATGCCACTATGGAAAAGGCATATGCTTTAAGTGATACATATCGTCAATTTTTAGATAATGGTAAAACAGAACGTGAATGCGTTGTACAAGCTGTTGAATTTGCAGAAGCTAAAGGATATGTAAACTTAAAAGATATTATTAAATCAATACACCAATTAAAGCAGGTGACAAGATTTATTACACACATATGGATAAATCTATTGCTTTATTTAATATTGGTACTGATGATATTGAATTGGGTATGAATATTTTAGGTGCTCATATTGATTCTCCACGCATCGATGTAAAGCAAAATCCACAATATGAAGATAGTAATTTAGTGTTTTGGGATACACATTACTATGGGGGCATTAAGAAATACCACTGGGTTGCTATGCCTCTTGCTATTCATGGCGTTGTAGTTAAAACAGATGGCACACGTATCAACATTAATATTGGTGATAAAGAAAATGACCCTGTATTCTGCATTACTGACTTGTTACCTCATTTGGGCCAAGAACAAATGCAAAAGAATGCAGCAAAAGGTAATTGAAGGGGAGGCCCTCGATTTACTTATCGGCAGTCGTCCTGTAAAGATGAAGAAAAAGAAGGGGTTACGAAATTTATTAATAACCTCCTTGAAAAAGAATATGGCTTCGTAGAACGTGATTTGTTATCTGCAGAAGCTTGAAATCGTACCAGCAGGAAAAGCTCGTGATATGGGCTTTGACCGTTCCATGGTTATGGCTTATGGTCAAGATGATCGCGTTTGTGCGTATACATCTTTAGTGGCAATGCTTGAGGTGGACAATGTAAAGCGTACTACTTGTTGCTTACTTGTAGATAAAGAGGAAATTAGGTTCTGTAGGTGCTACAGGTATGCAATCACGTTTCTTTGAAAATGCAGTGGCTGAAGTGCTTACACTTATGGGAAAACCTAACTCTGTAAGTGTACGACGTACATTGGAAAATTCTCGTATGTTATCTTCCGACGTAAGTGCAGGCTACGATCCACTTTATGCATCGGCGTATGAAAAGAAAAATGCTTCTTACCTTGGTATGGGTGTAGTATTTAATAAATTTACAGGCTCGTGGTAAAGCTGGTTCCAATGATGCGAATGCTGAATATATGGGCTTTATTCGTCGTGTCATGGAATCTAACAATGTAACATACCAAACAGCAGAGCTCGGTAAGGTTGATTTAGGTGGTGGTGGCACCATCGCGTACATCATGGCTCTTTATGGTATGAATGTCATCGACTGTGGTGTAGCCGTACTTAGCATGCATGCACCTTGGGAGGTTACATCTAAGGCTGATATTTATGAAGCAAAACGTTGTTACGTGGCGTTTTTGAATGCAGATGATGAAACAATCTAGGATAATGGGGCTTTCACCAATGGTAAAAGTCCATTCTTTGTGAGGTGTATATGAAGCAAACAGAATTAGGCGCAGCTATAGAGGCAGCTAAGGAGAGGCTACAGAGGTTAAGACTGTAAAGGTGGATATCTTTGATATTCCTGAAACAAAGGGAAGAAGAATATATTGCAAATCGTGAAGAGGTAGCAGAAGCTGCAGCACAAGTAATGAAATCTTACTGTGTTACTGTAAAACGTGAAACCTTAGATCCTGAAGAAGGGGAAGCAGTGGTTGGTTACTATATAACGGGTGAAATTCTAATGTGCGTCATATTGGATCCATTTGAAGTGCCTGTTATGAAGGTTGCTCTCGATAAAGGGACCCTTAAAGACTATATTTTAGCGGCCAATGAGCTAACAGAAGACATGTTAGCATCGCTTGAAAAATAAGAGGATTTCAAATTTTTATGTGTCCTATAAATGGACAAATGTAAAATACTTTAATCTGCTACATTGATGTAGTAAAGAAATTTGTTTATAATAAAAGTATTATAATCTTTGCAGATAGGAAGGAAATCCCCATGAATTTAAAAAAAGGTATTGCCCTGGCGCTCACGGCGGCAGCATTGTTGGCGTTTACAGGCTGTGGCTCCAATGGAACTACATCTAATGGTGAATATAAGGTTGGTGTAGTACAGCTGGTAGAACATCCTGCACTTGATGCAGCAAACAAAGGCTTTGTTGATGCTCTAAAAAGAAAAGGGCTTAGCTGATAAAATCACCTTTGACCAACAGAACGCACAAGCTGACCAATCTAATTTGAACAGCATTGCACAGCGTTTTGTATCTGATCGTAAAAATTTGATTTTAGCGATTGCTACGCCAGCGGCTCAATCTATGGCGAATGCAACTCACGATATTCCAATCTTAGGTACTGCTATTACTGATTACGAGGCAGCTAAACTTGTTAAATCTAATGAACATCCTGGCGGCAATGTATCTGGTACATCTGATATGAACCCTGTAGAACAACAAGTTGATTTGATTTTACAAGTAATACCGAATGCGAAGACAATTGGCACTATTTATAGCTCTAGCGAAGTAAATTCTCAAATTCAAGTGGAGAAGATGAAAGCTTATGCAGCTACAAAGGGTATTAAAGTTGAAGAAGTTACAGTTTCCAATGTAAACGATATTCAACAAGCGGCACAAAACCTAGTATCTCAACGTGTGGATGCAGTTTATGTGCCAACAGATAATGTGGTAGCTTCAGCGATGAGCAATCTTGTAGCTATTACCGATCCAGCAAAAATTCCTGTGTTTGGCGGTGAAGATAACCACGTAAAAGGTGGGGCTGTAATGTCCTTGTCTGTAGATTACTACAAACTTGGTTACCAGACTGGTTTGATGGCAGCTAAAATTCTAACTAGTGAAGCTAAAGTTGAAGATATGCCTATCGAAATGCAGAAAGAATTTAAATTAGTTGTGGGAAAAGATAAATTACGAAAAATTGGGCATCACCTTACCAGAGGATTTGATGAACAAGGCGACTATGATTTAATACTTAACTGGTAAGGAGTTATACATGAACTGGAAAAAAGGTATTGCAGTAGCACTTAGTGCTATCACTATTATGGCAATGGTAGCTGGTTGCGGTTCCAATACAGCAACTAATGATCAAAAGAAAATCGGTGTTATTCAATTGGTAGAACATCCATCCCTTGATGCTGCTAACAAAGGGTTTGTTGATGGCCTTGCATCTAAAGGTTATAAAGATGGAGAGAACATTAAATTAGACCAACAAAATGCTCAAGCCGACCAATCTAATTTGAATAGTATTGCGCAACGTTTCGTATCCGATAAAAAAGATTTGGTACTAGCTATCGCAACGCCATGCAGCACAGACTATGGCAAACGCTTCTCATGACATTCCTATCATGGGTACAGCTATTACAGATTACGTAACAGCTAAACTCGTTCAATCTAATGAACACCCAGGTGGTAATGTATCTGGTACATCTGATATGACACCTGTTGAAAAAGAGGTTGATCTTATCATAGCATTAGTACCGAATGTAAAGCGTATTGGTGCCATTTATACATCCTCTGAGATCAACTCCCAATTCAAGTTGAAAAAATGAAAGCCTATGCTGCTACAAAAGGTATTACTGTTGTAGAAGCAACTGTTTCCAACGTAAACGATATTCAACAAGCGGCTACAAATCTTGTAAACCAAGATGTACAAGCTATTTATACGCCAACTGATAATGTGTTGGCATCTGCTATGGCTAACTTAGCTCAAATTACTGATGCTGCTAAAATTCCAGTATTTGCTGCCGATGAAGGTATGACAATGACTGGTGGTGTAGCAACTTATTCTGTTGATTACTATCAATTGGGTTATCAAACAGGTTTAATGGCTGCTAAAGTTCTTGCAGGAGAAGCAAAAATTGCAGACTTAGCTATTGAGACACAAAAAGAGATTAAGTTAACTGTTAACGAAGAACGTGCTAAAAAATTAGGTATTACGATTCCTGATGCTCTTCGTAAAGATATGAAATAAAAGAGGAGAATTTGATGTTAGATTTAGTGGTAGGCACCATAACCACAGGCCTTTTGTGGTCCTTGTTGGCGGTCGGTGTATTCATAACCTTCCGCGTTCTTGATGTGGCCGACTTGACTGTTGAAGGAACATTCCCAATGGGGGCGGCCATTTCTGCTATCTTGATTACAACTGGTATGAATCCAATCCTTTCTATCCTGATTGCTGGCGTAGGTGGTATGGCTGCCGGTGCTGTAACAGGTTGGATTCATACAAAATTAAAAGATTCCTGCATTGTTAGCTGGTATTTTGACGATGATTGCATTGTATTCTGTAAACCTTCATATCATGGGGAAAGCCAACGTATCTTTGCTTCGAATGGATACAATTTATACGATTCTTGGTGGATTTTTCCATACGCCGAATATGTGGTCTGCTGCCATTGTTGGTATTATCGTTGCTGTAGTTGTATGTTTATTACTGTTCTGGTTCTTCGGTACTGAAATTGGTACCGCATTACGTGCTACAGGCGTTAACCCTCAAATGATTCGCGCCCAAGGCGTGAACACAGATAATATGATCGTTCTTGGTCCTATTGATTTCCAATGGCTTCGTTGGTATGTCTGGTGCGCTTATCGGTCAATTCCAAGGCTTTGCCGACGTAGGGATGGGTATTGGTACCATCGTAATCGGCTTGGCATCCGTAATTATCGGTGAGGTAGTATTTGGTACAAAATCCTTCGTACGTAGCCTCATCGCTGTAGTCCTTGGTTCTATCGTATATCGTATCGTTATTGCAGCTGTACTCTATATGGGTATGCCACCAAACGATTTGAAATTGTTCACTGCTATTCTTGTTGCCATCGCGCTTTCCTTACCTACATTGAAAGCAAAATGGTTGGCTCGTTAAGGAGGACACTATGTTAGAAGTAAAAAATATGGTAAAGACCTTCTTTAAGGGCACAATTAATGAAAAACTGCACTACAAGGCATCGACCTTCGCTTAGAAGAAGGCGATTTCTGTACCGTAATCGGTGGTAATGGTGCTGGTAAAAGTACTTTACTAAACTCCATCGCTGGTGTATTTCCAGTAGATGAAGGATCCATTACAATTAATGATATTGATGTAACAAAAATGCCAGAATACAAACGTGCTAAATACATTGGTCGTGTATTCCAAGACCCTATGGTTGGTACTGCTGGTAATATGCAAATTGAGGAAAACTTGATTCTTGCTATGCGTCGTGGTAAAAGATTAGGTCTTAAATGGGCTTTCAAAGATAGTGAACAAGCATTCTTCAAAGAACGCCTTGCATTATTAGGTTTAGGCCTTGAAGATCGTTTATCTGCTCGTATGGGCTTGTTATCTGGTGGTCAACGTCAATCTATTACATTGTTGATGGCTACTATGCTTCGTCCAGACCTTTTATTACTGGACGAACATACAGCAGCACTTGATCCTAAGACAGCTGAAAATGTATTGCAATTAACAGATAAACTTGTTTCAGAACATAATCTGACAACCCTTATGATTACGCACAACATGCGTGATGCATTGCGCTTTGGTAATCGTCTCATCATGATGGATGCTGGTCGCATTATTTATGATGTAAAAGGGGAAGAAAAGAAAAAATTAACAGTTGCCGATTTATTACAAAAATTTGAAGTAGCTGGGGAAAATGCATTGAGCGACCGCATGGTGCTTGGCGCAAAATAATAGAAGAGGGCTGTGGCCCTCTTTTGTTTATTTACTGTATTTTTGCTTTACAAGATAGGGCAGATACTGTATACTAAATTAGGTCGTAAGACATATCGTAAGCTAAGTATTCGATTCTCCAACGGTTACTTAAGCTTATCGGGATTATAATTTTTTAGGAGGTAACATTAATGTTAACTACAGAAGCTAAATTAGCAGTAATTAAAGAATACGCTACTCATGAAGGTGACACTGGTTCTCCAGAAGTACAAGTTGCGATTTTAACAAGTCGCATCCAATACTTAACTGAACACTTGAAAGAACACAAAAAAGACCATCATTCCCGTCGTGGTTTGTTGAAATTGGTTGGTCAACGCCGTAACATGCTTGACTACCTTCGTCGTAAAGATATCGAACGTTACCGTTCCCTTATCGAACGCCTTGGTCTTCGTAAATAATAAAGTTAGCCGTCCTATAGGACGGCTTTTTTATTTTATTCTCTATGTTATAATAACGATAGGCAAAGGGAAACGAATGCCGATATTCAATTGTGGCAACACGAAAAAGGACAGAGCGGCAACTCTGTCCTTTTATTGTGCTAATTGCTATAATAATTAGCTTATTTTTTCTTGATGATATATAATAAAAAGTATACATATAAGAAGATTTTTAGGAGGAATAGGAATGGAACAATTCCAAATGGACCTAGCTGGTCGTACGCTTACGATCGAGACTGGGGAACTTGCAAAACAAGCTGGCGGTGCTGTAATGGTTGGTTATGGCGATACTCGTGTACTCGTTACCGCTACAGGTTCTAAAGAGGCGAAGGATATCGATTTCTTCCCACTTACAGTAGACTATGAAGAAAAATGTATGCGGTTGGTCGTTTACCAGGGGGGTTCATTAAACGTGAAGCACGTCCACCTGAGTCTGCCATCTTGAATAGCCGTTTGATTGACCGTCCTATTCGTCCACTACTTGATAAAGGTGTACGTAACGAAGTACACGTAGTAGCAACAGTTATGTCTGTGGACCAAGATTGTGATCCAGCCATTTGTGGTATGATTGGCGCTTCCTGCGGCATTGTCTATTTCTGATGTTCCTTGGAATGGTCCTATCGCAGGCGTTCGCATGGGTCGTATCAATGGTGAATTTGTTGTTAACCCAACTAAAGCTCAATTAGAAGCAACTGATCTTAATATTGTTGTAGCTGGTACAAAAGATGCTATTCTCATGTTTGAAGGTGGCGCTGAAGAAGTACCGGAAGATATCATTCTTGAAGTTATCATGGCAGCTCACGAAGAAATCAAAAAAAAATCGTAGCTTTCCAAGAAGATATGACTGCAAAAGTAGGTAAGGAAAAACGCGTATTTGAATGTAAAGATGTTCCTGCTGAAATTAGTGATGCAGTTCGTGCCTATGGTCATGATAAACTTGATGCAGCAGTACGTTGTGCAGATAAACAACAACGCGATGCACAAGAAAGCGAAGTACGTGACGATGTATTAGCACATTTCGCGGAAATCTACCCAGATAACTTAGCTGATGTAAATAAAGCATTCGATGCGATGACGAAGGAAATCGTTCGTCATATGATCACTGTTGAAAAAATCCGTCCAGATGGTCGCCAACTTGATGAAGTTCGTCCAATCTCTTGTCGTACAGGTGTATTGCCTCGTACACATGGCTCCGGCCTGTTCACACGTGGTCAAACGCAAGTGTTGAACGTAGCTACTGTAGCACCATTGTCTGAAAAACAAACAATCGATGGCATTGGCTTAGAAAGAGAAAAACGCTATATTCATCATTACAATTTCCCGTCCTTCTCTGTAGGGGAAACTCGTTCTTCCCGTGGCCCTGGACGTCGTGAAATCGGTCATGGTGCGTTGGCCGAACGCGCATTGGTACCTGTGATTCCTTCTGAAGAAGAATTTCCCGTATGCAATTCGTCTGGTATCCGAAGTATTAGAATCTAATGGTTCTAGCTCCATGGCTTCCGTATGTGGTTCTACATTATCCTTGATGGATGCTGGTGTACCTATTAAAGCACCTGTAGCTGGTATTGCTATGGGTCTTGTAACTCAAGGCGAACACTACACAATCTTAACAGATATCCAAGGTATGGAAGATGCTTTGGGCGATATGGACTTCAAAGTTGCCGGTACTGAAAAAGGTATTACCGCAATTCAAATGGATATCAAGATTTCTGGCTTGTCCCGTGAAATCCTTCATGAAGCATTAGAACAAGCTCATAAAGGCCGTATGCATATCATGGGTATCATGCTTGATACAATTGCTGAACCACGTCAACAAATGTCTGAATATGCTCCACGTATTATTACAATGAAAATTGATCCTGATAAGATTCGCGATGTAATTGGTTCTGGCGGTAAAGTAATTCGTGGTATCATCGATGAAACAGGTGCAAAAATCGACATCGAAGATGATGGTACAGTATTCATCGCTTCTGTAGATCAAGAAGGTGCTGCTAAAGCTCAAGAAATTATCACTAACCTTACTAAAGAAGTTGAAGTAGGCGAAGTATACCTTGGTAAAGTAACTCGTTTAATGGCCTTCGGCGCATTCGTAGAAGTATTACCAGGTAAAGAAGGTCTTGTACATATTTCCAAACTTGCAAAAGAACGCGTTGAAAATGTAGAAGACGTTGTAAATGTAGGCGACGAGATTATGGTTAAAGTTATCGAAATCGATAAACAAGGCCGTATCAACTTGTCCCGTAAAGATTGTTTGAAATAAGAGGTGTTACATGGATATTCGTGGCTTTGAAGTAGTTTCTGCTTTTGAAGAACAAAATATCAATTTACCGACACGTAAAACCACAGAAAGCGCAGGCTATGATATTGAATGCGCTGAAGCTGTTACTTTAGAACCAGGTCAAGTAGTATTAGTGCCAACAGGTATTAAAGCTTTCATGGCATACGATGAATACCTTGCCATTCACATTCGTTCTAGCATGGCCATTAAACGCCATCTAGCTCTTGTGAATAGCACAGGCATTATCGATAGTGATTACTACAACAATGAGGACAACGAAGGTCATATCATGATCGCTTTACTCAATTATGGTAAAGAAACAGTTTCCCTTGAAAAAGGTGAACGTGTAGCGCAAGGCATCTTCTCAAAATACCTTATCACTAACGATGACGATGCTACAGGTATTCGTACAGGCGGTATTGGTAGTACTGGGACTATGTAAACAACATACAATTCTAAATAGAATGGTGAAAGCCGCTCAACTGACGTTGGGCGGCTTTTTTATGTGTAAAAATTTTTAAAATCATCATTGACACACACGGATGCGTGTATTATAATTACATCATAAGGTGAAAGATATCACCAACATGTAGAACAGAAAGACTTAGGTTCTAACAGCAATCTTATAATATACATAGCTTAATAGAGATGAGTATAGAATCTAGTATAATTTAATAGTTATCGTTCATAAACGATTCATAAGGTTAGACACAAACAGCAATCTTGAGATTAAATAACCAGAAAAAGTAGTTATGGAGACCCTTTGGTCTAGAGTATCGTGTCTAGTTATCCTTAGCCTCAGTGAGGTTAGTAATTGTCTTGAACTTTGTATTGTAACCGCTCATGGTTGTCGTGTTTATTTTGCTTTCAAAATTTACGTTGTGATAATCCGGAGTGGTTTTTATATGTCAAGGAGATATGAACTATGAATACATTTATGGACGCCTTAACAAAAAATGAAAAATCTTATACTGCAAATGATGGAACTGCATATTGTACGAGTGGCAGTAAATTGGTGGATCTTAATTTCTCTGTGCCTGCATTGCGTCAGGTTGCAGTTAATTTTTATGGTAAAGATGAACATAGTCGATATTTTTATGGTAAAGATTGGACTATGGATGCAGTAGATTTATTGCGTTTATTTATTACATCTTACGAGGAAGATCCTCTTTATACTATGAAATGGCTTATGTATGTACGCCATATAAAGCTAGGTCTTGGCGAGCGTGATATATTTCGCATGATGCTCACTAAAATCGGTGATTTGTATCCAGAGATGGCATTGCAATTCATCATAGGTACCGAGTTATGGAACTATGGTCGTTGGGATGATGTGTTGCGTATCTTCTTTGATACGACGAGTACTATCTTACATGATGGGCTGGGAGAAGTAATTTCCAATCAGTTTAGACGTGATGTTATTGGTTGTAGTCTCGGCGACTCCATTAGTTTGTTAGCAAAATGGATGCCGTCCAATAATACATCCTCTAAGCAAAAAACGTTCAGAGGCAGTTATTTTACAATCTTTATTACAGATAAGTGCACGCGAGTATCGTAAAACCTTGTCTAGGTTACGCGAACATTTATCGGTAGTAGATAGAAAGGCATCTCTAAACCAATGGAATGATATAAATTATAATCATGTACCATCTAAGGCGAATCTTAAATATCGTAATGCGTTCCTAAAACATGATGAAGAACGTCGTAAGGCCTATCTAGCATCATTACAAAAGGGAGACGATGCTGTTAAGATTAATGCTAACTCTATGTTCTTGTATGATATTGTACAATCCTATGTAAAGTCAGATAGTTACTGGGATAGTAGTCTAAATCCATATGACGAAACATTAGAACAGTTATGGAATGCCCAAGAATCGCCTAAGGGTTATGATGATATCTTAGTTATACGCGATGGGTCTGGATCGATGTGTCAGCAGCTGACAAGTAATGGTTCTGTTACAGCTTTAAGCGTGGCAGATTCTATTGCATTGTATTGTGCACAGCATAATAAGAATAAATCTTTTAACAATCGATTTATCACCTTTAGCAATCGTCCTCAAATGGTAGATATTTCGATGTGTCAAACATTACGAGATAAACTAAGACGATTGCATCGCTTTGATGATTACAGTAATACGGATATAGAAGCAACCTTTGATTTAATCCTTGATACAGCAGTGAAAAATCATCTGCATCAAGAGGAGTTACCCTCAGCATGCCTTATAATTTCTGATATGCAGTTTGATCAGGCTACAGCTCATGACGATAACATAACTGTTATTGAAAAGTGTCGCCGGAAGTTTGAAACCCTTGGGTATACTATGCCACGGCTTATTTTTTTTGGAATGTATCTGTCTATGCACATAATACTATTCCTGTACAAGTGCATCCGAGTGGTGTTATTCTCGTATCTGGTTTCTCCAAATCTATCGTAGATATGGTGGTATCTAGAGAACTCAATCCTGAAGTAGCACTTAAAATCGAGCTAGATGCAAAGTGTAGTATTGTAGATATAGTGCTGCAAGACTATGTAAAGGTAGCGTAATATTCATATAATCTTATTCTATAAGGTTCTTATTAGTCTAGTTATGACTAGTAGGACCTTATTTTTGTGTACATAATTTGTGCTATAATGAAGAGTAGGTTTATAAGGTAACAATCATTTTATATATACGAGGAATTAAGTATGGCAATTAGCAAAGAGATACAAAAATCTAGCAAAATGAAATTCGATGGTAAACTAATTAAGGTTACCTATGATATAGCAGATGTAAATGGAAATGATGCGTGGCGTGAAGTTGTCCATCATCCAGGTGCTACAGCAATCGTGGTTGTTACTGAAGACAATAAAATTGTAATGGAACGTCAGTTCCGTTATGCTTTGCAACAGCCTTTACTTGAAATTCCAGCAGGTAAACTTGATCCTAATGAAGAGCCTCTAACTTGTGCTAAACGTGAGTTAGCAGAGGAGACAGGATATCGTGCTAACGAGTGGATTCCATTAGGTACTATTGCAACAAGTCCTGGTTTCTGCAATGAAGTATTACATTTATATCTTGCGAAGGACCTTACCATGGGGGAAACCAATTGGGACCCTGATGAATACGTAGAACTTGAGTATTTTACTTTGCCTGAATTATTAGAGGCTATCAAAGCAGAGCAAATTAAGGATAGCAAATCTTTGGCAGCGCTTATGCTTGCAATGCCGTACCTCAAATAATAGTACGTAATAGGAGGATATATGTTTAAACGAATTATCCTATTAGTTATGGATTCTGTCGGTATTGGTCACGCCGTGGATGCTGTAAAATTTGGTGATGAAGGTTCTAATACATTAGGTCATATTGAATCGACGGCTGGTCAGATTCATTGTCCTAATTTAAAATCTTTTGGCTTAGGTCGTATTGCTGATATTTCTGATGATGGTGAGAGTATCAAAGGTGCCTTTGGCCGTATGGCAGAGCTCAGTACTGGTAAAGATACGACTAGTGGTCATTGGGAGATGATGGGCCATCCCGTTACCGTTCCATTTCCAACCTTTTTATGAAGGCTTTCCAAAAGAATTGATGGATACTTTCACAAAAGAAACGGGATATGGTTATTTAGGTAACGAAGTTGCATCTGGTACAGAGATTATTGAACGTCTTGGAGCAGAGCATATCAAAACAGGTAAGCCTATTGTATATACCTCGGCAGATTCTGTATTCCAAATTGCCGCCCATGAGGATGTGATCCTCTAGAGGAACTATATCGTATATGTCAAATTACCCGTGATAAGGTTTGCGTTGGCGATTATTATGTGGGCCGTATCATCGCACGTCCATTCGTTGGTGAACTTGGCAGTTTTGTACGTACCTCAAATCGTCATGATTATAGTCGTATGCCTGAAAAGAAAATGGTGCAACAAGAGTTACAAGATGCTGGTGTGCCAACTGTAGCAGTTGGCAAAATTGGCGATATTTATGCCCATGTAGGATGGAATGAAAGCTATCCAACAAAGACCAATTCCCATGGCATGAATATGGTTCCATACTTACTTGGTTCCTCCTTTGAGCGTGGTTTAATGATGGTCAACCTTGTTGAATTTGATAGTCTGTACGGTCATCGCAGAAATGTGGATGGTTATAAACGAGCTATTGAAGATTTTGATTATCAACTTGGTGGGCTATTACCAATTCTTACTGATGATGATTTATTACTCATCACTGCTGACCATGGTAACGATCCAACTTGGAAGGGGACAGATCATACTCGTGAATTAGTACCTATTCTTGGTTATAGTCCACGTATTGATGGCCCCATAGACCTTGGCGATAGAAAAAGCTTTGCTGATATTGGGGAAACCATATTAGAAAACTTTGGCTTAAAACAATGGGATATTGGAACATCATTCTTAGAGAAACTTAGTAAATAATTTTCTCATATGTTTTTTGTATAATTAGGTTTAGAATACTAGATTACTATCTATATACGATACTGATATAATTTCAAAATAAAAAAGATAATATGCTATATATGAAGATACTACCAGTTAAAAATAAATAGTTTTAACTGGTAGTATCTTTAAAATAGATAATTACATCATAATGAAGGACCAATTTATGTATATCATAAGTTGGTCTTTTTATTTGGACTAACAATTTAATCTATACATACAATCTATATTCAAATCCATATCTAAATCTATATTTGTATATATACCTATACCTATACCCATAACTATATCTATATCTATATTCTATTTTATGTCTAATATTTGGCACATTAACAGGACATTTATACATTTATGTGGAAATATATTAGTAGGGAGAGATTATTCACATAAGTATGAGAGGAGGATTTTATGTCAGAACAAGTGCAACGTAGTACATTAGACAAGTTATTTAAAATTACTGAACGTGGATCATCTGTATCGAGAGAGTTATTTGCTGGGGCTACTACATTTTTATGTGTATCCTATGTATTAGCCGTTAATCCAGCTATTTTAGGTGCTGCTGGAATGGACGTAGGTGCTGTATTTACAGCAACTGCTGTGAGCGCCATTATCATGACATTATTATTAGCGCTCTATAGTAATATGCCTTTTGCAGGTTTATCCGGGATGGGTATTAATGCATTCTTTGCGTACACCATCGTAGTTCAAATGGGGCATAGTTTTGCTTTTGCTTTGACAGCGCAGCTTGTAGCGGGGTTAGTATTTTTGCTCATTGCAGTGACTCCGCTAAAGAATATTTATTTAATGCTATACCGCATACCATTAAACTAGCTGTAACAGCGGGCATTGGTCTATTTATTGCTCTTATCGGCTTAAGTAGTGCAGGCCTAGTTGTCAGTAATCCTGCAACGCTTATAAGCATAGGGGATTTACAATCACCACCTAGCTTAGTAGCTATTTTAGGAGTGATTTTAATAGCTGTTTTTACAGGTCGAAATGTTAAAGGCGGTATCTTCCTCGCCGTTATTATCGCCGCTGTAGTAGGCTTTTTCTGTGGTATCACTAAATTACCAGCTACAGTATTTTCCATGCCACCATCTTTAGAGCCAATTTGGTTCCACTATGATATGAGTGAAATACTATCAGTGGACATGTTGTTCGTTGTATTTACATTTTATTTGTAAATCTATTTAACGTAGTAGGTGTATTGATTGGTTTAACAAATCAAGCAGAGGTACCACAAGATCAACAAATGGCTGTTCAAAGTTCCTGTATGAAAGTGGCCGCTATAGGTACGATTGTAGGCAGTGCAGTTGGGACATCTCCACACATTGTGGCTGTTGAGTCTGCAGCAGGCATAGCAGAAGGTGGTCGTACAGGTTTAACGGCACTTACTATTGCCGCTTTATTTATTGCATCTCTATTCTTGGCACCATTGCTTATGGTCATTCCCGTGGCGGCTACAGCTCCTGTATTGATTGTAGTGGGCTTATTTATGATGTCCTCAGTAAAGGATATTAACTTTGGAGATATTTCGGAAGGACTGCCAGCATTTTTGACAATCATTATGATGCCATTTGCTTACTCTATTGGTGTTGGTATTGAATGGGGTCTTGTTAGTTACGTATTAATTAAAGTCCTTATTGGTAAATATCGTGATATTTCTGTTGTTATGTATTTCTTAGCACTTATTTTTATTTTGAAAGAAATCTTTATGTAGGAGGTCCCTTATATGATAATGTTCAATACAAAAGTATCTAGAGAGGCTCAAGGCCTTGAGAAAGCTCCTGTTGTATTAAAAGGGCCTCTGTTTTAAATGTCTTTACCGAAGAGTGGGATGTGGCAGATATTGCCATTCACGATGATACGATTATCGGTGTAGGTACTTATAGCGGTGAAACTGAATATGACTATAGCGGCAAATATATTGTGCCCGGTTTTATCGATAGTCATCTCCATTTAGAGTCTACTTTGGTAAATCCTAAGGAATTGGTGTTTGAAGCATCTCAAGTTGGTACCTTAGGCTTTGTGGTAGATCCACATGAAGCTGGCAATGTAGCAGGTATTGCAGGTATTGAATACATGATCAATGAGACAGCTTCCGCTCAAGGTGATGTATATGTTATGGCTCCATCCTGTGTGCCTGCTGTACCTGGTGAGGACAACGGTGCTATTTTAGACGGAGATATGTTACATAAGTTACAAAGTAATCCTCGCATTTTAGGCTTAGGTGAGGTTATGGACTCTTTTGGTGTTATTGATAGAGATCCATACATGGTAAAAAACTAGATTACTTTAAAGATATGATTATGGATGGTCATATTATTGGGCTTTCACCAGCGCAATTGGCAAGCTATCGTCTAGCAGGTATTACTACAAACCACGAATGTATTTCCTACGAAGAGGCTAAAGAGCAAGTTAGAAATGGTATCTACGTATGGATTCGTGAGGGAAGTGCGGCTCATAATTTAGATGCTATCGTACAAGGTATCGTTCATAATAAAGCTAATACAGAATACTATGGTTTCTGTACAGATGATAAACACATTGAGGATATCCGCTCTGAAGGTCATATCAGTTATAATATTCGCAGATCTATTGAACTTGGCTTAGATCCTGTGAAAGCTTATAAAATGGCTTCTACCAATACGGCACTTTGCTATCATTTGAAAGACTTAGGTGCTATTGCCCCAAGCTATAAGGCAAATCTTGTAGTTCTCGATGATTCTAATAGTGTAGAAATACATGAAGTGTTCTATAAGGGAAAACCTATTGAACCAGTTCTTGTTAGGGAAGAGAAAGAAGTTCCTAAGGAATTATTACATACTATTAATATAGGGACTTTCACAAAAGAGAAACTGGACATTAATGTAGACGGACCTCAAGCTATTATTAATATTGTACCGGGCCAAATCGTTACACAAAAAACGGTTGAAGACGTTCCTGTAGAAAACGGTCTATTTAAAACGAATGCAGAGTATAATAAAATTACTTGCATTGAGCGTTATAAAGCTTCAGGCAGAAATGGTGTAGGTATTCTGAAAGGTTTTAATCTTAAAAATGGTGCCATTGCAACATCCTTTGCACATGATTCCCATAATTTAATCGTTGTAGGCGATAATGATGCAGATATGATGGTAGCTATTGAACGTATTCGTGAAATTGGTGGGGGCTATGTCATTACAAGTGAAGGTAAAGTAGTAGAAGAATTAGCCCTTGAAGTAATGGGGTTAATTACAAATCGACCACACGAAGAAGTAGATGCTAAAGTAGCTAAAATGAAAGACATTGCCTACGGCATGGGTGTACCTAAGGGACTAGATCCATTTATCAATTTGAGCTTCCTTGCATTAACAGTAATTCCAGAAATTAGAATTACCACCACTGGTGTAATGGAGTTTTAGTATGTAGTGTAAGAAAAATATAATAGAAAAAAGAGGTTGTAACTAGAATGCGATTAAATCACATTCTGTTGCAACCTCTTTTGGCTTTAATACAGGAAATTTCTAGAAAAGATATAATTATTTTATTATAGTAAACCCTTATTTTCCATCATTTCTTTTATATTTAGTAAGGTGGATTTACAAATTACATCATATTCTAGTGTACTCAAGAAATCTGCAAATTTTCTATCATCTTCGTTTTTACAGTTTTCATAAGGAATTTTACCATTTTGTTGATATGGTTCTAGAATCCGATTTCGCCGGTGCTTCCAAGTATTATAATAAGGCCCTTTAAATTTTGTCATAAAGCCATTGCTATCGACTAATACAAAGCCTTCAGATTCATGATGTGAGTTGAGTTCTTTATTTATAATGTTTGTCAGTTCGTCCATAGTATTAACTTGTTGAATTGTTTTTACAATAGATATCAACTGTGTATCATATTTCTTAAGGATGGAGTCTAGTTCTGCTAGCCTCTCCCTAGAGAAAGATACATCAATATGTTTACCATTTACATCTAACGTATTTTGAATCATATCAAGTACATAAAGATGATCTTGGTCATATTTTATAATATGTGTATCTTCTTGGCTGATGACTTCAAACATCATAGAACAGCAATTACGTTTTAATAATTCTTTGATTTCTTCTTGTAGGCTTGTAGGTAATTTTTGGAATAAATTTTTAAACAAATCTACGTGCATACCTTCTGTAGTAGATTTAGAAGCAAAGACTAACTCATCATTAATGACACCAAGAATAGCGAGGTATCCATTTTCTTTAGTTCGAATTTCTACAGGGAAGGAGAGAGTGTTAGCTAAATTATTTAGCTCGGTTTCAGGTCGTTCGTTGAGATTAAAGAATTTATTATAACTACGTAATTTCACATCTCCTGTCATACGATCCACAAATAACCCTCGAGCCTGTACTGTATTTTCATTCCATAATCGTTTGTGGAATACACGTGAGGTAAAGTTCAAGGAATATAGGTTAGGGGAGCATTTTTTTACTTTTTACTAATTTAGAATTACCTAAAATATTAATATCTTCATTTTGCGTGAAAATGACATGTTGTGTCATATTTTGGTATTCATGGCGCATATAATCTTTATCGTAAATATCATTTTTTATACCATTTTTAGTAAAAGTATCTGCAGTAATATCAATGTATTTAAGCTCTCCACCAAATTCTACTTCTCCTTCTAAGCAGAAGGAATATTTACCATCCGGAACACCGCGATGACCATGAATTTGAATAAAGTCCTGACACATTCCTTTTCATAATTTGTATCATATACTTTAGCAATATCTGTTTCGTAAGCTCCAAAACCATTTATAAAGGTAGAAGTAGCTATAAAGGTCATGTTAGGTACATAGGAAAGACCAGCATGGGATACTAAATATTTCTTGCCATGAAAGCTGAAAGGATAGCATTGACGAAGTGATTTATAAAATAGGCGTAATTCTCGTTGAAGTGATTCTACATCTTTTTCGTCATATCTTTTACGATAGGTGCCACTACTTCTTTCATAAATCGTTTGGAATGATCTAAGTTTGTATTGAATGCAAAGTTTGCAATATGTCGTTCGTGATTACCTTCTAACATAATCGTATTAGGTAATGTGCTGAGGCGCATCATTTCATATATCATTTCTTTATTTTCAATACCGCGCTCCAAATAGTCGCCACAAAAGATATAAAGTGTTTTTTTCATCCCATGGAGTGATAGCTTGTTGTAATGCCGTGTAACAACCGTGAATATCACCGATGATACGCACTCGTTCATATCGATTCGTTAAATTTACCGTAAAAGTAATTGTTGATTTCATCGATAGAATTTATTTTCACAAAACTTTGGTAATGTAGTTGTTTTTAATCATCTTGTGCATGCGGTGTATAACTTGCTCAGGCACTCGTTTGTAATCTGTTCGTGTAGCATTACGAGCTAAACATTCTTCTAATGATGTATCTGGCTCGTAGTAATATACAGTATATTTATATTTGTTAAGCAATTCTTTGTAAGCATTAACAGCTTTAGATGTAGTGTGGGTAGCATCTAAGACGACAAAGTCGCCATTACTCATTCGTTTTTCTAAACAATCTAGTAGGAGTTCCCAGGCTGGACCATTATCCTCTTGTGAAATATACCAGCCGCTTTCACCAAGGGAAGGGCTGCGTAATAGCATACGGAAATGATCGGCTTCTAAGGTGTAAGCCTCAAGATTGTTGTTACGAATCCACTGAGACTTACCACTAGCAGGAGCACCACGCATTAATAATAGTGTTCTCATAGTAATAGTCCTCTAATCTGCCCATAGGGGGCGTAATAAAAATATAACTGTATAAAAAACGAAACAATCATTATATAAAAAATGAAAAAGGGCATAAAAAACAGCCTCAACGGAAATCTGAGAGACTGTCTTACTTGCTTTTAAAATTATAAAGCGTTTACTTTAGCTGCAAGGTTAGATTTCTTGCGAGCTGCAGTGTTTTTATGAAGTACACCTTTGAGGCTGCTTTATCAATTACGCTAGTAGCATGAACAAGTGCTTGTTTTGCTTCTTCTACTGCGCCTGCTTGAACAGCTTCAACGGTTTTACGAGCTGCTGTACGGATTTGAGATTTCACAGCTGCGTTTTCGCACGACGTTCAGCATCCGTTTTTACGCTTCTAATACTGGATTTAATGTTTGGCAATTGAGTCACCTCCTTAAAAATCGTTTCTTATACCTGAATGATTATATCATACAAGATATTGTGACGCAAGGACTTTTCAGCCCAATATTTTCCTTGTAGTATGAAGTATAAAACATTTTCTACTATTCTTTAACTATAGCATATAAGTCTGTTTTATGAAATCAAGATTATTAATATATTTGCTAGCATTGTAATTAGTTAATTATTTTGATTTTTAAAAGTTAGTTAGCTCCATTATGTTATAATAAAGGATAGAATTAAGCGAGGTGTATTATGAAAAAATTAATGATTATAGATGGCAGTAGTTTGTTATTCCGTGCATTTTTTGCGTTACCACCGTTGAAGTCTGCTTTGGGCACTCCAACGAATGCGGTGTATGGTTTCTTAACAATGCTCATCAAATTGTATGAAGAAATTAACCCTGATTATATTGCAGTAGCTTTTTGATAAAGGTCGTCAGACGTTCCGTACTGAAATGTACAGCGAATATAAAGGTAATCGTCCAGATGCACCTGAGGATTTGCGTCCACAATTTAGTTTAATTCAAGATGTATTAAAAGCATTGGGCATTTGTGTCATCGAAGAAGAAGGTTTTGAAGGGGATGATATTCTAGGATCTTTAAGTAAGAAATTTGGTACACCAGAGATGGCTGTTCAAATTATTACAGGTGACCGCGATAATTTACAGCTTGTAACAGAACATAGCAATGTGTTCTTAACTAAAAAGGTATTTCTGACATGTTAGAAGTTACTCTAGATAATATGGAAGAACTTTATGGCTATGGTCCTGATAAGGTTATAGAAATGAAGGCGCTTATGGGTGACTCTTCCGATAATATTCCAGGTGTACCAGGCGTAGGTGAAAAACAGCGCTTAAATTAATTACCGAATATGGTGATCTTGAGTCTGTATATGATCATATTGAAGATATTTCTGGTAAGAAATTAAAAGAGCGCCTTGTAGAGAATAAAGAGTTAGCCTTCTTGTCTCGTGAGTTGGCTACAATAAAAACAGACATGGAGTTATCTTATAAAGTAGAAGATTTTGTACAAAACTTCCATACCTCTGAAGTACAGCCTTTATTTGAAACCTTGGGCTTTACTAAATTAACGCCTCGTATCGTACAAGTAATGGGCGGAGAGGAAGCCGATTTTGGTGATCCTGGTTCTTTATTTGCTCCACAAGAGGAAATTTCTCTAGATGATTTAGCAGATGCTAACGCTTTAACCTCTGAGTTCTATACAGATAAAACGGTGGCAATACATGTTGTGCTAGATGGTAAAACTCCATTTAGAACAGTTACGAATGCGTATTTATCTAATGGCGATACTATTGTAAAAAACAGATGATACTAAAGCTGTATTAGCGGTTTTACAAGGTGCAAATGCTATCGTTACTACTCAAACTAAAGAGATTATTGAAGCCTTTGGTAAAGATGCGCCAGCTGAGATTCCTTTATTTAACGATGATAAAACAGCTCGTGTTCGTGATATGTCTCTTCTTGCGTACTTGTTAGATCCTACGCGTACTAACTATGGTTATCTATATTTAACGGAACGCTTCTCCGTGCCAAGTATTGCTAGTGGTAGTGTAGATGTAGAATGCGTGTCCATGGTGAAAGCTTTACTCGCTATGAACGAAGTAGCTTGTGAATCTGCACGCCGTGAAGAGTTTTGGTCTCTATATGAAACAATTGAGTTGCCATTGATTCATACATTAGTAGTAATGGAGAAAAATGGTATTTATATTGATACAGAAAAATTAGCTGAAACTACGGCTCGTTTTAAAGAGGAACTAGCGCAAGTACAGCAAGAGATTTACGATATCGCAGGGGGAAACTTTCAACATTAACTCGCCTAAACAATTGGGTGTTATCTTGTTTGAAAAGATGAACTTACCAATCATTAAGAAAACTAAGACTGGCTATTCTACAGATGCAGAAGTACTTGATATGCTTCGTCATGAAAGTCCGATTGTAGAGAAAATATTGGCATACCGTTCAGTAGCAAAATTAGTATCTACCTATTGTGAAGGTTTGGCAGTTCTTATCAATGATAAGACTCGTCGTATTCATACGACTTTCAATCAAATGGTTACGGCTACAGGTCGACTTAGCTCATCTGATCCGAACTTACAAAATATTCCTGTTCGTACCGAAAAAGGCCGTGAAATTCGTGCCTTATTCTATCCGGGTGCTGGATATGATACATTGGTGAGTGCCGATTACTCCCAAATTGAGTTGCGCATTTTAGCACATCTTTCAGGTGATGAAGCTTTAATCAAAGCCTTTGTTGACGGTAAGGATATTCACCGTTTTACTGCGGCGGAGGTACTAGGAAAATCTCAAGAGGATGTTACGAGTGAAGAGCGTTCCCATGCGAAGGCGATTAACTTCGGTATCATTTACGGTATTTCTGACTTTGGCTTGTCTCGTGACCTTGGTATTACACGGGGTGAAGCTAAAAACTATATTGATCTATACTTTAGTCGTTATCCTAAGGTTAAAGAATATATGGATAGCATGGTTCAAGAAGCTCATGAAACTGGTAAGGTTCGCACTATGTTCGGCCGTCAACGTGAATTGCCTGATATTAACAGTCGTAACTTTAACCGTCGCTCTTTTTGCAGAACGTACGGCAATGAACACACCAATTCAAGGTACTGCGGCAGATATTATTAAGTTGGCTATGAACCAAGTCGAGCAAAAGCTAGAAGATGGAAACTTTACATCTCGTCTTTTATTACAGGTACATGACGAACTTGTATTAGAAGTGGTGAATTCTGAATTAGAAGCAGTAGAAGAATTATTACGTACGACTATGCAATCTGTTGTGGAGTTACAAGTACCTCTTATTGTAGATGTACATCATGCGGAAAATTGGGCGTTAGTTAAATAATGGCTTTTAATATTAGTTTATTAAAAATAGAAGGTATATATGTTTAAAATAGGATTAACTGGTGGTATTGCATCGGGCAAGAGTACAGTCCTTACCTATTTTAAGGACAAAGGAATACCTTATATCGATGCAGATATCGTCGCTCGTGAAGTAGTAGAGCCCGGTACTGAAGGTTTAGAAGCAATTGTAGATGCCTTTGGTTCTAATGTACTGCATGATGATGGTACATTAAATCGTGAAGCATTGGGCGCTATTGTCTTTCACAATGAAGAAAAACGACAATTGTTAAATGGCTGTCTAAAAACGCATATTCGCAATCGTATTTTGGAACTAACGTCTCAATATGAATCGGTTAATACACCGATTTTAATCTATGATATTCCATTACTCATAGAGGGGGAATGGTTTACCATGATGGATGAGGTATGGCTTGTTTATGTAAACGAGCCTACTCAGATAGATCGCTTAATGAGTCGCAATGGATATACCAGAGAGGATGCTTTGGCTCGTATTAATAGTCAAATGTGTCTTGAGGATAAACGGTCTTACGCGGATGTAATTATTGACAATAATGGTACGCCTCAGGCTTTGACCGCAAAATTAGATACAATTTGGAGTGAGCGTCTAGAGCCGATTTTACAAAAACCTCAATAATAACAATAGATGTGTCAAAATTTGTATATAAAAATACTATTAAATGGTATAATAAGCCCATGAAATTTAGTATTATAGTATCCTAGCATTTGGTTACAGCTAGATTATGGTAAATGTTATAGTAGTTATATGTAGAAAGGGGGATTTATGAAACGTGCAACGGCAACGGCGTTATCGTGCGTCGTACTTGGGTGGTTTTATTTTGCTCATTTAGATGATCCTTTAGCGCGTCAAATCGCGTATCCCTTTAACTATAAAGAGGAAGTTATAGCTGCAGCTGAGAAAGAGCAGGTACCTCCATCTTTGGTAGCTAGTGTTATCTTAGCAGAAAGCAAGTATAAAAACACAGCGGAGTCTGAAACGGGGGCTCTTGGATTGATGCAACTCATGCCAGATACGGCACGATGGGTTGCTCAACAAGTTGGTCATGGTAATTATACAGATCGTCAGCTAAAAGAGCCTGAAACAAATATCGAGTTAGGAACATGGTATCTAGGCCATTTATTAAAAAGAATTTAATGGCGATGAGGTGCAGGCGTTAGCTGCGTATAATGTGGACGCGGCCATGTTGAATCCTGGATTAATGAGAACAAATGGAATGGCATGATTGATACTATACCATTTCCAGAAACACGTAGCTATGTAAAAGCTGTTTTACAGTATCAACAGAAATATGAGGCATTATATGGAAACGATTATTGAAGCTTGTAAAGCATTAGATTATTCATGGTTGCCTCAGCAGATTGGGGATTTACCTTAGTAGCATCCAATGAATCTGATTACACTGTGCTACTTGAACGCCTTATAGCAGGTGAAGAGGTATTAAAGGTACCTATTTTCCATTATCAAAATAATCTAGGGTGGCGATGGTCTGCCTTATATGATAAAGAGGTAGAGGACTATACGGTTCATATTGAAATGCCACTCTTTTCCTTTGTGGATATTTCGTTTGTACGGGCTGATTTAGAGTCGTTCTGGAAGGGGTTACAAGATCGATGTGTCAAAGGTTTAACTAATATGTTAATCGAGCCAGCGAATAACTTTACCTTTACGTATCGTCGCCGAGGCATACCTGATTGGGATTTTTCCGAGGTCATGCCTAAAGAACTGGAAGGTTTTATATGTGATGTTGATCCAGCTCACGGAATTCGGATGATTAATGGTTCTTTTATTATCGGTGAATATCGTAAGATGGATGAATGTACTGATTATTGCTATATTATAACGAATTACGTGATGAGTACTTTGCAGAGCTTCGTTATAAAAAACTATCCTGAAATAGACCATCATTTAGATGCTAAAAATTTAGTTGATTTAACCGCTGTTCTTCGTGAGCATCTAGGTCCTATATTGAAAGGGTTAAATGAGCGGGTTGACTAATAATTGTAAAGTGTGACTATGCTATTTTTGAGTTATTTTATATTTGTATGAAATAATCTAAGTGGGAGTGTTTGGTTAAAGCCCATAAGAAAGGTAGAATTTGTATATACACAGTAAATGTGATATACTATATATGACTTTTATATAAATCTTTTAAAAGAGTGGGCTTATGTCCACTCTTTTCATTTATGATTAGCTCAATTTTATAGTGTTTGTTATCAAGAGATATATACAAGATGTAGTAAGTAAGGAGGCGATGGCTATGAAAAGAGAAGCAGTGGAGGAGTTTGTATCCTCTGTGGTTGAAGGTATTATAGCCGGCACCGATATGGAACTCGTCGATGTAGACTATGTACGTGAACGGGATTGGTATTTACGTGTCTACCTTGATAAACCAGGTGGTGTAGATTTGGATGACTGTCAGTTGGTGAGCGAAAAATTAAGTGCTGTCCTCGACGAAAAGATCCAATTACGGAAAACTATTTATTGGAGGTATCTTCTCCCGGTCTTGATCGAGTTCTTAAGAAAGACAAGGACTTAGTTCGCTATAATGGCCGTGATGTAGATATTCAGTTGTTTAAGGCTATTAATGGCAGTAAACAATTTACTGGTGCATTACAAGGTTTTACGGACACATCTATCGAATTTACTATCAATGGTGAAAGCATGACATTTGAACGTTCTACCATTGCACAAATTCGATTACATCTTGATTTTTAATATATGGAGGCATACGAGTGAGTCAAGAATTAATTCAAGCGGTAATGGTGCTTACAAAGCAAAAAGGTTTTGCTCCTGAGGTTATTTTTGAATCCTTAGAGGCTGCATTGTTGCAAGCATATCGCAAAGAACCAACATCTAACCCAGATGCGTACGTTGTGATTGACCGTGAAACAGGCGATTATAAAGTAATGGCTAAAAAAACAAGTTGTGGAAACTGTTGAATTACCTGAAACAGAAATCAGCTTGTTGGACGCTCGCAAAAAAGATAAACGTTTTGAGATTGGTGATGTAGTAGAAGTAGATGTAACTCCTGCCAACTTTGGCCGTAGTGCTGCCCATACTGCAAAACAAATGCTTATTCAACGTTTGAAAGAGGCTGAACGCAGCGTAGTATACGAAGAATACTATAGCCGTGAAGGCGATATCATTACTGGCGTTATTACACGTGTTGAAGGTAAAATGTATTTATCAATTTAGGTAAAACAGAAGCAATCTTGCCTCCTACTGAGCAAATTGCTACAGAAACATATCGCGAAGGAGATCGCATTAAATGCTATATCGTAGAGGTTAAGAAAACTACGAAAGGGCCTCAAATCATGATTTCCCACACATCCTGGTTTATTAAAACGCCTCTTTGAGTTAGAGGTACCAGAAATTTATGAAGGTGTGGTAGAGCTTAAATCCGTAGCTCGTGAGCCAGGTATGCGTTCTAAGATTGCTGTTTATAGCCGCGATGAAAATGTTGATCCAGTAGGTGCTTGCGTAGGCCCTAAAGGTCAACGTGTACAACATATCGTTGATGAGTTACATGATGAAAAGATTGATATCGTTAAATGGGATGAAGATCCAGCAATTTATATCGCAAACTCTTTGAGTCCAGCAAAGGTTGTATCTGTTGATGTAAGTGAAGAAGAAAAATCCTCTTACGTTGTAGTTCCTGATTATCAATTATCCTTAGCAATTGGTAAAGCTGGTCAAAATGCTCGATTAGCAGCCAAATTAACTAACTGGAAAATCGATATTAAGAGTGAAACTCAAGCAGCTGAAGAACCTTTTGCAGGTTTTGGCAATGCTGAGGATGGAGAATAGTCATGAAACCGAAATCCCAACCTATGCGCACCTGTGTAGGATGTGGTGAGCCAAAGGTAAAACGTGAATTGATTCGCGTAGCCTTGAGCCCAGACGGTAATATCAGTATTGATCGCACTGGTAAAGCACCAGGACGTGGAGCCTATCTATGTGAATCCATGTCGTGCTTTGAGCAAGCCTATAAGGCAAAACGATTAGAACGGTCATTAAAGCATGGTGTATCGAAAGAGATATACGAAGCATTACAACGTGATTTACAAGAGAATGAGTAATCACTGATATACATGAATGAAGATAAAAATTTTGAATCTCTTAGGTCTAGCACAACGAGCAGGCAAAGTTATTTCCGGTGATTTCATCGTAGAAAAGGCTATGAAGAGAAAGGACCCGAAATTGGTACTTCTCGCTGGTGACTGTGCAGCCAACAATGAAAAGAAATATACTCAATTAGCAGAGACACATCAAATTCCACTTCATAGTATTGCCAATAAAGAGGCGTTAGAACTGCCATTGGTAAAGAAGTTAGGGTAGTAGTTGCCGTACTAGATGATGGATTTGCAAAGGCAATATTAAAAGAGATTGATCGATAATAAGGGGGTATGTAGATGTCCAAAAGCGTGTCCATGAAATCGCCAAAGAGTTCGGCGTAGAAAAGTAAGCAGGTTATTTCTATTTTGCAACAACATAATGTAAATGTTACGAAAGCAGTTAATTCTGTAGATGATTCCGGTTATGAAATTGTAAAAAACAATTGAGTAAGAAATCTGAAGCTCCTAAAGTAGCACAAAAAAAGAAAAAAAGGTAGAACAAAAATCTGCTCCAACTGCAGCTCATAAACAAGACGCTGCGCCACATAAACAACAACATCCAAATCGTTCTAACGAACAGAAAAAGGATAATCGTAAACAAGGTGGTCAAAAACAAGACGATCAATCTAAACAAAACGACCGCATAAAAAAGGCAATGTACGTCACGTACAAATTTCTGAGCCTACACGTAAATCCGATGGTAACCAACATGGTGGTGACCGCGCTAATAACCGCCCTAATAACAATAATAACCGCAATAATGACAACCGCAATAATAACGGTCGTCCTAATGATGCGCGTAATAATGATAATCGCAATAACGACAATCGAAATAATGATAACCGCAATTCTAATAACAATGATCGTCGTAACAAGAAAAATAAAAAGGTGGTAACAACCGCCCTCAATCCTTGTTATCTACATCTATGCAAAAAGAAAAAGAATCGCGTAAAACATCGTAATGAACAGTACTTACAACAAAAAGCTGAGGCTGAACGTAAGGCTGAAGCAGCGATTGCTACAGAAATCGAATTATCCGGTCCTTTAACAGTTAAAGAACTAGCTGAAAAAATGGGCCGCGAAGTATCTGAAGTCATCAAAAAGTTGATGCTTTTAGGTGTTATGGCTAGCATTAACCAAGAGGTAGATGTTGATACAGCTACCATCGTAGCAGAAGATTTTGGTGTAACCGTAACAGAAGTAGAACCAGAAGAAGATCCTACAGATATCATCGAAATTGAAGATGCACCAGAAACATTAAAACCTCGTCCTCCGGTTGTTACTATCATGGGTCACGTTGACCATGGTAAAACATCCTTGTTGGACGTAATTCGTCAAACTAATGTAACAGCTGGCGAAGCAGGTGGTATTACTCAACATATCGGTGCTTACCAAGTTCGTTATAACGACAATAAAATTACATTCCTTGATACTCCTGGCCATGAAGCGTTTACAGCTATGCGTCTACGCGGTGCTAAATCTACAGATATCGCAGTTCTCGTTGTAGCTGCTGATGATGGTGTAATGCCTCAAACTATTGAAGCGATTAATCATGCTAAATCTGCAGATGTACCAATTATTGTTGCTATCAACAAAATGGATAAACCAGGTGCTAACCCAGATCATGTTAAACAACAATTGTCTGAACATGGCCTTTTACCAGAAGAATGGGGTGGCGATGTAATCATGGTTCCAGTTTCTGCTAAACAAAAAACAAGGTATTGACGACTTGCTCGAAAATATCTTGCTCGTAGCAGAGGTTATGGAATTAAAAGCGAACCCTAACCGTAAAAGCTTATGGCGTAGTTATCGAGGCTCAACTTGATAAAGGTCGTGGTGCTGTATGTACCGTATTAGTACAAAAAGGTTCCCTTCGCGTAGGTGACACTGTACTTGCTGGTACTGCTTATGGTAAAGTACGTGCAATGACAAATGAACGCGGCGAAAAAGGTAAAAGTAGCTCGTCCTTCTATGCCAGTAGAAATCTTGGGCTTCTCAGAAGTTCCACAAGCTGGTGAAATCATCAATGGTATGGATGATAACGAAGCACGTGCAATCGCAGAAAAACGTATTGCTAAACAACGCGTTCAAGAATTGCAAAGCTACTCACAAAGTTACATTGGATGATATCTTCAATCAAATTCAACAAGGTGAGTTAAAAGATCTTAATATCATCATTAAAGCAGACGTTCAAGGCTCTGTAGAAGCATTACGTCAATCCTTGGAAGGCATTAAAAACCCTGAAGTACGTATCGTTATCGTTCATGCTGCAGTAGGTGCTATTAATGAATCCGATATCATGTTGGCTTCTGCATCTAATGCGATTGTTATGGGCTTCAATGTACGTCCTGATGCTAATGTACGTCGCGCTGCTGAGAATGAAAAAGTTGACCTTCGTACATATCGCGTAATCTACGATGCTATTAATGACGTTGAGTCTGCGATGCGTGGTATGTTGGCTCCTCAATTCAAAGAGGTTGTCGTTGGTCGTGCAGAGGTACGTCAAGTTATTTCTACACCTAAAGCTATCGTTGCCGGTTCTTATGTAACAGAAGGTCGTATTACGAACGATTCCGAAGTACGTTTGATCCGTGATGGTATTGTCGTATTTGAAGGTAAGGTTGATTCCTTACGTCGTTTCAAAGACGAAGTAAAGAAGTTAAAACATCCTTCGAATGTGGTATCTCCTTAGAAGGTTACCGCGACATCAAGGAAGGCGACGTAATCGAAGCGTACTTGATGGAAGAAGTTGCACCTCAAATTTAGGAGGTTACTATGAGTGATGTTCGTGTAAGAAAATTACAAGAATTCATCAAACAAGAAGTAAAGTCAAATGTTGATGCGTGGATTGAAAGATCCTCGCATCGGCTTTACTACTATTACCGATGTTCATGTAACCGGTGATTTACGAGAGGCTACAATTTACGTTTCCTTGTTTGGTACCGATAAGGAAAAAGAAGATACTCTTATCGCTTTAAAGCATGCAGCAGGCCATATTCGTACTGAGCTTGGCAAAGTACTTAAGTTGCGCCATATTCCTTCTATCACATTTGATAAGGATACGTCTTTAGACTATAGCATGCATATTGAATCCCTTTTGAATGAAATCAAAAAAGGACGAAGAAAAAATTAACACAAAGGATAGAGAACATGAGTAAGATTACTATCAATCAATTACATGTGGCTCTGTGTGAAGCTAATTCTATTATGCTAACCGTCCATGTTAGACCCGATGGTGATGCTATCGGGTCCATGGTGGTTTTTTACGAAGCCCTTGTAGGGCAAGGTAAAACTGTATATATGGTAGTGGATGATGTAGTTCCTGAAAAGTACTCATTCTTACGATATACGGACCACATCCATGATGTAGCGTATTTTGAAACAAATCCTGTTGATATTGATATGCTAATGGTATTGGATGCTAGCACGTATGAGCGAATTGGCAAAGTAGGTGCACTATGGAGTGCACCTATTTTTAATATAGACCACCATATTTCTAATACGGAGTTTGCGGATCATCTATATTTAAAGCCTAATTTTGCTGCTACTGGTGAAATTATTACCTATTTATGTACAAAATGGAATTGGCCTATCACTGAGTCTATGGGCACTGCATTATATATGGCTATTGCTACAGACTGTGGCTTCTTTAAGTTCAGTAATACCACAGCCAATACTTTAGAAATGGCTGCAAAATGTGTAGCAGCTGGTGCTAGACCTAATGTTATTTCTGAAACGATTGAAGCTGTGTCTGCCAGTCGTCTTGAATTAACAAAACAAGTTATGCAAACTATCGAGTTTTACAAGAATAACACCGTGGCTACAATCGAGTTGAATCGTGAAGCCATGACAATTCTTGGGGATGATACGGATGGTTTTGTAGATATTATTAGAAACGTTGATACTGTTGATATAGCTATTTTATTAAAAGCTGAAGCTGATGATAGAACGCGGGTAAGCTTGCATTCTAAAGGAACTGACGTGAATGCTATAGCTAGCAATTTTGGCGGTGGCGGACATATTCGAGCTTCCGGTTGTACCATTAATTTACCATTACAGGAAGCAAAGCAAGCTCTTATTGAGGTGATTAAATAATGGATGGCGTTTTACCATTTTTAAAACCTCCTGGAATAACAAGCCATGATGCTGTTGCCATTTGTCGCCGCATTTTAAAAGAGAAGCGCATAGGGCATAGTGGTACTTTAGATCCTATGGCATATGGTGTATTGCCAGTATTTCTTGGTAAGGCTACGCGACTCATTGAATACACTGATGGTTTTGATAAAACCTATGTGGCAGAATGTAAATTTGGGACTTTTACAGATACTGAAGATAGTTCAGGTCAACCAGTATTGCCTGATAATGACATGGTATTGCGAGATGGTGTTCTATTAAATGAATCGTCTCAAAGTTCAGAACTTTCTGATGCTATAGTAAAACCAACTTTTGAAGAATTAGTTAATACATTGAATACGTTCTCTGGAGTTCAAAATCAGAGACCATCAAAAATATTCCGCTATTAAAGTAAATGGTATTCGTGCTTATGAATATGCCCGTAAAAGGTATTTCTGTAGAATTGCCATTACGGAAAATTCATATAAAAAATATTGAGCTTGTAGCGTATGGCTTTCCATATTTTACAGTTCGTGTAACATGCTCTGGAGGCACTTATATTCGTTCATTATTACGTGATATATGTGTTTCATTAGGTATACCAGGAACGATGACATCTTTGGCGCGTACTCAAGTAGGGCCCTTTGATATTGGTTCTGCAAAAATGGCTGAGGAACTGATGATTCATGGTGAAAGCCTATTGTTACCAACGGATACAGCAGTTTCACATCTTTCAAAAGTAACGGTAAATAGTGTACAATTAAAGATGATGGTTCAAGGTAAACAATTATCTATTGATAGTGAATTTTCCTATACCAAACCAGATCATTATTATAGAGCCTATGGTCCTCATGGATTCATTGGTATTATGAAACGAAACAACCACACATTAAAAGTGGAAAAAAATATTTTTATTGAAGGATAAGTATGAAGCAACTACATTCGTTTGATGAACTACGTCAAATCAAAGATACAAAAGTATATGCCCTAGGTACCTTTGATGGCATTCATCGAGGTCATCAACGAGTTATACGGAAGGCTGTTGAAGAAGCTGCATCAGTTAATGGTGTTAGCATTATCATTACCTTTGAACATCATCCGTTGACAATTCTACATCCAGAACGTGTTCCGAAGAGGGTTATTCAAGAAGAGGTTATGGATACCGTTCTTGATGATTTGAATGTAGATTATATTTTGCGATTACCTATGAATGAAGAACTACTTCAAATGAGTGCTGATGAATTTTTAGATGCTCTTTGTACGGATATGAATGTTCAAGCCATCGTAATAGGTGAGAATTTTACATTCGGTGCAAAAGGATTAGGTAATCCTACATATATGAAACAAGTATTGGCTGATAAACATATACAAGTCCTAGTACAGCCTTTATTGCCTTGTGATGGTCTTAGTACACCTATTTCAAGTACTGAAATCAGAAAAGCGATTCGAGAAGGGCGTTTAGAAGATGCTACTGGTTGGCTAGGAAGACCATTTCAATTTAAAGGGACTGTTATTAAAGGTGATCAACGAGGGCGTACATTAGGGTTTCCTACATTAAATTTATTACTTCCTAATGAAATGGCTACGCCTCCAGATGGAGTGTATGCTAATCGCGTGTGTATCGATGGCATTTGGTATGATGGGGTAGGTAATATTGGGGATAATCCTACATTTAAAAATCAGTACCATAGATGCGAAGTACATCTGTTTAACTTTGACCAAGATATATATGGAAAAAGTAGTAATTGTACAATTTATTTCTTATATTAGAGGGGAAGTTAAATTTAATAATTTACAAGATCTTATTGATCAAATGAAGGTGGATGAAGAACAGGCTTTAGCTATTTTGGCTAATGCATAATAAGGGGGTTCTCATGGATATTAAAGAAGCTCGTAAACAAATAGATAGCATTGATGCTGTATTAGTCGCTGAATTTGAAAAAAGACTATCTTTAATCAAAGAAATTGGTAAATATAAGGATGAACATCACTTACCTTTAGTAGATGAAGCGTGATGAAAGTATTATTGCATTGCATACTGCAAGTTGCAAAGATAAAACGTTATCACCTTATGTTGAAAATTATATAAAGACCGTCGTTTCTATGAGTAATGAGTTCTTAAAAGAGCATATGCATAAGCATATTTTTCTCATTGGTATGCCTGGCGCAGGTAAGACTACTGTTGGTAAAATGTTAGCCAAAGAATTGGGCCGAGACTTTTACGACTTAGATCAAACAATTCAAGATAAAGTAGGGAAATCTGTACAAAATATTTATATTTATGATGGTAAAGATGCTTTCACCGAGTATGAATACAGTACAATTAAAGAACTAATTCATAATAAACCATCTGTTATTGCTACCGGTGGTGGTACGGTTACCTATGACAAAACAGTAAAGTTAATGCGTAATAATGGTCTTGTTGTATTTGTTAATCGCGATGTAAATCATATTTTAGATGATTTGGATCTTGAAATTCGCCCACTTGTAAAAAAGAAAGCATTGAGTATATTTTTAATGTATATGAAGAACGATACCCTTTATATGAAAAAGTGGCACATATTAAAATCGGTAATGAAGGCAGTATTACCGATGCGGTACAAGAAATTATTGAAGCCTTACCTAATACGGAGAAATAATGGACGCCATACGAGGATTTGTATACCGAACTATATATGAGAATACACAACGTACATATTGCGTGTTTATCCTTAAAAGATTATAATGAGGAATACATTACTTGTACTGGTAAATTTGAGTCTCCTAAAGAGGGGAAGATATCGAAGTTCGCGGCCGTTATGTAGAACATGAAAAGTATGGTCGACAATTTGATGCGACCAGTGTTGAGAAGTTAAAACCTGATAATATGGGGGCTGCCAAGACTTACTTATTGAACCTAGGCATTAAAAGGTTTTGGTGAAAAGTCCGTAGAAAAGGTACTTGATTATTTTGGTGTTCGTATATTAGAAATTTTACGAGAGGAACGTCCTGAAGAAATTAAGGATGTTCCTGGGCTTCGAAAGAGTGTTAAGGATGAATTATTTAATACCTTACTTGGTGAAGGTATTTTATCTGATTTAAATCACTTTTTTGAAAGTCACCACATTTCGTCTAAATGGAGTCGAACTGTATACACTTATTACGGTGTGCAGTCCGTCGCAGTTATAGAGGATAATCCTTATACATTATTACGTGTAGCACCGGATATGCTCTTTGGTACGGCCGATACACTGGCGGAACATTTAGGTATTACTGGCAGTGACTCTCGCCGTTTAGAGGCTGGTTTAGAATGGATTTTACGTAGTTTAGATAATCAAGGTCATACTTGTTTGCCCGTAGATCAACTTATTGGCCGTTTAGATGATTTATTACAAACTGATGTAGATGATATTGCGAACTTTATTGAAAGCCTGCTGGAACAAGGTGCACTGTATAGTACGTATTATGAAGATATCTTATATATCTATCCGCCAGAGATGTATGTTTCTGAAGTAGAAAGCGTTCATTATACAAAGGATTTCTTATTAGAGGCAGATCCAATTTCTCTAGATATTCCAAGTTTTATAGAGAAATTTGAAGCAGATAATCATATTACATTTGGTGATGCTCAAAAAGAGGCTATTCAGTTATCCTTCTTTGAAAAGTTTTCTCTTATTACTGGTGGCCCTGGTACGGGCAAAACAACGATTATTAAGGCTTTAGTAAAAGGGTTCCAACTTGGTGGATTGGGGTCGTATTATCTTATGTGCCCCTACGGGGCGTGCTGCAAAACGACTTACAGAGGCTACCGAGTTTGAAGCAACAACGATACATCGCTTATTAGTGCCTGTTCAAGGTAGTGACTCCTATGACTTTACAAAGAATGAAGATGATCCTCTAGATATAGATGTCATTATCATTGATGAAGCATCTATGCTTAATGTGCGTTTATTCTATTCTTTGATGGCAGCTATTCCAAAGGAAGCTCATGTTATTATCGTAGGTGACGTAGATCAATTACCACCTATTGGAGCAGGCTTTGTATTAAAAGATTTGCTCGATAGTGACTGTGTGCCTTATACACGACTTAATCAGATTTATCGTCAAAGCTCTGGTAATACTATCGTTGAAAGTTCTTACGCAATTAACCGTGGTGAAATGCCAAAACTTGATAGTCTAAGTGAAGAGTTTTCCTTTATACCTGTTAAGTCTTACGATATGATGATGAAAGCTATCATAGATGTATATAAGCGAGAACAGGAGCATATTGAGGATGAATTAGATATTCAAATTATTTCTCCTATGCGCCGTGGTGAAGCAGGTAGTACATTGATATCACAATATGTACAACAAGCAGTTAATCCTCCAGATAGTTTAAAGGGGGAAGCACGCGTTAATGGTATTACATACCGTGTAGGGGATAAGGTTATTCAAATTCTCAATGATTATGAGTTAGAAGTGTTTAATGGCGAAATTGGCGTTATCTACGCTATTACACGGACCGATATTTGTATCCGATTTATCCATAAAGAGGTTCGTCTACCTATCGATGAAGCACATATGATTATGCCAGCTTATGCTATTACGGTTCATAAGAGCCAAGGTAGCGAGTATGGTGTGGTTATCATTCCATTTGTTCCACGTTATGGTGGTATGTTGCAACGTAATTTGTTGTACACTGCTGTTACACGAGCTAAACGGAAGGTTATTATCGTTGGTACAACGAGCGCTATAGAACGTGCTGTACGTACTGTAAACGGTGATGAACGATATACATTGTTTAAAGAACGACTACAAGGGAGATGTGATTCGTAATGAGTCTTTGGGATTTCCTATTTCCACCTGTATGCCCTCACTGTGGTGCACCTGTGGCAACACAAGGGGATTGGTGTAAAGCTTGTTTTACAGATTTATTACATATTCGTCATATACCACATAAATTTTTACACTATGTAGATGATGTATGTGTGTTGGCCGAATATCGTGGTGGTCTAAAGTCTATAATTTACGATGTAAAATTTAATGAAAAAAAGGAGCAGTCCAAAGGGGCCGCTCCTTTTTAGTATCGTACAACTTTTACATGAAATATAATGAGTTTCATATTGTTAATAACAAGTGCTCTGTTATTTATGATTATATTGTTCCCGTACCATCTAGCGAAAAGGAAAAAAGCTAAGAGAGGATATAATCAAGTAGATTTATTTTTTTTACCAAGTGGGCTAAATCTTTACAAAATATAGATAATAAACATTTTGCTTGGTTAGACTGTTTGTACAAATTTGACACTTCTAATGATATGTGGGCGTTAACGAATAAGGAACGACATCAAAATATTGAGGAGGCCTTTGTCATTGGCGCTAACTATAAAGATATTGAATTAAAGGATAAGACAATACTTATCGTAGATGATATATATACTACAGGGGCTACAATTGAAGCCGTCGCAAAGGTCATTAGAACATATAAACCTTGTAAAATTGATGCATTAACATTAGCTAGCGGTAGTTTTTTAAGTATATAAAAAGCGTTCACCTTATGGTGAACGCTTAATATGAGACTAACCAAGCACATCAATAAATGCTTTAACTACATCAGGATCAAAGAGTGAGCCAGATGCACTAAAGAGTTCTTCTTTTGCTTTAGCTTTAGTTTTTGCCCAAAATTCAGTAGAAGGATTCACTGTTGTATCGTAATAATCTGCTACAGCGATAATTCTAGCTCCTAATGGAATATTGGCACCACGTAAATGTTTGGGATAACCAGAGCCATCCCATTTTTCATGATGGTAACGAATATAAGGCAAAATTTGTTGGCAGCAAGGATAGTTTTCAATCATATTGGCTCCACTTGCCGCATGTTGTTTATACTTAGACATTTCTTGCTTATTAAGATATGGAGATTTTTGAATTAATGCATTAGGTACCATTAATAGACCCACGTCATGAAGTAGAGCTGCGTGGACGAATCTGCTCAATTTCATTTAATGGCAAACCCATTTTAGCTGCGATGCTAACAGCATAGTTTGAAACTTGGATAGAATGTGTATAAATGATAGCTTTTCATTTGTATCATTTGTAAAAGCTGAGCACTAATGGCTTCTAAACTGTCCTTTCTCCAGTTCATACAAACCTGATGGTTGCATCAATGATAACATAAACATAATAAACCCCTTTAACTAACAAACTGAACATATGGTACAACCCCTCGTACTTATGTTCATATCGTACAACTTTAGGCCGTTCTAATTTAACAGTATACAAATTATACACCATAAATAATTTTTTGTGTATGATACGTATGTTCTGTTAAATATGTTGTATTCATATTTAGCATACTAAAATAATTGACATTTTAGGAATCCACTAAATATAGTACCTTAAAAATATTAATTTTATAAATATTAAAATAATATGAAGAATATTTTAGGTTTTCTATTACAATTTTCTATACATCAAAAAAGGGGTTGCAAAATTTGTTCTCATTTTCAATGAGAAATAAACGTTAATATGTTCGATAAAGAAAAAATTATTTTGTATATTTTATTAAATTTTATATGTCTTCGTAAAATCTAGACATGAATACTGTTATTCTTTATAATACGTCTATACGGGTCTGTGGTTGAAAGTCGAGGCTAGTTGCAGGCAAAACGATCCACGTAAGCAGCCCAAAGGGTTGTGAGCATGGTGCGGCTTAGGTGTAAGTCCTGCCGATAAAACCGAGAGGAGTAGTAGTGGGGAGTCTTGGACTTATGAGCGAACCCTCCAGCAGGCGAGTGTGGGGGCAAAGACCAGGTCAGCCGTATAAGGGCACATGAGGCTTTTCTCATGTGCTTTTTTTTTTTTTATACATTGTATATTAAAAATCTATAGAAAACCACTACCTATGGGAAAGTTATTATACATTGATATTATAATTATACAATGAATGCATAAAAAATAAAATGTAAATATAGTAATTTATTGATATCTAAGGATTTTCTATACAAAATTGTTGACATAATTATACTAATCTGATATACTAGTGTAATAAAAATAGTTAGTTTAGTGAACGAGGATGATTTGATGTTAAATAGGAAGTTAAAAAAATTAATCATTGGTGGTTGTATGTTAGTAATGGCTGGTACTGTAATTGGCGGTTGTGGAACTTCTACACAAACAACTTCTAATAAATTAATCGTTGGTACTAATGCCACATTTGTTCCATTTGAATTTAAAGATGAAAAAACTCAAGACTATACAGGCTTTGATATTGAATTGATTCGTGCGATCGGTAAGCGTATTAATAAAGATGTAGAGCTAAAAAATGTAGCTTTTGATGCTTTGATTCCAGCGTTAAATACACATGATATTGATGTTAGCAGCATCTGGTATGACTATTACAAAAGCTAGAAGTGAAAAGGTGTTATTCTCTTCTCCATATTATGAAAATGCACTTGCTGTAGTATATAAAGATGGAATGCCAATATTACATCCCTTGATGATCTTAAAAGGTAAAAAAGATTGCTGCTCAATTAGGTACAACTGGTGCTGATTTAGCTCATAAAATTGAAGGTACTACTGTAAAAGAGTTTGACCATAGTAATGAAGCTTTGTTAGAATTACAAAATGGCGGTGTTGATGCAACTGTAATTGACTTGCCGGTGGCTCAATATTATAGTACTAAACATCCAGACCAACATATTAAATTTATGGCATATCCAAATACGAAAGAATATTTGGGCTTAGCAATTAATAAGGATAACAAAGCATTGCAAGAAGAAATTAATAAAGCAATTGCCGATATGAAGGCTGATGGTGAATTTAATACATTATATAAAAAATGGTTTAATGTAGATGCACCAGCTGATATGCCAGTAGTGTTAGAATTTAAATAATAGGAGAGATTATGAGTTTTAATTGGGGTTAATTGCGGATAATTTACCGCTTTTATTACAAGGTGCACTTGTAACCGTTGAAATTACAGCCATGTCTGTAGGCTGTGGTTTTTTATCGGTCTATTAGTTGCCATAGCAAATTTATCTAAATTTACTGTAGTTAGATTATTAGCAAAATGCTATGTAGATATCATTCGTGGTACACCACTATTGGTACAAATCTTCTTGATTTACTTTGCATTGCCAATGATTACTGGCCAACGTATTGATCCATTTATTGCTGCTGTTACTGCATGTAGTATTAACTCTGGTGCTTATGTATCTGAAATTTTCCGTGCTGGTATTCAATCTATTGATAAAGGTCAAATGGAGGCCGGTCGATCTCTTGGTTTGACTTGGGGACAAACTATGCGCTATATCATCATGCCGCAAGCTTTCAAAGCAATTATTCCACCATTGGGTAATGAATTTATTGCCATGTTGAAAGATTCCTCTTTAGTTTCTGTTATCGGTTTCGAGGAGTTGACACGTCGTGGTCAATTAATCATTGCTAAAACCTATGCATCCTTTGAAATCTGGGGTACGGTTGCTGTTATCTACCTTATTATGACAGTAACAATTTCACAATTGGTTGGTTACCTTGAAAGGAAATATAGCATTAAATGATTAAGTTAGAAAATGTACATAAATCCTTTGGTAAAAATGAAGTATTAAAGGGCATTGATTTACATATCGAAAAAGGTCAAGTTGTAGTTATTATTGGTCCATCAGGTTCTGGTAAAAGTACAGTATTGCGTACTATGAATTACTTAGAAGAGCCTACATCTGGTAAGGTCATTGTAGATGGTATGGATCTTTCAGATAAATCTAAACTTAATGAAGTCCGTACGGAAGTAGGCATGGTATTCCAAAACTTTAATCTTTTTCCCACACATGACTGTAATGGAAAATCTGACATTAGCACAAACTAAGGTCCGCAAAACATCTAGTGATGAGGCTAAAAAATTGGTCAAATTTTATTAGATCGAGTAGGTTTGAAAGATAAAGCAAATGCTTATCCTGACTCTTTATCTGGTGGTCAAAAGCAACGTGTTGCTATCGCTCGTGCTTTAGCAATGAAACCAAAGGTAATGCTCTTTGATGAGCCTACCTCTGCGTTGGATCCAGAAATGGTTCGCGAAGTTCTGGATGTAATGAAGTCTCTAGCCGAAGAAGGTATGACGATGGTCATTGTTACTCACGAAATGGGCTTTGCTAAAGAGGTTGCGGACCGAGTATTATTTGTAGATGGTGGATTAATTCTTGAAGATGATACTCCTGAAAAAGTATTTGATGCACCAACAAATGAATCGAACAAAATTCGTTCTTATAAAATTTTATAATAATAATTTCTAACATAAAAGGAAGTAAATTCTGTTTATAGAGTTTGCTTCCTTTTTTTTTAAAGTTAACTGAATTTGTACATATTAGATTTTATGATATATGAATCTATTTATATCTATTAATATATTTGATAACTTGATGTCAATTCATTCAATTAGAGTTTATACATAAGCCATTCTAGGTATTAATTAATCTATGAAATACGATTATTGCCATAAATATTTGTGATATATAAATATTTTATACATATATATCTTATGATAATAATTTTTAATTCATATAATTTTATGATTATAAAATTATGCAATAAATTAATATGCTGTTCGTAAATATTTATAACATGATAAATAAAGGGTTTTATGTGATTTTTGTAGGGTGGGATACAAATAAGATATCTTTTGTATATTCATTAAAAGTGTTAATATTATTGTTTGATATTTTATACATTCTGTGTTATGATACACATATAGAGCAAGACAGTAAGACAATATATATATTTTTAGGAGGATGTTACCATGTTAGGTAAAGTAAAATGGTTCAGCGCAGAAAAAGGTTATGGTTTTATTGAACGTGAAGACGGTAGCGATGTATTCGTACATTACTCTGCAATTCAGGACGAAGGTTTCAAATCTTTGACTGAAGGTCAAAATGTAGAATTTGAGATTGTTGATGGAAACCGTGGACCTCAAGCCGCTAACGTTGTTAAAGCGTAACTACATACCAAAAAATACATAAACAACATATAGTAAAAAAACTCTGATATCGTATGATATCAGAGTTTTTGCTACTACTGAAAGTAATATTTATAATTCTACAAAAAATATAAAAATTTTTATAAAAAAGAGGAGTTTTACAGTTAGATGTAGAAATACTAAATATAACACGAGAGATAAGTAAAAAAAATACTACACACTCGTATCTCGTGGATGATTTTTAGAAAGGGTGTTGACTTATGAAAGTAGCAATCAGAGGTAAAAACATTGAAGTGACAGATGCTCTAAGAGCATACATCGAAAAAGAGATTGAGCAAATTAACTCGTTACTTCGATGATGAGTTAGATGCACAAGCGGTTTTATCCGTTGTAAAAGATAAATCTACTGTTGAACTTACATGCTTCGTTAATAAAATTGTTCTTCGTGGTGTGGAAACTAACGATGATATGTACGCAGCTATTGATTTAGTAGTAGATAAAATTGTTCGTCAAATCCATAAATATAAAACTCGTTTAGCTAAACGTTTCAAAAAACAAGAGGCTTTCCATCCAGAAGCTTTAGCGGCTCCTGTAGAAGAAGAAGCTATCGAAGTTGTAAAACGCAAACGCTTTGCAGTACGTCCTATGGATGTAGAAGAAGCTATTTTACAAATGAATCTTATTGGTCATGACTTCTTTATGTTCTTCAATGCTGAAACAGAAGCAATGAATGTAGTATATCGTAGACATGATGGATTCTATGGCTTGATCGAGCCAGAATTACAATAACCTATAATGTCGGCTGACAATAATCCTAACTCCTTTCTACTTTTTTAATCAGCCGATTATTATACTAAGGTGGATGACCATTTTGAGTCATCCACCTTTTTTATAAAAAACCTATAAATAATCGTGAAATGCCTTGAATTCTTTGACTATTCAAGGCATTTTCGTTATAATAAATTAGATAAAATAATGTAAGATGTCCTATAGAGGAGTGATTTGTTTGTTAAGCTTTTTACAAAGGCTATTAGGCAATAATAATGCAAAGAAATCAAGAAAATGCGTGCTATTGCTGATCATATTAATGAAATTGAACCGAATTATGTTAAATTAAGTGATGCTAACTTAGTAGCAAAAACCGATGAGTTTAAACGTCGTTTGCAAAAAAGGGGAAACGTTAGACGACATTTTACCAGAAGCATTTGCCGTAGTTCGTGAAGCGTCTAAACGCGTGTTAGGCATGCGTCATTTTGATGTACAGTTGATTGGTGGTATTTGCCTTCATAGAGGTAATATTGCAGAAATGCGTACTGGTGAAGGTAAAACATTAGTAGCTACATTGCCCGTATATTTGAATGCATTGACCGGTAAGGGGGTACACGTTGTAACAGTAAATGATTATTTGGCGACTCGTGATAGCGAACAAATGGGGCGTTTATATAACTTCTTAGGTCTTTCTACAGGTCTTATTGTAGCTAATCTCGACTTTAATCAACGTAAAGAAGCCTATGCGTGTGATATTACATATGGTACAAATAATGAGTTTGGTTTTTGACTATTTACGCGATAACATGGTAACCGATGTTGTTCAAATGGTACAACGTCCATTGAATTATGCCATTGTCGATGAAGTTGACTCCATTCTTATCGATGAAGCGAGAACTCCACATAATTATTTCTGGTCCTGGTCAACGTTCCACAGATAATTACTATAAATTAGCTAAAATTGTTCCTCATCTAGTGAAAGATGAAGATTATACAATTGATGAAAAACAAAAACCATTGCACCTACAGATTCTGGTATTGCTAAAGTCGAAAAAATGCTTGGTGTTGAAAACCTTATATGATGCAGAAAAATATCGAGTTGAATCATTTGCTTGGTGCATTCTTTGCGTGCCTATGCTATGATGCATTGTGATACAGACTATGTGGTTAAAGATGGTGAAGTTGTTATCGTCGATGAATTTACGGGCCGTTTGATGTTTGGACGCCGTTACTCCGATGGTTTACACCAAGCAATCGAAGCTAAAGAAGGCTTGAAGGTTGAACGCGAACGCCAAACCTTAGCATCTGTTACATTCCAGAACTATTTCCGTATGTATGATAAATTATCAGGTATGACAGGTACAGCTAAAACAGAGGAAAAAGAGTTTATCGATATTTACGGTTTGCCTGAAGTTATACCTATTCCTCCAAATAAACCATTGGCTCGTATAGATTTGCCTGATCAAATCTTTAAAACAAAGGCAGCTAAATATCGTGCCGTAGTACGTAATGCTGTAGAACGCCATCAAACTGGTCAACCAATTTTGATTGGTACTACATCTATTACACAATCTGAAGAACTTTCAGATATGTTATTACGTGCAGGAGTACCTCATAAAGTATTGAATGCTAAACATCATGAAAAGAAGCGGAAATCGTTGCAGCTGCTGGCCAAATGGGTATGGTGACAATCGCTACTAATATGGCAGGTCGCGGTACCGATATCACTTTGGGCGAAGGCGTACCTGAACTGGGCGGTCTGCATATTATCGGTACTGAACGTCATGAAAGCCGTCGTATCGATAACCAGCTGCGTGGTCGCTGCTGCACGTCAAGGTGACCCTGGTTCCTCTAAATTCTTCTTATCCTTAGAAGATGATTTAATGCGTATCTTTGGTGCTGACAATATTACAGGTATCATGGATAAACTAGGCATGGAAGAGGATGAGCCTATTGAGCATTCTTTGATTACTAAATCTATTGAACGTGCTCAAAAGAAAGTAGAGGATCATAACTATAATATTCGTAAATATGTACTTGAGTATGATGATGTTATGAATCAACAACGTGAAGTATTATACGAACAACGACGTCGTATTTTACGTAACGAATCCTTGCGTGAAACAATTAATGAAATGATTGACAAGCTTGTTACCGAATCTGTAGATGCTTATGCTGATGAAAACTCTATCCAGAAGAATGGGATTATGAAGGTCTCTATAAACATTTAAGTCAATATTTCTTAACAGAAGAGATTATGTCTTCTCAAGATATGGAAGAATATAGTCGTCAAGACTTATTAGAACGTTTATTAGAAATTGCTCATGAAGAGTATCAAGATCGCGTTGATATGCTTGGAGAGGCTATGTTTAGTCAACTTGAAAAAGGCGATTATGTTGCGCGTTGTTGATAATAAATGGATGGAACATTTGGATAATATGGATATGCTACGTGAAGGTATTGGCCTCCGTGCATATGGTCAAAAAAATCCGTTGGTAGAATATAAGTTTGAAGCTTTCGATATGTTCCAAAAAACATGATTGCTGCTATTCAAGATGAGACAATCATGGCATTATATAAAATTCGTGCACAATTGATTCAAGAAATCGAAGAACCAGTTGATCACTTAGAAGGTGCACAATCCCATCATGAAGATGTGTTGGAGCCACAAAACATAGATTAACATTTGTGAATGGCACGTTGCTCAAAGGGATTTCCACTGGGCAACGGCCATTTTTTCTATTTTGTTAAGGTAATAGTTTATTGATGTAATAGGCTAATTAACTAAAGGTGGTGAACATAAATTGTTAGAAGATTTAAAACCAATTATCTCTGGTTTAGAAGAGCGAATTTATGGAATGAGGGATTCACTTTAACATAGCTCAGAAAGAAGAACGAATCTTTACACTTGATGTACAGATGAGTGATCCTACATTTTGGGATAATCCAGATAAAGCTCGTGAGATTTCTCAAGAGGCCACACAACTAAAAAATGCTGTAGAAAGCTATAAGCAACTTGTTAGTGATATTGAAGATGCTAATGTGATGCTTGAAATGGCTATAGATGAAGATGACCTCTCCATGGAGAGTGAAATCAAGGAATATGTTAAGCAAATAGAAGAAACCTTGGAAAAGCAAGAAGTACTTTTATTGTTAAGTGGTGAATATGATGCAAATAATGCTATTTTAACATTTCATGCTGGTGCTGGTGGGACGGAGGCACAAGATTGGTGTTCTATGTTAATTCGCATGTACTTGCGCTGGGCTGAAAAATTTGGCTTCTCCATCGAGTTAATGGATGAACAACCTGGTGATGAAGCAGGGATAAAATCTGCTACATTCCTTGTTAAAGGTGAAAATCCCTTTGGTTACTTGAAGTCTGAGAAAAGTGTGCATCGTCTCGTTCGTATTTCACCATTTGATGCCGCGGCTCGACGTCATACATCATTTGCTTTGCTGTCGATGTAATGCCTGAAATCGATGATACTGTAGAAATTAATATCGATATGAAAGACGTTCAAGTTGATACATATCGTGCTAGTGGCGCTGGTGGTCAGCATATTAATAAAACCGATTCTGCTGTTCGTATGACACATAAGCCAACAGGTATTGTAGTACAATGCCAAACACAACGTTCTCAAATGCAGAATAGAGAACAAGCTTTACGTTTGTTACGGGCGAAACTATTTGAGTTAGAGCTCGAAAAGCAAGCTGAACTTAAAGAACAGATTGGAGGTACCTACCAAGCAATTGAGTGGGGAAGTCAAATTCGTTCCTATGTATTCCATCCATATAATCTTGTTAAGGATCATCGTACTAGTGTAGAAACTGGTAATGTTCAAGCTGTTCTGGATGGCAACTTAGACCCATTTATCGAAGGTTTCTTAAAAAAAAAGAGGCTAACTTAAGAATTTAGGAGATACTATGAAAAAAGTTTTTACTATTCCTATTAGTGCTAATTATTGCTCTTGTAGTGGCATCCCAATTTTTATTACCATCTTTTATTGGCTCTCGTATTGAAAGTCAATTAAATGAAACATTGAAACCAACGGCTCAAACAGTAAATGTTGAGGCTCAACCTGCTTTCAAAATTTTATATGGTGAGGTGGATCGTGTTTATGGCACTTTTTGGAGAATATTAAACTGGGTAAATTGAATTTTGCTAGCTTCCGATTTGATGCTAAACAAATTTTGTTAATCCAATTTCTTTATTAGCTAGTCAACAAATTGATATCGTTAGTGTTGGGACTGCTAGTATTGATGGGACTATTAATAAAGCTGATTTAGCGACTTTCTTAAGTAATGAAGCAGGTAGTGATATTCAAGACGTACAAGTTGACATTAGTAAAGATAATATCAGCCTAACCGGTAAAATGAATGTAGGCATGGTGTTTAAAGGGGATGTTAAATTAGATGGGAATTTAGAATTAAAGGGCAATACATTATTGTTTTCACCTAAAAAATTCACCATAAATGGTGCTACAATTCCTGGTATGACATCTAATGTGTTAGAAAGTACTCAAATTTATGACTTTCAACAATTTTCCAATTCCTGTAAAAGCGGGAAAGTTTAACTGTTGATAATGGTGAAATTCTCATTAAAGTTAAACCTGTACTCAACTAGAAAGGATTTGTCGTGAATCATCGGAACGCACAAAAAGTAAGTACTCATGGATTCTTATACTTTGTATTATTATAGGTCTTTTATCTTCCTTATACTTAGTATTTGAACGCCATCAGATTGAGAAATCTCAAAATCATATTGAAAATATTGTAGACTATGATGCAGTTTTACGAGCCAGCGCCTTTGAAAAGCGTAGTCAACAAGAAGCTTTTTGATGCATTACGTAATGCTGGTGTGACTGCTTTTGCTATTTAGGATCGCACGTTAGAAAATAGCAAAAGATGCGGGCCAAGTTAAAGTATTAAGCTCTGATGAGATGGACTCTGTTCGTGTTAATGGCGCTGCGATTAAACCTGGGGCGACTTATGTGGCATTAATTTCAGGTAAAGAAGGTTATTATAAAGAAATTCGAGAGGATTTATACCACCGTATTGGCAAGGACAAGGTGAAAGAGCTTAATACAAGTATTGGTCCTGTTCTTGAATTGTATGGTGCAACAGCAGATAGCTATGCAAAGATGAATCTTGGTATTTCAAAGTTGCAAGCACAAGAGGTTGTAGATCGTGGTTTCAATGTTATCGTTCGTCCAACAAACTATAGAAACGTAACATCTGAAGATATTCAATATGTATTTAAACGACTTGAAGGCATTCCTCATGTAACAGGGATGATTTTTGCTGGTAAAGAAGCTCTAGGTGCACCTAATTTAACGGATGAAACATTAGCATTACTAAATAAAAACCATATTCCACTAGTTGGTATCGAAGCTGTAAATCAGTTGCAGTATGAGCCACAACAAGGTTTCTTGGAAATGGCGGCCAAAAATAATTATAGTGTAGGTCGTGTGTATACTATCGCTAAAGAGGAGTTAAAGAAAATTACCCCTGAAGAAGCGGCACAACGCTTTTACATTAGTGATATAGAACGAAATATTCGTTTTAACTTGTTTCCGATGTATGAAACAGGTATAAATAATGAAACTGTATTACAGACTACAATCAACTATATTAACATAGCTACAGAGAAATTGGCTGTAAAAAGGTTATGAATTTGGTCCAGCGGATATTTATCCTGCTTATACACCAAATCCATTATTAGTAGTTATTACAATGATCGGGGCTATAGCACTTTTTGTATATGTTCTACAAATGATGTTACCAATGTCTAAGCATACGCAACTTGTGGCCTTTTTTGGAATTTCTTTGGCATCCATTGTTGTATTTATTCTTACAAGTGGTACCTTAATTACTCAAATATGGGCTCTATCTAGTGCTATTATGGCCCTGTAGGTGCTATGATACGCTTGATGGAAGAGTGGCGCCGTTATGATGGTGCACGTCCATTAGGTGCCATTAAGTCTACGATTCTTGCCTTATTATATCTTGTAATTGCTGCATTATTTGCTGCTATTGGCGGAATGTATATCGCATCTTTATTGGGCAATACAGAAATTCTTTATGGAGTTTGCTCTCTTTAGAGGTGTTAAGTTGACCTTTGTTCTGCCAATTATTTTAGTTATTATTGCGTACCTTCAACGATTCCCATTGTGGAACGGCCGCATGATTAATTCAAAAAGAAGAAGCGAAAACATTTGTAGTGGAATTCTTAACTATGGATGTTAAATTATATGTATTCTTTATAATAGCAGCACTTGGTGGTGCAGTATGGGTATTTGTTGGCCGTAGTGGACACACTGCAGGTGTTCCTGTACCAGGCTTTGAACTTATGCTACGTCGTTTTCTTGAAAATACAATGTATGCGAGACCGCGTGAAAAAAGAGTTCATTATTGGTCATCCTGCTTTAATGCTAGCTACCTTTGCGTTCATGCGTAAGTGGCCTACAGTAATTCATTTCTTATTAACTCTAGCTGGTGTTATTGGCATTGCTTCGATGGTTGAAACCTTCTGTCATCTTAGAACGCCAGTGTTCATGTCCATCATGCGTGGTTATGATGGTTTGTTAATTGGCGCCCTTTTTGGAGTGCTTCTTATCATCGCAGTACGGTTTATGATGTACGTAACACAATGGTTCCAAGCTAGGGAGGTTGACCATGAGTAATATTGTTATCTCTGGTTATTATGGCTTTGGTAATGCTGGTGATGAGGCCATGCTTTGTGCTATTATCGATGCTATTCGTAAAGAAGAGGCTGATGCACATATTACTGTAATTTCTGGTAATCCTAAAGAGACTAGTAAAAGCATAATATTAATGCTGTAGGTACATTTTCTGCATTGGGTATCTTAAAAGCAATTGCTCATTCGGATCTTGTTATTAGTGGTGGTGGTAGTTTATTACAAGATGCTACTAGTATTCGCAATACTTACTATTATTTAAGTATTATGGCGTTAGCAAAGTTGCTTGGGAAAAAAGTAATGCTATACTCCCAAGGTATTGGTCCTTTAAATCGTTCATCAACACGTCGTGCCGTTGGATTTGTATTGCGTTTTGTAGATACTATTACAGTTAGAGATTCTATTTCAAAGGATGAACTAGTTTCTTTGGGAATTGAAGATGTAGAAGTTACTGCAGATGCGGTATTGGCCATGCAACCAGCAGATCTTTCAATTGGCTCTCATATTCTGAAAGGATATATTTCTAAAATATCTGAAGCAGATGAACAACGTAAACGAATTGGTGTAGCGGTTCGTAGTTGGAAAGAGGATACTGAGTATAGAGAATCCTTAGCTAATGTATTGAGCAGATTACAAGAACAAGATAATGTGGAAATTATCTTTATTCCTATGTCACATCCTGAGGATACAAAAGAGGCTAAGATCATTGCCAGCTATATGCCGAATGGCGCTATTGTGCTAGAAGGTCCGTTCTCTACAGAGCAACAAGTGTCATTATCTGGAAATGTGGACCTCATGATTGGTATACGTCTTCACGCTTTAGTTTTAGTTCTTTAATGGGAAAAACCAGTTATTGGTATTTCCTATGATCCTAAAATTACAAGCTTTTTACATATGATTGGTCAAGAGCCTATTGGCACAATGACTCATTTGCGTGAAGAAGCCTTATATCAATGGTGTCATAAATTGTTGAATTCTCGTGAGGAGTATCAAGCATCTTATGACCGCATTGAATCATTGCGTGTAGATTCCCAACGCAATGCAGAAATTGCTATTTCATTACTTAAAAGATTATTAATATATTGGATTTTATCCAGAAAGTGAGGTCTCTATGGCTACATTAACACAAGATGTTAAACAATTAGTTCAAGAGAAGGCAAAAGCTATTCGCGTTGGTATTGTACAGTCTGTTACGGCAGCTAAATCTGGACATCCAGGTGGCTCTTTATCCATCGCCGATGTGATGGCCTTGTTGTACTATGTTGAAATGAATGTAGATCCAGCAAATCCAAAAGCTCCTAATAGAGATCGTTTTGTCCTTTCTAAAGGTCATGCAGCGCCTGCACTATACGCTACATTGGCTGAAAAAGGTTACTTTTCCCTAAAGAAGAACTCTTGAACTTACGTAAAATTAATCATATGTTACAAGGCCATCCTGATATGAAAACACATTCCAGGTGTAGATATGTCTACAGGTTCTTTAGGACAAGGCATTTCTGCGGCTTGTGGTATGGCATTGGCAGGCAAAATTGATAATGCAGATTACCGTGTATACTCTATTCTTGGTGATGGTGAGCTTGAAGAAGGTCAAGTGTGGGAAGCTGCAATGTTTGCTGGCCTTTATAAACTGAATAATTTGACAGCTTTTGTCGATTTTAATGGTCTTCAAATTGATGGTGATATTACTAAAGTTCTTTCTCCATTACCAATTCCAGAAAAGTTTAAAGCTTTCAACTGGAATGTTATTGAAGTTAATGGTCATGACCTTGATGAGCTTCATAATGCTATTGAAACTGCGAAAGCTTTCACAGAAGGCCCAACATGTATTATCATGCATACTGTAAAAAGGGTAAAGGCGTTGAAGAAATGGAAGGTCAAGCAGGATGGCATGGTAAAGCACCAAGTGAAGAGCAAGGTGTAGCCTTTGTTAATGAAATCATGGGGGTACAATAATGGGTAAAGCAACACGTGAAGCGTACGGTAATGCGTTAGCTCGCATCGGTAAAGAAAATACAAATATTATCGTATTAGATGCAGATTTATCAAAATCTACTAAAACTGATACATTTAAAAGCTGTTTGCCCTGAACGTTTCTTTAATGTAGGTATTGCAGAACAAAATTTGATTTCTGTTGGTGCAGGTCTTGCAGCAGCTGGTAAACCCCATTTGTATCTTCCTTTGCTATGTTTGCAACTGGTCGTGCATTTGAACAAATTCGTAATGCTGTATGCTATCCAAAACTTAATGTAAGAAAGTATGTGCCACACATGCGGGTATTACAGTAGGTGAAGATGGTGCAACACATCAAAGCTTGGAAGATATTTCTTGTATGCGTACACTACCTAATATGACAGTAGTAGTACCTGCGGATGAACGTGAAACAGAAGCTGTAGTTGAATGGGCTGCATCTTATGAGGGTCCTGTATACGTTCGTTTGGGCCGTGCTGGTGTAGATGATGTAACAGCTGAAGGTTATACTTTTGTACCTGGTAAATCTACTACTTTAGTTGAAGGTTCTGATGTAACAATTATCGCTTGTGGTGCTTTGGTTGGTCCTGCTGTTGAGGCGGCAAAAACCTTAGCTGAATCTAATGTATCTGCTCGCGTTATTAATATGGCATCTATCAAACCAATTGATGCAGATGCAATCGTAAAGGCAGCTACTGAAACAGGTGCTATTGTTACAGCTGAAGAACATAATATCATTGGTGGCCTAGGCTCTGCTGTGTCTGAAGTTGTTGTTGCTAATAAGCCAGTACCTATGGAATTCGTTGGTGTTCGAGATACATTTGGGGAGAGTGGTACACCAAAAGAATTAATGGCTAAATATGGCTTAACAGCAAAAGACATTGTAGAAGCAGTAAAACGTGTAATCACTCGTAAATAATCAAAGGGGATCCCATGATTGAATTTAAGAATGTTAGTAAAGTCTATGATAATGGTTCTGTTGCATTAGACGATGTGTGTTTAACTATAAATGACGGAGAATTTGTCCTCATTTGTGGTCACAGCGGTGCAGGGAAATCAACTCTATTTAAATTATTAACTCATGAAGTAGTACCTGATGCTGGTACTGTTATAGTTGATGATTTTGATGTTACGCGTATGAAGCGTAGTAAAATTCCAAAATTACGTAGAAAACTTGGTGTTGTATTCCAAGATTTCCGGTTATTACCGAATAAAACGGTATCAGAGAATATTGCTTTTTGCACTTGAAGTAATTGAAGAGAAACCAAAGGTAATTAAAGAAAAGGTAAGTCATGTACTAGAGCTTGTTGGGTTAACTGACAAGGCAAATGATTTACCAGAGGATCTATCTGGTGGTGAACAACAACGTGTTGCTATTGCCCGCGCCATTGTAAATCGACCTTCTGTGCTCATTGCAGATGAACCAACTGGCAATCTTGATCCGAATACCAGTAAAGACATTGTAGATTTGTTCAAGCATATCAATAATTTTGGCACTACTGTAATTATGGTTACCCATAATATGGATATTGTTACCTATTTAAATAAGCGAGTTATTCGAATTAAAGATGGTCGTGTTCTTAGTGATAATATGAGGGGTGCAGAATTTAATGAAGCCTAGAACAATGAAATATTTCTCTAAGGAAGCCTTAAAGTCCATGAAACGCAATGGACTTATGACATTAGCGTCTATTTCCACTGTAGCATTATCTTTATTTATGCTTGGTGTATTCCTTTGCGGTGTTATCAATTTGAATAACATGGCATCTAGCTTAGAAAACCAAGTTCAATTGAGCATTTACTTAAAAGATGGTTTAACAACTGATCAAATTATGGCGGTAGGTAAGCAAATTAAAGCTATACCAAATCTTAAGCATTTGGAGTTTGTTAATAAAGAGCAAGCTATGAAGGAATTTAAAGCTCGCCTTGGTGATCAACAACAATTAGTAAATGCCCTAGGTGATGTAAATCCATTGCCAAATTCTTATGTATTAACTTTTGATAATCCTAGTGATGTTAAGGCTACAGCTAAATTAGCTACCACATTCCAAGGTGTTGAAAGTACACATTATGGTCAAGATATTGTGGAAGAACTCTTCCGTATAACTCAAGTTATCAGAATTGGTGGTATCGTATTAATTGCATTCTTAGCAGCAGCTACATTATTCATCATTTCTAATACAATTCGTTTGACTGTGTTCGCTCGTCGTAAAGAAATTGCCATCATGAAATATGTAGGTGCAACAAATGGTCTTTATCCGTTGGCCATTCTTGATCGAAGGCATGTTATTAGGTCTAGTTGGAGCTATTATTGCCGTTCTTTGTGTAGGTGAATTCTACCATTTTATTACTATGGAAGTTTCCGAGTCTTTAGCATTCTTCCCATTAGTACCAATGTTCCCATTCTTCTATGATGTGGCTATCTATATTTTAGTTGGCGGTATTATAGTCGGTGCTATTGGTAGTACAATTTCTTTAAAACAATACATGAAGGTGTAATGTTTATGAAATACAACACAATCAAATCCCGTCTGGTGGCAACAATTTTAACAGGTATAGTAGTACTGGGAACACCACTATACATTGTTGCGGAAGATGAGGATTTAACGAATCAATTAGATTCAATTCAACAACAAGTTAATCAACAAAACTCTATTAAAGCTGATGCTGAAACTGTCATTGTTAGTGTATCTGAACAGTTGCGTCAAATTGAAGAGCAATTGCGTCAAGCTCAACAACAGTTAGAGTCTATTCAACAACAACGTGTAGCCGTTGAAAATGATATTACTGTTAATGAAAAGTTACTAGCAGAAGCACAAAAACGTTTAGAAGGACGTGAGTCCGTATTTTATAAGCGTGTACGTGATATTTATATCAATGGTCGTCTAAGTTATTTAGATGTTGTTATTGGTTCTAAAGACTTTTAGTGATTTTGCAAATCGACTAGAGATTTTAAAACGCATTATTGATGCTGACATTAAATTAATCGATGAAATCAAAAAAGAACGTGCTGAAATTGCTGCACGTAAGCAAGCTCTTGAGCAATCTCGAGCTAAATTAGTGGAGCTTGAAAAGGCGGCAGTAGCGAAACAAGCTGAAGTTGAACAAAAGAAGAAAGAACGGGAAGCCGTTCTTCAAAAAGCACAAAATGATCGTTCGACTGCAATGCAAGCTGTAGAAGAACTCAATGCTTCTTCCGCTCAAATTACTGCACTATTAAAAGCACGTCAAGCGGAACGTGCAGCGGCTCGTGCTGCTGCAGAAGCGGCGGCCGCAGCAGCAGCTCAACAGTCTGCACCAAGTTACTCTTGGGTGCAAGGTTCTGGTCAACTGGGTTGGCCTGTAAGTGGTGAAATTACTTCACCATATGGTTATCGTACACATCCAATTTGGGGAACAACAATTTACCATTCTGGTATAGATATTGGTGTTGATGAAGGTACACCTGTTCATGCTGCTGATGGTGGTACTGTTGTTTGGTCTGGTTGGATGGGCGGCTATGGTTATGCCGTAGTTATCGACCATGGTAATGGCATGTCTACTCTTTATGGCCATAATTCTGAGCTTGCTGTCTCTGAAGGGCAAGATGTAGGTAAGGGTCAAGTTATTGCCTATGCTGGTAGCACAGGTAATAGTACAGGGCCACATGTACATTTTGAAGTTCGTATAAGTGGGGATCCTGTGGATCCTATGGGATATTTATAATATGAAATTTGATACACGTACGGTGTTATGGAGCCTATTGAAATATATAGGCTCTGGCATCGTTATTATGTGGCTCATGTTTTGGTATCTATCTGGTTCATTCTGGGGGTTACCAAGACTATTTGTAGCCTACTATGCTGCGAGTCAAGTCTTTATGACACCTATGTCTAAAGCTACCCTTTATGATGGTATGTTAAAGGTTTGATTGGCTCTTTGGGAGAGCCTCATAGTGTTTATTTAGATGCTGATGAATTTAAGTCCATGAAAATGCAAACATCTGGTACTTATGCTGGTGTAGGCATGGTTCTTGGGCATGATGATAAAGGTCTATATGCAGTTAGCGTAATGGAAGACCAACCAGCTTTTAAAGCTGGAATTAAACCTGGAGACCACATTATTGCTATCGATGGACAATCCACAAGTGATATAACTGTAGAAGATGCATCCTTCTCGAATTCGCGGTGAGGCAGGTACTGTTGTAGTTCTTTGATATAGAGCGCAATGGTGAAACATTGCACTTTGATATCACTCGTGAATCCATTGTGTTACCAACTGTTAAAAAGTAAAATGCTTACAAGTACAGTGGGGTACATTCGTATCAGTCAATTCGCTGAAAATACAGCTGATGATTTTGAAACACAGTTTAAAGAATTGCAATCTCAAGGTATGAAGGAACTAGTCTTGGACCTACGAGATAATCCAGGCGGTTTATTATCTACTACTGAAAAGATATCTAACTATATTATGCCTCCAGGTACACTCGTAACAGTACAAAATCGATCAGGTAAAAAGGATACTTATAAGTCAGATGGACCTGATGTAGCTATGCCATTAGTAGTTCTTGTTAATAAAGGGTCTGCTAGTGCATCTGAAATTATAGCTGGTGCTATTCAAGACCGTAAACTAGGTACCATTTTAGGTACTAATACATATGGTAAAGGTACAGTTCAAACTATTTACCCTAGCCTTGATAATGAAGGCGTTAAGGTAACTATTGCTAAGTACCACACGCCAAGTGATCGTGTTATTGATGGAACAGGTATTAAACCTGATGTAGAAATCGATTTACCAAAAGGTGTACATCCATCTAGTACATTAGATGATATTCAAATTAAAAAGGCATTAGAGTTATTACAGCAATAATGCATAGGAGTTAAAATATGTTTATAGATAGAGCGCGTGTCTTTGTAAAAGGCCGGTGACGGTGGGGATGGTATGTCCAGCTTCCGCCGTGAGAAAATACGTGCCAAATGGCGGCCCTAGTGGTGGTGATGGTGGTAAAGGTGCGGATGTTGTTTTTAAAGCTGACAAGAATATTAATACGCTTGTAGACTTTAGATATAAACGTCAGTTTAAGGCACCAGCTGGTGGTAATGGTGAAAGCTCCAATAAGCATGGTCGCGGTTCTGAGCCACTTATTATCCCAGTTCCGTTGGGCACCGTAATTAAAGAAGAAGAAACAGGAAAAATTTTCTGTGATCTCGTTAACGATGGCGATATATTTGTTATTGCTAAAGGTGGTCGTGGGGGCCGTGGTAATGCACGTTTCCAAACAAGTGCTAACCGTGCACCGACATTTGCAGAAAAGGGTGAACCTGGTGAAGAGTTCTGGTTACAACTAGAACTAAAAGTATTAGCTGACGTTGGTTTATTAGGGTTATCCATCTGTAGGTAAATCTAGTATTTTGCGATAAGGTATCTAAAAGCTCAACCAGAGGTGGCAGCATATCACTTTACTACACTAACACCAGTACTCGGGGTAGTTACAATCTCTGGGGACCGTAGTTTTGTACTCGCTGATATTCCTGGCCTTATTGAAGGTGCTAGCGAAGGTGTTGGTCTAGGACATAATCTTCTTGCGTCACGTAGAACGTACTAATATTTTAATTCACGTCCTTGATGTATCTGGTATGGAAGGACGCGATCCAAAGGTTGATTTTGATGCTATTAACGAAGAGTTCGTAAATATTCTGAAAAATTAGCCAATAAAAAACAGATTGTTGCGCTCAATAAGATTGATATGGTCTTTGATGATACAACAATTCCTGAAACAAAAAAAAAATATTTTGAAGATAAAGGCTACGAAGTATTCCTTATCAATGCATTAAGTGGCGAAGGTTTACCAGAACTTATGGAACGAGCGTACTACTATGTAGAAAACTACGAGCCAGAACCGGAAGCAACTGATGATACAGTAGTATACGAAGCAAAACCAGATGTAGAATTCGTTATCACTCGTGGTGACGATGCTGCATTCTATATTACAGGTAAACGTATTGAACGTTTAGTAGCAATGACAAATTTAAGTGATGATCAATCTCTTCGTAGATTCCAACGCATTTGGCGCTTTATGGAGCTAGATGCTAAATTAAAAGAAAAAGGTTGTAAAGACGGTGATGAAGTTGTAATCGGCGATCAGCGCTTTACTTTCCAAGAGTAGGAGTAATAATGACAGGAAAACAAAAACGGTATTTACGTTCATTGGCGGCTACAATACCACCGGTTGTCCAAATTGGTAAAAATGGTTTAGAAAATAGTGTTATTGATAGTGCTCGCGCAGCCTTAATGGCTCGTGAATTAATCAAGGTTAAATTACATAATAATAGTCCTGAAGATAAGACAATTTTTCAAGACTTAGCAGATATGCTTGGCGCTGAACTAGTTCAAGTGATTGGTTTTAATGGTGTTTTATATAAAGCTAAAAAAAAAGAACCTAAAATCATTTTGCCAAAAGTAAATCGTCATATTACTAAATTTTATTATATTGGGAACGTCATAACCTTTGGCCTAGGAGGTTAATCTATGCGCAGTGCTATCATCGACGCAAAAAGAATAGTAGTTAAAGTAGGCAGTAGTACGCTATGTTATGTTAATGGACATTTAAACTTAGAGCGCATAGAAAGATTAGTACGCCAATTATCAGATTTAGCTAATCAAGGTAAAGAGATTATTCTTGTTTCCTCTGGTGCTACTGGTGCAGGTCTTGCCCCTTTAGGCTTTAAAGAAAAGCCTAGAGATCTCGTATTAAAACAAGCAGCTGCTGCAGTAGGTCAAGGTATCCTTATTCATATGTATGAGCGTATGTTTCGTGAATATGGTCGTACAGTAGGTCAAATTCTATTAACAAAAGAACATAGTACAGGCCGCCATAGTTATCTAAACTTACGCAATACACTACATACGTTATTGCAACTCAATGTTATTCCTATTATCAATGAAAATGACGTAGTTGCTATTGAGGAATTTAAAATTGGTGATAATGATACTTTATCTGCTACTGTGGCAGGCATTGTAGATGCTGATTTGCTTATCATCTTATCCGATATTGAAGGATTATATACAGCTAATCCAGCAACTCATCCTGATGCAACATTGATAGAAGTCGTTTCTGAAATTAACGATGAAACCTATGCTATTGCAGGTGGTGCTGGTTCTAATATGGGAACGGGTGGTATGTATACAAAAATTAAAGCGGCTCATATGGCAACAAATTCTGGTGTACCAATGGTTATCACCTCAGGTGAAGTAGAGGATTCTGTTCGTCGTGTATGTAAGGGTGAAAATATTGGTACCCTCTTTTGAAGCACATGATGCTGGCTTATCAGGAAAAACATCACTGGCTTGCCTTTTGGTAAACGATTAAAAGGGTCAATCACTATTGATGATGGTTGTGCTTGTGCTGTATTAGATAAAGGTGCTAGTATTTTACCAGCTGGTATTATTGATGTAGATGGGGAATTTTGGACCTGGTGATACAATCTCTATTTACCATGATGGTAAAGAAATCGGTCGAGGTCTTATTAACTATGGCATTGAAGATATGAAGGCCATTAAAGGTCACAATACAAATGATATAGCCGAGATTCTGGGTATTAATACGGCCTATGATGAGGCTGTACATCGTAATAATCTAGTTTTATTACACTGAGGAAATCCTATGAACCAGTATGAAAAAATTTGTAAAGATATGGGCCAGAGAGCTAAAACGGCATCTTTTGAATTAGCCCAACTCGACCAAGAAACTTTAGATTCTGCATTGTTAGCAATTGCTGATGCTGTAGAAGCACAAACAGATGAAATTATGGCGGCTAATGAGTTAGACCTAGAAAAATCTGTTGATTATAATGTACCTCAAACTATGATAGATCGATTAACATTGACACCTAGCCGTATTTCTCAAATGGCTGAAGGTGTTCGTCAAGTGGCCTCTATTGAAAGTCCAGTTGGTTCAGTTATAGAAACAATTACACGTCCTAATGGTTTAGTTATTGAAAAAAGAGCAGTGCCTTTTGGTGTTATTGGCATTGTATTTGAAGCTCGTCCAAATGTGACTATCGATGCAGGGGTCCTCTGTTTAAAACTGCAAATGCTACGATATTACGCGGTGGTAAAGAGGCATTCCATACTAACCAAATTATCGTGTCTATTATGCGCAATACCTTAGAAACACTAGGCATTACGCCAGATGCGATTCAACTCGTGGAGGTTCTAGATCGAGAGATGGTTGGCGTATTACTACAACAACGTGAATATATTGATGGTGTTATTCCACGTGGTGGAGCAGGACGCATTCGCCGTGTTGTTAATGAAAGTAGTATTCCTGTAATTGAAACGGGGAGTGGTGTATGTCATACCTTTGTCGATGAATATGCCAATCTAGATATGGCGTTAGAAATTGCTATTAATGCAAAAGTTCAACGTCCATCTGTATGTAACTCTATGGAGACCTTACTAGTACATCAAGCTGTAGCTGCTGAGTTTTTTACCTCGTCTTGATGTGGCGTTACAAGAATATGGGGTACGAATTCACGGCGATAATGCTGTAGCTCAATATATGGAGAATACAATTCCTTTAACAGAAGAGTCTTTCAGCACAGAATACAATGATATGGACTTAAATGTGCGTATCGTTGAAAATCTTGAAGAAGCTATTGATCATGTGAATCGGTATACTACACATCACTCTGAGGCTATTATCACAGATGAACCTATGCGTGCTAATGTATTTATGAACTTAGTAGATTGTTCTACAGTTTATCACAATGCATCTACACGTTTTACAGATGGCTTTGAGTTTGGCTTTGGTGCTGAGATTGGCATTAGTACACAAAAGCTCCATGCTCGCGGCCCTATGGGGTTACAAGCTCTAACATCTTATAAATATTTTGTATTTGGAGAAGGCCAAGTACGGACGTGAAGAAACGTATATTACTTTATAAGAGCATATTATAGATACATTCAAACACCAAAGGGACGATATGAATGGATATCCTATATAAAAGCATTGCTCATATTCATCATTATTCTGTGTCATTGTCATTAAGGGAGTGACCACATTATGGTAGATAAACGTCGTATAGGTATAATTGGTGGAACATTTAATCCCTATTCATTTAGGGCATCTAATGATTGCAGAGGTGGCTTGTGAAAGCTTTAACCTAGAAAAGGTAATTTTGTACCTGCCAAGGTTCCGCCTCACAAACAACATGATGTAATAGATAGTCATCATCGCTATGCTATGACGGCGGCCGCAGTTTCGGATAATCCTAATTTTGAGATTTCTGATGTAGAGATGCGCCGAGAAGGCCCTTCGTATACCGTTGATACGATTCAATATTTTAAGGTCCTTTATGGACCAAATATTGAATTTTACTTTATCGCTGGTACTGATACAATTCGTGCATTACCAACGTGGAAGTTTATTGAGGAATTATTAGATGAGGTCCACTTTATTGGCGCTACAAGACCTGATGGATCAAGTGCAATTGACGAAACATTAGCGATTTTAGGCCCTAAAGCACGTGAAAAAATACATCTTATGGAGGTTCCTGAGATGAAATTATCTGCTACGTATTTACGAGAACGTCTACGTTCTGGTAAAACAGTTCGATATATGTTGCCAAAATGTGTGGTGGAATATATTGAGGAACACCATATTTATGGGAAGGAATAAAGGATGTTATCATTTGATGAAATACAACTTAGCGTGAGTCAATGGCTGAGCAAGAAACGATTTAAGCATACTCTTGGCGTTGTGGAATCGGCTACTCATTTAGCTAAGCTTTATGGCGTTGATGTGGAAAAGGCTAGATTAGCCGCATTACTACATGATTGCGCTAAAGAATTGCCTTTACAGGATATGCAAAATCTTGTGAAAAGTGAATCTTATGATGCTGATCAACAATTATTAAGTAATGGCAATCTTTTTACATGGTTTAGCTGGTATGATTCGAGCAAAAAAAGAATTTTCTATATCTGATGATGAGGTTTTAGAAGCCATTCGAGTTCATACGACTGGAAAGGTACATATGTCTACGCTAGATAAGGTGATATTTTTAGCAGATTATATTGAGCCTAATCGAGATTTTCCCGGTGTGGATGAAGTTGCGTAACGTTTCAGAACTAGATTTAGATAAGGCTGTATTGCTTGGTTTTGATAATACTATTATTCATCTTATTGAGCAAAATTTATCGATTTATCCGTTGACCATTCTTGGTCGTAATGATGTGTTACAATCTTGTAAATAATGGAGTTTATATATGGAAGAACGTGAACGAGCAAGAGCTCGCCGTCGTAGAAGAAGACGTCAACAAAAGTCATCTGTGAAGTGGCCTAGATTTATAGTAGCTGTTATTGTAGTACTTGCCCTACTTGGGGGTATAGGCTATGGTTTGTATACTGGGGTATCTTATGTGTATAGAGCTGTTACAGGTACTACTGAGACAACTGATACAGCTGTAGAGATAATGGAAATAAACAAGATGGTAATACTGTATCTGTAGAACAAAAAGGGTTAGATAAACCATTATACATTCTTGTTGTCGGTACTGATGATAATAATCCTAGTCAAAGTGATAGTCTATTCTTGTTATCCATTAATTTAGATCAAAAACAATGGATGTTATTGGCATTCCTAGTAATAGTAAAATTGATAATAGAGATCAGACCGATGCGACTATGTTAAATAGCATCTATGAAAAAGGTGGTATTGATCTAACAAAGGCTGTCATTGAAGATATGTTCCATATTTCTATACCATATTATGTTGTAGTTAATCAAAATGCTTTCAAAAAAGACTAACGATGTATTAGGAAATCAACAAATCTATGTAGAACAGACTATGGAACACGTAGATGCAGAGGGAAATAAAGATATTGATTTGCAACGAGGATATCAAACATTAGATAGTAATAATGCCTTAGCGTATTTACGATATTCAGATCCTAAACACGATACCTTTACTCGTGTGCAACGACAAGAAAGATTTCTGAAATTGTGGGTGGAACAAGAGCATAATGCATTCTTCTTAACAAATGCATGGCATATTTGGAGAATTTGGGATCATTATGATAGTAATATTTCTACTTTAGATGCTATTAAGCTTGTATACAATGCGAGTAAAATTAATAAGGAAGAAATTCATTTCTATATTCTTCCTGGAGAAAAAGAGCTTATAGGTGAAACGACTTATTGGAAGGTAAATCCTACGGAAGCACAACGATTAGTAGGCATTACGATGGGAAATCTACCAGCCAATGAAATGACACAATTTGTTATAGCTCCAACTAATAGTACAGTCCAAGGTTGCACCTGAATCAGAACATAATGGTGGTACTATCACAAAGCCATCAGAACCGGGTGATGAGAGTACTAATAAACGTTAAAAAGGGGAATAGTATGAAAAATAAAGAAGAAGTTAAACAAATCGTATTACAATTAGCACAAGCTGCTTTTGATAAAAAAGGCAGAGATATCGAAATTCTCGATTTAGAAGGTGTATCTATGTTAGGGGATTATTTCCTAATTGCTAGTGCAAATAATATTAAGCAATCTCAGAGTATTGCTGATGAAATGGAAGATAAAGCAGCAGAATTGGGCATGACAGTAAATCATAGAGAAGGATATCGCGAAGGTGAATGGGTATTACTTGATTTTGGCGATATTATTTGTCATGTCTTTGGTGGTGATGAGTTGCGAGAATTCTACGGTTTAGAAGAATTATGGAATGATGCAGTTCGAGTTCCATTTGAAGGAGTATAGTATGGCTACAGAATTGTTGGAAAATACAATTGCCACATTAAAAAGTATTGCGTACTAGTGATCAAGGGGCTTTTCTAGATGGTCAAACTGGCAATACAAATGATGATATTTTGCTCCATAAGGATCAACAAACTTCTCCTGTTGCCATTGGTGATGAAGTAGAGGTATTTTTATATCGCGATCCAAAGGGGCGTTTGACTGCTTCTATGCGTTTACCAGCGATGAAGGTAGGCCAAATTGGGTATGTTGAGGTAATCAATACTACAAACTTTGGCTGTTTCGTAGAGGTTGGTACTGAGCGTGGTATCTTCATGCCTCACGCAGAGATGCGTGGTCGTCCTCAAGTGGGCGAAAAAGTTTGGGTTCGACTCTATACAGATAAATCTGGTCGTTTTGCAGTATCTATGGATGTTGATGACGAAATGCGTCGCGCATCTAAGGCTGCTACAGATGCTAAAGTAGGACAACTTGTTAAAGGCGCTATCTACAACTTGACTAGTGATGGGGCATTCTTCATCACTCCTGAACGATGGATTGCCTTTTACATCGTTCTGAGATGACTAGAAAATTAAAAGTAGGAGAAATGGTTGAAGGTCGTGTTACCTTTAAACGTGATGATGGTCGTATCAACGTATCTATGCGTCCTACTAAGGAAAAGGCACTCATTTCTGATGGAGACATTATAATGGAGTACCTTCTTAATCGTGGAGGCAAGATGCCTTATAGTGATGAATCATCAGCCATGTTGATTAAGGATAAATTTAACATCAGCAAGGCTGCCTTTAAACGAGCTTTAGGTCATTTAATGAAAGAGAAAAAATTGTTCAAGATGATGGTTGGACATTGTTAACTGAAACAGGACGTCAATGGACACCTCTTGTTAGTGATGAGTCCCAAGATGAGGAATAAAGACGATGAAAATTGTCATTGTAGGCGCTGGTAAGGTTGGTTATTCATTAGCACAACGCTTGATACAAGATAATCATGATGTATATGTAATTGATCGTTCTCCAGAACGTATACAAAATCTTGAAAATACATTAGATGTTAGCCTAGTTTTAGGGAATGGCAGTGATATACAATTGCTCAACGAAATCGGTATGGATGATGTAGGAATGTTTATTGCTGTTACCGATTCTGATGAAGTAAATATGTTATCTTGTTCTGTAGCTAAAATTACGGGTGTTCCTACAACGATTGCTCGTGTGCGAGATAATACTGTAGCAGAACATATGGATGATGAGATGCGTGCTAAATTAGGGGTCGATTTATTTATCAATCCTGAAATGGTTACGGCTCAAGAGCTTTTACAAATTCTAGAGACTCCATCAGCTCTTGATGTAGAAGAATTTGGCCAAGGTTCTGTACGCCTTATGGAATTTAAGATTACAGATGATATTCCATTAATAGGTCAACCTTTTAAAAGATATTAAATTCCCTGAAGGTGTTTTTACTAGTTGGGGTTTTACGGTATGGTGAAATGATTATTCCCCATGGTGAAAGTATTCTACAAGTTGATGACAGTGTATTCTTCTTAGGCTTAAAAGAGTCTGTTGAAGAAGTAGAAAATCTTTGGTTCCATAATCACAGTACATTTTATAAACGGGCTGTTATCATTGGGGCTGGTCTATTAGGTAGAAATCTAACAGTATTTTTAGAACAAGCGGGATTCTCTGTTAAGGTCATTGAAAAAGATTTTAACCGCTGTGAAAAACTTGCTAATCTTGTAGATAAGTCTATGGTTATCAATGGAGATGCTACAGACTTTGACTTTTAGAAGCAGAAGAAATTGCAGATAGTGATGTTATAATTGCTGTTACAGATGATGATAAGCTCAACTTGCTTGTTGCTCTTGTCGGCAAGCATATGGGCATACCAAAGACAGTTGTGCGCGTAGGTCGACCTGAATACATTATGCTTATGGAACAAGTGGGTATTGATGTTGTATTCTCGCCACGTTTATTTACAGCGAGTCAAATTTTACGTTTCGTGCGTAGTGGAGAAGGTGTTTTATCTATTTCGACCTTTGAAGGTGGAAAAGCGGAATCTATAGAGGTTGCCATTACCAAGTGAATCACCTGTGGCTGGTAAACAACTAAAAAGATATTCGTTTACCTGGGAAGGCCTTAGTAGGTGTAATTTTACGGGAAAATGAAGCTATCGTACCTCGTGGTAATACTCAAATTTTAGATGGTGATCATATCGTTCTCTTTACATTACCTGAATCGGTAAGCAAATTGCTTAAATATCTTACTTAGTAAGGAGGGGCTATGCGCATTCAAATCGTTATGTCCTTAGTGGGTCGACTACTCTATATATTTGGGAGTTTTTACTTTAATCCCTTTTATATACAGTGTTGTATTTGAAACTGCATATTGGTCGTTTTTGGTTACTACTGGTATTTCATTTGGCTTAGGTGGACTTTTTATCCTATTATGGTCATGAAAGTCAAAGCTTTAGTATTCGTGATGGGTTTTAGTTGTATCAGCTACATGGATATTAACTATTATCTTAGGTTCCTTACCATTTATTCTTAGTGGTATATTAACCAATGTTTTTGATGCTTTATTTGAAGCCACTTCGGGTATTACTGCAACTGGTGCAACTATTATTAATAGCGTAGACGATTTACCTAAGACATATGTTTTATGGCGTGGACTAATGCACTGGATTGGTGGGATGGGGATTATTGTCCTTATCTTATCGTTCTTAAAGAACTTAGGTGCAGATGCAGCTCATATGTTTAATGCAGAAGCATCGGTACCAAAACCTGGTGTTGTTATGCCTCGTATTCAATCAATGGCCTCAAACTTTGGCGTTTATATGTTGCTTTTACCGCCATTTGTTTCGTTATGCTATGGGCTGGTGGTATAGAGCCTTTTGATGCGTTAAACTATGCCTTTTCTATTATTGCCACAGGTGGATTTGCACCGACATCAGCAGGGGCTTTTATTTATGAACAAAGTAATTATATTTGTTTCGTATTTATATTCTTTATGTTTCTTGCTGGTGGCAATTTCTCTGTGTATTACAATGCACTTCAAAAAGGAATTCGCGTTTTAATTGATGATTTTGAAACACGTATGTATTGGCTAGTTAGTTTTTATTGGAATTGCTATAATATCAATTTCGATGGCAGTACAATCAAATATTAATGATCCAATTCAAATCTTTAGAGATGTTTCCTTTAATTTGTATCGATTCAAACTGGTAGTGGTTTTGCTATTAGTGATTATGATTTGTGGCCTGCTGCAGCACAGATGATGTTATTTATTTCATCATTTTTTGGTGGTTGTAGTGGTTCTACAACGGGGGCGTAAAATTATTCGACTTATTATTTTAATTAAGAGCAGCATTATTTATTTAAGAAAATCAATTCATCCTGAGATGGTTCAAGTAGTGCGCATTAATGGTAAACCGATGCCTACTAAATGGATACAGATGACACATCAATTTATATTTCTATATTTAATGATTTATGTTATATCTGTTTTCCTTATGACTTGTACTGGAATGTCTACTTATGATGCGATGCAAATTATAACAGCTTTTCTTAGTAATGTTGGCATTGGATTTGGTGGTTTTGGGCCTACAGATGCCTTTGGTAGTATGTCTGATGGTGCTAAATGTGTAGCCATGGTAGACATGTTATTAGGTCGTTTGGAATTATTTACGATTTAGTTATGCTTCACCCACAGTTTTGGGAAGGGTATTTTATTAAAAAAGAGGTTCCTAAACGATATCGTATTCTATAGGAGGGCGAACTATATGGATATTATAAAACGCCCTCTAGGGCTTTATAAAGCAAATTGTTATGTATTAATTAAAGATGGAAAATCTCTTATTATTGATCCCGGGTTTCATAGTAAGCATATAATTGAAATGGTTGCAGATTCTGAACCCATAGCAGTTTTATTAACACATGGTCATTGTGATCATGTGTCGGCTCTTGATGAGGTTTGTGAGTATTATAATATTCCTGCTTATTTACATCCTTTGGATCAAGAGTTATTACAACTAATCCGACGTAGACCTAGTGTATATAAAAAAAGATGTACACGAATTGTAAAGATTTAGTGGCCGGTAAATTAGAAGTAGGGCCTTTTATAATAATGGTACATCATACACCTGGGCATAGTGCGGGATCGGTTTGTTTAGAAATTGGAGGTTATCTTTTACTGGTGATACCTTATTTAAGCAAAATGTGGGAAATACCGATAACTATAAAGAGTAATCCCCGTGATTTAATCATTAGTTTGAAATATATTAACATTATCAAAGGATTTAATTGTCGAACCAGGACATAAAGAATCTACAACATTAAAAGATGAAGAAGAATTTATTAAAAATATTGTAGTATAGTGTTGACAAAAGTCCTGATAACCGATATACTAAGCAAGTACTTTGGTTACGGCCCCGTGGTGTAGCGGTTAACATGTCGCCCTGTCACGGCGAAGATCGTCAGTTCAAATCTGATCGGGGTCGCCATTCATGCCTCGGTAGCTCAGTCGGTAGAGCAACGGACTGAAAATCCGTGTGTCGACAGTTCGATTCTGTCCTGAGGCACCATGTACATGCGGGAATAGCTCAGCGGTAGAGCACCGCCTTGCCAAGGCGGGGGTCGCGAGTTCGAATCTCGTTTCCCGCTCCAACTTTATATGGCGGCATAGCCAAGCGGTAAGGCAGAGGTCTGCAAAACCTTTATCCCCAGTTCGATTCTGGGTGTCGCCTCCACAATCGTTACCCATGCCGGGGTGGCGGAACAGGCAGACGCAACGGACTTAAAATCCGTCGGTTGGAAACAACCGTACCGGTTCGATTCCGGTCCGCGGCACCATGAAAGTGCGTTTGTTATTAGAATGGTCATAGTTTAAATACGATTATCTATGTTTAATAAAGTTATGAATAATAAAGCAAAATTATTAATTAGTGAATGTTTATGTGGCGTATCCTGTCGTTATGATGGAAAAGATAATCTTATAGAAACAGTTACCACTGTTAAAGGATACTTTTGATCTAGTAACCGTATGTCCAGAAGTATTAGGTGGGCTTAGCACACCTCGTGATCCTGCGGAACGACAAGGTAAACGTGTATGTACGGCTAATGGAACTGATGTAACCACAGAATTTCATAAAAAGGAGCTCAAATTGCATTGCATATAGCAATGCAATAGGGATGTAAGCAGGCTCTAATGAAAGCAAAAAGTCCTAGTTGCGGTTATAAGCGTATTTATGATGGTACCTTTAGTAAAACCCTGCGAAGAGGGGAACGGATGTACTGTAGAGGCCTTATTGAAATGAATAATATAGAGTTTATACGGAAGAAGAAATTGACTTATTAATGGAACAAAAAAAGAGATGAGTTTTTAACTCATCTCTTTTTGTTAGTGAAACCTAAACTACATTATACTAACATAATAAAATGCATTTATATTACTGAAAATGTTAAGGTTTATTTTCCTGCGTTTACAGGATCATTAGTTAATGGTTGTTCCCCTAGTAAGGTAGTTAGGTTATGTAAATTGAATCGATATTACCATTACTAAAGTCTCTTGTTGCATCATACCGTTGATTGGTGCATGCATAAGACCAATCAATGTGTCGTATAGTAAATCATTTGTAAAGTATTGATGTTCGTGTTTAGAGAGTTCTTTGCTGTTTGAGGATACTCAGCACGATATTGAGGTGATAAATATATCCAGAATGGAATATGTGTCATAACAAAGTCAAATGTATCAGGGTTATGCGATTTGTCAAACTTTCACCGTGATCGGAGAAATACACCATGGCTTGTAAGTTTAATTTGTCTTTGCCATAAGTATAAATCTGTTGTAATAACCAGTCTGTATATAATTGGCTGTTAGCATATGCTTCTTGACCATCAGGATACGGACCTTGTTTCCACTTGCTAAATTCATGAGGGTAACGGTCATTGTAGTAAATATGACTACCCATGATATGAATGACGATGAAGTTATTTTTACTTGGATCAACAGACTGTAATAATGGCAATAGAGCTTCATCATATCGATCTGAGAATGCATAAGATTCATGGGCCCATTTTGTTGTGTCTGCAGTCTTAGCCATTAATGAAATAGCTGTATCATATTCACCGAATACACCTTGATTGCTAAACCAAGAAGTAGTATATCCTGCTTTTTTAGCAACATCTAAAATATTCGCAGAATCGAGGAATGGTTTATCATCATATTGATTACGTTCAGATAGAGCACGTTCGAGGTTGGTACTGTTTGTACGTATGATGAATATGCGTTATCAAAGAAAACAAAATCTTTATTATCTGCACGCATAGTACCTTGCCATGGCGTATCATCATAAGGGAAGTTTGGATTATATACCTTCATATAATCACGAGAACTAGATTCACCGATAACTAAGTATGATAGTACCTGGTGTTTTTACTAGCAGAAGTTTCCTTTGTGTCTAAATTAAAGGAATCAAATACTAAGTGGTGATTATCATTATATTGTTGCATTTGTTTTACATAGTCGCCAGCTGCAATCCAGTTTGCTACGATACATGTTTGCGGGAATAAGAAGAATGGTACATATACTAAGAATGCTACTATGGATGCAATGAGCAATGTGGAGCGCATAGGGCGTGTAGTATTTAAGTTTACTACTGCTTTCATTCCTAGATTAGACCAATAGAGTAAATAGGTCCATATTATAAGGCCAATACCAACAGCGATAAGGCCGGGAATACCAGCAGTATTTTTTAAGAATCCAAAGGCTTCTTCAGGATTTGTCATGTATACTGCTAGTAAACTAGCTGGCGTTAAACAATGCCATGTAGTTAGATAGTATCCTATTTGTAAGAATGGGATAAGGCTCAATATCATGGTAATAATTGCCATGATTAAGGATGTTGTTTTATGAAAGCGATTTGTTTGGTTCAGTAAAAACTGAATGCCTGATAATCCCATAAAATTAATAAGCCAAATAAAAAATCATTAGCAAATTCATAGAAATATAGAGGTTTTACATAAGACCAGTGGAACAAAAGTGGGAATGTAAGGGCCCAAAGAATACCGACTAAGCCATATCCCAAAAAATGGTCTATGAAAAACGGTACACCCCATAAAATATTGAAATAAAAAGGTACCTACAATTGTTGGTACAGCTAAAATCGTAATATCTTCAACATCTAGACCTAGTGTAATAGGTTCATAGATGAAAAATAGATGCTATATATAAAACAATACCAATGATACCAAAGCGAAAGATGGGGTTTCTCCCAATTTGCTTTAAATTAGATGACATAATAAATCCCCTCTTGAAGGAATACACAATAATTTATTTTATAATATATAATAATTACTATAATAAAGATAGCAGATGACTGTAAAAAAAACAATTATTTGAAAGTACTACTATAAATGCTTTATAATTATATAGTTAAAACATTTTTTCTGAGGATTGGGGTTTTATGGGAGATTATAATTACAAGTTGGACGTTTTGAAGGTCCTTTGACTTGCTTTTGCATCTTATTGAAAAACATAAAATAGAAATCACCGATATTCCTATCGTTGAAATTACGAGTCAATACTTGGAATATTTAGATAATTGGAATCACTTTGATATTCATTATAGTAGTGAGTTTTCTTGTAATGGCTTCTACTTTGTTACAAATTAAATCGCGTATGCTATTACCTAAAGCTGAACCTGAGCCGGAGGATGCTGAAGATCCACGTGATGAATTGGTAGCTAAATTAGTAGAGTTTAAAAAAATCAAAGATTTTACAGCTATATTGATGGAACGTACAGCTGTATCCGCCAACATATTTAGTAGACCTGAAGAAACAAGCGTACTGGGATAGACAATGTATATAGTTTAGAACTTTCCCGATTATATGAATTTTTTATCAGACTATAAAACGCGCTAAGGAATTACCTGAAGAGGAGCCTATTCGCGAGGTCAAAGTTGAAAAAGACAGTTATAGTTTAGAGGATATGATTTTGTCTTTATCTAGTCGAGTACGACGTGGTGAAAGTTTATATTTTAGAGAGTTATTAATAGCAATTGAAACAAAAAGTGGTATGGTAACAATCTTTATGGCTGTTTTAGAATTGTTGAAGCAACAAGTTATGGAAATGCGCTATGAAGAGGATGATATTATATTCACTGCAGCCTTAGAAGGTACCGTATAGAAAGGGGGCTATATGAGCTTACCAACAATGCATTTAGAGGCCGTGTTATTCTCATCGGCAAAACCTATATCAATAGAAATGCTTGAAGAAGTATTTGAACTTTCAAAAGAGGAAGTACAAGATTATATAGATACATTACAACGGGAACTAGAAGAAAAAATCGCGGCATCCGTTTGAGAGTATATCTGGAGCAGGTATTGAGTTAGTTAGTGCCATGGAAAGTGCTGACTATGTAGGGCATATCCGTAAAGAGAAGATAAATTATCTAATGCAGCGATGGAAACATTAGCTGTCATAGCCTATAAACAACCTATAACTAAAGCTGAAATTGAAGAGGTGCGCGGTGTAAATAGTGATAAGATTATTAAACAATTATTAACTCGATCTCTTATAGCTGAATTAGGTCATAAGGATACTGTAGGTAGACCGATTCTATATGGCACGACTGATGAATTTTTGAGAAGTGCTGGTGTAGAATCGATAGAAGCCTTACATCAAGAAGTTTCGGAAACAGAAGGATAGCATGGAACGATTACAAAAATTTATTGCTAGTTGTGGTGTAGCATCACGACGCAAGGCAGAAGAATTGATTACAGAAGGAAAAGTTCAGGTTAATGGTCGTAGAATCACTGAATTAGGGTGTGAAAATTAATCCACAAAAAGATAAGGTTAAGGTTAATGGCCAATTATTGGCTCAAGAGAAACCAGTATATTATTTGTTAAATAAGCCAAAGGGGTCATTACATCTGTGTCTGACCCTCAAGGTCGAGAAACGGTTTTAGATTATATAAAAAATGAAACGAAACGAATCTATCCAATAGGTCGCCTTGACTTATATACAGAAGGGTTATTGTTGTTGACTAATGATGGTGAGTTGGCTCAAAAACTTAACTCATCCGTCTAAGGGCGTAGAAAAAACATATGAGGTTCGTATCAAGGGCCGTGTTCGTGATGAAGATTTACAGGTTATTGCCAATGGTGTAGCACTTGAAGATGGTATAACAGCACCTGCAACAATTGTAGATTTCGGTTTTGATGATCATAATGGTGTTCATGAAGTAGAAATTACAATCCATGAAGGTCGTAATCGCCAAGTTCGTCGTATGTTTGAACACTTTGGCTATCGTATTCATAACTTAAAACGCATTGCGTATGCTGGTCTTACTTTAGGTGGTGTGAAACGAGGCGCTTCTCGTCAACTAACAATTCGTGAAGTAAAAGCGCTAAAAGCGTTAGGAGCAGGTAAGGAATGAAACAAATTGTAGTCATTGGCGGTGGTGCAGCAGGTCTTATGGCAGCTGTTATAGCTGGTCGTGAAGGGGCACGTGTCATCTTACTAGAAAAAATGAATATGGTTGGTAAGAAGATGGGCATTACAGGTAAAGGTCGCTGTAATATTACAAATAGTGCAGATATGACCGAGTTCATTAAAAATACGCCTGGTAATGGTAAGTTCTTATATGGTGCTTATGAACGCTTTAGTAATGAAGACTTCTTGAATTATTACATAGTTGGGGTTAAAAACTAAGGTTGAACGAGGGGGACGAGTGTTTCCCAGAATCTGATTCTGCTTTAGAAGTACGCAATATATTCATGAAAATCCTTAAAAAGTATAATGTTCAAGTTCATTTAAATGAACCTGTTACATCAATTACTGTTGAGGAAAATCGTGTTGTTGGAGTTACAACAGATAAGGAACAATATGCTTGTGATGCCGCTATCATTTGTACTGGTGGTGCCTCTTATCCGTTAACTGGTTCTACTGGTGATGGATATGTTTTAGCTAAAAAAAAATTGGTCATACTATTACAGATATAAGACCATCATTGGTACCAATTGTTAACAGGGGAATCTTGGGTAAAAGATATTATGGGGCTTAGTCTTCGTAATGTTGAGGTATCCGTTATTTCTAAAAAAAAATAAGTTACAAGCAAAACAATTTGGGGAAATGATGTTTACCCATTTTGGCATTACCGGTCCTACAATCTTGTCTTTAAGTCATACAGTAGGCAAATTGTTGCGTAAGAAAAATCCACAAATCACTATTGAAATAAATCTGAAGCCTGCATTAACTGCAGAAGTTTTAGATAAACGATTACAAAAAGATTTTGATCTCTATTCTAAGAAACAATTAATTAATGGGATGAAAGATTTGTTACCTGTCAATCTGATTCCGATTGTGATAAACCTTGCTGAATTAGATCCAAGCTAAACCAATTAATCAAATTACAAAGGAAGAGCGTTTGCGCTTATGCCATGTATTGCAACATATGACAGTAACTGTTAAGGAATTACGACCTGTAGCGGAAGCTATTGTTACAGCCGGTGGTATTTCGTTAAAAGAGTTTAGTCCCAAAACCATGGAATCTAAATTGGTGAAAGGCTTATATGGTGCTGGTGAAGTACTAGACATAGATGCTTTTACAGGAGGCTATAATTTACAAGCTGCTTTTTCCACTGGCTATGTGGCGGCTATGCATGCCGTACACGGTGATGAAGAATAGAGGTTATTATGAATACTAAAAAATTGCCATTGCTATTGATGGTCCTGCAGGGGCTGGTAAAAGTAGTATTTCAAAAGTAGTGGCCAATGAATTGGGTTATTTATATATTGATACAGGCGCTATGTATCGAGGTGTAACATGGGCGGTTCTCGATAGCCATGTTAATGTGAACAATCAAAAAGATGTAGAATCATTTCCCTTCATTAGATTTAACATTAGAGCCTACTGCAAATGCTTGTAAAGTATTTGTAAAAGGTCAAGACGTGACAGATCTAATTCGACAACAACAAATCAATGAGAATGTATCGACTATTGCTTCTTATAAAGGTGTTCGTGAATATTTGGTTGAACGCCAACAAGCTATGGCTGCTGTTGGTGGTGTTATTTTAGATGGTCGCGATATAGGTTCTGTTGTACTACCAAAGGCTGAGTTGAAGATATATTTAACAGCATCTGTAGATGCACGAGCAAAACGTAGATGGTTGAAGTTCAAGGTACTTCTAATGAACAATCATTAGAAGACATTAAAAAGAATGTTTGAAAGTCGCGATGAAATGGATAAAAATCGCGATGAATCTCCACTGGTGTGCGTTGAGGATGCTATTGTTGTGGATTCTAGTAACATGACGTTTGATGAAACAGTGGAACATATATTACATCTAGTACAGGAGCGAATCTAAGATGAATAAATTTTCTACATGGCTTTGGCGTACTGCCTTTTGGTTGCGCTATAAAGTCGGTTATGGACTAAAGGTATATGGGCGTGATAATTTTCCTATGGAAGGTCCCGTTATTGTTGTACCAAATCATTTGAGTAACAATGATCCGCCTATTTGTGGTTATGCATTACCTAGACATGTACATTTCATGGCGAAACAGGAATTATTTGTGAATCCCATTTCTCGATTTTTCTGTACATGGCTTGGTGCATTTCCACTAAATCGCGGTGCTATCGACAAGGTAGCTATACGTCATGCCTTAGGGTTATTGAAAGACAATAAGGTACTGGGGATATTTGCTGAAGGAAATCGTCAAAGAGCGGTAAGCTTGGAAGATTTCATGATGGCGCAGCATCAATTGCATTGCGTACAGGCATTGGTATAACACCAGTTGCTATTATTGGATCTCATAATATGAAGAAAAATCAAGTAGCTTGTATTATTGGTAAACAAGTTCCTGTAAAAAAGCTAAACCAACACCTGAAGCAATCAAAAGAGGTTAAATGAGCGCGTTAAAGGTGAAATTCAACGCATGATAGATTCGTATCATGAAAATCGTATAGAGGAGACTTTATGGAAATAATTTTGGCTGAAAACCATGGCTTTTGTTATGGTGTTAAACGAGCTGTTGAAATGGCTAATGAAGCTGCAAATAGGGATGGTAAAAGTTATACATTAGGTCCTATCATTCATAATCCTCAAGTTGTAGGTCGTCTTGAAGAGTAAAGGTGTAAGTCCTATTCAAGAGGTAGCAGATATTGACTGAAGGGACAATGATTATTCGATCTCATGGTGTAGGCCCTGCTATTTATGCAGAAGCTGAAGAAAAGGGATTACATATTTTAGATGCTACATGTCCTCATGTAAAAAAAAAGCGCAACAAGATGCTAAGTCTGTCATAGAAGATGGAATGACTTTGGTGATTTTGGGCGAAAAAACCATCCTGAGGTTAAAAGTATTAATTTATGGGCGAATAACAAAGGAATAATCATCGAAGATGAAGAATCCGCAAAAAACTACAAGTTGTTGAAAAAATGGGCGTAGTTGTTCAAACGACCTTTTCACAATTCAAATTTAACAGTATAATAGAGATATTAGAGAAAAAATCTAAGAATCTTAAGGTTTTCAAAACGATATGCAATGCAACGCAAGAACGACAGAACTCTGCCGTTGACTTAGCACGTAATGTAGATCTTATGATAGTGATAGGTGGTAAGAATAGCGGTAATACGAATCGATTGGCAGAGGTTTGTCGAGACGTTGGATGTACAACATATCACATTGAAACTTCTACTGAATTACAACTGGAATGGTTTAACCGAGTACAGACGGTAGGAGTTACAGCAGGAGCATCGACTCCCGACTGGATTATTAAGGAGGTCATTGAGACAATGAAAGATTTTGCAGAATTATTAGCAGCAGAAGGTCAAGAAGAATTTAAGAAAGGAAACGTTGTAGAAGGTCAAGTAGTACAAGTTGAAGATGAACGCGCATGGGTATCTTTTGGCTACAAAACTGAAGCAATTTTGAATAGAACTGAAATTTCTTATCCAGCACCAGAATCTGCCAAAGATGTGTTGAAAAATGGTGATGAAATTAAAGCAGTTATCATGAACCACATCAAAGAAGATAATCCTATTTATCTTTCCATGACTCGCTTGGCTAAAGATGAAGATTGGCAATATGTTATCGAAGCACAAGAAAAAGATGAAGCTATCGTATGTAAAGGTATTGATGCTATCCCAGCAGGTTTAGTAGTAACAGTTAAATCTCTTCGTGGTTTCATTCCATTGTCCCAAGGTGATGTTCATTTCGTGAAATCCTTGGACAACTTGGTTGGTACAGAATTCGAAGCTAAAGTACTTGAAATCGACGAAAAGAAAAACCGTTTGGTTCTTTCCCGTCGTGCAGTATTGGAAGTGGAACGTCAAGCTAAATTAGCTGAAGCATTGAAAAATATCAACGTTGGCGAAAACTATAAAGGTATCGTTCGTAAAATTATGCCTTATGGTGCTTTCGTAGATATCGGCGGTATTGAAGGTTTACTTCACATTTCCGACATTTCTTGGCAAAAAATCAAAAAAGTGGAAGATGTTCTTTCCGTTGGTCAAGAAATCGAAGTTAAATTACAATCCTTCGACGCTGAAAGCAACAAATTATCCTTGTCCTTAAAAGCTTTATCTAAGAGCCCATGGGACGTAGCTGAAGAAACATTGCATGTTGGCGATGTTATTAAAGGCAAAGTTGTTCGTTTAGTAGCTTACGGTGCATTCGTAGCTGTTAATGACGACATTCAAGGTTTACTTCACATTTCTCAAATTACAAAACAACGTAATGCGAAAGTTGAAGACTACTTTAAACCGCGGTCAAGAAGTAGAAGTTAAAATCATTTCTCTTAACAAAGACGAAAAGAAATTGGGTTTGGCTTTAACTGAATTGATGGAAGCAAAAGAAACTGCAGAAGACGCTGAATAATTCATTGTCTAATATAAGGCTAACCAAGGTTTCCTTGGTTAGCCTTTTTTTGCGTACATTTACTTTAGAATATGATAAAATATAGTAATGTATTAGATTAGATAATGAGGTGAAACCATGGCAAAACCATTAGTGGCTGTTGTAGGTCGTCCAAATGTAGGGAAATCTACATTTTTTAATGCCATTGTTAATAAACGAATCTCTATTGTTGAAGATATTCCTGGTGTAACACGGGATCGTATTTACTTTGATGCAGAGTGGTTAAATCGTGAGTTTACAATGATCGATACTGGTGGTATCGAGTTCATTACTGACAATAGTCATGTTATTCCTAAGATGATGCGACTACAAGCGGAATTAGCAATTGAAGAAGCAGATGTAATATTATTTGTTGTTGATGGTAAACAAGGGATTGTTCCTGCCGATGAAGAAGTTGCAAATATTATTACGTGCTAGCGGCAAACCTGTAGTTTTAGTTGTTAATAAAATTGACAGTGTTAATCAAGAACCTAATATTTATGAATTCTATAATCTTGGCTTAGGTGATCCAATTGGTATTTCTGCTAAGAATTTAATGAACTTAGGTGACTTGCTTGACGATACTGTAAAACATTTCCCTCCAGTAGGTACTAATGTAGATGATGAAGATACTATTCATGTTGCTATTATAGGTCGTCCAAATGTGGGTAAATCTTCTTTGACTAACGCATTATTAGGGCAAGACCGCGTAATCGTATCTGATGTAGCAGGGACAACACGTGATTCTATCGATACATATTGGACACATGGTGATCAAAAATTCGTACTCATCGATACGGCAGGGATGAGACGTAAATCCAAGATTGATGAAGCTGTTGAACGATATAGTATTGTGCGTTCTTTACGCTCTGTAGACCGTTCGGATATTGTTGTTCTTGTGCTTGATGCTCAAGATGGTGTTACAGAACAAGATAAAAAATTGCTGTTATGCCTATGAAGCAGGTAAGGGTGTAATCATTGTTGTAAACAAATGGGATCTTGTTGAAAAAGATGACAAAACAACATTGCGTTTTACTGAAGATATTTATGATGAATTAGGTTTCTTGCAGTTTGCACCTATCCTGTTTGCTTCTGCTTTAACTAAGCAACGTATTCATCGTTTAGCTGATATGTTGAAATTCGTTTCTGAACAACAATATCGTCGTGTTTCTACTGGTACATTAAATCAATTACTACAAGATGCTCAAACTGTAAATCCAGTGCCGTCCCGCAATGGTAGAATTCCAAAAATCTATTATATGACGCAAGCTAGTGTTAAACCGCCTACATTCATTTTATTTGTAAATGAACCAGAGCTAATTCACTTCTCTTATATGCGTTTCTTAGAGAATCGATTGCGTGAATCCTTTGGTTTTGAAGGAACACCAATTCGTTTAGTGTTGCGTGGTAAGAAACGGGATGATGAAGACTAATGGATATCATGATTATCGTATATGCTGTATTATCATATCTTATCGGTTCAATTCCTAGTGGATTAATTATAGGTAAGTTTTTCTTTAATACAGATGTACGGCAATATGGCTCTAAAAATATTGGCGCTACTAATACATATCGTGTTATCGGTCTTCAAAGCAGCCTTACCTGTATTTCTATGTGATGCCTTTAAAAGGCGCAGCTGGGGTAGTATTATTATCCCTTATGGACCTATGTTTATGATCTTAGGTGGTATTCTTGGGATGATGGGGCACAACTGGTCTGTTTTTTGGGCTTTAAAGGTGGTCGTGGCGTTGCTACGGGTTTAGGTGTACTTATTGCTTTTCACCAATAGTAGCATTGCTTTGCCTTTTTGGTATGGGGTGTTATCGTATACTTCACTAAACTTGTATCTTTAGGCTCTATCATTGCCGCTGCATTAGTACCAGTACTGATGTATTTCACAGGCGAATCTTATTGGTTCGTTGGCTTTGGCGCTTTAGCAGCTTTATTTGTCATTGTACGCCATTGGGATAATATTAAGCGTCTACTTGCAGGTAATGAGTTAAAAGTAGAACGCATTCAAAAAGGATTAAAGAATGAATGTTGTTGTTATCGGCTCTGGTAGCTGGGGAACTGCTCTTGCTATTAAATCCGTATTAGCTGGAAATACTACAACTTTATATTGTCGTCGCCCAGAATTTGCAGATCAATTAGCTAAAGATCTAGAGAATAAAGACTATTTACCAGGTGTAAAACTTCCAGAAGAATTAATATACTTCTGATTTAGCTAGGCATGTATTAGTAATGCCGAAGTGGTATTAATGGTTACTCCATCTGTACATGTACGTACTAGTTTAGAGGCTATTAAACCGTATGCTCATAAAAAACAAGCCTATATTCTATGTTCAAAAGGTGTAGAACGAACCAGTGGCAAATTTTTGACGACTGTGATGAAAGAGGTTCTTGCTACCATAGGATGTAATTTAGCGGTTTTGTCTGGACCAAATCATGCAGAAGAGGTTGGTCGAATTTACCGGCTGCATCTGTGCTAAGTACAGAAAGCCTAGAGGTGGCTACAACATTGCAAAAGGCATTATGTAGTCAAAATTTTAGAATTTATGCAAATACTGATATGATTGGTGTTGAACTAGCAGGAGCCACAAAAACATCATTGCCCTTGCAGCTGGTATTGCAGATGGTTTAGCTTTAGGGGATAACTGTAAGGCATTACTCTTAACACGTGGGTTGCATGAGATGACCCGCTTTGGTGTAGCCTTAGGAGCACAAAAAGAGACCTATGCTGGCCTAGCTGGAATGGGTGATTTAATTGCTACATGTATGAGCCCCATGGTCGTAACCGTGCGGCTGGTCAAAAACTAGCCGAGGGTAAGACTATGGATTTTATTATTAATCATACGAATATGGTTGTAGAAGGTTTTTTTGCAACAGAAATTATTTATAAAATGGCTTGTAAACATCAAATTGAAATGCCTATAACAAAGGCTTTATATGAGGTTTTATACGAAAAAAATCTCCTGCCATAGCATTAGCTGAGTTGATGGGGCGAGATATTAAAATTGAAGTATCATAAATAAAAAGATACTTTTAATTTGGTTATTTATATACTATAATTAATGAGTATAATCTTGTGAGGGTTGTATGCGAATTATTGGCGGAACTGCAAAGGGACATACTATAAAAGCACCTAAAGGATTAGATACTAGACCTACACTTGATCGTGTACGTGAAAGTGTGTTTAACGTATTATCTAATAGAGGTATATTTGGTACTCATGTATACTAGATATATTTTCAGGCACAGGTGCAGTAGCTATTGAAGCCTTAAGTCGTGGTGCAGCACATGCAGTAGCAGTGGACTTTAAAACGGGAAAACTAATTTTAGAGAATGCTAAACATTGTCGTGTGGATGATCGGTTAGAAATTATTCCGAGGAAACTTTCACAATTAAAAAATTATATGGTAGGGCGACAGTTCGATTATATTTTTCTGACCCGCCATATGAAAATGGATTTATACAAGATACCATAGATTTGGTTGTAGACTGTGATTTGTTAAAACCTGAAGGTGTTTTATTATTAGAACATCATAAGGATGAGGTTTTTACCTTACCAGAATTATGGGAATGTATAAAAGAACAGAAATTTGGTTATACGTTAGTTTCCTATTTTGTAAAGACACTGCCGAAAGGAGCTAAACCTGTGCGTATAGGTGTGTGTCCGGGTAGTTTTGACCCAGTAACAAATGGACATGTTGATATTTTTGAACGAGGGCAGTCGATTAGTTGATAAATTAATCATTGCTGTCAGCTCTAACCCAAATAAAAATTCCTTATTTACCATGGAAGAACGGGTTGAGATGATTCAAAATTCTGTCAAACATATTCCTAATGTTGAAATTGATTGTACAGGTGGTCTTACTTAACCAGTATGTTAAATCTAAGAATGCCACTATAATCATTCGAGGATTGCGAGCTTTAAGTGATTTTGAATATGAATTTCAACGTGCGCTGTTTGCAAAATACTTAGATGATGATATTGAAACTGTATTTATTATGACAAATAATAAATACTCTTTTGTCAGCTCCACAGGTATTCGTGAACTAGCTAAATTTGGTGGTAAGCTAGATGGTTTGTTCGGATGATGTTAAGGAAAAACTTGAAGAACGCTTTAATACGGTCCATAATAAATAGGGGTGAAATGTATGAAAACAGAAAAATTATTAGAAGATTTAGAGGTTCTTATTGAATCTAGCAGCCGTATTCCTATGACTACAAAACGTATGGTTGAGGAAGACGAAATTATGCGTATTATTGATTCTATTCAAGAGTCTTTACCATTGGAACTTGAAGAATCTCGTCGTATTGTAGCAGATAAAGATAAAGTGTTAGCTGATGCTCAACGTCAAGCTGAAACTTTGATTGATCAAGCTAAAGACTACATTGCTAAATTAACAGCTGAAAGTGAACTTGTAAAACAAGCTCAAGAACAAGCTAATCAAATTATTAATGCAGCAAATCAATCCTCTGATGAGCTGAAAGCTAGCTCCATTCAATATGCTGGTGATGTTCTTAAATATGTTGGAAAACAACTTGGAGAAAACATTGGAAAGCTTACGTCAAAATCGTGAAAGTTTGAAACAAACAAACTGAACAACCAACAGAAGAAAACCAATCATATTATATCTAGAAAATTCCATAGAAAACTTAAGCGAAGTAATATCAATTTTCAGATCAATATTTAATGTGAGCAAAATAATAAACCAAAAATAAAAGCGAAGGGATACCTTTTTTTATTCATTATAATTATCAGGCTTTTTAGGCTCAACAATCATAGTTTGATGGGTATTAAAAATAACAAATCCCAAGAGGAGATCCAGGTGGCTTTTTGATATTTTTTATGTATGTATAATCTACAGGAACCTTGCTAGTTTCACGTGCCTTACTAAAAGTAGGCTGCATATTGTGCTACTTTAGATAGAATCATATCATCAGGATCTACATTAAGTCTTAATATGAGATGGGAACCTTGTATATCTTGTGTATGGAACCAAATATCTGTTGGTTTGGCAAATCGATGAGTTAAATATTCATTTTGTTGATTGTTACGGCCAATAAATATTTCACCTTCATCGATAGTTAAATGAATGTAATTTGATTTACCTAATTTATATGATAATGGTTTTTCGATTTTTTGATAATGCCTGCATCCATACATTCTTTACGAATTTCTTCTAAGCTTTCACGGGTAGTGGCTAATGAAATACTATATAAAATTGATTTGAGATATTCAAGTTTTGTAGTACTAGCATTAAGTTGATATTCACCACTGACCATACGATTTTTTAATTTAGTATAGAGCTTATAATACCATTGACCATTTTCTACAATTGTAAGATTTGGCTTTAGAGGAATTGTTAATAATTCTCCATCTTCAGAAAGAAGATTTGGTAATTGGATAGAAGGTTCATATTGAACTTGTAAGTGAGCATTAATCATTAAGATATCACCATATAGTTTATATGTATCCATTTTATTGGTGTCATCTAATTCATCTTTAATCTTTTGATGACGAACTTCTTCTTTTTTTTATGGCTGCTGTTAAGATCTTTTCTAGTTCTTTATCTGCAGTGTGAATGGATTTTTGTATTATGAATCGATTCTTCTAAGGCTTCTGAAATCGTACTATATTCTTTTAAGGACTTTATAATTTTGTAGGATAAAAAAGTGGCGTGTGCTTTTTTATTATTATCATTAATTAAAGTAAGCAAACCATTACTTTCATTGAGCTTAATTTTTAACTCATATAATGCCTTAGCTAAGGCATCAACTTGCGTGGGAATTAAGTCGCTTATGATCTCATTACCGCTAAGATTTGCAGTCAATAATACTTCATCCAACAAAGGTTTACCAAAACCGTTAAAGATGGCACGTATAGATTGTTGTACAGTGCCATCACCGAAGGAGGTAAGTAAATTTTTGATTTCATCATAATCAAAATCCATTAAACTTACACGATTAGCATTAGGTGGTAATTCATAGTGTAGTTTAGGACTTATAGAACGTTCACGATTCATTAAAGGTGATACGTGAATTAATGATTCTAAAATCACTCCATCTTGCACAAAAATACAGTTTGAATATTTGCCCATTAATTCTACATAAATAAATGTGCTCGTAATAGAACCATCCATTTCAAGCTTATCCGTTTGGATACACATGATTCGGTCCCCATTGATTTGTTCCACCTTTACAATACGGCTTCCTTCAATATGTTTGCGAAGAAACATACATAGAGAACTAGGTTCTTTTGGTAAATCTTGAATAGGTTTACTGAGATACATTGCGGGGGTTGCACCAACAGTGATGACCAAGTTCTTTGATCTTCGTTAAGTGCACGAATTTTAAATAGTAATGTAGTTTTATCTATTTGATATAGTTTTTGTATTTGACCTGTTTGTAGTCGCTCGTTTAATTCTTTAGCGAGTACAGACATGGTAAGTCCGTCTAAATTCATAGTACTCCTTTCAAATATATTTAGAAGTATAGTTTAGTATAACATAATGCACATATAATTCTTAGTATTTAAACACGGAATGTATAATTCGTGGTACAATAATAAAAACTGCTAAGGAGGATATCATATGAAAAGTATGACCGGTTTTGGTTCTGGTACGGCAACCAAAGATGGCATTACCTGTACGGTAGAAATTAAGTCAGTAAATGCACGATTCTTGGATTTATTTATACGTAGTCCAAAGCAAATAAACCCGTTTGAAAGTATTATTCGTGGATTAGTACAAGATCGTATTACTCGTGGTAAGGTTGAGGTATCAGTTTCTATTTTAGATACAGGGGAGCGACCTAAAACTTTTACTATTAATAGTGTATTGAGAAAACAAATACAAGAATTGCTTGTTCAAGAAGAGTTTTATGATGACCCTAAAAAAGTGCCTTTACAAGCGGTCAATTCCATTTCTAATGAATGGATACAACAACAAGACACTCCGATTGCAGAAGATGTGCTTTCAGAAATAGTACAAGAATCTACAAACCAAGCACTGGATGCCTTAATAACAATGCGTACAGTAGAAGGTAAACATATTGAACAAGATTTGTTGTCTCGTATCACTACTTTAGAAAATATAATCAAGATTATTGATGAGAATAAAGCCGGCGCTGTAGATGCGTATCGTGAGCATATAAAAAAAAAATTCAGGAATATTTAGTTTCTTTAGAAGCGAGTATTAGTGAGGATCGTTTTTACAAGAGATTGCTCTATTAGCTGATAAGACGGATATTACGGAAGAGATTGTCCGATTTACCTCTCATGTGGTACAATTAAAAAATACACTTGTAGATGAGAATTCCATCGGTCGTAAGGTGGATTTTATTTTGCAAGAAATGAATCGTGAAGTAAATACAATCGGATCCAAAGCAATGGATTCGATTATTACTGAGCTTGTGGTTCAACTTAAAATGTGAGTTAGAGAAAATTAGAGAACAAGTACAGAATGTAGAGTAATAGGAGGTCCATAAATGAGTATTCAGTTATTGAATATAGGCTTTGGTAATATGGTATCTGCTAACCGTGTTATGGCTATTATTAGTCCCGAATCTGCACCGATAAAACGGATGGTTCAAGATGCGCGAGATAAGGGCCTACTCATTGATGCCACATATGGTCGTAAGACACGTGCTGTATTAGTTATGGATAGTGGTCAAATTGTATTATCTGCAATTCAACCTGAAACCGTAGCACATCGACTTGTGCAATATGATGTAGACGAAGATACAGTAGAATCATAGGAGTACATATGTCAGACAGAGGATTATTAATCGTTATATCCGGGCCATCTGGCGCAGGTAAAGGTACGATTTGTGCGAATATTCGAAAAGAAATGCCTAATTTAGTATATTCTGTTTCAATGACCACACGGGCACCTCGTGTTGGTGAAGTGGAAGGGTTAATTATTTCTTTCGTTCGAAACAAGAGTTTGAAACTCTATTAAGTGAAGACGCATTCTTAGAATATGCATAAGGTATATGATAATTACTATGGTACACCAAAGCAACATGTAATGGATTTATTGGATGATGGGAAAAGTGTACTGTTAGAAATTGATATTCAAGGTGCTATGCAGGTTAAAGAACGTTTTAGTGATGCTGTATTTATTATATAGTACCACCGTCATTAACTGAGTTATCTGAACGTTTACATAATCGCGGTACAGATGCGAAAGAAGTTATTGATAAACGGTTGTCATTGGCTTGTTCTGAATTGGCATTAGCCCATCGATATGACTATATAGTTGTAAATGATGATTTGGAGAGGCATCTGAGAAGGTTGCATCTATCTTACGAGCTGAATCCTGTAAGATTAGTCGTAATAAAGAGCAAATTCAATATATTTATAAGCAATATCAAGAGTCTAAGGAGAAGTGATAGTATGATGGTAAAACCTCCATTGAAAGCATTGGAAAAACGTGTAGATAGTAAATATACTTTGGTAACATTGGCAGCTAAACGTGCTCGTGAATTAACAGATGGCGAACCATGCTTAGCTGAATCTACACATGCAACTGACAAGCCTGTTTCCTTGGCATTCTATGAAATTGCCGAAGGTGAAGTGACTTATAAACGCACTAAAGAAGGCATTAAAATAAAACAACAATTCCTTGTATCATTGATACAAGGAATTTTTAAAAGGAGAAGAAAATGCGAGGAAAACATATCATTGTCGCAGTATCTGCAGGTATTGCAGCGTATAAGGCAATTGAAGTGGTAAGCAGGCTTCGTAAAAAAGGGGCTGAAGTAAAGGTTGTAATGACACAAAATTCCACTCATATAGCTTCACCTCTTACATTTGGTGAAATTAGTGGACATCCTGTAGCTATCGACATGTTTGAACAAGTACATCAATGGAATGTGGAACATATTGCATTAGCTACATGGGCAGATGCATATGTAGTTGTGCCTGCAACAGCAAATGTGATCGGAAAAATTTATGCAGGCATTGCTGATGATATGTTAACTACAACAATAATGGCTACTAAGGCTCCAAAATATCTTTGTCCTGCTATGAATACAGAAATGTATAACAATCCGATTACTCAACGTAATTTGGAAGGTTTACGTTCTCTTGGCTACCATATTATGGAACCTGCGGAAGGATGGCTTGCTTGTGGGGTTACCGGTGTTGGGCGTTTACCAGAGCCTGAAGCTATTGTAGATTGGCTTGAATCACAGATGTGCAAATCTAATGAACTTGAAGGTATTACAGTGCTTGTTACAGCCGGTGGTACACAAGAGAATATCGATCCTGTTCGTTATATTGGTAATCGGTCTAGTGGAAAGATGGGGTATGCTATTGCTGAGCAAGCAGCCCGGATGGGGGCTAACGTTATTTTGGTCAGTGCACCCACATCTTTAGCTGTACCTAGTGGAGTAGATTTTGTTCCTGTTGACTCTGCTTTTATCTATGCAAAATGCTGTTGAATCTAAATATGACAAGGTAGATGTGGTTATCATGGCGGCAGCAGTATCTGATTTTAGAGTCCTTCACAAGGCAGAACAAAAATAAAAGAAAATGGAGTCCATGACATTAGAACTTGTTAAAAATCCAGATATACTACAAGGTTTAGGTGCTAAAAAGAACCATCAAATTCTTGTAGGTTTTGCAGCAGAAACTCAGCATGTTATTAAATACGGTCAAGATAAGGTTGCTAGAAAAAATTTAGATATGCTCGTAGCAAACGATGTTAGTAAATCTAATGCAGGCTTTAATGTAGATACAAATGAAGGATACTTCTTATATCCTCATAAAGATCCAAAAGAAATGCCGAATATGAAAAAATCTGAATTGGCCCATAATATTATGAAAGAAGTTGTGGAATTAGTAAAAATAAATAACACGATACATGAGAGAATCTTATGTTTGTAGTTTGTAATTGATAGAAAGATATGTAATAATGACTTGCTTTATCAATGTAAATACACTATAATATTTCTGTAACTCATCAAGAGTAGTGGAGGGAAAGGCCCTTTGAAGCTACAGCAACCATTCCAAGAGGAAAAGGTGCTAATTCCTATGACAAATGTCGTTAGATGGGAGGGTCTCTCATGAGTACATGAGAGGCTTTTTTTTCGTATTAGGAGGATAAAATGGCTGAAAAACATATGTTTTTTACTTCTGAATCTGTTACTGAAGGCCATCCAGATAAAATAGCTGACCAAATTTCTGATGCTGTTTTGGATGCGATTATTGAAAAAGATCCAACTGCTCGTGTAGCTTGTGAAACTTTAGTTACTACTGGTTTAGTTCATGTAGTAGGCGAAATTTCTACAAACACATATGTGGATATTCCTCGCATCGTACGTGATACTGTTCGAGATATCGGTTATACACGTGCTAAATTTGGTTTTGACTGCGATACTTGTGGTGTTCTAGTTTCTATTGATGAACAATCTGCTGATATTGCTATGGGCGTTGATGAAGCTCTTGAATCTAAAGATGGTAATGGTGAAGCACTTGATAAAATCGGTGCTGGTGACCAAGGTATGATGTTTGGCTATGCATCTAATGAAACACCTGAACTCATGCCTTTGCCAATTTCCTTGGCACATCGTTTATCTCGTCGACTTACAGAAGTTCGTAAGGATGGGACTTTAACTTACTTACGTCCAGATGGTAAAACTCAAGTTACTGTTGAATATGTTGATGGTAAACCAAAACGTATTGATACAATTGTTATCTCTACACAACATAGCCCTGAAGTTACGCAAGAACAAATTAAAGCAGACTTGAAACGCTATGTTATCGATGCAGCGCTTCCTGCAGAATTCGTTGATGAAAATACTAAATATTTCATTAATCCAACTGGTCGTTTCGTAATCGGAGGTCCTCATGGTGATGCTGGCTTAACTGGCCGTAAAATTATTGTAGATACATACGGTGGTATGGCCCGTCATGGTGGCGGTGCATTTTCTGGTAAGGATCCTTCCAAAGTGGACCGTTCCGCAGCATACGCAGCGCGTTACGTAGCTAAAAATGTTGTAGCTGCAGGTCTCGCAGATAAATGCGAAGTACAAGTAGCGTATGCGATTGGTGTTGCAAAACCTGTATCCATTTTAGTTGATACATTTGGTACAGGTCGCATAGAGGAAACAAAAATTCAAGAGCTTGTTAAAAAACATTTCGACCTTCGTCCAGCAGGAATCATTGAAATGCTTGATTTGTTAAAGCCTCATTATCGCAAAACGGCTGCGTATGGTCACTTCGGTAGAACTGATGTTGATTTACCTTGGGAGCGTACTGACAAAGCAGCAATTTTAAAAGCTGAAGCTGGCTTATAATACAAAAAAGGTCTTAGTAGAATTTCTACTGAGACCTTTTATAATAAACGAAAGGAAAAAATGTATGCGCGTAGCACAAGTTATAATTAACAGACCAGCCAAACAACTTCATAAACCTTTGAGCTATTTAATGCCTGAAAAGTTTGGTAATGTCTTACCTGGTACACGCGTACTCATTCCTTTAGGAAATAGTCGTGAAGAGGGAATTCTGATTGGTTATGAAGAATTATTAGAACCTCCTGAATTTAAATTGCGAAATATTGTTCAAGTATTAGACAATGAACCTTGGTTTACACCTGAAATGATGGATACCGCCCGTCGTTTAAATGAATATTATTTATTCTCCTATGGCGATGCATTGCGTTTATTTACAGTTAATAAAACATCTAAAATCTTATGAGGCGCCAAAGGAAGAATGGCTTGTGGTTACACCCAGAATTTTACGGTAGAACAATTTAGTGAGCGAAAAAAGAAACAACGGAATTGGCAAAATATTTACTTGAAGTGGGGGGCGCATCAAAAGCTTTATTATTGGCTAAAGGTTTTTCTCGAATGGTCATTAAACAAGTTAGTGAAGCTAAAGGGATTACTATTGAATCTAGATTTAAAGCTACAAAAACTCTTTTGATGAACTATTTACAGAAGAAGTAAATATTCCATTAACTGATGCACAACAAGCTGTGTATGAACCGATACAAGTGGTGATGAATACATATCAGCATAAAACCTTTTTGTTGCATGGCGTAACAGGTAGTGGAAAAACCCAATTGTATTTAAAAGCTACGGCAAAATGTATTAGCCAAGATAAAACTGCTATTATTTTGGTTCCAGAAATTATTTTGACAGATCAGATTGTGCGTCGTTTTGTAGAAACCTTTTGGTGATGAAGTTGTAGTATTTCATAGTAAGTTAACAGTTCAACAACGCAATAATAACTGGGAGCGTTTACGTCGCAAGGATAGTCATATTATCATTGGTGCACGATCAGCAGTATTTGCTCCCGCAGAGGACATTGGACTTATCGTAGTAGATGAAGAGCATGATACTTCTTATAAGCAAGAGGATATGGTTCGTTACCATGCACGAAATGTTGCATTATGGCGTGGGGAAGCACATGGTTGTCCTGTAATACTAGGTTCTGCAACACCATCTGTAACCTCCTATTATAAAGCTAAGCAAGGGGAATATGAGTTGCTTGAATTGCCACATCGTATTTTTTGAACAACCAATGCCCAAAAGTAACTATTGTGGATATGAAGGAAGAAATTCTTCATGGAAATTACTCCGTTTTTTCTGATGCCATGAGTAGCTTAATTCAACATACATTGGATGAGCATAACCAAATGATTATTCTGTTGAATAGACGCGGTTATAGTACTTTTGTTATGTGCCGGGATTGTGGGGAAACTATTATGTGTCCTCATTGTGATGTAGCTATGGTTTATCACCAAGCAGGTGAAGAATTACGGTGCCATTATTGTGAACATCATGAACCGATTCCTACGGTCTGTCCAAAGTGTAATAGTAAACGCATTAAATTCTTTGGATCAGGTACACAAAAGGTAGAGGAAGAGTTGCGACGTCATTTTAAATCGGCTCGTATTGCCTCGCCTTGATCAAGATGTAACAAAAAACAAACAATTAGCAGAAGATATTTTACAAGATTTTGGGACTCATAAATATGACATCTTACTAGGAACACAAATGGTGTCAAAAGGTCATGACTTTAAAGATGTAACAGCTGTTGGTATTTTAACGGCTGATTCAGTTTTAAATATTCCTGTATATTCCGCATCTGAAAGAACTTTTGATTTACTTACACAAACATCTGGAGAGCTGGTCGTGGTGAAAAACCGGGCAGTGTTGTAATACAAACATATAATCCTTTAAATTATGCTATAATAAAGAGTAAGGCTCATGATTATGTAGGCTTTTACAACGAAGAAATTCAAAATCGTAAAGCATTAGGATATCCTCCAGTTTAGAGAGATGATTCACATGGTAGTGCGTCATCAAAATATGGAGACCTTAGAGGCCATAGCTAATCGTATTGTCGAGCGATTTAGAGGCCCATAAAGGTAATACTGATATTCTCATTAATGGACCTTATGAAGCAAGTATCAAAAAAGTACGCGATATGTATCGTTTAGCTATTATGATTCGCGGTACAGACTTAACAAATTTGAAAGAATATATATATAACTCATGGATTTTCATGCAAGAAGGACTTTTGATTGATGTAGATCCTGTTTAGTGTAGGAGTATCAATGGCTGTATTAGATGTTGTGAAAGCAGGTCATCCCGTTTTTAAAACAAGTGGCGGAACCTGTAGAACATGTTAATAAAAACTTAGAGTCCTTATCGATGATATGGCGGAAACAATGTATGAGACTGAGGGCGTTGGACTTGCTGCACCTCAAGTAGCGGTGTCAAAACGAATTATCGTCGTAGATGATCATGCCGGTAGTGGTCTCATTGCATTGATTAATCCTGAAATTACTCATGCTGAGGGATCTCAAGTGGGACCAGAGGGTTGTTTAAGTGTACCAGGGTATTTTGGCGATGTGGAAAGATTCGACAAAATTACCGTTAAAGGTATAGACCCTCATAATAAAAAAGGTAACAATTAAAGCTGAAGGATTTTTAGCGCGTATTTTTCAACATGAGATTGATCATTTAGAAGGTCATTTATTTATTGAAAAGCAACTAACTTACGATTGATTACTGATCACCCAGAGGAGAAAGAAATTGTCTGATAATAAACAATTACGCATCGTTTTTATGGGGACACCAGACTTTTCGGTTCCTACTTTGGAAGCATTAATAAAGGCTGGTCATTCTATTGTCGGTGTGTATTGCCAGCCTGATAAACAAAAAGGGCGTGGTAAACAAGTTCAAATGCCCCCTGTAAAAGTGGCAGCTTTAAATCATAATTTACCTGTATTCCAACCGGTAACATTACGTGATGAACAAGTACAAGCAGAACTTGAAAATCTAAATCCCGATGTAGTAGTAGTTATTGCATACGGTAAAATTTTACCGCCATGGCTTATTCGTTTACCACAATATGGATGTATTAACGTACATGCATCTATTTTACCTAAGTTATAGAGGTGCTGCACCAATTCATTATGCCATATTAAATGGTGATACTAAGACAGGTGTTACAATTATGCATATGGATGATGGCCTTGATACAGGTGATATCATTGACATCGTGGAGATAGATATTTTACCCGGTGAAACGACAGGACAGTTATTTGAACGTATGGCATTACTGGGGGCAAAACAATCGTTCCAGTATTAACTCGGTGGGTTAATGGAGAAATTGTGGCGACGCCACAAGATGATACAATGGCTACACATACTGCTAAGATTACAAAGGAAATGGGTCAGATTGACTGGTCTAAGCCGGCTAATGAAATTGCAAATCTCATTAGAGGACTTAATCCAGCACCTGGATGTTATGCATATCTCGATGGAAAACGTTTAAAAGTATGGTTTGGAGAAGTGGTTCCCAGTGATACGACTCACTGTTTGATAGATGTCCATGTTAAACATGTACCAATTGCTATATCAGCCACAACTGTGCCTGGTACAATAGTATCTAAAATAGCCGGTTTAGGTGTATTTTGTGGTGATGGAAATATAATTCTATTAACAGAAGTCCAACCAGAAAATAAAAAACGCATTTCTGCAATTGATTTTATAAATGGTCATCAAATAAAGGAAGGTATCGTTTTTGGGGACTCAATATAAGCAGTACGAAACGTATCCGTTATACTTGATATTATCATCAATTACATGTACTTTAATTACAGCAATAATCGTTTTTCTAATGTATGTGTTAGAACCGGGGCTTTCACAATTACATCCTATTGCACCCATAATAAGTACAGTGATTTTTTTCTGTATGCATTTGTGTTATATGGTTATTGTGTATATCCTTGATTATTGCTAGTTTTGGTATACTACGGTTACATCCTATTGTTTTAAGGATAGCTAATCGGTTTATATATGGATTATTTCCATTATCTTTATTGATTGGCAAAGTGAGAGGGGTTACTAAGGATCAATTGCGTCAGTCTATGATTGATTTGATTAATCATCTCGTGATGCTTGATATGTATACAGTTGATCCAGAACGTATATTGTTATTAACACCTCATTGTTTACAAGAAAGTTCATGTGTTCATAAGGTTACACATGATGTATACAATTGTAAGCAATGTGGTAGATGCCAAGTTGGAAGTTTATTGCAAATTGCTAAAGAGTATGGCTGTCAATTTATAGTGGTAACAGGTGGTACATTAGCGCGAATGAAGGTAAAAGAAGCACGACCAAAGGCTATTGTAGCTATTGCTTGTGAACGTGATTTAGCAAGTGGCATGGCTGATGTATTTCCCATACCTGTCATTGGTGTTTTAAATGAAAGACCTAATGGACCTTGTTGCAATACAACAGTAGATTCCTCAACGTGTTCGCGCAGCAGTTGAACAATTAATTGGTAGGAAAAATGATGACTGAAGTTAAAACGAATCAACAACTAAATATTCGATTGCTCGCTGTAAAAGCATTGAGTGAAATTAATCGCAATGGTGCTTATGCAAATATAAAGTTGCAAGAGTATTTACAGAAATATCATCTATCCGATTTAGATCGAAGATTCTTTACTGAACTTGGTGTATGGAGTCATTCGTAGAAAAAATTATTTGGATGCTATTATTGTTCATTTTCGCGAAAAGACCATTAAAGAAATTATCGTCCATGGTTGTAGAAATCCTTAGACTTGGCATTTATCAAATTATCTATATGGATAAAGTTCCTGAAAGTGCGGCTGTTAATGAATCTGTTAAACTCGCACAAAAAGCTAACTAGAGGTTTATCTGGTTTTGTAAATGCTGTTTTACGTTCGGTTTTACGTGAAAGTGATAGCATTTCTATAGGTGAACTAGCTAAGTCCGAAGCTGAAGAAATTTCCTTTATTTACAATCAACCATTATGGCTTGTTGATTTATGGATGAATGAAATGGGGAAGGATAAGACTATAGATCTTTGTGCTTGGTTTAATGAACAACCTCGTTTGACAGCACGTATAAATACTGTAAAAGTATCTATTGAGGATTGTTTAAAAGAACTACGAGATTTAGGTTGGACTGTTGAACAGGACAATGATATTCCAGAAGTAGTTTATATTGATGCACATCAAGGGCATTTGGAAAAAAGCAAAACCTGTTATGGAAGGTCATATTACTTTTATGGATAAAGCCTCTATGCTCATTGCTCATGTAGTTGATCCTCAAGCCAGGAGAGCGCATATTAGATTGTTGTGCTGCACCAGGTGGTAAGTCTATGCATATGGCAAGTCTCATGAATAATACGGGTGCTATTATGAGTTGTGATATATACGATCATAAATTAGAACTTATGAATCAAAATGCTGAACGACTTGGAGTATCCATAGTTTCAACTAAGCTACAAGACGGTCGTTATTTACCCGATAATTGGAAAGAACAATTCGATCGCGTCTTAGTAGATGCACCGTGTTCTGGACTTGGCATATTACAAAAAAAGTTGGATATGCGTTGGCGTAAAACACAATCTTTACTTACTGACTTACCTCCATTACAGCTTGAAATATTAGAAAAAACTTCTGAAATGGTTAAGGTTAATGGATATTTAGTATATTCCACATGTACTATCAATAGTGGTGAAAATGAAGCTGTTCTAAATAAATTCTTGGCAATTCATAAGAACTTTATCATTGATCCTGTATCATTTGAAGGGTTGCCACAAGCTGTAGAGGGTATGATTGCAACATATCCGCCACGAGATCAGATGGATGGATTCTTTATGGCTCGCATAAAACGCATATCATAATAAAAGAAATGGAGCACCATGATAGAATTATTGGGTAAGTCTTTAGAAGAATTACCATCTATCTTTAAGACCCATAATATACAAAAGTTTCGAGCGAAACAGTTAATAGACTATATTTATCATAGATATATATTTGATTTTGAAGAGATGACGCAGTATCCTAAAGAGTTGCGTCAATGGTTAAGTGATAACTGTGTTATTTCTTTACCAACATTAATTACTGAGTCTGTATCTCCAGATGGGAAGACTCGTAAAATCCTTGTTGAAATGACAGATCAAAGCCGGGTAGAAGCCGTTTTAATGGAGCAACATTATGGATACTCTGTATGTGTTTCTTCTCAAGTTGGCTGTGCCATGGGCTGTGTGTTCTGCGCCTCTACACAAGGTGGTTTATATCGTGATTTAACAGTGTCTGAAATCATTGGACAAGTCGTTATTTTCGGAGCTCTTACAAAAGAGCAAATCCACTCTGTTGTAGTTATGGGGGCAGGGGAACCATTACAAAACTATGATAATGTGTTACAAGCTTTGCAATTGTTACACGATCCGGTAATTTGTAATATTAGTTATCGTAAGATGACTATTTCCACTTGTGGTTGGGTTCCTAATATTTATAAATTAGCTGATGAAGGTTTGCCTATAACTTTGGCTCTTTCATTACATGCTACAAATAATGAAGTGCGTCGTAGTATTATGCCAGTTGGGGCTCGTTATGAATTGACGGAAGTCTTAGATGCGGTAAAATACTATTATAATACGACACAGCGTCGTGTTACCTTTGAGTATATTCTTATAGATTCTGTAAATGCATCTATGGATGAGGCTCATGCTTTGGGGAAAATCTGTAAAGATTTCCCAAATTGTCATGTTAACTTGATCCCAGTTAATGGCAATGAACATATTGAATTATATAAACCATCTATTACGAATATGAATACATTTAAAGACATCGTTAGTTCCTATGGCGTATCTGTAACGGTACGAAAAGAGATGGGCGATGCTATCCAAGCCGCATGTGGGCAGTTAAAGGCTGCTCATGGTCGGGAAAAAGGAGAATCATGAATAATTTTGTTGGTTTAAGTAAAATTGGGCTTGTGCGCCAGCGCAATGAAGATCGATTTTTATAGACGGTCCATATTTATTTGTGCTGTTACTGATGGCATGGGTGGTTATAGCGGTGGTGAAATTGCAAGTACCTATGCTGTAGATGAAATAAAAGAATATTTGTCCTCCCTTGAAACGATAGGTCAACAAGACTTATGTGATGCTATTATTCACGCTAATCAACGTATTGTAAATCGCGTTGCTTGTGAAGAACGTCTTGCTGGTATGGGTACTACCGCTGTAGTTACGGCCGTTAATGGTGACCATTTATACTGGGCAAGTGTTGGTGATAGTCGTTTGTATGTATATAGAGATGGTCAGTTACGACAAATTACTACGGATCATTCTATGGTACAAGAATTATTAACTGCTGGAGAGATTACAAAGGATGAAATGCTAAATCACCCTCAACGAAACTTATTGACCCGTGCAGTTGGGGTTGATGAAACTTTTAGAGGTTGATAGTGGTGTAGAATCTATTCTTCCAGGTGATCGTATTTTACTTTGCACTGATGGACTATGTGGTTATGTATCCGATGATGTAATTGCCTCTGCATTACAATCTAACTAATGATGATATGTTGGTTATTGAATCATTGATGGAAGCTGTATATGAAGTCGGAGCAGGAGATAATGTGACCATTGTGGTGGGAACAATCTAATCTAGAAATGGAGAAATAATGAGTACTATGAATATAAAAGGTATACTTCTAGATAACCGCTACCGAATTGTTGATAAAATTGGCGTTGGCGGAATGGCTGACGTATACCTTGGAGAAGATACCTTATTAGGTAGACAAGTAGCAATAAAAGTATTGCATGCTAATTTTGCTAATGATGATGAGTTTGTTACGCGTTTTAAACGAGAAGCACAAGCGGCGGGCAAACTAAATCATCCTAATATTGTAAATATGTATGATGTAGGTTTTGATCAAGATTTACACTATATCATTATGGAATATGTAGATGGTGAAACATTAAAAGAGTATATAACGCGACATGGAAGACTATCCATAGACGAGGCTGTAAAATTCACTATTGCTATCGCAGAGGGGTTAGAACATGCGCATACGATGGGAATAGTGCATTGTGATATTAAACCTCATAATGTCATAATTACTCGTACGGGGCGTGTAAAAGTAACTGACTTTGGTATTGCTCGAGCTATGAATGCTACTAATACAGTTATGTACACGAATTCGATTTTAGGCTCTGCTCACTATTTATCACCTGAACAAGCCAGTGGAAAACCAGTAGATGGTAATACTGATATCTATTCTTTAGGCGTAGTTTTATATGAAATGCTTACAGGTAAAGTTCCTTTTGAAGGGAGACTCCAATTGCAGTAGCATTAAAACATGTACGTGAAAAAGTAGCGCCTCCAACTCGATATAATCCTTCAATCCCACCGCTTTTAGAAGCTGTCGTAATGAAGGCATTATCTAAAAACCCTGAAGATCGTTTTGATTCTATTTCTGACATGATAAGTGATTTACGATTGTCTCAAGGCTTTACAATGGGAAAAACACAACGTCATGAACCATATGATTTTGCAACCCAAATGATTCCAGCTGTTGATCCTGAAGCACTTGAGGATTTCAGTGATATTCAAGAAGAACAAAAGATGAGGGTAAAAAGAAGAGTATGTTAAGTAAAATAGCATCTATCCCACAAAAATATATCGTCCTAGGGGCTGCTGTAATTTTTTTAGTAGCATTTTTAGGTGCATTCTTGAGTTATGGTAATTTTTGGAGTAATACAACTGTAGATGTACCTAATGTAGTAGGTAAACAAGTCTCTGTGGCCAAAAATATTTTGGAAGATAAACACTTACGAGTATCGACAAGTGAGGTAACTAATACAGATGTTCCAGCAGGACAAGTTATTTCTCAAACACCAGGTGCAGGAGAGAAGGTTAAAGAACAACGTACAATTCACCTTGTTGTATCTAAAGGTGTTGGTGATATTACAGTACCGGATTTGTCTGGTTTAACAGTAGATCAAGCTCGACAACGACTTAAAGATGTTGGTTTAGTTGTTGGAAAAGTAACACAACAGTCTGTAGATAATAAACCTGATGGTGTTATCATAGCTCAAAGTCCATCTGGTGATTCTAAAGTTGCCAAAGGCACAACAATTGATCTCGTTGTAAATAAAGCAAAAGCTAAGAAGGTTAAAATGCCAAATGTCATTGGTATGACTTTAAAAGATGCACGAGATACATTGAGTAATGCTCATCTTGGTGTTAATCAAGTCGCTGGTTCTGTAGAGGAAAAATCTATTGTAACAGAACAAAGCATAAAAAGCTGGCGATGAAATTGATGAAGGTACTGTAGTAAATCTAACTACTGAATATAAAAATGACAAAAGAAAGATGATAAAAAAATCTGACAGTAGTAGTAATAAAACTACTGGTACGGTAGATATTACAGTTCCGGCAGGCTCTAAAAACCAAGAAGTCAAAATTGTCGTAAAGGATGATGATGGATCTTCCGTTATATACGATGATACAAATAAACCTGGTGACCGTATCGTAAAAAATGTATCTGGTGTAGGTAATGTTCGCATTGAGGTGTACCTCAATGGTGCATTAGTGCAAGAAACTGCATTATAGAGGTACTATGATTACAGGCATTGTTGTCAAAAATATGAATGGGTACTTTTATGTACAAGACGATGCAAGTACTGTTCATGAATGTAAAGTTCGAGGTAGATTAAAGAAAGGTCGCTATAGTTTACTAGTCGGTGATCGTGTTACGATTTCTGAGGATGGATTCGTTGAGTCCATCCTCGATCGTCATAATTCCATGGTTACGACCTGCGGTAGCTAATATTGATCAAGTTGTATTAGTTGTGGCTGCCCATGAACCAGATATTAATGAGCTATTACTTAATAAAATGCTCGTTATGATTGAACATGCGGATATACCTATCGTGCTATGTATCAATAAATGTGACCTGATGGATCCAGATACAGAAGCCATGGTAAAGCTTTATAAATCTATCGGCTATGAAGTATTGATGACATCTACATATAATATGACAGGTATTGATGAGTTACGTCATGTGTTAGAGCATAAGGTAACTGCCTTTTGCAGGCCCTTCTGGTGTTGGTAAAAGTAGTCTATTAAATGCTGTTGATCCTAAGTTTGCATTCCAAACGGGTGAGGTTAAGTGGCAAAATAAAGCGCGGTAAACATACGACCCGTCATGCTTCTTTATATAGTTTGGATTCAGATTCTTTTATTATGGATACACCTGGATTTAGTGCGATTGAGTTTAACGATGTTTCATTAGAACGGTTACCTACGTTATTCCCTGAATTTAGTAATTATGTTGATACATGTAAATTTAATCCTTGTTATCATGAACATGAACCTATTTGTGGCATAAAAAAGATGCTTTAGATGCAGGCCATATTCATCAAGGACGTTATGATGCATATATGTCTATACGTAATGACATAGAAAGTCAACGAAAGAGGTTTTAAAATGATTAAAATTGCACCATCTATGCTCTCTGCAAATTTTGCAACATTAAGCGAAGAAATAAAATCTATTGAATTAGCTGGAGCTGATTTATTGCATATTGATATTATGGATGGTCATTTTGTACCAAACCTAACATTTGGTGCACCTATCGTGAAAGCCATCCGTCCTTATACACAATTACCATTTGATGTTCACTTAATGGTTACAAATCCTGGTGACTATGTAGAAGAATTTGCAAAGATTGGTGTAGAGTATTTTACATTTCATCAAGAAACTGTGCCACATATGCATCGTTTAATCCAACATATTAAACAATGTGGCATGAAAGCAGGGATTGCACTTAATCCAGGTACACCAGTGTCCTTGTTAGAGGATGTGGCTGGAGATCTAGACATGATTTTAATTATGTCTGTAAATCCTGGCTTTGGTGGGCAATCTTTTATTCCAAATGCTATTAAAAAAGTTAAGCAAGCTAAAATGCTACTAGAGGAAGTAGATAATACAACTGCAGTTATTGAAGTAGATGGTGGTATTAACGATATTACTTGTGTACCAATTAAAAGAGCGGGTGCTACAGTTTTAGTTGCAGGTTCTGCAGTATTCGGCGCTGATGATCGAGCACATATGATTGAATCTATTCGCAATAATTAATATTTATATCGTATCGGCGATATAGAATACAAGCTTTAATATAGTCTATTGACAATCAATTCATTAAATTAAAATAAGGAGTGATGGAATTTAAAGAATTCCTCACTCCTTGCTTGCTTTTTGCCATGATTTTTTGTTAGAATTATTAGGTATGAAAAATATGCACGTCAGTGGACTTCGGTACTGTGCCTAATTTTGGGTGACCCGAAGGATGAAGCGGCGGAGGTTAATTAACAGGAGGTGCCACAATGGCAGTAGTATCAATGAAACAATTATTAGAGGCTGGTGTACACTTTGGTCATCAGACTAGAAGATGGAACCCTAAAATGGCGAAATTCATCTTCACTGAACGCAATGGTATTTATATCATTGATTTGTCTAAAACAGTTAAAAAAGTAGAAGAAGCTTACTCTTTCTTACGCGAAGTTGCTTCCCAAGGCGAAGTAATCTTGTTCGTAGGTACTAAAAAACAAGCTCAAGAAGCTATTAAAGAAGAAGCTATCCGTGCTAATATGTTCTTCGTTAACGAACGTTGGTTGGGCGGTATGTTGACTAATTTCAAAACAATTGAAACTCGTATTAAACGTTTAAAACAATTGGAAGCTATGGCAGAAGACGGTACTTTCGAAGTATTGCCTAAAAAAGAAGTTATCGGTCTTCGTCATGAAATGGAAAAATTGGAAAAATACCTTGGCGGTATCAAAGATATGCCTAAAATGCCAGGTGCTCTTTTTCGTAGTTGATCCTAAAAAGAAAAAATCGCTATTGCAGAAGCTAAAAAATTGGGTATTCCAGTTGTTGCAACAGTTGACACTAACTGTGACCCAGATGAAGTTGAATTCCCAATCCCAGCAAATGATGACGCTATCCGTGCTGTAAAATTATTGGCTGGTAAAATGGCTGACGCTGTTCTTGAAGGTCGTCAAGGCGAATCCTTGGACGGTGCTGAAGCTGCGGAATAATTCTGCAAAGCTACTAAATCATTTCTGATTAGCATTTGAAAGATAAATCTATAACATATATAATTAGGGTAAGGACTATATCCTTACCTTAATTAGTACTAGGAGGAAGCAAATAATGGCAATTACTGCTGCTATGGTAAAAGAATTGCGCGACATGACTGGCGCAGGTATGATGGATGCAAAAAAAGCATTGGTTGAAACTGACGGTAATATCGATAAAGCGGTTGACCTTCTTCGTGAAAAAGGTTTGGCTGCTGCTGCTAAAAAAGCAGGTCGTATCGCAGCTGAAGGTGTAGTACAATCTTACATCCATGCTGGTGGTCGTATTGGCGTATTGGTAGAAGTTAACTGCGAAACTGACTTCGTTGCTAAAACTGATGATTTCCAAAATTTAGCACGCGACATCGCAATGCAAATTGCAGCTGTAAATCCTACATACTTGAACCGTGAAGAAGTTCCTACTGAAGTAATTGAACACGAAAAACAAGTATTATTGGAACAAGCTAAAGTAGAAGCTGAAGAAGACGTAAAAGCTGGTCGTAAACCAAAACCTGAAGCTGTTTTAGAAAAAATGGTCTGCTGGCCGTATTGAAAAATTCTATAAAGAAAACTGCCTATTAGAACAAGCATTCATTAAAGATGGCGACAAAACAGTTACTGATATCATTAATGAAAATATTGCAAAAATCGGTGAAAACATCAACGTACGTCGTTTTGTTCGCTACGGTTTGGGCGAAGGCATTGAAAAACGCCAAGATGACTTCGTAGCTGAAGTAATGGCATCTGTTGGTAAATAATTGAGAAATAATGAGAGAACACCGTACAGTGTTCTCTTATTTTGCAATAGAGGAGTATACAAATGGCAAAGAGACACTTTAAGACGTATTGTTTTGAAGTTAAGTGGTGAAGCATTAGCGGGTGATCAAGGTTTTGGTATTAACCCTGATGTAGTTGAAAAGTTTGCACAAGAAATCGCAGCTTTGGCAAAATCCACTGATTTAGAAATCGCTATTGTTGTTGGTGGCGGTAACCTGTGGAGAGGGTTAGCTGGTAGCAACCAAGGTATGGATCGTGCTACTGCTGACTATATGGGTATGCTTGCAACAGTAATGAACTCCTTAGCATTGCAAGATGCATTAGAACAAGCAGGCGTAGATACTCGCGTACAAACAGCTATTGAAATGCAGGAAATTGCAGAGCCTTATATTCGTCGTCGTGCAATTCGTCATTTGGAGAAAAAACGTATCGTTATCTTTGGCGCAGGTCTTGGGAAACCTTATTTCTCCACTGATACAACAGCAGCTTTGCGCGCAGCAGAAATCGAAGCTGATGCTATCTTGATGGCTAAAAATTTGCTGACGGTGTATATGATTCTGATCCTAAAACGAATCCTAATGCCGTTAAATTTGATGAATTAACATATAATGACATTATTACAAAAGAATTAAAAGGTAATGGATTCTACATCCACTACTTTATGTAAAGATAATAATATTCCTATTATCGTATTTAGCATGGACATTCCTGGTAACATTACAAAAGCCGCTAAAGGTGAAGAGATTGGGACCATTGTTCGAGGAGAATAATTCAAATGGAAATTAAAGAATTGTTACAACAAGCAGAAGACCGCATGAATAAGTCTATTGAGGCTTTAAAACATGAATTCGCATCTATTCGTACAGGCCGTGCTAGTGTAGCATTGCTTGATAAAGTAATGGTTGATTATTATGGTAGCCCTACTCCAATTAACCAAGTTGCGAATATCTCTGTACCTGAGCCTCGCATGATTGTAATTGCACCTTGGGATAAAACTATGATTGGTGCCATTGAAAAGGCAATTTTACAATCCGATCTTGGTTTAAACCCAGGTAATGATGGTGCTCAAATTCGTTTAACTATTCCTCAATTAACTGAGGAGCGCCGTAAAAGAAATCGTTAAAGTTGTTCATAAAAAAGCTGAAGATGCAAAAGTTGCAGTACGTAACATTCGTCGTGATGTAAATGATGCATTAAAAAAAGAAGAAAAAGCTAAAACGATTACTGAAGATGATGCTAAAGACGGTTTAGATCAAATCCAAAAACTTACAGATTCTAAAATTAAGCAAATCGATGAGTTAAAAGCAGTAAAAGAAAAGGACGTATTAGAAGTATAATGTTAGATTCTAATAGCCTTATTGGAATGCCATGGCAGCTTGCAAAGTCTCGTTTGCAGGCTGCCCATATTCCTTTTAAGGTAATGATTGGGGGATCCTTTAATCGCTTTTTTGATATTGCCGATAAAGGACTTTATGTAGCACGTATTACCAAAGGTTGATGAGTGTTTACATATACTTCTGTATAGACCAATGATTGCCAGCGACTTCGGAAATTCTATCGAGGTAGACTATGCTAAAGAAATTATTTAACCGTAAACCATCTGATACGCCTGATATTGATAGTAATGCGATTCCAAAACATGTTGCTATTATTATGGATGGTAATGGACGATGGGCTAAACGCAGAGGCATGCCGCGCTCCATGGGGCATCGTGCTGGTGCAGATGTATTAAAAAAGAAATTGTTATGGCCGCAGATGAGATCGGAATTAGAGCTCTTACGGTATATGGTTTCTCCACGGAGAACTGGAAACGTCCTGAACAGGAAGTTTCTTTACTTATGGCTCTCATAAAAGAATACTTAAATAATAATGTTAAGTTTATGCATGAACATAATGTACGCATTCGATTTATTGGTTTTATTGGAGGGCTTTCAGAAGACCTACAAAAAATCATTCAAGATGCAGAATTATTAACTCAGAATAATACAGGCCTCACATTACAGTTAGCAATTAACTATGGTGGGCGTGATGAAATAGTTAGAACTATCCGCGAAACATCAAATTCTGTTGTTAGATGGATCTATTACAATACAGACGATATTACAGAAGACTATGTAAGTTCTCAACTATTCACTAAAGAGTTTAGTGACGTAGACTTATTAATTCGTCCAAGTAGTGATTTTAGAATTAGTAACTTTTTGTTGTGGCAGCTAGCTTATGCTGAATTCTGGTTTACCGATTTGCATTGGCCAGATTTCACTAAGGAAACTTTACTGGAAGCTGTGGCGGCATATCAGAAACGAGAACGCCGATTTGGTGGCTTACGCGATGAGGAATAAAAAATGTTAAAAACACGTGTTATAACCGCTGTTATAGGTTTTATTATTGCCTTAGGGGCCATTACATTTAGGCGGATTGTGTATGATGTGCTTATTACATTATTAGCTCTATTGGGATGGCGTGAGTTTGTATTACTTGGTAAAGCTAAACGTGTTCGGATATCCATTTTATGGGGTTATATTAGTATTTTATTATTGATGATTGCCTTTGCATGTCATCAGTATATTATTTTTAGCAATTTATTAGTATTGAGTTTATCAGCCAATTATATGTTATGTACATTTGGTGAAAATAAATACTCTTTAGCTAGCGTTTCTTTTAGTGTATTTGGTTTATTATATGTTGGTATTGGCATGATTTCATTGCTCTTGATTCGTCATGACTCAATTTACATGGATTTATCAATGCCTTTTGAACTACATAACTGGGGAACTATTACACTTTGGTTATTATTGTTTACTACGTGGGCTAGTGATACCTTTTGCATACTTTTGCAGGTCGTGCCTTTGGTAAACGTAAAATAGTACCATCCATTAGTCCTAATAAAACACTAGAAGGTTTTATTGGTGGATTTATCGGCTGTATCCTTACAGGCGCAGTATTTTCGTATATCGTTGGTATTCCATGGTGGATGGGTATTCATGTTGGTATGATCAGTGGTATATTAGCACCATTAGGTGATTTGTTTGAATCAAAGATTAAACGACTATGTAATGTAAAAGATTCTGGTACATTATTACCAGGTCATGGCGGTGTATTGGATCGCTTTGATAGCTTATTATTTACTGCACCTATTACATTGATTTATATATTACTATTCTCGTTCTAATCTAATAGAGGTAACTTATGAAATACCTAAGTATTATTGGCAGTACTGGCTCAATCGGTACACAGACACTAGATGTGGTGTCTCAACATCCAGATCAATTCAAGGTGGTTGCCTTAGTGGCACATCATAATATTGACCTCTTAGAACATCAGATTAAAGAATATAAACCTTTGGTGGCTGGTCTTGTAGATGAAGGTGCTTTTAAAGAACTACAAGGACGCTATACAGGGCCTACAAAACTTGTGGGCGGTAAGGAAGCACTCATTGCAGCAGCTACAATTCAAGAAGCAACTATGGTTGTAACTGCTATTGTTGGCGCTGCAGGTATTGAACCTACTGTAGAGGCTATAAAGAAACGTAAGACTATAGGTCTAGCTAATAAGGAAACATTAGTTGCTGGTGGACCATTGATTACATCTTTGGCTAAAGGAGTATGGCGTACAAATTCTACCTATTGATAGTGAACATAGCGCAATATTCCAGTGTTTAGAAGGTCAAAATCGCGAGAATGTTGATTCCTTTAATTGTTACCGCTTCTGGTGGTCCTTTACGCACTTGGGATTCTGATAAAATTCAAACTGCCACAGCTGCTGATTGCCTACGTCATCCAACTTGGAATATGGGTAACAAGATTACGATTGACTCTGCATCTCTATTTAATAAAGGGTTAGAAGTAATTGAAGCTCATTGGCTATTTGGTTTTGATTTTGATCATATTGACGTAGTGGTACATCCACAAAGCATTGTTCATTCAATGATACGGATGAAAGATGGGGCCATCTTAGCACAAATGGGGAATCCCGATATGAGGGAGCCTATTCAGTATGCTTTGACATATCCTAAACGTGAAACTTTACATATGAATCATCTTGATTTTTTCAAAGGCTTTACAATTAGAATTTTTTGCCTCCTCGATATGATGATTTTCCCGGCTCTTCGTCTTGCTTATGACGTAGGACGATCAAGCGGTTTTAAACCTGCTGTATTTAATGCAGCTAATGAAACGGCAGTATATGCACTTTTTAGAAGATAAAATCGCCTTTGGTGATATTTATAAAGTCGTTACTTTTGTTCTTGAATCTATGGGACCAGAAGATGATTTTACATTAGATAATTTATTATGGCCATCGATAGATGGGCCCGTGAAAAGGCAACATCGTTGATGTTATAGGAGAATATATGATTACGGCATTAGCCACAATATTTGTATTTGGTTTAATCGTGTTTATTCATGAATTAGGCCATTTCATTACAGCAAAAATGTCAGGTATGCAAGTAGACGAATTTGCCATTGGTTTTGGACCTGCCATATTTAAAGGTTCAAAGAGGGGAAACATTATACTCGATTCGTATCATTCCTCTTGGTGGATTTAATCGTATTGCAGGTATGACACCTGACGAGCCTCTTAATGAGCGCTCATTTTATACTAAACCTGCATGGAAGAAATTTATTGTTATTTCTGCAGGTGCTGTATTTAACTTTTTATTGGCCATAGTTTTATTCTTTGGTCTCAATGCAACAGTAGGTAATCTCACGTATACAAATGATCCTGTTATCGGTAATATCATCCCAGGTAGCGCTGCTGAACAGGCACATTTACAATCTAACGATAGAATTCTTACCATCGATGGTAAAAAATCTCTACATGGGATGAAATCCGTCCTAGCCTACAAGGTACTGCCAATCATGGTGTTACTGTTGTTGTAGATAGAGAAGGGGAAACTGTAGAAACTACAGTGATTCCAAAAATGGAACAGGATAGTCCTAAAATTGGTATTTATCCTAGTTATACTCGAGAAACTTATAGTATTGGAGAATCTTTTAGTTTAGCCGTTACTCGCACAGGTCAAACAATTGTTGCTATGTTAAGTGGCTTATATGATATGATTCGAGGCACACAGGCAGCAGAGCTATCTGGCCCTGTAGGGATTTCACAAATGGCTGGTACTATTGCACAATCTGGCATTTGCACCACTATTAAGTTTTGCTGCATTCCTTAGTATTAACTTAGGGGTTATTAATCTTTTACCATTACCTGTATTAGATGGTGGGCACTTGATTATTATCTTGGCGGAAGCTATAACAGGCCGTAGATTACCTGCTAAAGGCTCTTATGTATATACAAATGGTTGGTGTTGCTTTGATGGTAGCATTATTCTTATATGTAACAACTCAGGATATATTCCGATTACTATAAGATAGATGGGAGATTACAATGATTGTACGTAAACCAACAAATGGTATCTATGTAGGTACAGTTAAAATAGGTGATTATGCACCGGTAAGCATTCAATCTATGATTACTACTGATCCAGTTCACACAGAGAAGGCTATTGCAGAAATTAATCGCTTAGCTGAGGCTGGTTGTGAACTAGTACGTGTCGCAGTACCTACAATGGCATCTGCAAAAGCTTTAAAGGCAGTTCGAGCTGGCATATCGAAATTCCTTTGATCGCCGATATTCACTTTGACTATAGATTAGCTTTAGAAGCTATTGAAAATAATGTTGATGGATTGCGCATTAATCCAGGAAATATTGGTGGTGAAGATAAAGTATTAGCCGTTATTGAAAAGGCAAAACCTAAACAAATCCCAATTCGCATAGGTGTTAATGCAGGCTCTTTACCAAAGCATATTCTCGATGCTCATGGAGGACATCCTACAGCGGATGGTATGGTAGAGACTGCATTAGAACATGTGCGAATTCTAGAAAAGCTCGATTATCGCCAAATGAAATTATCTATTAAAGCAACAGAAGTACCTCTAATGGTAGAAGCATATCGTAAGTTATCTGATAAGATTCCTTATCCCGTTACATTTAGGTGTAACAGAAGCTGGTACTATTAAACAAGGCACTATTAAATCTGCTATGGGGATTGGTGCATTATTGCTCGATGGCATTGGTGATACATTACGGGTATCCTTAACTGGAGATCCAATTCACGAAATTGAAGTAGGTAGAAGTATTTTAAGTAACTTGGGATTACGCAACTTTGGTGCCACTATGATATCTTGTCCTACATGTGGTCGTTGCCAAGTAAATTTATTTGATATGGCTAGTATTGTAGAAGAACGTTAGCATCCATAAAAGCGCCTATTAAGGTTGCTGTTATGGGGATGTGTTGTAAATGGGTCCGGTGAGGCTCGTGAAGCTGATTTTGGTATTGCTGGTGGTAATGGTCAAGGTATTGTTTTCCGAAAGGGTGAAGTTATCAAGACTGTACCAGAAGCCGAATTAGTAGATACATTATTTAGAGAAATTGACCAATATTTAGAAAATTTAGATGAGGAGTCTTTATGTTAGCCACTAAATTATATGCACCTACATTGCGTGAGGTTCCATCTGACGCTGATGTAGTTAGCCAACAGCTTATGCTTCGCGCTGGTTTTATGCGCAAAACTGCAAATGGTTTATATAGCTTTTTTACCATTAGGTTGGAGAAGTATTAAAAAATTGAAGCTATTGTACGTGAAGAAATGGATCGTGCTAGTGCTCAAGAAATCATGATGCCTATTTTGCAACCAGCAGAGATTTGGAAAGAATCTGATCGTTGGAATGCGTATGGTGCTGAAATGATGCGTATCAATGATCGTCATGATAATGAATTCTGTCTAGGACCAACACATGAAGAGATGATTACAACCCTCGTTAAAAATGAGATTAACTCATATCGTCAATTACCAGTCAACTTATATCAAATTCAAAGTAAATTCCGTGATGAGCGTCGTCCACGTTATGGCTTGATGCGTAGCCGAGAATTCATTATGAAAGATGCTTATTCTTTTGATGTAGATGAAGCCGGTTTAGATGAATCCTATAAATCTATGTACGATGCATATAGTCGTATTTTTACTCGTTGCGGTCTTACTTTTAGACCTGTAGAAGCAGATAGCGGTGCTATTGGTGGTAGTGGAACACATGAATTTATGGCAATTGCTGAAGCTGGTGAAGCTGATATTGTATATTGCACTAAATGTGACTATGCTGCAAACATTGAAATTGGTAAACCTGGTATTATGAAACAGGAAGAAGAAGCACTGCAAGAGTTATCCGTTGTAGATACACCTAATGCTAGTACTATTGAAGCTGTTGCAGAAATGTTAAATTTACCATTACATAAAACTATCAAAGCTGTAGTATTCTCCATTGATGGTAAAGTGGTATTAGCAATTGTTCGTGGTGATCATGAAGTTAATGAAGTGGCAGTACAACATGCAGTTTTGGGTTCTGTAGAACCTGAAATGGCTACACCTGAAGAATTAGAAAAAGTGGGCTTAACAGCTGGCTTCATCAGTCCAGTAGGATTAAAACAAACAGAGGATTTTGCTATTGTTGTGGATGAATCTGTTATGGAATCTTACAATGTTTGTGGTGGCGCTAATAAAAAAAGATGCTCACTACGTTAATATTAATCCAAAAACGGGACTTTAATGTAGAAGACATTATTGTTGCTCCAATTCGTTTGATTACAGATGACGATGTTTGCCCAAATGTGGTGGTGCTTTAGAACATGCTAAAGGCATCGAAGTAGGTCAAGTATTTAAGTTAGGTACTAAATATTCTGAAAGTTTACAAGCTACATTCTTAGATCAAAATGGTCGTCCTAATGCAATGATTATGGGTTGCTATGGTATCGGTGTATCTCGTACATTAGCTGCAGCTATTGAACAATATCATGATGAAAATGGTATTATTTGGCCTCGTGCTATAGCTCCATTTGAAGTAGTTATTGTTCCTATTAACGCTAAAAAGACGAAGCACTGATGTCCACTAGTCAAACCATTTATAGTGCATTACAAAATGCAGGTGTAGATGTATTATTAGATGATCGTAAAGATCGGGCAGGTGTTAAGTTTAAAGATGCTGATCTGATTGGCTATCCATTGCGCATTACAGTAAGTAAAAATACACTTGAGAATAACGAAGTAGAAATTCCAATTCGTAAGTCTGGAGAGGCCGTTACATGTGCTATTGATTCTGTAGCTGATAAAGGTAACAGAATTGCTTCAAAACTTATAATAGAATTGCGATTCTAGTGAATGTTCATTAGGGTCGCAATTTTTCTTTCTAAACTTGAATTAATAGACTAAATCAGTCATAATTAAAAGATAGGATATTTGTAATGGGAGGTGCTCTATGCTTGTAGATTTTCACATGCACTCTATCTATTCTGATGGAGTCAAAAGTCCAAAGGAATCTATTACGTCATGCATTAGACTGTAATCTATCTATGATGGCTTTGACTGATCATGATGAAATCGATGGTATTAAAGCATTGCGTACCGCTCAGGAACAATTAGATCCAGAGAAAACCATTAAATTTATTAATGGTTGTGAGTTTAGTGCCGATTATAAAGATAAATCGATTCATATTTTGGGCTATCGTTTTGATGAAACTAATAAAGAATTAAGAGATTTTATTGAATATTTTAAATCAAAACGAGAAGAACGAATCGATGAGATTATTAGACGTTGTAATAATGCTGGATATTTTATATCGAAAGATGAATTATAAAAAAATTTCCTAAAACTAAAGCTTATGGGCGTCCACATATTGGTCAATTATTAATTGATGGTGGCTACGCTAAGGATATTAATGATGTGTTTAAAGATATTCTTAGAAAAGATAGTCCTTGCTATGTGCCTAAGGTAAAGATTGAGGGTCCATATATTATCGATATTATTCATAAAGCGGGTGGCCTTGCCGTTATGGCTCATCCTAAATTGGTAACTAGTGATGAATATGTAGTAGAAATGTTAGCCTATGATTTTGATGGTATGGAGGTCTACCATACTAAACATAACGATGATGATGTGAAACGATATAAAGCATTAGCTAAAGAACATAACTTGTTTATTACAGGTGGTTCTGATTATCATGGTATTCCTGGAAAAGCGCCAGATCAATTTGGCGATTACTTGGTATCCGCTGAAGATGTATCAGAATTTATTAGTTTGTTATAAATGACGAGGTAGGCTATGGAAGTCGTTGCATTTGTAGGTAGTAGTGGCACAGGTAAAAGCCATCGTGCCCTCGTAGTTGCTCATGAAAACAATATTGAATGTATTATCGATGATGGCATTTTAATTCACGATAATAAGATTGTAGCTGGCTTTTCTGCAAAAAAAGAGTCTAGTCGATTTAAAAGCTGTTCGTCGTGCTATTTTCCAAGATGAAGTGCAAGTAAAATCAGTACGTGAGCAATTAGATAAAATCAATCCTAATAAACTTATGATTATTGGTACATCCGATAATATGGTTAAAAAATTACGAAAGCTTTAGGCTTACAAGAACCTGATCGATATATTCGTATAGAAGATGTTGCAACACCTAAGGAAATTGAAAAGGCACAACATGCACGTCTTAAAGAGGGTAAACATATAATTCCAGTTCCAACGATGGAATTGAAACCTCACTTTAGGGGGTATCTTGATTGATCCAATCAAAACCATGTGGCGTCGACGTACATTAAAAAACAAGACCAAGATACATTGGGGCAAATTGGGTCAGAAGGCTTTGAACGTTCTGTAGTACGCCCTGCTTTCAGCTATTATGGACGACTCACCTTTGATGATGATGTAATTATTAAATTGATTCGCAATGGCTTAAAAAAAAGTTGTCGGTGTTGATGAATCAAGTGTTATTTCTTTCAAAAAAAAAGCGATAAAGGCCAAAATGGTCTAGTCGTAGATATGGCTGTTGTTATTGAACATGGTTATCCTGTTAAATCATTAATGAAACAGGTGCAAAAGTCTGTTCGTAATGAAATCGAATATATTACAGGCATGTCTATTGAACGGATGTCCATAAAAGTTAAAAATATTATAGAAACAAAACGTAAGATTGTTAAAGTATAGGAGTTAGAATGAAGTCTTATTATATTTACACCTATGGTTGTCAAATGAATACTGCTGATTCTGAGCGCTTATCGCATCAGTTAGAATCTGTAGGCTATACGCCAACAGAGGACGTAGAAACTGCAGATTTAATATTATTAAATACTTGTGCAGTACGTGAGAATGCAGAAACAAAAGTCTATGGCCGCATAGGTGAGCTAATGAGACTGAAAACAAAAAATAAAAACTTGATTCTTGCTGTTACAGGATGCATGGCACAGAAGAATCAAGCAGAAATGTTTAAACGCGCTCCCCATATTGATATTGTCTTAGGTACTCATAATATTCAACATATTAATGAAATGATTGAAGAGGTACAACGAGGTCATACACACCAAATCAATGTAGACATGGATAATTCCGTGTTACCTGAATTGGAAGCAAAACCTAATGGTACCTTTTTATGCATGGGTACCTATTATGAACGGATGCAATAAGTTCTGTACGTACTGCATCGTTCCTCACGTTCGTGGTAGAGAAATTAGTCGTCCTGTAGAGGCTATCGTAAAAGAGGTAACCGAACTGGGGAAAAAGGGTTTAAAGAGATCACTTTATTGGGGCAAAATGTAAACTCTTATGGCTTAGATTTTAAAGATGGTACTGATTTTGGTACATTAGTGGACGCTCTTGATGGTATTCCAGGTATTGAACGTATTCGTTATATGACAAGTCATCCTCAAGATATGACTAAATCTATGATAGATGCCCTTGGTCGATCTTCTAATATTGTTACTCATTTACATTTACCGATTCAATCTGGTTCGGACCGTATCTTGAAGAAAATGAACCGACATTATACGGTGGAGCATTATAAAGAACTACTTTCTTATTGCCGTGAAAAAATAAAAGATGTGGTGGTGACTACGGATATCATTGTAGGTCTTCCCAGGAGAAACAGAGGAAGATTTCCAAGCTACATTACAATTATTGAAAGACGTACGTTATGATATGGCGTATACTTTCATCTATTCCAAACGCTCTGGTACGCCAGCAGCGACTATGGATGATCAAGTTCCAGAAGAGATTAAGCGCGTTCGCTTACAAACATTGATGGATGTACAAAATGAAATCTCTTATGAATTAAATAAACCTATGGAAGGACAAGTATTTGATATTATTGTAGAGGGGCCAAGTCCTCGTGATGAAGATATGTGGTTTGGTCGTACATCGGGCAATAAAATGGTCTTATTCCCGAAAGACGATTCTTTATCAATTGGTGAAACTGTACCTGCCTATATTGATAAAGCACAAACTTGGGTTTGCTACGGTACAATACAAAAGGGGTAAGTATGGCAAAAAAAGCAAACACCTATGATGGAGCAGTATTTAGATATTAAAGCTAGATATTCTGAAGAATTACTGTTCTTTCGATTAGGTGACTTTTATGAATTATTTAATGAAGATGCATTAATTGCATCTCGAGAATTGAATATTAACCTTAACCGGTAGACCTACAGGCAATGAGGAACGCACACCGATGTGTGGCGTTCCTTTTCATGCGGCTGAAAGCTACATAGAAACCTTGTAAAAAAAGGATATAAAGTTGCTATCTGTGAACAACTAGAAGATCCTAAAGCAGTTAAAGGGCATTGTTAAGCGGGATGTTATTAAAGTTATTACACCGGGGACTGTAATGACTGAAAATGGTAATGATGCACGGTCAAATAATTTTTTATCATTATTTTATATGGTAAAAGATACGTGGATACTCGTATTTTCTGATGTATCTACCGGGGAAGTTATTTGGCATCGTATTTCTGATTGTGAAAAACGAAGTGATATGTTTGATGCACTCAGTATGTATCGACCAAGTGAAATCATATTGCCTGAAGGAACGATATTACCGCAAGATATAAAAGACTTTATGGATAATCAATTCAGCAATATTGTATTATCTCCATTTAGTACATATCATACACAACGAGAGGTAGCGGAAAAAGCAGTTACTCACTTTGGTGATTTAGGCCTTATGGAAGAGGATGTATGGGAAGCATTAGGGTTATATGCTTTTATATTTAGAAGATATAATTAAGTCTGAAATTTCTCATATCAACTATGTACATCAATTAAGTGTAGGTAATCGCCTCATTCTTAGATACATCTTCTTTGCGTCACCTTGAAATTACTCACAATTTACGTGATGGTGGTCAAAAAGGTACTTTACTTGATGTGCTAGATCGTACGTTGACACCAATGGGGGCGCCTTTTAAAACAATGGCTTGAAAGCCCATTAACTGATATAAATCAAATACAACGTAGTCAAGCAGCCGTTTCAGAACTTATTACACGCGGTGCTGAACGTTCTCATATTCGTAACTTTTTAGATTGTATTTACGATTTTGAACGCATCGTTGGTCGTGTTGAAACCGGATCTGTGTCTCCCAGAGATTTAACGGCTCTTCGTGAGTCATTAGCAGTTCTACCTGATATTAAAAATGTATTAGGTACATGCTCAAGTTTAGCATTAACATCTATTAATGAGCGCATGCAAAATCATAAAGATATTTATGACTTATTATGTCGAGCTATTGCAGAGCAACCAGCGTTGACATTAAAAGACGGTCGTGTTATTAAAGATGGATTTAATGCTGATTTAGATGAGCTACGTTCTTTAGCGACTAATAGCGAGCAATGGCTTGCTAAGATGGAAGCGGATATTAAAGAAGGCTACTGGTTTATCTAAAATTAAAACTGGTTATAATAAAGGTATTTGGATATTACTTTGAAGTATCCCATAGTAAATCAGAACAAGTACCAGACTATTTCATACGAAAACAAACCCTGGCCAATGCTGAACGCTATATTACGCCTGAGTTAAAAGAGTTTGAAATTAAAATTCTCAGCGCAAAAGATAAGATAATCGCTTTAGAGCATGAATTATATCAACAATTGCGAAATGATATAAAACTTGTTATTAAAGATGTGCAAGAAACGGCTCGTGCTCTTGCTGAGCTTGATGTATTGTGTTCATTGGCACTAGTTGGTTACGAAGAAAAAATTATATTTGTCCTACCATTGTGATGCATGGTCAAATCAATATTCGAGATGGTCGTCATCCTGTAATTGAAAAATTCTTGAAGCGTGAAGTTTTTGTACCAAATGATATCGTTTTAAATCATGATGATGAGGAATTCTTGCTCATTACAGGCCCTAATATGGCAGGTAAATCTACTTACATGCGTCAAGCGGCTATCTTAATGATTATGGCTCAAATAGGCTCCTTTATTCCTGCCCGTGAAGCATCTATTTCTCCAGTGGATCGCATCTTTACCCGTGTAGGTGCTAGTGATGATATTTCTACTGGTCAAAGTACGTTCATGGTAGAAATGAAAGAGGTAGCCTATATTTTAGAGAATGCTACACATAACAGCTTAATCATCTTAGATGAAATTGGTCGGGGTACGAGTACCTTTGATGGTTTGAGTATCGCACAAGCTGTAGTGGAACATATTTGTAAGCATATTCATAGCAAGACTTTATTTGCTACCCATTACCATGAGCTAATTTGTTTAGAAGAAAGCTATAGTAAATTAAAAAATTATACCGTTGCAGTTAAAGAAAAAGGGAAAGATGTTGCTTTCTTGCGTCGTATCATTAAAGGTGGTGCAGATCGCAGCTATGGTATCCATGTAGCGAGATTGGCAGGATTACCAAACTCTGTGTTAAAACGTGCAGAGGTAATTTTGGAATCTTTGGAAGACCAAAGTCATGATGCAAGTGATTTAAATAATCGAGTTATGGGGGCTCAACTTACTAATGTAGTGAAGCCAGTTACTAAACAAGTGAGTGATTCTTCACTAGGTAACTTATTTACACATTCCGTAGTAGATAGCTTATTGGAAGTCGATGTAATGAGTATGACTCCAATTGAAGCATTAAATAAATTATATGAACTACAAGAGGAGGCTCGTAAAGGAGGCGGTAAATAATGGCAACCATACATGTTTTGGATGAAACTACAATCAATAAAATAGCAGCCGGTGAGGTCGTAGAACGTCCCGCATCAGTTGTAAAAGAACTGATTGAAAACTCTATTGATGCGTCTGCCACTAATATTGAGGTTGAAATCGGCGATGGCGGTGTAGCCTTATATGAGGATTACCGATAATGGTATCGGTATGACAGAGGAAGATGCACGCCTTGCAATTCTACGTCATGCTACCTCTAAAATACAACAGGTAGAGGATTTCTTTGATATAGCATCCCTCGGCTTTCGTGGTGAGGCTTTGGCTAGTATTGCCTCGGTGTCTCATTTCTCTTTGACTACACGTAAAGCTGACTCAGATTTGGGCACTCGTATTACTGTAGATGGCGGTACTTTTACCGATTGCATTCCTTATGGTGCGGCACCTGGTACAACTATCGAAATTAAAGATTTATTTTATAATACGCCGGCTCGTCGTAAATTTTTAAAGACGGAGCGTACAGAAGCCTCTAAAATTCAAGATATCGTAGGCAAACTGGCCCTTAGTAACCCACATATTTCTTTTAAACTTATCATAGATGATCGGGTAGCTATTATCACACCAGGAAATGGCGATATTAGTGATACTGTAGCTGCGCTATATGGATATAAAACCAAAGATGATATTTTTACTGTTGCTTATGAAAGTGATTCTATCTATATCGATGGCGTAGTGAGTAAGCCCACACTTCTTAAAAGTACAAGGATATGGCAGACCATTATCGTCAATAATCGCGTGATTTCTGATAAAACCATAATGAAGGCTATCGATAATGCTTACCATGCATTGTTACCTAAAAACGGTCATCCTTTAGTGGTACTTAATATTACTGTACCTGCTGGTATGGTTGATATTAACGTTCATCCACGAAAGAGTGAAGTAAAATTCTCGGATGATAAGATTATATTTAAAGCTGTTTATCATGGTATTTTAAACGCCTTAAATAATCCTCTACATGAGCGATACGAACGAGAATCATCTTCTTATATGAATGGCACAATTAATAATGGAGCTGATTTCCGTAATAATGAAACCAATAGTAATGACGTAAATACTAACCGGAATGCTACAGTTACTAATTCTAGTTCATATGGTAGTTTATCTCATCATGGCAATAGTACGTATGATTCGTATAGAACGCCTTCTGTTGTACAAGATGAGATGCAGTCTGCTGAGCATATAGCTACTGCGGTATATTATGACAAAGTATTTGGTAGTCGCCGTACTAAAGGTTACGAAGTCATGCGCGGTGAGACTACACAGTTTCTAGAGAGTCTTAAAACTAAGGGTTTTACACCACCTCCGCCAAAGGCTACTTATGAACAGTCGTCCTTTACAGACGAAAGCTTCGATGCTGTTCCTACTGAATATACTAGTTATACGAAGGAAGACGTTGAGAAATTTAAGTCTTTAGCTCAAGATATTCGTGAAGAAAATACAGAGGCGCGTACCATTCAAAATTCTGGATTCTTACCTATGGGACAAGTCGCTTCTTGTTATATTTTGGCTAAAAAAGGGTGATGATCTCTACATAATAGACCAACACGCAGCTCATGAACGTGTACGTTATGATAAGCTTTTGTAAGTCTTCTGAATCCATTCCTATGCAATCTATCCTTGTGCCTCAATATAGTGAGGCTACAGATGATGAAATGAATTTGGTAGAGGAAGAACGTGAAACCTTACTAGATCTTGGATTTGATGAAGAGTGAGGTTTTCCTACGAAAATAAAATTGGTAGGGGCTCCTGTAGATTTAGTAGAGTCAAAGGCTTTTTGAAATTCTCCAATATGTATTTTCTTACTTACACGAACACCAACAGCCTACTAAGGCTCAATTACGACATGAAATGTTAGCCTATGCGTCTTGCAGAGGGGCAATCAAGGCAGGTCATAATTTAAATATGTATCAAATGACTACTTTAATTGAGGATCTTATTTAGTACCGAAAAACCATACGTATGTCCTCATGGTCGTCCAACGATAATCAAGTTTAAACCTGATGAATTAGGTAAAGTTATTCTTACGGTCTTAACATGAATATATTAACTACAGCCCAAAAATCTAATGATGAGGCCATTCAAGAGGAAGCCAAAGTGTTGGCTTCCTCTATGCATATGACATATATTAAACGAGGAAAAACATCGATACCAGCCTTATTCGGTAAGTATCAATGCGAATATATTGCGGTTCTTGCTGGTTCTGGATTAACGATTCATTTCCCAGAAAATCAACAACATACCTTTCATTTGTCTATGGCTCAATTACGTATATTACGTTTACAACGCGGTGAAGGGGATCATCTAGTTAATGCGGTACAAGTCATATTAGATAAAAAAGGATTATCTAATAGAGATAAATTTACGTTTTTTAGACTGTACAATTGGCCTTGGTAGTGACAGTATGGTAGTGAGTTATGGTTACCCACAGGCTCAAATAACTGGCCTAGAAGGGTCTTTACCTATATGGCTTGCTACTAGTCATGGTTTAGCTCATTATATTCATAGTGAGGATAGTGTAACGAATGCATTGCGACGTATTAAAGTAAATCATGATACCTTTGAACACTATTTACCAAATCTACCTGACAATTGTATTGATATTATTTATTTTGATCCTATGTTTGAAGTTCCTGTAGAGGAAAGTCCTCAATTCAAACCTCTTCGGGGACATACTGTGGAAAGTCATATAGATGATAAAATCATGGCACAGGCTATGCGCGTTGCCACGTATGGTGTTATTATTAAAGAACGACCATTTAGTTCGGTCTTTAAAAACTATCCACCGCATCAATGGGTGGGCGGAAAATATAGTCGTATAGGCTATGGTGTATATATGAAGGAGTTAATGTGAATCCCTTTAATTACCATTGTTGGACCAACGGCAGTAGGCAAAACAGATCTTACCTTGGAATTAGCAGAACAGCTACATGCTGAGGTTATTTCTGGTGATGCTTACCAAGTATATAAACAACTCAATATTGGTACCGCTAAACCATCGGCGGATGAACTTAAGCGTGTGAAACATCATCTTATCGATATATTAGAACCAAATGATTCATATTCAGTATCTATTTTCCAAAATCAAGCAAAAGAGATAATTTGTAGATTAAATGACAGGAATATTCTACCTATTCTGTCTGGTGGTACAGGGTTATATGTTCAATCGTTATTAGAAAACTATAACTTTAATGACGTTAAGCCTGATGAAAGTTTACGGTTAGAATTAGATGAACTATTTAATACTAAAAGGTATTGATGGTTTACGAGAATATGCTTTCACCTTAGGAAAAGAACATAATATAGAAATTCAATATAGTGACAAGCATCGTTTATATCGAGCTATTGAGATATTGCATCATGGTGATGTAGATTCGTTGCGAAATCAGACAAAAAAGATGGTGTATCCTATAAAGGACCTGTTATCGGTCTCATGAGAGATCGCGATCAGTTATATGAGCGCATTAATTTACGCGTCGATATGATGTTTGATGCAGGTTTAATTGAAGAGGTTGAGCAACTTGTTAAGTCCGGTGTAAATCCAGATTGCCAAGCTTTTAAAGGTATTGGCTATAAAGAGGTTGTAGACTATATAAATGGCACTCTTAATCTTGATAAATGTAGAGATTTAATCAAGAAAAATACTCGTCATTTTGCAAAGCGACAAATCACTTGGTATAAGCGCATGCCATATATTGAATGGATACATATTGATAGCAATACATCTAAAGATTTTATATTTAATAAAGCTATGGATTTAATCCGTAGAGAAGGATTAGCATGACATTAGAAGAAATACGCAGTAAAGCCCTAGAAATGGCTGAACCAGAATTTAAGAAATTTGAACCTATTGCATTGGCCAATACAAAAAAAGTATTAGAAGCCTTTAAGGAATGCCAAGTATCTGATTATCATTTTACAGGTACTACGGGTTATGGTTATAACGATGTGGGCCGTGAGAAATTAGATGAAGTATTCGCCTATGTATTTAAAGGTGAAAAAGCCATTGTTCGTCCCCATTTTGTTTCTGGTACTCATGCACTAGCAACAACTTTGGATTTCTTTAATGGGGAAATGGCTCTAAAGGGACAGAGTTTATCTATGCCGTAGGGGCTCCTTATGATACGATGCAATCCGTTATCGGTGCCGCTCGTGAAGTACGTGGTTCTTTAGTAGAAAAGAGGTTTTACCTATACTGAGGTGCCTTTAAAAGATAATACCTATGATGTTGAAGCCATTGCTAATGCTGTTAATGACAATACGCGAGTAGTAGTGATTCAACGCTCTCGTGGCTATAGTACGCGTGAACCATTATCTATTGCAGATATTAAAATTATTGTAGATGCTGTAAAAGCTAAAAACTCGAATACTATTTGTTTTGTAGATAATTGTTATGGTGAATTTACAGAACTGCAAGAACCTTTAGAAGCTGGTGCAGATATTATGGCTGGTTCACTCATTAAAAATGCAGGGGGCGGTTTAGCACCAACAGGTGGCTATATCGTAGGTCGTGAAGACTTAGTTGAAGATGCAGCGTACCAACTCACTGCTCCAGGACTTGGTGATCATATGGGCTCTTATGCGCCTGGTTACCGTTTATTCTTCCAAGGTTTATTTATGGCACCTCACGTAGTATTACAAGCTCTTAAAGGTGCTGTATATACGGCTGCTGTAGGTGAGTTACTAGGCTATGATGTATTCCCTAAGATAAATGCTGAACGCTATGATTTAATTCAAGCTATTAATCTAAAAAATGGAGAAGAAATGGAACACTTCTGTGTAGGTATGCAAGCATATTCTCCTGTAGATGCTCACGTACATCCTATTCCTGGGGATATGCCTGGGTACGAAGATAAAATCATCATGGCTGGTGGTACCTTTGTACAAGGTTCCTCTATTGAACTCAGTGCCGATGGTCCTGTACGTCCACCGTATACAATTTTCATGCAGGGTGGCCTAGTATTTGAACATTCCATGCTTGGTATTTTAGGAGCTGCTGAAGAACTATTAAAACATAGATAATATTTAGTATCTCTTTCTTTTTATGAAAGGGATTCTTTTTTATTTCAAATCTTTTCAATATACCTAATTCTAGGCTATAATATAAGTTGCTATAATTTCATAGCAATACTACTCGGACTTTTACACCGAACTAGTGTTTTACACGTCAGGCTTTCACCCTGATTAGTTTTATGATCAAGAGATCATTAAAAGGAGAAAGTATGGAAAAAGTTATCGCTGTAGCTATGAGTGGCGGCGTAGATAGTTCTTTAACTGCTGCAATGCTACTAAAACAAGGCTATAAAGTATTTGGTATTACCCTATGGTTATGGGTGAGTGGTACGCCCTATGATGAGGTGCCTCTTGCCGTAACTGATGCTAAGAAGATGTGTGATTTTCTTGGTATCGAGCATCATGTTATCGATGCTCGTGATGTATTCTACGAAAACGTAGTAGATTACTTTGTAAAAAAAGAATATGCCTATGGTCGTACGCCAAATCCTTGTGTATTTTGTAACAAGAACATCAAGTTTGACTTGATGCTCAATCGTGCTCTTGAATTAGGTGCCACACATATGGTAACTGGTCATTATGCACAAGTAAATTACAATGAAAAAACAGGTCTATATGAGTTACATAAAGGTGTTGATCCTACAAAAGACCAAAGTTATGTTATGTACAATATGAACCAACGTATTTTGAGTCATCTTATGTTCCCATTAGGTGGGCAATGTAAGACTGAAACACGTAAATTAGCTGCTGAATATGATTTGCCAGTCGCTAAAAAACCAGATAGTGTAGATATTTGTTTCTTGCCTCATGGGAACTATCAAAAACTCGTAGTAGAAGAAATGAAAACTAAACCAAAATCTGGTAATATTGTTACTGAAGATGGTGAAATATTAGGTAAAGCATACGGGTTTATTCAATTATACTATAGGCCAACGTAAGGGCCTTGGAATTGCATATAAGCATCCATTATATGTAATTGGCTTTAATGGTGAACGCAATGAAGTTATTGTAGGATCTAATGAACGACTTTTTACGAATCGTATGATTTGTAAGTTTTATAATTTCTTAGATGATACAATCCATAAAGAGTTAAAGGCGGAAGGTAAAATTCGTTATGCAGCAAATCCTTCACCTTGTACTGCACGTATCTTAGATGATGATACGATGGAAGTTATCTTCGAAGAACCACAACGGGCTATTACACCAGGTCAGTCCGTAGCCTTTTATAATGGCACTCAACTATTAGGAGGTGCTGTTATCGATCGCGTATGTTAGAAAGGAGAATACAAGTTCCTTGAACTTGTTTACATAGTATGTCAACGAAAAAGATTAGAAACTTCTGTATTATAGCTCATATTGACCATGGTAAATCTACCATCGCCGACAGATTAATTGAATATACTGGCACATTACAAAAACGAGAAATGGAAGCACAAGTCTTAGACTCCATGGATTTGGAACGAGAACGCGGTATTACTATTAAGGCGCAATCTGTTCGCATTTTGTATAAAGCACAAGATGGAGAAGAGTATACTTTGAACCTTATCGATACTCCTGGCCATGTGGATTTCAGCTATGAAGTATCTCGTTCTCTTGCAGCTTGTGAAGGTGCATTGCTGGTAGTAGATGCTGCACAAGGTGTAGAGGCTCAAACGTTGGCAAATGTGTATCTCGCTTTAGAACATGATCTTGAAATTATTCCTGTTATCAACAAAATAGATTTGCCTTCTGCCGATCCTGATCGGGTTAAACATGAAATTGAAGATATCATTGGTTTAGACGCATCAGAAGCAGTATTATGTTCTGCTAAATCTGGCATTGGCATTCCAGATATTTTAGAAGCCATTGTAAATAAGGTGCCAGCACCACCAGATAAATCTGATGAACCAACAAGAGCATTGATTTTTGATAGCCGCTTTGATGCTTATAAAGGTGCTATTGCTTATGTGCGCGTAAAAGAAGGTACTATTAAAGCAAAAGATACGATTCGCATGATGCATGATAATAAGGATTTTGATGTAACTGAGCTCGGTATCTTTACACCAAATCTTGTGCCTGTTCAGGAATTACCATGTGGTTCTGTAGGTTGTATTGCGGCAAGTATTAAGAATGTAGCAGACTGTCACGTAGGTGATACGGTAACATTAGCTGATAATCCTGCACCAGAACCATTACCAGGCTATCGAAAAGCCGTATCTATGGTATATTGTGGTCTCTATCCTACAGAGTCTAAGGACTATGAAAATCTTCGGGATGCATTAGAAAAGTTACAGCTTAATGATGCTGCCTTAGAATATGAAGCAGAAACATCATTGGCATTGGGTTTTGGTTTCCGTTGTGGGTTTCTCGGCCTTTTGCATATGGACGTTATTCAAGAGCGTTTAGAGCGTGAATATAATCTAACACTTATCACTACGGCTCCATCTGTTAACTACAAGGTATATAAAACAAATGGGGAAATGCTTGAAGTGGATAACCCTGCTAAATTACCACCACCAACTGAAATCGATTACATTGAAGAACCATATGTAAAAGCTACTACAATTGTGCCTAAAGACTTTGTTGGTACTATTATGGAATTGTCTCAAGATAAACGTGGCGAATATCAATCCATGGAATACTTGGATGAAACGCGTGTATCTGTTGTATATCACTTACCATTGAGCGAAATTATTTATGACTACTTTGATAAATTGAAATCTGCTACCAAAGGGTTATGCGTCTCTTGACTATGAGTTGATTGGGTATAAACAATCTCCAATGGTTAAGATGGATATTCTGTTAAATGGTGATCCTGTGGATGCATTGTCTATTATCGTACATAAGGACCGTGCTGCTACACGTGGTCGTGCGTTAGCTGAAAAATTAAAAGAATTGATTCCTCGTCAAATGTTTGAAATTCCAATTCAAGCAGCGGTGGGCACGAAAATTGTGGCTCGTGAAACCGTAAAGGCTTGGCGTAAAGACGTTTTAGCAAAATGTTATGGTGGCGATATTTCTCGTAAACGTAAACTCTTAGAAAAACAAAAAGCTGGTAAGAAACGTATGAAGTCTGTGGGCTCTGTAGAGATTCCACAAGAAGCATTTATGGCTATTCTCAAGGTTGAGGACTAATATAATGAAAACAGATTCTAATACTTTGAATCTGTCTACACTTGAGGGATATGGGCTTGTATGTCCATATCCCTTTTTGTAAACAGAAATGTATGTACTGTGATTTTCCTGCCTATCAAAATTTACAAGATTATTATGAAACCTATGTATATGCCTTAGTACAAGAGATTGATCTTTGGGTTTCTGAACATGCTGAATCTAAAGAGCGGTCCATTGATACGATTTACTTTGGTGGTGGTACGCCTACTGAATTATCAATTCAACAACTACAGATGATTGTAGATAAAATCAAAAAAGTACTTTTACTATTACTGACGATTGTCATATGACTATAGAGTCTAATCCTGGTGAAGTAGATCTACAGTATCTAACTAAAGTTAGTTAAACTAGGTTTTAATCGCATTAGTTTTGGCGTTCAAACCTTTGATGATAAGGCGCTTACTATGTTGCATCGTAGTCATGATGGAGATAAGGCCATACAAGCCGTATATGATGCTAAAGAGGCTGGATTTTACAGATATTAATATTGATTTAATTTATGGCTTGCCACGACAAACCTTAGAGGATATTCAGCATAATTTAAATATTGTAAAAGATTTACCAATTAATCATATTTCTACGTATGGTTTACAAGTTGAGGTAGGCACTTATTTATATCATTTAGTACAAAAGAACTTGATCTCTATTCCTAGTGAAAGTATAGATGAGTCAATGTATGATACGATGATGTCTGGTTTAAAAGCACTAGGGTTTGAGCGATACGAGATTTCAAATTTCGCGAAGGGTAATTCCTACAGTCGTCATAATTTAAAATATTGGCATTATATAGACTATTTAGGATTTGGTGCAGGTGCGCATTCCTTCTATGATGGAGTCCGCCGTAGTAACAATCGTAATGTAATGCCTTATATACAGTCCGTTGACGATATATTATGCCCACTATCGATACGGAGACGATTACTGTAGAGCGAGCACAAGAGGATTTTTGCTTTTTAGCGCTTCGCACTAAAGTGGGGCCTCGATGAGCAAAAATTTGAGGATAGATTTGGTGTATCTGTTCATAACTTATTTGGTAATATATTAGAAGATTTGGTTACTAAAGGCTTATTAGAGTATCAAAATGGTAGTTATCATTTAACCTCTGAAGGCGCCAAGCATGGGAATTATGTGTTTAGTCAATTTATTCGAGAGTAATTTCTCACAGTTTCTCAAAATTTAATATGTTAGTATAAATAGGAAGATGATGAATAAGCATGCTAGATTTGAGGAGGAACGATGAAGACATCTGTCATATTACATGGTTTACATAATGAATTTACTTTAGATCAAATGAAAGCATGCATAGAACTTGCTGAAAAATATGGCGGATCCTTCCGTCATGTTGTAACAGGTATACAAATTACAGGTATTGAAAAAGATGATAAGGAAACAGTTTATTTCTGAATTACCAGAAGGCGTAACCACTGTTATTCATAGGGGTGTTAATTCCTTAATCGCCTGCGTAGGTAAAGGCTATTGTAAAAATGGCCAAATGGAAACTAAAGAATTGGCTGATTATGTAGAGAGAAAACATTACGGCCGAAAAACATCTCACAAGTGCAAAATTGGAATCAGTGGCTGTGGTCGTAACTGTCCAGATGCAATGGTAAAAGATATTGCCTTTATCGGTACATCTCAAGGTTTTATGTTGGCTGTTGGTGGTAATACAGGCATGAGACCTGAGGCAGGAAAAATTTTAGCAAGAAAGCTAACTATTGAGCAATCTAAAAAAGCTGTAGATATCTTAGTAGATTGGTATGCAGAACATGGCGAGCCTCGTGAGCGTATGGGAAAAAATTATTAGAACGCCTAGGTAATCCCTTAGAAGGTGTAGAACTATAAGTTGCTATATTTTAAGTGCGAATGGTTTTATAGTACTTAATCTGTTCGTTTATCTAGAGAGTTATTATTGTTTTTCTCCAAATTTTAGTAACAATAAAATTATTACAAATATAAACACTTATACTATTTTATGGTTTTAATAATAAAAATTTTATTAGACCATCATATTCTACTATTTAGATTTTAGGATATGACATAAATGTAGATAGTATAAGTGTTTTCTTATTGTTACACTTTGATTTTTTGACCAATTAATCAAAAATATTGAATTGTCTTTTTTGACTAAATAGATATTATTTGACTTTTTTGGCATTTTTCAGCTTGACATTTTTTTTTAATATGGTAATATTATACATGCGATTAGCACTCAAAGTTTATGAGTGCTAACAAGAGGTGTCATTATGGATGAAAGAAAACAGCGCATCTTGCGAGCCATAATTGAAGACTACGTTAAATCTGCTGAACCTGTAGGTTCCAGGACGATTGCAAAGAATTATAATCTTGGTATTAGTCCTGCAACAGTACGAAATGAAATGTCCGATTTAGAGGAATTAGGCTATTTAGAGCAACCTCATACATCGGCTGGACGTATTCCTTCAGCTAAGGGCTATCGCTTATATGTTGATTCTATGCTGAGTCGACAACCTGTTCCATTACAGGATGCTGAGAAAATTGAAATGTTATGGAAACGTTCCAATGGATCTACGAGTGAGCTCTTCTTAAATATGGCTAAATTATTATCACAAGTGAGCCATAGCATGAGTTTATTCTTAGCACCAGCCCATGATAGAGCATTAATCAAATACATTCATGTATTACCGCTAGATAGTCATCAAGCCATTATGGTAGTTATTACTGCAACCGGTGCACTTGATAATGAGTTAATGTACTTTGGTGAAAGTGTTTCGCCAGAGCTATTACAAAGTCTAGCCATACAATTTAGCAATGCACTACAGAATGTAAGTATTGGTCATGTAACGGCTGAGGCGTTAGGATCATATTGGTCCATATGGAAGGACCGCAAGGGAATTTTGATTGATCCTTTCAGAAACATTATTACGAGCAATTAATAAACGTAAGTTGTTCTATTCTGTAGGTACCACAGAGTTGTTAAATCAACCAGAGTTTAAGTCTGTTGAAAAAGTGCAACCCTTTGCTTTCATTAGTGGAAGAACAAAATCAATTGGGACAATTATTAAAAGGATGATTCACCTACACCTGTGAAGGTAAAGATTGGCAATGAAAATGATACCGAAGCACTTCAATCGATGAGTGTGGTACAAGCTGATTTTACAAATCAAGATCAGCCTATCGGTACTCTTGCTATTCTAGGACCGACACGAATGGAGTATGGTCGTATCATTGGTATGTTGTCTCATATGAAACATATGATGGAATCTATGGTAAAAAGAACAAAAATAGAAAGGGCATATAATGGCTGAAAAACAAGACATTAAACAAGAAACAGTGGACGAAACAGTGGAAGCTACAAATGTAGAGGAACCAACTGTTGAGGAAGCTGAAGAAGTTGTGGCTGATGCAGCTCAAGTGTTAGAGGAGCTCAAAGCAGACTTTGATAATCGCTACAAGCGTTTACAAGCGGACTTTGACAACTTCAAACGTCGTACTAACCAAGAAAAAGAGCAACTTGCTGGATATGTAAAAGGGGATGTATTAACGGACCTTCTTCCTGTATTAGATAACTTTGAGCGAGCTGTACAAAGTCCTGCAGAAGGGGATGCAAAGGTATTCCTTGATGGATTTATTATGATCCAACAAAACTTGATGGCTATGTTATCTAAACATGGTTTAGCTGTTATTGAAGCTGTGGGTCAACCATTTGATCCAAATTTCCATCAAGCAATTATGCGTGTACCATCAGATGAATATGAATCCGATACGGTGTGTGAAGTTTTGCAAACTGGCTATACTGTTGATGGTCGTTGTATACGTCCAGCAATGGTAAAAGTTGTTGAATAGATTATAAAGGTTTTAGGAGGTATATATTATGGCAAAGGTAATTGGTATTGATTTAGGGACAACAAACTCTTGTGTTGCTGTTATGGAAGGCGGCGAACCTACGGTTATTACTAATCAAGAAGGCGCTCGTACAACTCCTTCCGTTGTTGGTTTTGCAAAAAATGGCGAACGTTTAGTTGGTCAATTGGCTAAACGTCAAGCTGTATCCAACCCTGAAAATACAATCATTTCTATTAAACGTCATATGGGTTCTGACTACAAAGTAACTGTAGAAGGTAAGTCTTATACACCTCAAGAGATTTCTGCAATGATTCTTCAAAAATTAAAGCTGACGCAGAAGCTTATTTGGGTGAACCTGTTAAACAAGCAGTTATCACAGTTCCTGCATACTTTACAGATGCTCAACGTCAAGCTACTAAAGACGCTGGTGCTATTGCAGGTCTTGAAGTACTTCGTATCATCAACGAACCAACAGCTGCTGCTCTTGCATATGGTGTAGATAAAGACGAAGATGGTAAAGTTCTTGTATTTGACCTTGGCGGTGGTACATTCGACGTTTCCATTCTTGAACTTGGTGATGGCGTATTCGAAGTATTGGCAACATCTGGTAATAACCATCTTGGCGGCGATGATTTCGACCAACGCATCATGAACTACCTTATTGAAGAATTCAAAAAAAGAAACAGGTATCGATTTATCCAATGATAAATTAGCTGACCAACGTTTAAAAGAAGCTGCTGAAAAAGCAAAAATTGAATTGTCTGGCGTAGCTAGCACAAATATCAACTTGCCATTTATCACAGCTGATGCTACTGGTCCTAAACACTTGGATGTAACATTGACTCGTGCCAAATTTGAAGAATTGACTGCTGACTTGGTACAAGCTACTATTGAACCTACACGTAAAGCTATGCAAGATGCTGGTCTTTCCGCTTCTGATATCGATAAAGTATTGTTAGTTGGTGGTTCTAGCCGTATCCCAGCTGTACAAGAAGCAATCAAAAAAGTATTGGGTAAAGAACCAACTAAAAACGTTAACCCTGATGAATGTGTTGCTATCGGTGCAGCAATTCAAGGTGGTGTATTAGTAGGTGAAGTTAAAGACGTATTGTTGCTTGACGTAACTCCATTATCCCTTGGTATCGAAACAATGGGTGGTGTATTCACACGTATTATCGATCGCAACACTACAATTCCTACATCTAAATCCCAAGTATTCTCCACTGCTGCAGATAATCAACCATCTGTAGATATCCATGTATTACAAGGTGAACGTGAGTTCGCAGCAGATAATAAAACATTGGGTCGCTTTAACTTGGATGGTATTCCAGCAGCTCCTCGTGGGGTTCCTCAAATCGAAGTAACTTTCGATATCGATGCTAACGGTATCGTACATGTAAAAAGCGAAAGACTTGGGTACTCAAAAAGAACAAAAAATTACAATCACTTCTTCTAGCGGATTAAAAGAAGACGAAATCGATCGCATGGTGAAAGAAGCTGAAGCACATGCAGCAGAAGATAAAGCTAGAAAAGAAGAATTAGATATTAAAAATAATGCAGATTCCTTGGTATACCAAGCTGAAAAAGCATTGAAAGAACTTGATGGTAAAGGCGACACAGCTTTGTTGAAAGAAGTTGAAGAAGCAAAAAAGATAAATTGAAAAATCTATCGAAGCAGGCAACATTGACGATATCAAAAAGACAGTGAAGCTTTGGAACAACCATTACATAAATTAGCTGAGCAAATGTATGCAGCAGCACAACAAGCTCAACAAGCAGCTGGTGGTGCAGAGCAAGGTCAACAACAAACAAAATCTGATGACAATGTAGTTGATGCTGATTACACAGTAGTGGATGACGATAAGAAATAAGAAGGGTTGGTAACTAATGGCACGTGATTATTATGACATCCTAGGGGTTAGTAAAAATGTCTCTCAAGATGAAATCAAAAAGGCCTTCCGTAAAAAGGCACGCCAATACCACCCAGATGTAAATAAAGACAATCCAAAGGAAGCGGAAGCAAAATTTAAAGAAGCGAACGAGGCTTACGAAGTATTGTCTGACGAGACTAAAAAAGCTCAATATGACCAATTCGGCCACGACGCCTTCAAACAAGGAGGCGGCGCTGGCGCCAGTGGTTTCCAAGGTGGCTTTGGCGGTTTCGGTGGTCAAGCTGGTGGCTTTGGTGATATCTTTGGCGACATTTTTGGAGGCATGTTTGGCGGTGGTCGCCAACAACAAGGCCCTCAAAAAGGCAATGACTTGCGCGAAGATATTGATATTTCCTTTGAAGATGCAGCTTTTGGTAAATCTATGGAAATAGAAGTGCATCGTCATGAAGAATGTGATCACTGTCATGGTACTGGTGGTGAACCAGGCTCTCGTGTCGATACTTGTCCAAACTGTCATGGTTCTGGTCAAGAAGCGGTTATTCAAAATACTCCATTTGGGCGTATGCAATCCGTTCGCACTTGTTCCCGCTGTCATGGTACTGGTAAAAGCATTGAAAAACCTTGTTCTAAATGCCGTGGTACAGGTGAAATGCTTGCAAAACGCAAGATTTCAATTAAAATTCCAGCAGGTGTAGATAGTGGTTCTCGCTTACGCGTTGCTAATGAAGGTGAACCAGGTATCTTAGGTGGCCCTAAAGGCGATCTTTATGTATATATTTTTGTTCGTCCTCATAAGGAATTTGAACGAAATGGTAATGACGTTATTAGCCGTGTAAATATTAGCTTTGCTCAAGCTGCATTAGGTGCGACTATACAAGTTAACACCTTAGATGGTAAAGTAGAGTTAAAGATTCCGGAAGGTACTCAAACGGGAACGGCATTCCGCGTAAAGGGCAAAGGTATTCCATATTTGCGTAACCCTAACCAAAGAGGGGACCAACATATTGTAGTAACTGTCCAAACGCCTAAAAAATTGACCGATACTCAACGTGAGTTGTTATTACGCTTTGCAAATGAAAGTAATGAAGACGTTAATAACTTACAAGTGAGCTAAAAGTCTCTTTGAAAAAATCAAGGACTGTTTAACAAAATGAACAGCTCATGTGAAGGAATGGTTTGTTCCGTCACATTCCTCTAAAGGAGCATATATGCAATGGATAGAAATATCCGTTGTCTGTGAAAGAGTAGCCACCGATGAGGTGACTACTCTTTTTGACGATTATGCAGACAATGGGATTATAGAAGAAGATGTTGAAGATCAACCTAATTTAATAAAATTAACGCTCTACGCTGATCCAACACTTGATGCCGATGTGATTAAAGAAGACTTAGAAAAACGTCTTACAGAGACAAATATTACGGTGAAATCAATAGATGCTCATATACTAGACGAATCTACGTGGTTAAACTCTTGGCAACAGTATATTGAACCTACAGAAATTTTACCTAATTTGATTATTAAACCTGCTTGGCAAGAATATGATAACGTCCACAATAAAACAATTATAGAAATCGATTCAGATATTTCCTTTGGTACTGGCTCTCATGAGACAACACGTACATGTGCCGAACTATTGAAATCTTATAGTGAATCCATGGATCTTAATCAAGTTACTTGTTTAGATATTGGTACAGGAACGGGTATTCTCTTATTGGTAGCAGCACATTTAGGAATCAAGCATTTGGTTGGTATTGATATTGAGGAATATGCTGCCAATCAAGCTCGTATTAACTGTGAGAATAATCATGTATCTGCAGAGATTATTTGTGGTAATTTGGATAGTGATTTCAATGGTACTGCCCAATTAATTTTAGCTAATCTAACAGTGGAGCCCCTTAAAATACTATTACCTCAAATTGGTAAGAAACTGGATGATAAGGGAATTTTAATTATAAGTGGCATTATTGATGATCGTTATGATGAACTCATGCCATATATTGAGGTTCATTGGCATATTATTGAGGAGCGCATTGCAGGGCCTTGGCATACGTTTGCGCTAGAAAAAGCGATGAAAAAAATATTTATTCCTACACCATTAGATGAAAGAATAGAATTACCAAAAGATGTGACCCATCATGTACTACATGTATTTCGTCATAATATAGAGGAACCCTATTACTGTAACGGGCAGTGATAATCGTTGTGGTATCTATCAGATTACTGATGAAGTTGATGGTATAGCACAGGCTAAACTTATTGAATATGTAGCGATTGATGTATCGTCGTATCGAACTATTCTAGTTCAATCCTTATTGAAAGGTGAAAAGCTAGAATGGGTGTTACAAAAGGCGACGGAGTTAAATGTGGATACAATTTATCTTGTACCCACAGCAAACTGTGTAGCTAAATATGATGATAAAAAACTACAATCAAAAGTCAGTCGTTGGGAAAAAATTATGTTAGAAGCAGCCCAACAGTGTGGCCGCAATCAACTGCCCACACTTGTAGTAGGTGAAACGCTTTCACAAGTATTAACAATCGAAGCTGACGCATTAAAATTAGTAGCTTATGAAAATGAAGATGGTTATACTATTAAGTCCGCACTAAAAATTTACACACTAATCAAACTATAACTGATGTTTTAATCTGTATAGGTCCTGAGGGGGCTATCAAGAGAAGGAAATCAATGCTATTATAGAGAGTGGCGGTAAATCAGTATCGCTGGGCAATACTATTTTACGAGCTGAAACAGCTGCCATTGGATCATTAGCAATGATTCAATATGAATTAGAACTATAAATTAAACAAGAATAGAGAGGTGCAATGAAAACCGTTGCTTTTACAACCTTGGGCTGTCGTGTCAACCAATATGATGACACAGATGCTATGAAAGGTTTATTTTTACAAAATAATTACGAAGCAGTAGACTTCGATGAAAAAGCGGATATATATGTAATTAATACATGTTCTGTAACCAATATGGGGAAAAGAAATCCCGTCAATTGATTCGGAAAGCAAAACGTCAAAACGAAGATGCTTATGTAATTGTTACTGGTTGTTATGCTCAGCTTGATCCAGATGCGATTGCTGCTATTGATGGTGTTAACCTTGTGATAGGTACAAACAATCGATCTAAAATCGTTGAGCTAGTAGAGCAATTAGAATCTACAGAACGTCAAATCAATGCTGTTAGAGATATTATGAACGAGTCTAACTTTGAGGAAATGCCGTTATATGGTAATGAATCTGACAAAGCTCGTGCTTTTATGAAAATTCAAGAAGGTTGTAATAACTATTGTGCCTTTTGTATCATTCCTTATACTCGAGGAAAATTGAAATCTCGTAAAGTGGATGATATTGTACAAGAGGCAAAACGTTTAGTAGAACATGGATTCCATGAAATCGTATTAACAGGTATACATTTGGGGAATTATGGTGTAGAATTACCAGGTCGTCCAACATTAGCTGATGTGGTAAAATCTTTATTAGAGATTTCTAATTTATACCGCATTCGTTTTGGCTCCATTGAATCCGTAGAGGTTTCTGATGAGTTAGTAGAATTAATGGCTACGAATAAACGTGTTTGTCCACATTTACATTTACCACTACAAGCTGGTTCTGACCACGTATTAAAGTTAATGAAACGCCATTATACATTACAAGAATATAAAGATTTAATTACAAGTTTACGTTCTCGTATTAAAGATTTATCAATTACGACTGATATTATTGCAGGTTTCCCGCAAGAAACAGATGAAGACTTTGAAGAAACATTAAATACAGTACGTGAAATTGGATTTACGCACATTCATGCCTTCCCATACTCCATTCGTGAGGGTACACCTGCAGCCACTATGGTGGATCAAGTACCAGAAGCTGTAATAAGAAGACTCGTGTAGCACTTTTAAATGGGCTTAGCCAATCTGGTTATGAAAGATACGCAAAATCTCGCATTGGTAAGCCTGGTGAGATTCTCATCGAAAAGGAAGAGAATGGATACTACATGGGCTTAACAAATGAATATATAAATGGTAAAGTTAAGTCTGATGGATTACATAAGATTGGTGATCTAATCGGAGGTACTGTTGTTGGTTTAGAAGATAATTATTTAATTATTGAATAAGGAGTCTAATTATGAGTGATTGCATTTTTTGCAAAATTATCAATGGTGAAATTCCATCTAAAAAAGTATTAGAAAATGATAAATTCTATGCTTTTCATGATATTCAACCTGTAAAAAAGTACATGTTCTTATTGTGCCAAAAAATCACGTAGCTAACATTGCTCATCTTACTGAAAAAATGAAGACTATGTAGAAGGTTTATTGCCATTTGTACGTGATGTAGCAAAAGAGCTAGGTATTTCTAAAGATGGTTATCGTTTGAATCTTTAATACTGGTGAAAAAGCAGGCCAAACTGTATTCCATATGCATGCACACCTTTTAGGTGGAGAAGAAATGGGCTGGCCAGAAGCCTAATTTTGAGTATTATGTATTCTTTTTATAATACTCATTAAAATCCTATAAAATATACCGGAAAATATTGACAACATCTATACCTATACATATAATATTATATGTGCGTATGTAAATTATCAGCACTTCCCGAGATTATTTTTGGAGGGAGGGATATAGATGTCTGAAATCAAAGTCGGTAAAAACGAAACGCTTGAAAGTGCTCTTCGTCGATTCAAACGCTCCTGCCAAAAAGCGGGTGTTTTGTCTGAAGTAAGAAAACGCGAACACTACGAAAAACCAAGCGTAAAAGAAAGAAAAAATCTGAAGCAGCAAGAAAACGCAAATTCAGAGCATAAGATGATTACCCTAATTCTGCCTTTTCATGGCTTCATGAAATCCAGAATTAGGGTTTCTTTATATATAAAATAGGAGGAACTATGAGCTTAAAAGATCAATTAAAAGAAGATATGAAAGCGGCTATGAAAGCTCGTGAAGAAGGAAAAACGGCTTTATCTGTAATTCGTATGGTCAATAGTGCCATAAAAAATACAGAAATCAATGATAAAATTGAGCTAGATGATGCTGGCATTCTTGGCATTTTAGCTAAGGAAATGAAAACTCGTCAAGATTCTTTAGTTGAATTTGAAAAAGCGGGTCGTGAAGACTTAATCTCTCATGTAAAAAAAGAAGAGATGGCAGTACTACAAAAATATTTACCAGCTCAAATGAGTGAAGATGAAATTCGTACAGTCGTAAAAGAAGCGATTTCTGCATGTGGTGATGCTGTAAATATGGGTAATGTTATGAAACATGTAATGCCAAAAACTAAAGGGCGTGCAGATGGTAAGATTGTTAATAACATTGTTAAAGAATTACTTGGATAATATATTGTAAAATAGCTAATTAAACGGTTGATATAGTTAGTATATTTAATTCATTAACATAGAACTCGAAAACTATAGTTAAGAGTATTATGAAATTCTATAGAAAGTTATTGACATATATTTTCAACTATATGATATTATGAAGTGCAACAAAATAATTGGTCAACGAAGACTCCACTTTAGATATATGGATATATATCTATTTGTTGGAGTCTTTTTTATTTTTAGGAGGAACCATTATGACAAGTACTAAAGATTTATTGTATTACATTCCAGCAGGTCAATATGGTAAAGAAGGTGTTCTTGCACTATTAGAACAACATCCAGAAATTAAATTTGTATCTCTTGTAGGTATTGATTTAGCTGGTAATGATACAGATGAAAAAATCCCCTATGGCAGCATTCTTTGATGATTATGAGGCATTCTTTGAAGGTCGTGCTGTTCAAACAGATGGTTCTTCTGTAGTACTTACAAATATCGCCACATTGAATAATGCACGTGTAGATATGTGGGGCGATCCAAGTGTAAACTGGTTCGTTGATTATAACTATGAAAATATCGATCCTGCAACAGGTTTACCAACTGGTACACTTCGTATTCCTGCATTCTTGATGCATAACTACCGTTATGTTAGATTCTCGTTCTATTTTAAAAACAGCTGTGATTATGTTCGTGCAGAACTATTATCTTTGATCAAAGAACATGGTCTACCTGGTATGCCGCATGTGAAAGCTGATGACGTTGTAGACATTATCATTTTTACATCTGCTACAGAATTGGAATTCTGGGTAAAAACTCCATCTAGAACAGTTACAAAAAAAGAATTATCCGTATCTCAAAAATTACAAGAACAATACTGGCAACGTACTCATGGTACAGTTCGTACTGCTTTAGAACAAGCAGTTGAACGCTTAGACCAATATGGTATGGTTGCTGAAATGGGCCATAAGGAAGTAGGTGGCGTTAAAGCTAAACTTGATGAAGATGGTCATGAAGCAGTTGTACTAGAACAATTAGAAATCGACTGGAAATTCTCTAATAACCCATTACAAACAGCAGATAATGAATTACAAGCTCGTATCATTGTTCGTGAAGTGTTCCGTGAAAATGGTCTTGATGTAACATTTAATGCAAAACCTATTATTGGTGTAGCTGGTTCTGGTGAACATACTCACTTTGGTGTTATGGCTAAATTAAAATCTGGTAAAGTTGTAAACTTGTTTAGCCCAGAAGATATGCGTAAAGAATCTGCTAGCTCCTTGGGTATTGGTGCTATCATGGGGTTTTGAAACACTATGAAGCAATTAATCCATTCATCAGTTCTACAACAGATCCTTTAAATCGTTTAAAACCTGGCTTCGAAGCTCCAGTATGTATTCGTTACATCTTTAGGTACTGATCCTTCCGAACCAAGCCGTAACCGTACAATCCTTTGTGGTTTGATTCGTGATATCGATAATCCTATGGCTACACGTTATGAATTGCGTTCTCCAAACCCTTATACAAATACATATACTGCATTAGCATTGATCTTCATCTCTGCATTTGATGGTATGAAATATGCTATTACATCTGGTAAAACACAAGCACAATTAGAAGCAGAGCTTTCCAAAGAAGTGGGTGAAAATCTGCTGATTACCTTGCTACAAATCGTGCATATCGTACAGAAAAAGACGTATTCGATGATTTCACTCAAGAAGAACGTAATCAAATGTTTGGTGTTGCACCAGCCACTGTATGGGAAAACATTAAAGGGTTACCAAATAATCCTGAATTAGTTGAAACATTAGCTCAAGGCAATGCATTCGCAAAAGATTTGATGGATTCCTTTATCGCATCTATCTTGAAACGTTGGAAACTTGTATTGGCTCACCGCTTAATTCCTGATAATTTGATACAGTTCGTAAGATGGTAGCTATTCATACTGATAGCCGTAATAGTGTAGATGATAAACGTTTTGCAGAGGTTAATGACTTACGTTTCTATCTTGCTAAAGATAGTGATGATCGCAAATCTTTATTCACTCGTTTAATCGATGCACTTAATGCCGGTGAATATGACTTAGCATCTCAATTACAAATTGAAATGAACGATAAAATGGAAGAATTAGAAGCTAATATATGCTAATTACAGCAAAAACATCTTCTAATAAACTCAATTTATAGTGTTATAAAAAGGCCTCTACTGCGGTAGAGGCCTTTTAATATTAGAGTCTCTTTTTAGAATAAACTGTTGTAATTTATTCGTTATGTCCAATAAATTTATCTACTAGTACTAGGCTACATACGAGTACAAAAAATCGCAACGGACCAAATTAAATTATCAAATGCAGATTCATGGTCAATAATTAGAAACGAACAATGGCTGTAACCCCAATATACAAGAAGAAATCGAGAGGAAAGTGGAAGTTATTCTTAAAGTACTTAATTATGAGTGCAATAAACTCAAAGTAAAGAAAGAAGGTAATTATCTCTTCAATCAATAAAGAGTAAGTGCTATAGCCTTGGATATTGGCCCATGCAATAAATCCTAAGTTTATTAATGTATTAATGAGGGCAATACAAAAGCAATGCCTACACCACAAGGGCTATATTTTTTATAGTTAAAATAATTTAGAAATACGTATCCCATATACATAATTCACCTACAATAAATATCTAAATACTATACCATATAAAAAAGACCGTACACCGTACGGTCTTTTTTTTTACGATTACATTAACAGTATAATCAAGAGAATATCTAAGGATTAGATATCAGCCTTAATAGCTTCTAATGCAGCATCGAAGTTAACTGCTTGAGTTACTTCTGGTACATATTCAACATAAGTTACTTTGTTATCTTTGTTGATTACTACAACGCCACGAGTTAAAAGACGAAGTTCTTCAATCAAGAAACCATAGTTTTCACCGAAGGAAGCATCTTTGTGGTCAGACAAAGTAATAACTTTATCTACGCCCGCAGCACCACACCAACGTTTTTGAGCAAATGGTAAGTCCATAGAAATTGTCAATACGACTACATCTTCGGAAAGTGCTGTTGCATCTTGGTTGAACCAACGAGTTTGAGCATCACAAACACCTGTATCAAGGGAAGGAACAACGGAGATAACTTTTACTTTACCTTCGAAATCTTTTAAAGTTTTAGCTTGCAAGTCATTGCTCAATACAGTGAAGTCTGGAGCTTGTTGACCTACTTTAATTTCTGGGCCAACTAATGTGATAGGGCCACCTGCAAATGTTACTACGCCAGTACGTTTTTCCATGTTGTATTCCTCCTAAGAGTTTTAATTTTAATTTATGTAAGGATACGTTTTGTTTCTATGCATAGTATAACATTTACATTACCATAAGTAAACTAAAAAATTCGATATAATTGTGTTTTTAAGGTAATAAATAGTATATTATTGACTTCATAATCAAGAAAAATATCTTTTAACTACATTATATACGTATAGGTGTATTATGATATATGAAAAAAATGTGTATACTATAAGGAGTATATTTAAATAATGATAATCCTGTAATATAGAAATTTAACTGAGAGGTCCTATGAAATCTATAGAGTTATTTATGCAGTTTTTCCGCCGAGAAGGTTGGGTATATGCCATCGGCTTAACTATGCTAATCGCTATTGATATAGCATTTTTTATTTGTTCCACAATTCATTGGTAATGCCATCGATACACTAAGTCACAATAAAGAGGGATTAGTCAATTATATTATTTACTTTATTTTATTATTTATTATTATAACGATTCTAAAAGTTATTTCGCGACGCACCTTACTTGGTTCCATTCGTCGTATGGAGTACCTTTTTCGTGAAATTTTGTGTAGAAAAGCATTACAAATAAAAACAACATACTATGAGGCAAATGGACCTGGTAAAGTTATGGCGTTGATGACAAATGATGTTACATCTCTTCGTGTAGCGTTAGGTTTAGGTGTAATGATTGTGGTGGATATTATATTTTATTCCATTGTAGGATCTATTATTTTAATACAAAAAAATAGATGGTCTATTAGCTTTTAAAATCATGACACCTGTATTCTTTATCATTGTTACAATATTTGTGTTGGGCAGAAAATTACGTGCTAAACAGCGTAGTGCTCAAGCTACTTATAGTGATATGACAGAATTTGGGCAAGAATTATTTCAAGGAATGGATGTAATTAGGGCTTTTTAATAGGGAACGAATTATATCTCATTCTTTTGAGAAAATAAATAAACTAAATTATAAGAAAAATATGGAGGTTGCCTTACTAGACTCTGTACTAACACCGTTAACGAGAATTGCTCCTTTTATTTGTATTAGTATCAGTATTTTCATATGTGGTCACCTAGCTGTAAATGGTCAAATGTCCATAGGTGAATTTGTAACTATCAATTCATTCATTATGCTAATCGTAGGACCTTTAATTGGCTTTGGTGGACTCATTTCGATTGTACAAAAAGGCTTGGCATCTTTAGATCGTATTACCGATTTCTTACGACTACCAATAGAGTCAATTGATGATTCAACTGAAGTATTACCACTTGAGGATATTAATATACGATGTTTAGATTTTAATTATGAAAATTCTAAAGGTCATGCATTGTCTCAAGTATCTACAACTATTCGTAAAGGCTCTTTTATAGGCATTGTTGGTAAACCTGGTTCTGGTAAAAGTACTTTATTTAAATTGCTGATTGGATTACAAGAATGTCCCGAAAAATCCATCTATTTTGGCAATCAAGATTTGACGAATATATCCTTAACAAAACTTCGAAATTCCATTGCCTATGTGCCAACTCAATCTTACTTATTAAGTACTACCATTTCTGATAATATAAAATTTGGTAAAGAGTTACCTATGCACGAAACTGTGGAAGTGGCAGCGAAAAAGGCCGATCTATACAGAGATTTGGGAGATTTGCTAAACAATGATTTACATAAGTTAGCTGAAGAAGGTCAAGACTTGTCAGGTGGACAAAAGCAACGAATTAATATGGCACGTGGTTTCTACAAAAATGCACCTTATTTACTACTAGATGACTGTTTTTCTGCTTTGGATGCTATAACAGTTACCACAATATTAGAGACTTTAAATAATGTAAAAGATCAAACTATTCTGTGTATTTCGCAGCGTCTGGAGGTTGTAGAGAAAGCAGATAAAATACTAGTATTTGATGAGGGGCGTATTGTAGAAGAAGGTACTCATGAGGAATTATTAGCTAACGATGGCTTATACCGCACCTTATATGAAGCGCAGAAAGGAGGGGCTAGTAATGAAAAAGCGTAATTTTAAAAATGATTGGGCTTTGTTCTCCTATATAACTGCGTATATTAAGCCTTATTTGGGGATTTTATTGTTAGCTACCATTGCGCTAGCTGGCAATTTAGTACTTTTACTTTTAAGACCTTATTTAACTAAGCAAGTTATTGATCTCGGCTTTGCTACTAATGATATTACTGTTATCGAATATTATGCTGTAATATATGGTCTTACTATTATTGGTAGTGTGTTATTTATATTTGTAGAAAATTATTTTTTTGAAAAGTTTTGGACAAAAAAAAATTATTTATAATATACGTGCCATTATATTTCAAAAGATACTTCATAAGTCCCATGATGAGTTTTATAAATTACCCATTGGTAATTGGGTAACTCGTATCACAAATGATGTAGAGTCATTACGCACCTTATATACAGATGTATTACTAAATTTAGCGAGTAGCGGTTTAATGATCATCGGTATTTTAGCATTCATGTATGCTATTAATGTACCTTTAGCAATTATCATGACGATTTTATTACCAATAATGGGCGTAACTATTTGGGTATTCCAAAAGTTTTCTCGTAAAGCATTCCGTCAAGTTCGCCGTTCTGTAGCTGCCTCTAATGCGAGCATTAAAGAGCTATTAAACTACATAGTCATTGTCAAATCGTATGGCGGTGAAAAAAGAAATTGAGGAACGTTACAATACGGTTAATAAAGGTTTTTAGAAGCAGGTCTTTTGAGGTTACCACATTTTCTATTTTTAGACCGCTCGTAGATGGTCTATTCTTTGTTGCGTTAATTGTTATTTTTACAACTACGAATTTAATAGACTCCATAGCTGATGCAGGTACTGTTTTTGCTTTCATTCAATATATGGATCGATTTTTTCAACCATTAAAGGACATTGCAGACAAATATAATTCCCTGCAAAGTGCATTAGCTGGTGCAGAACGGTTAGTTCCATTATTAGAGGAAAAAGAGCGAAATATGGTAGATGAAGTTCCAAAGGAACTGATTCCTGTAGAATCAATTGAATTTGATCATGTTTGGTTTTCCTATGAGAATAACGATGTCTATGCATTACAAGATTTCACCTTACATATTAAAGCTGGTGATTTTACTGGTATTGTAGGTCCATCCGGTAGTGGTAAGTCCACATTATTGTCCTTACTAATGGGTATCTATAAACCTACAAAGGGTTCTATCTACATTAATGGTATTGATATTTCAAAATATGATAGTTCTGTACTTCGTCATTTAATGGGCTATGTATTCCAACAAGCTTACTTATTTAAAGGTTCTATTAAAGATAATCTTACACTTTTTGATAACTCTATATCTCATGATGAAATGGTAAAAGCTGCAAAACAAGTAAATTTAGATTCTATGATTGAACAATTACCTGAAGGCTATAATACACCTGTTGGGTACTTAGGATCTCTGTTATCAGATGGACAAAAGCAATTACTAGCCTTTGGTCGTACATTAATAAAAATATACCTATTTTATTATTAGATGAAGCAACTGCTAATATTGATAGTCATACGGAAAAACAAATACAAGCAAGTATCGAAAATATCCGTGGCAGTAAAACAATCGTAAGCATTGCTCATCGGTTATCCACCGTACAAGACGCTAATGAAATTGTTTATATTGAATATGGTAAAATAAAAGAAAAAGGTTCTTTCAACGAATTGATTGAGTTAAAGGGCGCCTTTTATAATCTATGGAATAATCAACACAGTGGGAGTTAGTATGGAATTTATCCAATCTAAAGATAATAAAACTATAAAGCATATAGTTTCTTTAGGACAACGCAAAAATCGTAGTAAATATGGTGAATACATTGTAGAAGGGATTCGTTCCATTCGTGATATTTCAACTATGGGGGTAATAAAAGCAATTGTTATACGCGAATCTAAATGTAAAGATAAAAATATAGAGGCATTATTATCCTTAGAGTTGATGCAATCGATACCTACTTATATTGCTCAAGATCCAGTATTTGATAAAATTGATAACACCGTAACTGGACAAGGTATCGTTGCTATAGTATCTAAACCTACATATAGTATGGAATCAATTTCTATTGTGGATGGTTTATATATTACATTAGATGGTGTTCAAGATCCCGGCAATCTAGGTACCATTATTCGTACTGCTGTTGCAGCAGGTGTTAAAGGGATATTTTTAATGAAAGGTACTGTTGATCCATATAATGATAAGACTGTACGTAGTACAATGAGTGCATTACATAAAATACCTGTTTATGAAGATGTTACATTATCTATGCTTAATGATCTTATTGCAGAATCTAATATGACTACCTATGTAACTGCTTTTTAGATAATTCAAAACCATATCATATGGTGGCCTATGATAAACGATGTATGTTGATTTTAGGCAATGAAGGGAATGGTGTAACACCAGAGGTTATGAATCTATGTAAACACCGTATTATGATTCCTATGTATGGAGATATAGAATCCTTAAATGTGAGTGTGGCAGCAGCTCTATGTATGTATAAAGCACAAGAACAATTGATGTGCTAATTAAAATATATTATGGGGTTGAATCATGTATTTATGATAAAAATTTATAAGTATAGAAAGTCCTCTACTAGTATACAAGTAGAGGGCTTTTGTATTGATTTTATAGCTCTGTATTTGGTACAATAACATATATCCTTTGTGGGAGAACAAAGTTCTCCCTTTTTTTTCATGAAAAGGAAGATAACTATGTCCAAATTAATTGTAAATGCAGACGATTTTGGCCTTCATAGTGCAGTTAATGCTGCCGTCATTGATGGTCATCGTACAGGTATCATTACGAGCACCTCTCTATTAGCGGGAGGCGAAGCTTTTTCAGAAGCCGTAAGTATGGCAAAAAATAACCCTAAGTTGGGCATTGGTGTTCATATCGCCTTAGTAGGTGGACTTAAACCAGTATGTAATCCTGCTGAAGTACCATCGCTGCTAACCTCTGAAGGCGTATTTCCAGAAACATATATCGATTTTATGAAGCGAATTTATACTGGAAAGATTAATTATAGTGAATTGCGCAAAGAAATTCACGCTCAAATGGAACGTATTATGGAATCTGGTTTACATGTAACGCATATTGATGGTCATCAACATATGCATGTATTACCGACGGTACTACCAATCGTAATAGAGCAAGCTAAACAGTATGGTATTAATGCTATACGCATTCCAGATGAATCTTCTTTATTTGTCAATTATATGTATTCTCCGGTGCGATTGTTAGGTAAGGTGGGGTTATCCACTGTGGCTGCAAAAGCACGTCCTACAATACGTGATAATGGCATGTATTCCACACAATATTTTTGGGGTATGGTAAATGGGGACACATTAATCAAAAAATGTTAATGGGTATATTAAAATCCGTATCTAAAAAAATCGGGTACTCATGAATTGATGATTCATCCAGGTTTAAATAATACGCTTCTTGGAAATCAATATAAATGGGGCTATCATTGGGAAGATGAATTACAAGCTGTATGTTCCAACCATACACATTTATATATTAGACAACATAATATTGAGCTAATTAATTATGGAGATTTGATATGAGTAAAATGATGAAGAGAGGCATTTTTATGTTTCTCTTACTATTGGCTGTGTCAATTGGTATCATTTACTACACTATTGATCTAGATGCATTAAAAACAATTTCATCATTTAATAGTATTTCTTTATTATTGGCTTTAGTGGCCTTAACAGTAGGCATGTATTTTGATGGTTTACGGTTACAAAGACTCGTAAAAATCGGAGGATATAAGTTATCTATAAAGGCTGTACTTCGTGTAATCTTTAGTAATTATTTCATGGCTATGTTAACCCCAGGTGCTAGTGGAGGTGCTGTTGCTCAAGTATTAGTATTACGGAGTTATGGTGTGCCAATATCTAAAGGGACTCCTATTGTGTTAATACGTACCGTATTTTCTATTATGTTCCTTGTTATTATATTGCCCTTCGTATTCTTAAGAGATGCTATTGAAATTCCATATATTTCAAGAGATATGCTATTGATTTTTGCAGTAGTATCTGTCATTGCAATGCTGGTAGGTACTTATATCTTACAAACTAAATATATGCGTCAATTCGTATATAACTTAGCACAACGGTTTAAAGCACATAAAACGAAAGATTGGCTTTCTAAATTAGAAACATTGAATCAAGGTTTAGGATTACTATATAAACAACCAATTCAATCGTTTATTGTATTTATTGAATCTGGGTTGAGTCTATTATGCTTATACTGTATTGCGCCAGCATTAATGTATGCTTTTACACCAGATATTCCGATCATTGATATATTAGATCGAATGATTCTATTGAATCTTATTTTATATTTTGCACCAACACCAGGGGGAACAGGGATTGCAGAAGGACTATTTGTAGTATTGTTTAGTACCTTTGTCCCTAATGGAACGGTTGGTATTGTTGCTGTAGCATGGCGCGTTATGGCAGAGTATTTGCCATTTTTTGTCGGCATGTATGCGGTGTTAACATTATATGGGCGTCAATTTGTAGCCCAAGAAACTTCAACAGAACAATAAGGGAGTGTGTGTTCTATGACTAAACCAAAAAAGATAAGTTTTATCTGGTGCAAGAAGATATTTTACCAGAAGCGATAAAAAAAAGACGATTAAGGTAAAAGAAATTTTGAAACTAGGTGAGGTTAAAACTATTAATGAAGCTGTAGAAAAGATGGATTTGAGTCGTTCTGCATACTATAAGTATAAAGATTATGTATTCCCATTTTTGAAATTGCTCAAGGTAAAATTGTAAGCATTTATGTTTCAATGTCTAATGAATCAGGTATGTTATCTAGTGTGTTAAAAGCAATTGCAGAACGCAATGGTAGTATATTGACTATCAATCAAGACATTCCACTACAAGGTATAGCTAATAGCAGCATTTCCTTTTTGAAACTAAAGACTTACAAGGTTCATTAGAAGATTTATTATTAGATATTCGCTCTATGAAGGGCATTATTAAAGTAGAAATTTTAGGCCAAGCATAGGCTAATTAAGAGAGTAGGACAATTATGACCACTATAAAAATTGCGTTATTAGGTTTTGGTACTGTTGCACAAGGTACATTTAATTTATTGCAAGATAATGCTGAGTTAATTAGAAATCGTACAGGTGTTAATGTTGAAATTTCTAAAATCTTTGTACGTAATCCTGATAAATATAGCCATATTACATTGCCTGAAACAGCTCAATATGTAACAGATATTGAGGAAGTACTAAAAGATGATTCCATTCAAATGGTTGTGGAATTAATGGGTGGTACAACCTTTGCTAAAGATTGTGTAGAAGGTGCTTTAAAGACTAAAAAAAATGTAGTAACTGCAAATAAAGATTTGTTAGCAGAATCTGGACCATATCTATTAGACTTAGCTAGCAAAAACGGCGTAGATTTACGCTTTGAAGCATCTGTATTAGGTGGGATTCCAATTATCCGTACATTATATGAGTCCTTAGCTGGCAACCGTATTACAGAGCTAATCGGTATTATGAATGGTACTACAAACTTTATTTTAACTAAAATGTCTGAAGAAGGTTTAAGCTATCAAGACGTACTAAAGGAAGCTCAAGACCTTGGTTATGCTGAGGCCGATCCTACAGCGGACGTTGAAGGTCTAGATGCGGCACGTAAACTTGCTATCCTTGCATCTATTAGTTTCAATCGTCGCATTTTCTTTGAAGATGTATCCGTAGAAGGTATTACTTGCATTGATACGGAAGATATTAAATTCGGTAAAGAATTTGGTTATAACATCAAGCTATTAGGTATTGCAAAAGAAACTAGTCAAGGTTTATCTCTAAATGTATACCCAGCATTTATTCCTACCACACATCCTTTAGCATCTGTTCGCGGTTCTTATAATGCGATTTATGTAAAAGGTAATGGTATTGATGATGTAATGCTATACGGTCGTGGTGCTGGTAGCTTACCTACAGGTAGCTCTGTAGTATCAGATATTATGGAAGTGGCTAAAAATGTTTCATACAACGAAACAGGTCGTTTGAAGCCATTCTATTATGATCAAAAAAAATATTTATTCTCCAGGTAAAATCCAATCTAGCTACTACTTGCGTTTAGCAGTGGATAATAAAACAGGTGTTCTAGCAAAAATCTCTGCAAAATTAGCAGAACAAAAAATTTCTGTTTTATCCATCGTTCAAAAGAAATATGGATCCAGAAACTGCTGTATTAGCGATTGTAACATCTAAATGCCCAAGATCTTATATTTTAAATCTTATAGACTCTTTTAATAGCTTGCGCTCCGTTAAGGCTGTTAATAGTGTTATTCGTATTATGGAAGCTTAAGTTATGAATACTGTTCGTGTACAAGTACCAGCCACTAGTGCTAACTGTGGACCAGGTTTTGATTGCTTAGGATTAGCACTAAATCTTTATAATATATTCAGCTTTACACCAGATGAAAATGCTACAGAATATACATATACTTTTTGAAGGTTTTGGTGCAGAGATTTTACGTGCTGAAGATCCTAAAAACAATCTTATTGGCTTTGCAATGGATCAAGTTTTTGCTACTGTGCAAGAACCAATCCAATATGGACATATTATGTCTGAAACTTTAATTCCTCCATCTCGTGGGCTCGGTAGTAGTAGTACAGCAATTGTAGGCGGCTTATTATTGGCTAACGCGTTAGTTAATCATCCACTTTCAAAAGAGGAATTGTTAGTCATTGCAAACCGTATGGAAGGTCATCCAGATAATGTGGCACCTGCTATTTTCGGTAATTTATGCTGTGCTACAGGCTTAAAAACAAAGGTATTAAATACAGTTATCTCTATTCCATCTGAATTGCATTTTGCCGTAGTCGTACCTGAGGTCATGGTTTCTACAGAATACGCTCGTTCTGTGTTACCTAATCATGTACCATTTAAAGAGGCTGTACAAAATGTGAGCCATGCATCTTTATTTGTAACTAGTTTGATTACACATCAATTAAGCAATTTATCTGTTGCATTAGATGATAATTTGCATGTACCATATCGTAAAACATTAATACCACATTGTGATGTAGCCTTTGAAGCAGCTAAAGCTGCTGGCGCATATGGTGCAACTATTAGTGGATCTGGATCCACTCTAATTGCCTATGTAGATAAAGCCCACGTACAAGCTGTGGCAGATGCTATGGGTGCTGTATTCACAGCAAATGAGATTGAAAATAAAATATATTGCTTAGAAGCTGATACAACTGGAGCGTTAATTATATAGTTTATGGTATAATTATAGTGTTAGGCATAGTCCATAACAATAATTGGAGGAAACTATGAACAATATGAAAACAACGCTTTTATTAGCGACTTTGACGGCCATTTTAGTGGTCTTTGGTGATATGATTGGCGGCAGAAGCGGTATGATTATGATGTTTGTCATATCCATGGGTATGAATTTTATGTCTTATTGGTACAGCGATAAAATCGTTTTAGCCCAATATAACGCACAACAAGTTACTGCACAATCTAACCCTAAATTATATGGTATGGTAGAGCAATTGGCTAAAAATGGTAATTTACCAATGCCAAAGGTTTATATCATTCCTAGTGAAGTACCGAATGCATTTGCAACAGGTAGAAATCCTGAGTCATGCAGCAGTTGCTGTTACAGAAGGTATCCAGCGACTATTAACAGACGACGAGCTAGAAGGTGTTTTAGGACATGAATTAACCCATGTTAAGCATCGTGATACATTGATCAGTACTATTGCTGCTATGATGGCAGGCGCAATTTCCATGATTGCAAATGTACTTCAATTCTCAGCGATTTTTGGCCGTTCTGATGACCGAGAAGGCTCTAATCCTTTAGCATTAATAGGTGCCATAATTATTGCTCCTATCGCAGCAGGACTTATTCAGATGAGCATTTCTCGTGCCAGAGAATTCTTAGCTGATGAGGGGGGCGGAGAGATGTGCCGCAACCCTTTAGCTTTGGCATCTGCCCTTGCAAAATTGACTACTATTCAAAACATGGTGCATTGCCAAATGCAAGTAATGCAACAGCCCATATGTTTATCATCAACCCTATGGTTGGTATTGGTGAAAGCTTGAGCAATCTTTTTTAGTACACATCCTCGTACAGAGGAACGTATTGCAAAAATTGAAACAACAAGCAATGAATCCTAAATATAAAGAGAAAGCATTATTTTAATTAATATCTACAGGAGGATATCATGCAAGAAACATTAGTTTTAATAAAACCAGATGCAGTTAAGCGTCAATTAAGTGGTGAAATTATTAGCCGTTATGAACGTAAAGGCCTTGTTATTAAAGCATTAAAACTCTTACAAGTACCTCGTGAATTAGCGGAAGAACACTATGCAGAACATAAGGATAAGCCATTCTTTGGTGAATTAGTTGATTTTATTACATCTGGTCCAGTTCTTGCTTTCGTATTGGCCGGAGACAATGCCATCGTATCTGTACGTGCTTTAAACGGTGCCACAAATCCTGTAGATGCTGCCCCTGGTAGTATTCGTGGTGACTATGCCCTAACAATGGATGCTAACGTAGTACATGCTTCTGATTCTCCAGAAGCTGCTGTTCGTGAAATTCATCTTTGGTTCCCTGAATACAAATAATCTCAAGGTTGGGATCATTTAGCTTTTATTTCTACATCCATGTATATCTATAGGAGGTAATAATATGGCAAGTAGTGTTTATACAAAAACAGGTGATGCTGGTACAACTGGTTTATACACAGGTGAACGTGTACAGAAGTCATCTTTACGCGTAGAAGCTTATGGTACAATCGATGAATTACAAGCTTTTTAGGTTTGGCTCGCTCCTATGCTGAAAATCCTCGTGTTGCAGCGGAATTATATGATATTGAGCGCAATTTATGGACATTAATGGCTGATATTGCAAGTTTAAATACTGCTCCGGTAATTACTGAGCAATATGTAAAGCATTTAGAAAAAAGTTATTGATCGCTTTGATGCAAAGTTAGAACCTTTATCTAGTTTTGTGATTCCTGGTGAAAAACAATCTTCAGCTTATTTACACGTAGCGAGAACGATTACTCGACGTGCTGAACGTGATTTATGGCGTGTATTAGATGCTGGTGAAAGCGTTCACGAATCTAATTTAAAATATTTAAACCGTCTATCCGACCTTTGCTTTATCTTGTGTCGTGTAGAGGAAGAACTTGGAGCTGAATAAACAAAAAAAGCTATGTATTTTACATAGCTTTTTGCTCGTTATAGACCTTATTGTGAAATTGTTTGGTTTAAAACATCTTGAGGGCTAGGATAGTAAAAGAAGATATGAGGAATTTCATAACGGAATTTTTCTCTTAATAAATTCGGCTAATGTTGTTTCAAAGTTTATAATTTTATCAGCGCCGAAATCAAAATCTTCTACTAAAACCAATAACTGTGGTTCTACTTGCGGTGCATTTTCAGGTAAAGCTTCTGGTGGTAGAGGAACATTCACTACTACTCGTGCAGTACCAATATATTTACCTTGTCCGTCATCGATGGCAACACGATATGTATTATCCCATAGCGTAGCCATCATTTTTAGTTTCATATTCATAATTTCCATAGTATCGCTCCTTTGTTATACTTATAATGATACTGAAATTATAAATTCTTGTATAGGTGCATTATGAAATCACAAATTATATTGTGTTCCGGTGGGGCACGAAGTGGAAAAAGTGAATTTGCAGAACGTTTAGCCCTTGCCACAGAAGGTCGAAAAGCTTATGTGGCAACAGGACAAGCTTTTTGATGATGAAATGGTTGATCGTATAAAGAAACATCAAGAGCGACGTGGTAATATATGGACGAATTTTGAAATACCATTATATTTGGCCGAAGAGTGGCAACATATTAGTAGTGTAGCGGATGTAATACTCATAGACTGCTTAACCATGTTTACAACAAATCATATGATGGCTCATGGGTCAATACAAGGCCAACAAGATGCAAATCGGTTAGAAGATACTGTACTTTCAGAATTAGAAGCATTATTAAATCTAATTAAAGTAAGTGATGATAAAATAGTTATATTTGTAACTAATGAAATTGGTCTTGGTATTGTACCAGATAATAAGCTAGCAAGATATTTTAGAGATATTGCAGGCCGCGTCAATCGAACAGTAGCAACTGAGGCTGACAAATTATACTTAACGATTAGTGGCGTTACCATTGAATTAAAATCCCAGGAGGTTCATATAAATGGCTAAGAAAATTATGTTCCAAGGAACAAGTTCCAATGTAGGCAAAAAGTATTTTATGTACTGCATTATGCCGTATCTTTTATAGAAGAGGTTTTAAAACTGTTCCCTCTAAAGCTCAAAATATGGCCCTCAATTCTTATGTGACAAAATGGGGCGATGAAATTGGTCGTGCTCAAGTCGCTCAAGCCGAAGCCGCTGGTATTGATCCAATAGTTCAAATGAATCCTGTTTTATTAAAACCTACAGGTAATCAATCGTCTCAAGTTGTCTTGATGGGTAAACCTGTGGGCGTTTATAGTGCTAAAGAATACCATACAAAATATTCCTTAACCGCTCTTGATAAGGTAAAAGAATCTATCGATTTCTTAGATTCCAATTTCGATATGATGGTTATTGAAGGTGCAGGTAGCCCTGCAGAAGTGAATCTCAAGGCTAATGATATCGTAAATATGCGCATTGCTAAGATGACGAAAGCACCTGTATATCTCATCGCTGATATCGATCGTGGTGGTGCTATTGCATCTATTGTGGGTACATTAGAATTGCTCGAACCAGAAGAACGAGATCTCATTAAAGGTATTGTTATCAATAAATTCCGTGGTGATATTAAACTATTAGAACCTGCCCTTACCTTTATTGAAGAAAAACAGGTAAAAAGGTAGTTGGTGTCATTCCTGCCATTGAAAACCTTGATATTGATGAAGAAGACTCTGTTGCACTGGAAAACAAACGCAATAGTGGTGCTAAAGAAATTCAAGTAGTGGTTATGCAAACACCTAAAATTTCTAACTTTACTGACTTTGATGCATTAAATTATGAACCAGATGTATCTGTTCGATTCGTCGGCCCTGGCGATGTTATTGGCAATCCTGACTTAATCGTTTTACCGGGCTCCAAAAAATACACTAGCAGATCTTACATATCTTCGTAACTCTGGTTTTGCCGATGAAATAAAAAACTTGCTGACCAAGGTACACCTGTTATTGGTGTATGTGGGGGCAATCAAATGTTGGGTAAAACGATTTATGATCCGCATCATATGGAAGGAGATATTGAAGAAATTGAAGGTCTTGGTTTAGTCGATTCTTCTACGACTATGAAGGATCAAAAAACAACACATCAAGTAGAATTCAATGTTTCAAATCTTCAATTTTTAAATGGTACATTTACAGGTGAAAAACTAGTAGGCTATGAAATCCATATGGGTGATACTACACCATTAGTAGATAGTGTGCGCCGTTGTTTCACCATTACAAGTCGCAGTGAAGAAGCCGTTAATGTAGTCGATGGTTTTATCGATGGTAATCACCAAGTAATGGGGACATATATTCATGGTGTGTTTGATAATGATGAATTTAGACGCTTTATTATCAATCAGTTGCGTGAACGTAAGGGGTTAGAACCATTAGATGTAGTATTCCATTATTTTGACCATAAAAATGCGGCATATAATCGCTTAGCTGATATTGTGGAGGAACATCTAGATATGGATTATATTATGTCTACCTTGGGATAGTAGAGGAGATATATGGAACATTTAGCAATCTTGCATTGGTTTACAAAGTATAACTTTGTATGTATACCAGTCTTAGCATTTTTATTAGATTTACTCATTGGAGATCCTAATAGTAAATACCATCCTGTAGCTATTATTGGTCGTATAATATCTTTTTTTGAAGCCGTTCTTTATAAAGACACTGATAATGATACGAAGAAATTGTGGTACGGTGGTATTGCAGTTGGCTTAATCCTCGTTTCTGTATACATTATAGTGTCTTTAATACTATGGCTTGGTGGCGTAGTTGATGAATGGGTAGAATATGCTCTTGAAGTAATTATTTTATATATTGCTATATCTCCACGTTCATTGGCTGGCGCAGGTTTTACCATTAGTCAGTTAATAAAACAAGGTAATATTGTAGAGGCACGCAAACGATTATCTTGGATTGTAGGTCGCGATACAGAAGAATTAGATGAAAGTGAAATTACACGAGCTACAGTAGAAACCATTGCTGAAAACACAGTGGATGGAATTATTGCTCCGTTATTCTTCTTTATCCTTGGCGGTCCAATGGGTGCAATTCTATATAGAACTGCCAATACTATGGACTCTATGCTTGGGTATAAGAACCAAAAATATTTATACTTTGGACGAGTAGCAGCTCGCTTTGATGATCTGCTCAATTGGATTCCTGCCCGAATTACCTTTGTATTATTTGTAATTTCTGCATTCTTTTTACGCTTTGATGCTAAAAAGCCCTACAAATAGGCTTGCGTGATGCCCATAAGCATCCTAGTCCTAATGGGGGGTATGCAGAAGCACCTGTGGCAGGGGCCTTACATATCCGTTTAGGTGGTTACAATCAGTATTTCAAAAAAATGACCTTCCGTGAATACATGGGAGATCCCATTGAAAAAATTAAATCGTAACCATATTACACGAACAATTTATATGATGTATGTTACGACTATACTAATGGTTATCATTAGTACAGTCATTACCTATGGGATGAATGTATAATGACACCTTTTTTTATAGCACTACAATTTTCTAACGCGTTTAAAAATTGTAAATCAAACTGAATGGTCTGTAGAGGACTTTGGTAAATCCGTTGTAGCCTTTCCTTATGTGGGCTTAATTATTGGCCTTATTTTAGCATTATTGTATGGTATATTATCACCATTTATACCGTTAGTACCATTGATGTTAATCCTTGTTATAGCGGAATTCTTAATTACAGGTGGTCTCCATGCTGATGGCCTAATGGACACCAGTGACGGTTTATTTTCTGGACGTGAAAGGGACCGTAAGTTAGAAATTATGAAAGATAGCCGTATAGGCTCCTTTGGAGTTGTTGCTTTTGTATTTGTTACACTTTTGAAATGGCAATTATTAGCTTCGATTCCATCGGCTGAATTTATACCTATGGCACTCATTATGATGCCTTTAATGAGCCGTTGGTCTATGGTTTTTAGTATTCGATCCTATCCCTATGCACGAGAGCAGGGAATGGGGGCTGCATTCGCTAATTTAGCACCCAAACATGTTATTACATACAATACACTATCAACCTTCTTTATGCCTATTGTAATATTACTAATTGGTGTAATTTTATATACCCTTTTATATGGCGTATATTCCATTTTTTCTATAGCTGATGTAGGCTATGTTGTTGGATTAGGCGTATTGGTTTACGCTACATTAGGTATTTTCCAAATCAATATTGTTAGTATGATTATTACGTATATTATTAATCGATATACTCAACCATTATATTGTTAAGCAACTTGGTGGTACTACAGGTGATACTTACGGATTTGTTGTTGAAGTTACAGAGGTTTTACTACTTTTAATTTATATTATTATATTATCTGTATTATCTGCTTCTGTGGCTTCTAATACTACGATGTTTTAATAATTATTTATCCATTATTTTGTAAAAACAATTACTGTTTTTGTTTAATGCGAAAGGAGTTTAATGTGACCTATTATGTAAGAGCCCCAGGTACATGTGGGGGAATTTCTACAAGGTTCTATTAATGGCCAGTCATTTTTAGTGACTTGTCCTATTAATCGTTACTCCTACGCATTAAGTAATGTAAAACATCCATTTTCACAACATTATTGTGCATTACAACCTAAGTCAGCTCTGGCAAGACAATTAGTACAACGATTATTAGAGATAAAAAAATAAAGATCAAACTTGTCCACCTGTATATGTACGTTCTGACATTATACAAGGTAAAGGGATGGCTTCAAGTTCTGCGGATATTTCTGTAACGGCTATGGCTACTGCTTTAGCTATGGATTATAATTTATCACTAAAAGAACTAGAACAAATCTGTTTATCCGTAGAACCTACAGATGCTTCATTTTATCAAGGTGTTACGCAGTTTGATTATATTAAGGGTACCATTTCTCAACCACTAGGGGAATGTGTCCGCCATTGAAAATTCTTGTATTTGACGAAGGCGGTAGCATTGATACAGTTAGCTTTAATAAACAAGCAGATTTACAAAATAAAATTTTAGAAAAAGAATCTATTATACGTGAGTCATTAGATTTATTTAAACGAGGCTTACATACACATGATATCAATTTAATTGGTCAAGCTGCTACATTGAGTGCTTTTGGCAATCAGCGTATTTTATATAAACCTAATTTATATGACTTTCACGATGTAGGTAATTCTTATAATAGTGTGGGAACAATCATCGCTCATAGCGGAACCATTATGGGACTGCTATTTCCAGTAGATTACAGTCGCATTGATGATTGTAAGAAAGAAATCGTACGTAAGTTACCTCACTTATCCTATGTGGATACAGTAGAAACCACAAATGAAGGATTAACTTATATCAAACGATAAAGTATTTCATAGAAAGAGAATAGTATGTCTAAAATACATGGGGGCAATATCTTTCAGTTTGCCCATGAACAACGAATTGAACCATATGAGGTTATTGACTTTAGTGCTAATATCAATCCACTAGGCCCTAGCCAACGTGGATTAGATGCATTAAATGCACAATTGCGCTACATTTCTCATTACCCTGATGCTACAAATGATGATATATTAAATGCTATTGCTGATACATATGGAATGGATAAACATCAAATTATAGTTGGTAATGGTGCAGCCGAGCTATTATATGCTATTTGCCGTTTACCTGGATATACAGGTGCTTTTGTACCAGCACCAGGATTTTCTGAGTATAAAGAGGCTCTTGAAGCAAGTAAGATTCCTGTACGATATTTTTTATCGACCTCGGGAAGATGATAATGGAAAACCTTATTTTGAGGTACCATATTTGGCATTGGAAACCTTTGCAGCTGAACTAAAAAGGGCAAGATGGTCGCATCATTGTATTTTTAGGTAATCCTAATAATCCAGATGGTACATTACTTGATAAAGATCATATTCGCACTGTAGCGAGCATGTTGAAAGATGCAAATAGCTTACTTGTTATAGATGAATCATTTATCGATTTTGTTGAAATGATCCGTTACAAGATAATGAGCATTCTATACGCTCTTTAGTAAATGAATTCGATAATATCATCGTAGTTCATTCCTTCACAAAATTCTATGCTGTACCTGGTTTACGCATTGGTGCCGCTTTTACTAACGAAACATTAATTACTCAATTACAGCAATATATCCCTAGTTGGTCTGTAAACACATTAGCGCAAGCATATACAAAGGCTGCCTTGAATGATGTGGATTACATTAAGCGCACAAAACAAGAATTAAATGAAGAAAGAGCATTTATGTACAATGCATTAGATGCTATAGAAGGAATTACTGTATATCCACCTTCAGCTAATTTTATGTTGTTCCAAGTTAATCAAGAAGGAATTACAGCAAACTATATTAATGAAGAGCTTAAAAAATATAATATGATTGTTCGCAACTGTGACTCCTATGTAGGTTTAACTAATCACTGGGTACGCATTGCTATTAAAAGATCATGATACTAATATTAAACTGGTGGATAAACTGACAGATATTTTGAAAGTATAGGAAGACTATGAAGACATTGTATATTGTACGCCATGGTGAAACTGATTGGAACAAAATGGGAAAATACCAAGGCATCACAGATGTTCCCTTAATGAAAATGGTTTAAATCAAGCTAAAGCATGTGCTAATGCCCTTAAAGATGTTACCTTTGACCGTATCTTATCTAGTGATTTAAGTCGTGCCTTAGTTACAGCCGAAACGATTCGAGGTGACCGCACAACATCTATCACAGTAGATAAACGATTGCGAGAACTTAATTTTGGTGACTGGGAAGCTATGCTATTTTCAGACATTGAAGCACGTTGGCCCGGCCTTATTGATGAGATGTATTTGCGGCCTCATCTTGTAAAAAGTACCAAATGGCGAAAGCTTTAAAGATTTGCAAGATCGTGCCTGGGCAGGTCTGGAAGAATTCCTCAATGTTAATGATAAGGAAGAGACTCTTTTAATAGCATGTCATGGCGGAACAATTAGAACCTTATTATGTAAATTATTAGATATTTCCATTAGTCATTGTTGGAATTTTAGTCAAGGTAATACAGCAATTAATCGTATATTCTATAATGGTATGGGCGAATACGATCATAATATTTTAAACTTGCTCAATGATACAGCTCATGTTGAATTACTCCAAGGACATGTATGATGCGACTCGATAAATTATTAGCTAATAAAGCTTATGGCAGTCGAAAAGAAGTTCATCAACTCTTAAAGGACCAAAGAGTTACTATTAATGGTGAAATAACAACAAAAAAAAAGATATCCACGTTGATATTGAATCTGATGTAATAACAGTTGATGGTCAAGTAGTTAATACTAAGCAGCAGTATTATGTAAAATTTCATAAGCCAAAGGGCTATGTTACAGCTGTGGAGGATGCAAAGCATCCTGTTGTAATGGATTTATTGCCCCTGAATATATTAAAATGGGGGTAGTTCCTGTGGGAAGATTAGACAAGGATACAGAAGGATTACTGTTGCTTACCAATGATGGTGTTTGGGGACACTCAATCATCAATGGTAATAAACATGTATCCAAGGTTTATTACGTAGAATATGATGGTGAGTTAACAGAAGAAGGAATTCAACGTATAAAAGAGGGGATTGTACTAGGTGACGGAACCCATTGCAAGCCTGCTTTAATTGATGTTGTATCTTCTCAATCTCTGCATATTACCATTGAAGAAGGCAAATATCATCAAGTAAAACGTATGATTGGTGCTGCAGGCGGTACTGTTACATATTTAAAACGGTTAACTATAGGCCATATAGATTTAACAGGCATAGAAGAAGTTGGTTCTGTACAGGACTTAACCATTGGTGATATAGAGGCTTTCAAAAAAAATAGCATAAAATTCTATTCAATATAGGTATTTTATGGTAAGATTAATTGTACTTTATAGACTAGGAGCATGATTATGAATGGTTTAAATCTGCTACAACAGTATATTAAAGAGCAAGAATTAACAGGCGTCATTTTGATGAGCCCTATAAATTTACATTATTTTGCTGGTTTTACTGGTACTACAGGCTTTGCTATCATTACACAAGATAAAGCCTTTATGATTACTGATTTCAGATATACTGAGCAAGCTACAAAACAATGTGAAGGATATACAGTCATTCAATATGAATCCTCTGTTATGGATACTCTTGTAGATATATTCAATGAGCATCATATTCACGAAGGTTTATTCGGTATTGAAGGCAAACAAATGCCGGTAGATACGTATGAAACCTTATGTGATACATTAGATGAACGCTTTAATTTTACTTCTATCAATTTTGCTAAACTACGAGCAGTTAAACGAGAAGATGAATTAGAATTATTGCGAAAAGCTGCTAAAATTGGTGACGACGCCTTTGCTGCATTATTACCACAATTAAAGGTAGGAATGACAGAAAACGAAGCGCGCATCATATTAGAAACAGAAATGTTAAAACGTGGATCAGAGGAGCCTTCCTTTGCAACCATCGTTGCTTCTGGTAACCGTTCTAGTATGCCTCATGGTGTAGCTAGTGATAAGGTCATTGAAGCAGGTGATTTTGTTACCTTTGACTTTGGTGCGGTATATAAGGGTTATCATTCCGATATGACTAGAACAATTGTAATGGGGCCTGCCTCTGAATTACAAAAAAGCTGTATAGTATAGTTTTAGAAGCACAAAAACGCGGCGTAGCTGCTGTTCGGGCTGGTATTACCGGTAAAGAACTCGATGCAGTATGTCGTAATTATATCAAAGAACATGGATATACCAAGGAATTTAATCACGGTACTGGTCATGGCGTAGGTCTCGAGATTCACGAAGAACCAGTGGCTAATACAAAATCCGATACGGTATTTACAGAAAATATGATCATTACGGTAGAGCCTGGTATTTATATTACAGGTACTATCGGATTGAGAATAGAGGATAGTGTCATCGTCAAATCTGACGGCTATGAGGTGTTGACACATAGTCCAAAAGAGTTAATTGAAATAGGTATTTAGAAGGAGAAGAGTTAGATGATTTCCAGTAATGATTTTCGTCCAGGTGTAACCGTTGAAATCGACGGTAATGTATGGCAAGTAGTTGATTTCCAACACGTTAAACCAGGTAAAGGTGCTGCATTCGTACGTACTAAAATGAAAAATTTGCAAACTGGTTCTGTAGTAGAACGTACGTTCAATGCTGGTGAAAAAGTTCCTAAAGCACATGTTGACCGTCGTCGTATGCAATACTTATACGAATCTGATGGCGCTTACACATTCATGGATAACGAAACTTATGATCAAGTTGAACTTAACCTTGAACAACTAGGTGATGCTAAAAACTTCCTTCTTGAAAATATGGAAGTATCCATCATGTTCTTCCAAGGTATCGTAATCGGTATCGATTTACCTGTAGCTGTTGAACTTCGCGTAGTTGAAACAGATCCTGGTATTCGTGGCGATACTGCAACTGGTGGTAATAAACCAGCCGTATTAGAAACAGGCTACACTGTAAAAGTACCTCTCTTCATTGAAGTAGATGATGTACTTCGTATTGATACTCGTACAGGACAATACATCGAACGTGCCTAATACTCATTGATATGTATTGGGGCTAGATCTTTTCATGGAATCTGATTCCCCATATATCTAACATTTGCATTGTAAGCACTTGTCGTCTATGTAATTATATATAGGGACAAGTGCTTTTTTTGAAAGAGGCCAGTATGACCAAGAAAAATACTGAACTAGAGTCGGGTAAAATTAAGATTAGTGAAGATGTATATGCTACAATTGTAACAATGACAGCGCTTGACACAAAGGGAATTCATCATATGAGTTCCACCTTTAATGATGGCGTTAACACTTTTTTTAGACGTAAATCTGATCATGAAGGTGTAAAGATATCATTTAATGATGAAGGAGCAATTTCTGTTACTTTATATGTTTGCATTCAATATGGATATCGTATTCCTGATGTTGTCCTTACGTCTACAAGAGCGCATTAAAACTGCTTTAGTCTCTTATACAGAAATTGAGGTTCAAACTATTGATGTAGTTGTACAAGACATTATTTTTGATGATTTAGTAACACCATCACAGCCTTAGGAGGGTATCTATATGAGTTCAGATAATCAATTAAATTATGGTTTAGACACGGATACCATTGATATTGCAGATTCTGTCATCATCGATGTAGCAACAAAAACTTTAGGAACCATTCCTGGTATTCATTCTTTAAGCCCACGCTTTTACGATGAGTTGGTAGAGGGTATTACACATGCTTTTGGTCAGCGTAGCTTACCTGGTATCAATGTTAAACATCGTAAAGGTTTTATTGAAATCAATATTTATATTAAAGCCTTGTATGGATACAATCTTATTGAATTATCCAAACAATTGCAGTTAGAAATCAAACAAACCTTAAAGAATATGCTTGATCTTGATCATGTTAAGGTTGATGTTCATATTGAAGGTATTGTTAAAGAAAAGGAGCCAACTCCACATGGTAATTAAGCGAAATCGACGTGAAGCACGTCAATACGCATTTCAAATGTTATATGCTAATGAATTTCATGTAGACCAAAGTGATGTTCAATTTCCTGAAGGAAACATTCATAAAGCAATGGATAAGGCATATGCGAATAACATTATAAATGGTGTATTATCCAAGCTTCTGAAATTATAGATGCAGCATTACAGCCATTTTGTAAATCACGTAAAGTTGAAAACTTAGACAAGGTTGATCGTGCTATTTTACGTATTGCTCTATGGGAAATGACAAATGAAGATGAACCTTTAGAACCATCTATAGCTATTAATGAAGCTATTCAATTAGCTAAAGATTTTGGTTCTGATTCTTCCTATAAATTAATTAATGCAATTCTAGATGCATATAATAAGAGTAAATAATGAAACGATATTACTTAGGCATTGATACTAGTTGTTACACTACAAGTTGTGCCATTATAGATAGCGACTTTCAAATAGTTGGGGAAGCTCGCAAAATATTAGAGGTAAAACTAGGTGAGCGAGGACTACAACAATCAAATATGGTCTTTCAGCATACAAAGGCATTACCTAAGCTAATGTCAGAATTACCTCAGGTATCGATTAGCGGTATCGGTGTTAGTGGCTTTCCACGGCGCGAAGAAAATTCGTATATGCCAGCCTTTATGGTAGGGCTAGGTATGGTCAATCTCTAAGTCATATGATGAATGTACCACTACACGTTTTTTGCACATCAAGAAAATCATATTTTAGCTGCCCTTCGAGAACTAAAAACAATTCCTAAAGATCCATTTTTAGCACTTCATTTATCAGGTGGTACTACAGAACTCGTGTATTGTCATTATAAAGGAGAAGGCATATTTGAGTCTCACATTATTGGCGGCTCTAAGGATTTACAAGGCGGTCAATATGTAGATCGTATTGGTGTTGCAATGGGTTTGCCATTTCCTGCAGGCAAACATCTAGAAGCATTAGCATTACAAACTACAGAATATGAACCATTACCATCTTCTGTAAAAAGAAGGTTGGATAAGCTTTGCTGGGCCATGTAGTGCGGCTATGCGACGCATTAGTAATTCCATGAATGATATAGAAAAATCTAATCTATCGCGAGCTGTATTCACCTCTATTGGAAATGCACTAGAAAAAATGATTACCTATCATTTAAAAAATAAACCTGTTAAAACATTAATTGCCGTAGGTGGTGTAATGAGCAATAGTATACTTCGTCATCGTATGGAGCATTATTGCAGACGTAATCATCTGACATTACATGTAGCACAGCCACAATTTTCTGTTGATAATGCCACTGGTAATGCTTTTGGCGCTGCTTTTTTACAAGAAACTAGAGGATAATCGTGAATGTATTAACCATTACACAATTAAACAATCTTATAAAGCGCACCTTAGACCGTGAATATCTACTTAAGAATCTTTATGTTAGCGGCACCATTATTAACGCAAAGCGCCACAGTAGTGGCCATATGTATTTTTCGTTAAAAGACGAAGAATCCGCTATTGATGTTACCATGTGGTCTAGTACAGTTATGCAAAAAGGACTGGCTAATGCCATTCAAAATGGATTATTAGTCACTGTGAAAGCATCTGTTAATTTTTACAATAAAATGGGCCGTTTAAATCTTATTGCATCGGATATGCAAATAGGGTCTAAAAAGTCCATTACAGCTCGAATTTGATGCGTTAAAACGAGAGTTAACGGCGCTAGGATACTTTGATGACAGCCACAAACAAAGTCTTCCGTACATGGCAAGTTGCATAGGCATTGTTACATCTCAATCTGGCGCTGTATTGCATGATATTTTACATGTCAGTGAGAGACGTAATCCCCTTAGTGCAATTTAAATTATTCTCTGTTCCTGTCCAAGGCAATACTGCAGGACCTGTTATTGCAAGAGGTATAGCTGCTGCCGATGCTGACCCAGAGGTAGACCTTATCATCGTTGGTCGTGGTGGTGGATCTATGGAGGATTTATGGTGCTTCAATGATAGAGCAGTTGTAGAGGCTATATATACTGCTAATACACCAGTTATCTCAGCAGTAGGTCATGAAACAGATTATACCTTATGTGATTATGTAGCAGATGCTCGTGGAGCAACGCCAAGTCACGCTGCAGAAATGGCTGTACTTCCTATCATTACACTACAAGATCAATTAACAGAAAAAGAAGAATACCTACATGAGTTTATACGCTATACACTACAACAAAAACGTACAGATTTAACATTGCTCTTTAATCGAAAACTTGGCATTCCAGCTCTGCAATTTTTACATAAGCAAAAATCACATTTACAAGAGCTTTCACAATCATTAACTAATGCTACAAAAGAACGATGCAATACAGAGAAACATAGTTTAGCATTATTAGCTCAACAATTAGAATCTCTTAATCCATTACAAATGATGGTAAAAGGGTTTGCAAAGGTTGAACATAATGATAAACCTATAACGTCTGTTACTCAATTACAACCAAATGACGATATACGAGTTACACTAGCTGATGGTTATATTGACTGCTACGGTAAAGGAGGCGCACAAGGATGGCCGCATCACTAAAAAATTATGAAAAAAATATAAAGCCTTAGAGGATATTGTGAAACAATTAGACGATGGTGATATGACCATTTCTGAACTTTAACTCAATATAAAAAGGGCTTAACATTAGTAAAAGAATGTGCAGAAATGCTCGATTCGGTTGAAAATGAAGTTCAACAAATTATCGAAGAAGTCCGCATCAGCGAATAAGGAGATTCTATGTTCAAAGATTATTTAGCATCTAGCAAACAAAATATTGAACAATGGTTAGGCGAAGTCTTAATAGCCCAAATCAAGAATTTGAACAACTTTATGAATCTATGAATTATAGTTTAATGCAAGGTGGCAAACGAATACGACCTATTTTAACTAAGGCTGTGTTGGAAATGCTTCATAAAGAGCCAGCTGATTATAAGGAATTTCTATGTGCTATGGAGTGTATCCATACGTATTCATTAGTTCATGATGATTTACCAGCTATGGATAATGATGATTATCGCAGAGGTAATTTAACAAATCATAAAGTTTATGGTGAAGGTATGGCTATTCTAGCTGGTGATGGTTTATTAACTTATGCTTTTCATTAATGACTGAGAATAAAACTGCTACGCCTCAGCAAAAACTAGATGCTATAAAATGTGTTGCTACTGCGGCTGGTCCTGAAGGTATGGTTGGGGGACAAGCCTTTGATTTGCTCAGCGAAGACAAACATATTCCTTTAGAAGAGTTAAAGGTTTTGCACAGTGGAAAAACGGGTGCATTATTTAATGCATCAGTAGAATTAGGCCTTATTTTTAGGCAATGCAGATACGACTACTCGAACAGCCCTTATGGAATATTCTAATTGCCTAGGATTATTATTCCAAATTACTGATGATATTTTAGATGTAACCGGTACAATTGAAGAATTAGGAAAAACACCCGGTAGTGATATTCGCCAACATAAATCTACCTATGTATCTTTACTAGGTTTAGAAGGAGCCAAAGAGCAAGCCCTATTAGTTGGCAAACAAGCTCACGATGCATTAAACTCTGTTTCTTATGATACATCTATATTATCTGCTCTAATTGATTATCTTTTAGAACGAACTAATTAATTGGTATTACCTGAAGAAGGTATAAATAATGATTGATATATTACCACAAATAGCACACAACTACATAGCGCAAGCTGCATTTTGGGGATGGTTTACTGCGCAGGCTATCAAATTTGTATGGCAACTAGTTCGGCATGGTAAATTTCGTCCAGAACGCCTTGTAGGCTCTGGGGGTTTTCCCAGTTCCCATACATCCTTTGTAATCGCTACAACTACGGCTATATATCTAAAAAGTGTGGCTTCGGATCTATTTGTTCTATCCTTAGTATTTTCTATTGTAGTTATGTATGATGCATCTGGGGTGCGATTAGAAGCTGGGCGTCAAGCTCAAATTCTAAATCAAATTGTAGATTATTTTACCAAAAAGAATATACCTGTTGTCATTACACGTAAAGAAGCATTAAAAGAGTTGTTGGGACATACACCTATCGAAGTATTTGGTGGTTTAATTCTCGGTATTCTTGTTGCATGTATTCAATTTTATTATATTTATAATGGTGTTATATGAGCAGTAAAGAACGATTAGATATACTCCTCGTTAATCGAGGCCTTTTTGAAAGTAGAGAAAAAGCAAAAGCAGCTATTATGGCGGGCCTTATATTTATGGATACTACGCGCATAGATAAAGCAGGTACAAAAATTCCTGTAGATGCTAATATCGTAGTAAAAGGCAATACTTTACCTTATGTAAGTCGTGGAGGACTTAAATTAGAAAAGCTATTCAAACTTACCCTATCGATTTACATGGGATGCTGTTATGGTTGATATAGGTGCTAGCACAGGTGGTTTTACAGATTGCGCCCTACAAAATGGTGCATCTAAAGTCTTTGCCATTGACGTAGGCTATAATCAATTGGCTTGGAAATTGCGTCAAGATCCGCGTGTGATTAATATGGAGAAACAAAATATCCGTACTGTTACCGCTGAACAAATAGGTGAACTTGTTGATTTTATTTCTATTGATGTAGCATTTATTTCTTTAGACAAGGTTCTGCCAGTTGCGACTACCTTATTAAAGGATACAGGAGCTCTTGTTGCTTTGATTAAGCCTCAATTTGAGGCGGGAAAAGAGAATGTTGGTAAGGGCGGTATTGTGCGAGATAGTGAAATCCATAAAGAAGTTTTACATCGTATTCTACACGTTGCGTATGATTGTGGATTGTATACACATGGTTTAACGTTCTCACCAATTAAAGGCATGGAAGGTAATATTGAGTTTTTAGGTTATTTTAAAAAGTACGAAGAAGGGGCTTTAGCCATTGATGATGCTTTAATTGATACAGTGGTTGCAGAAGCCCATTCATTATAGGAGATTACTATGCGTATCGTATTCTTCCCCAATATGGGGAAAAGCAATATTATGGCAGTTCTAAAAATGGCTGCACATATTTGTAAAGATGAAGGTATCGAAGTATTTTTGCCAGATGATCTCGAATCAGATGCACCTGCACGAGTACTTAAGATTCCTGAAACTCATATTTTAAGTCGTCCAGAAATCTTTAAACAAATTGATATTGCCTTTAGTTTTGGTGGTGATGGCACCATCATCCATTTGGCAAGACAAATTTACCCATATAATGTACCTGTTTGTGGTATTAATCTTGGCGAACTAGGTTTTTTAAATCAAATTGAAATTCATCAAATGCAAAGTCATATTAAACGTATTGCTAATGGTGATTATAATATTGAAAAGCGTGGACATTTATATGCTTATATTGACCGAAATAATGGTAATGAAGAAGAATTAGTACCTATTATTAATGAAATCGTTATTACCCGTGCTGAACCAGCAAAAATGGCACGTATTAATATGTCCATCAATAATCAACATACACAAATGTATCCTTCAGATGGCTTGATTATTTCCTCTGCAACTGGGTCTACGGGATATAATCTATCTGCAGGTGGTCCTATTATGAAGCCTGATAATAGATCCATTATTGTTACACCTGTAGCGCCACATCTGATTCAAGGTGTTTCACTTGTATTAGAAGAGCATGATACAATCCAAATCACGATGCCAGAACGTGAACCACAATTACATATCTGTATAGATGGTACATTTGACTATACGTTTACCAATAAAGAAACACTACATATAAGCTCTAATCCTGTTTATTGTTTATTCGTACGTTTTAAAGATCAATGTTTCTTCGGTACATTATTTAAAAACTAGCATCTCGTCGTGACGAGTTGTTGTAATACTAAAATCTCAAGTGGGGTGGTTTTGTGATTAACATTAACAATGCTGTTCAATTCCAACATTTAATCTGGGATCGAGTAATGAAACACGCTAATATAGTGGTAGACGCAACATGTGGTAATGGCCATGATTTTTATATTTGGCAGAACGAGCAAAAAAGGGCTGTCATCTATATGGAATTGATATTCAAATGAAAGCTATTAATAGCAGCCAAGAGTTATTGCAGTCAAATGCTATTGCACCAGAAGTAAGTTTAACGTTTATTCATGACTCTCATGATTTGCAGTAGCTCATCAATTAAAAGATGAAGTTATTGATTTAATGATTTTTAACCTTGGATATTTACCTGGAGGAGATCACCAAGTTGTAACAAAACCTCACCAAACCATTGATGCCATAAATGAAGGTTTACACAAACTTTCCAAGTCTGGAGTTATTACAATAGTTGCTTACCCTGGAACAACAGAGGGATTTGAAGAAATGCAGTCTCTTAAATCGTATTTATCAGATTTAGATCAGAAAATATATAATGTATGCCATTGGCATCCGATGAACCAAATACATAATCCACCTGAGTTATTTATATTGCAAAAACGATAAAACGAAATATATCTTTATTCATTATGAATAAAAGTCATAAGAAATATGTAAAAGCCCCTTTATAGGGGCTTTTATTTATACATGTATATTTTTCTATTTTTAAATTATTAATTCCCTATAAATAGATGAACCTTATGAGCTATGAATTTGCACGTTATCAATATATAGAATATTAACAATATTTTAAATATTAATATAATATGCATAACTAGTATGAGACATGCAATTTATACCATATATTAATTATGAATATATGGTATAATAATATCAGAAAGATACTATTCTCTTTTATGTGCAAGGTTTAAAAAAGGGAGTTCAAAATGAAACGCTATCGCTATAACAAAATTAAAGAGATCGTGCAGTCCAAGGCGATTGAAACACAAGAGGAATTAGCTGCGGCTTTACTAGAAGAAGGTATTGAAGTAACGCAAGCTACAGTTTCTCGTGATATTAAGGAATTGATGTTAATCAAAATTCCTACAGGCGATGGACACTATCGATATGCATTATCTCCAGAAGAAAATGTAGTTCTATCTCGTAGTCGAATCAATCGATTATTCCAAGATTCTCTAATTAAGGTAGATCACAGCTTAAATCAAGTTGTATTACATACAATCCCTGGTTCTGCTCAATCTGTAGCATTTTCTATCGACCATGCAAAATGGACTGAAATTATTGGTACATTAGCAGGGGACGATACTATTTTGTTAATTGCAAAATCCGAAGCTGAAGTTCCAGCGATTTTAGCTAAAATTCAAGATTTAATGAAGGACTAAATAGATGTTAACGCAAATGAGCATTCGCAACTTTGCGTTGATTGAGCAAATGAATATTTCATTTAATGATGGCATTACTATCTTTACCGGCGAAACTGGGGCAGGGAAATCCATTCTTATGGATGCCTTTAGTATCCTTTTTGGGAGAACGCGCAAGCAGCGAGTTCATTCGTCACGGTAAAGATAGTTTTGTTATAGATGGAATATTTGATATTGCCGATCACCAAAGTATACAAGAGCTATTAGAATCTAAAAAATATTATGGTTGAAGAAGGGGAATTAATTCTCTCCCGTTCATTTAATCGCAATGGTAAATCTACTATCTTAGCTAATGATCAACCTATACCATTAAAAGCATTAAAAGAAATTGGTCAACATTTAGCAGATATTCATGGTCAATATAGCAATCAACGATTGTTAGATGCAGATACTCATCATGAATATTTGGATACGTATAATAAAGAAGGACAAGAAGCTTATAAGGCCTATTTAGATGCCTATAAAATTATATAAGCAAGCTAAACAAGATGTGGATCATTTACAAGAAAATATGTCTGAACGAGCACGCGAGCTCGATATGCTACGATACCAAATTGATGAAATTGAAGAAGCCGGTCTCACTATGGGTGAGGATGTCTCTATTGCAGAAGAATTAAAACGTCTTGATAGCTTTGAGCATATTGCTGAGGTATTAGGTTCTTGTTATGACGCCTTCTATAATGGACGCCAACCATTACTAGACACTATTAACTCTATCAAGGTAGAGGTTAATGATCTTGTAAAAGTATGATAGTGAATTAAAAGGAAGTATCTGAAATGGTTGACTCTGCTTATTTTCAATTAGAGGAAGCAGCACAATCTTTAGATCGCTACAGGGATACTATCAGCTACGATGAAGAGCGCTATAAGTATTGCCAAGACAGAGATACCACTATTTACAGCTTAAAGAAAAAATATGGTGAAACTGTAGAAGAAATTTTAGCATACGAAGAAAAGGCACAAGTCTCGTTTAGAAGAACTAGAAGGCCTCGTATTTGCACAAGATGAATTAGAGGCTCGTTTGATATAGGCTCAAAAAGTCGCAGAAGAGGCTTTAACGGTTTTACATGACATTCGTCAAAAAATGCAAAAGCTATCGCTAGTGCATTACATCAAGAATTAGTAGATTTAGGGAATGCCAAAAGGTGATATTCAGTTCCATATAGAGGACGGTGAAGGATTATCTCCTTTAGGTGCTAAATCAATTGAACTACTATTTTCTGCCAATAAAGGGGAGCAATTATTACCGCTTCACAAGGTAGCCTCTGGTGGTGAATTGGCTCGTATTGCGCTAGCCTTCAAATCTGTATTCCGTACTGACACTTTCAAAACAATGGTATTTGATGAAATCGATGTAGGTATCAGTGGAGATATAGCGTTAAAAGTAGCTGAAAAGATTCTACATCTATCTAAAACTAATCAAGTATTCTGTATCACTCATTTACCTCAAACTGCGAGTATTGCTAAAGCAACATTATCACTTGTCTAAAATGGAACAAGATGACCGTACAGTTTCAACATTATCTGTACTTAATGAGGATGAACGTGTTACGCAAATCGCTTCCATGATGTCTGGTAGAGGTATGTCCTCAACAGCATTAGCAGCGGCAAAAGAACTAATTGCCCATTTTAATTGACTAAAATCGCATAATTACTTATACTAATAGTATTAAGTGAATATGTTGATAGAGGTGCGAGTATAAATAGTAATCATGAGGAGTAGGCATGCATTGATCCATGATAAAAGGGATGCTTGCCGAAGTTCGATGATTGCGACTCATCGTTCTGGTTGTCTATTTAATAGATAGACAACTGTCATCAATTTGTATTGGTGGAGTGCTATCATTGAGCTTTTCGTAAGAGTTATAAGCTATATAAACTATAAGGCCAGTGGATGCATCCACTGGCTTTTTTGGAGGTATATATGATTTGAGTAATGGTAAATGGCGCTGGCGGCAAAATGGGTCGTGAAGTGGTCACAGCAGTACATAACGATCCTGATTTAACATTAGTTGGTGGTATTGATCCGACTAAGGCAGGGGAAGATGTAGGCTCTGTAGCAGGCATCGAACAATTAGGAATTACAATGAATGCCTCCATCGATGAGGTATTAGATACAAATAAACCTGATGTGATTGTAGATTTCACTAATCCTGCAGTTATTTATGAAAACGCGAAGAAAATGTTATCCGCTGGTATTCATGTGGTCATCGGTACTACAGGTTTAACTGCGGAACAACGTGACGAATTAGATGCTATTGGTCGCCAAAATAATGCAAACTGCCTTGTAGCACCTAATTTTCTCTTGGTGCAGTTATGATGATGAAGGTTTCTGCAGAATTGGCACCATATTTCCCTAATGTAGAGATTATTGAACTACATCATAACCATAAATACGATGCCCCATCTGGTACATCTATTTTAACAGCTAAATTAATTAACGAAGCTAAACAAGCGGCGAATGCAACGCCTGATGAGGATTTGACTCGTGAAAGTTTACCAGGTGCTCGTGGCGCTAAGGTTGATGACGTAACAATCCACAGCGTTCGTTTACCTGGTTACGTAGCTCACCAAGAAGTACTATTTGGTGGCTATGATGAAACGTTAACAATTCGTCACGATAGTTTAAGCCGACTTTCCTTTATGCCAGGTGTAGTATTAGCATGTAAAAAAATTAGTGCTAAAACTGGTTTAACTTACGGCTTAGAGCATTATTTATAATTTTTGTGCAAGGAGATGTATCAATGAAAAAACCTAATGTTGCTATTCTAGGTGCTACTGGTGCAGTAGGTGCTGAATTTATTACACTTATTGAAGAACGTAACTTTCCTTATGAAAATTTAAAATTGTTGGCATCTGCTCGTTCTGCAGGTACAGAACTTACTGTGAATGGTAAAACATATATTGTAGAAGAAGCAAAACCTGAATCTTTTGATAATATTGATATTGCGCTATTCGCAGGTGGCTCTATATCTAAAACATTAGCGCCAGAAGCCGCTAAACGCGGTGCTATTGTAATCGATAACTCTAGTGCATTCCGTATGGATCCTGAAGTACCTCTTGTTGTACCAGAAGTAAATCCAGAAGATATCTTAAAACATAAAGGTATTATTGCTAACCCAAATTGCTCTACAATTATCATGAGTTTAGGATTAAAACCTCTTCATGATATCTCTCCAATTAAACGTGTAGTTGTAAGTACATATCAAGCTGTATCTGGGGCAGGTAAAGAAGGTATTGAAGAACTTGAAAACCAAGTAAAACAATATACTGCTGGCGAAGAAATGACTGCAAAACTTATTGCCAACAGGATCTGCCCCTAAACATTATCCTGTAGCATTTAACTTATTGCCACAAATTGATGTGTTCTTGGACAATGATTACACAAAAGAAGAAATGAAAATGGTCAATGAAACACAAAAATTCTTCATGACGACACAATTCAAGTAGTACCAACTACTGTACGTGTTCCAGTGTATCGTTCCCACTCTGAATCTGTCTTGGTAGAAACAGCAGAACCTGTATCTGTAGAGGCTTTCAAAGCAGCATGTGAAAAATTCCCTGGTTTACAAGTTAAAAGATAATCCTGCTGAACAAATTTACCCTATGCCATTGTATACATCTAATCAAAACGACTGTGAAATTGGTCGTATTCGTAAAGACTTATATAACGACAAAGGTATGAACTTCTGGATTGTAGGGGACCAAATTCGTAAAAGGTGCAGCACTTAATGCGTTGCAAATTGCTGAGTACTTGGTAGAAAACAAGCATTTTAATCTATCAAGGGAGGACAGATATGAAAACCTTTGGTCGAGTATTAACGGCTATGATTACATCATTTAATAATGATGGATCCTTAACATAGAAAATAGTGTTAGCTATTGCTCATCATTTATTAGATAATGGTTCTGATGGTCTTGTTGTATGTGGTACAACAGGAGAAAATCCAACTATGTCTAGAGACGAAAAATTAGCTCTATTTACGGCAATCGCTAAAGAATGTGGACATAAAGGTTCAATTATTGCCAATGTTGGTACTAACGATACAAAAGCTTCCGTAAATTTTGTAAAAGAAGTATCTAAAATTGATGGAATCGATGGTTTATTAGTTGTAGTACCTTACTACAATAAGCCGAACCAACAAGGCCAATACTTACACTTTAAAGCTATTGCAGAAGCTACTACATTGCCAATTATGGTGTATAATGTACCAAGTCGTGTAGGGACAGGTATTTTCCCAACAACACTAGTTCAACTACATAACGAATATCCACATATTTGTGCTATCAAAGAGGCCAGTGGCAATCTTATGATTTCATCTGAAATTAAGCGCTTAATGCCTGGAGGATGACTTCATGGTATATAGTCGGAGATGATGGTCTTACATTACCAATGTTATCTGTAGGAGCATGCGGTGTTGTATCAGTAGTTTCTCATATAGCGGGCAAAGATATGAATGCTATGATTCAAGCTTATAAATCTGGTCATAATCACGAAGCGATTCGTATTCATCAAAGCTTTATCGGATATCATAAAAGCTATGTTTATTACTACAAATCCTATTCCTGTTAAATATGCAGTCCGTAAAATAGGTTTACCTGCTGGGAATATTTAATTTACCAATGTGTGACCCTACTGCCGAAGAAGCAGCATATATTGATAAAGCTTTAGCAGAATATCTACAATAATATATCAGTATAACATAAAACCAGTAACTACATTGTAGCTACTGGTTTTTATTTTATATGTCTTATATTTTGTTACTAATCATTATTTTATTCTAATAACCAAAAATTTTAATGTAAAAATTTACAATTATGGTATAATTTGCTCTGGAGATAGTATTTTCAACTATACTCTAGTCTACTGTTAATTCATGATAAACAGACAAATTTGTGATATTTCGAATCGACCATAAGGCGATTACATTAAAACACAAGGAGTTTAACATGGAACTAACAATGTTAAAAGGTAAAATTCACAGAGCTACTGTGACACAAGCAGAACTTGATTATGTGGGGAGCATTACTATAGATACAGATCTTTTGAGTGCATCTGGAATACGAGAATATGAACAAGTTCAAATTGTAAATATTAATAATGGAGCACGTTTTAGTACATATACTATAGCCGGAGAAGCCGGTAGTGGTGTTATATGTTTAAATGGAGCTGCTGCACGACATGTACAAGTACATGATAAAATTATTATCATGTGTTATGCACAGTTGAATGAAACTGAAGTTGAGAGCCATAAGCCTCTCGTTGTATTTGTAGATACAAACAACAAGATAAGTCATATAAAAAACTATGAGAAACATGGTTTATTAGTTGATCAAAATTAATTGTTATTGATCGAATTACAGTAGACTGTATAGGACTATCTTCGTATTTACAATAAACGGAGGAATTACTATGGAACATGTACTTACAATTGAAAATGTACGCAATACGATTAATAAATGGAAAAAGAAGGTTATTCCATTGGTTACGTCCCAACTATGGGGTTTTTACACGATGGGCACGCATCATTAATAGATCAAGCTAGAAAAAATAACGATAAAATCATTGTCTCTATATTTGTAAATCCTATTCAATTTGGAGAAAATGAAGACTTGAGTACTTACCCTCGTGATATTAATAGCGATAAAAAGCTATGTGAATCACATGGTGTGGACCTCATATTTACACCTAGTCCAGAAGAAATGTATCAAGATAAAAAAGGCTTTTGTAGATATTGTTGATTTATCTAGTACATTATGTGGCATTCGTAGACCAATTCACTTTAAAGGTGTATGTACTGTTGTAGCAAAATTCTTTAATATTATTCAACCTACAAATGCATATTTTGGTGAGAAGGATGCACAGCAATTAGCCATTATCCGTAAAATGGTTTTTGATTTAAACTTTCCTGTAAATATTATTGGTGTTCCTATTGTGCGTGAACAAGATGGATTAGCAAAATCTTCTCGTAATACATATTTATCGACTGAAGAGCGAAAGGCAGCAACTATATTATATAAATCTATCCAAAAAGGGAAAAGAATCAATTACACCAGGTTGTTCTGCGGATAGCATAATTAATACTATGACAGAAATAATACAGTCAGAGCCTCTTGCTAAAATTGACTATATTTCAGTTGTAGATGCTAATACTATGCAACCAGTTGAAGAGATTAATGCTCCTGTTCTAGTTGCCATGGCAGTATATATTGGTACTACACGTCTAATAGATAACTTCTCCTATGATCCAAATTAGGAGGGAGAGGTTATGAAGCAACTAGTAACACTAAATCAACTGATATCCAAATACTTAATGATACTAATCATAGGCTTTTCTTGTATTGCCTTATATAGTGCCTTCATATTTTTCTTGGGCCATAGCGTATACACCATTTTTACTTGGTATCGCTATGTTTGGCATGGGACTAACTATTAAATTTGAAGATTTGTGTAGTATTCTCAGACATCCAAAAGGATATTTGTATTGGTGTACTTGCACAATATACGATAATGCCTCTATTAGCCTGGGGAATTTGCCATATATTCACATTATCACCAGATTTGTTATTGGTGTAATATTAGTTGGTTGCTGTCCTGGTGGCACGGCTAGTAACGTCATCACCTACATCGCTAAAGGTGATGTACCACTATCAGTAGGAATGACAATTACATCGACATTAATAGCACCCATTGTAACGCCTTTACTAATCTTATATATTGGTGGTGCTTGGGTAGATGTTGCATTGCTACCTATGATGATTACAATGGTGAAAGTCATTATTATACCAATCTTATTGGGCGGTGTAATTCAATATGTATGTAAATCACGGATTAATACATTAACCAGCATAAGTCCTATTGTTTCTATGATTGCTATTATATTATTAATAGCAGCCATTATTAGCCATTAATAGAGATAAACTTTTAATTTCTGGCCTAGAAACACTAATAGTTGTTGGTATACATAATATACTAGGCATGCTGTTAGGCTTAGGTGTAGGATATATACTTAAATTAAGATATGATAAAACTACAGCGTTAGCGATTGAGGTAGGAATGCAAAATAGTGGTTTAGCAGTCACATTGGCAGCAACAAATTTTGCATTAAATCCATTAGCAACGCTAGTAGGGGCTATCTTTAGTGTATGGCATAATATATCAGGTGCTATCTTTGCTATGTTACGTAGAGAAAATAGTTTACAAGATATTTGAATCTTATAATGCAATAAAAAACGGCTACATTACGTAGCCGTTTTTATATTATATTCTATCTCGTACAAGACCGATTACGAGGCCCTCAATATGACAATTATCTACAATGATTGGAGCAAAATCATCATTTTCAGGCTGTAAACGAATGTGACCATTTTCTTTGTAAAAACGTTTTACGGTAGCCTCATCATCGATACGTGCTACAACTACATCGCCATTATTTGCTGTATTTTGATGGCGTACGATGAGCATATCACCTTCATACATACCGATATTCATCATAGATTCGCCTTGAACGCGAAGTAAGAAACAGTCGGAATCACCAGTTAATTGAACTGGCAATGTAAGAGTAGATTCTAAATTTTCTACCGCTGTAATAGGCATACCAGCTTGTACAGTACCAATAAGAGGAACTTGTTTTAAACCAGCCCCTAAAAACTCAAAGTTATCAGAACTAGACGTTTCATTACCAGTTACTGAAATAGAAGGTTTAGTATCTTCTAGTACAGTAATAGCACGATTTTTATTAGGATCCCGTTTAATATAACCAAACTTTTCAAGAGCGTTCAAATGAGATTGCACAGTAGAAGTAGAACTAAGTCCTACATGGTACAGATTTCTCGAACAGTAGGACAACGATATTCATTATGTAATGAGTCTTTAATAAAATCTAATATACGGCGCTGTTTAGTATTAATATCTGTAGCAGGGCGTCTCACGATGAACCTCCATAGTCAATATAATGTCAAAATACTATTAATATATATGCGGAAAAATTTACTCATTTAGTACTATATAATAAAAACATAAGATAATTACTTATCTTATATACCTATTATAGGCAATTTTAAAAGTTTTTGCAAACATTTGTTCTAAAACACTTGACCGAACATTCGTTCGTGTGCTAATATAAGCATGTAAACAAACAAATGTTCTCAGATATTATGTTCGATGTAAATGTGAGGTATGAGATGAAAAATATATTGATGATGGTAGGAATGTGCTTAACAATCTTAGTTCGGCTATAATATGACAAATCCTGTAACAGCTACAAATACACATGCAGTACGTGAAGTAAAGGTACAAGCAGGCGATACTATGTGGGATATTGCAGCTCGTTCAGCTCATAAAGATATGGATGTTCGAGAAATGGTATATGCCATGAAAGAACTCAACAACATCAGTGATTCTGGTAACTTGTACCTGGTACAGTTTTAAAGGTACCAGCACATAAATTCTGATAGTCCAGTTAGAGCTTTGGACTATGTGGCTCAAAACTAAATATATATGGGTATAACCCACACGAAAAAGCAGCTACTCAATTGAGATAGCTGCTTTTTGTTATCTAATGCATGTTATTAAACGATTTATAGATATTATCTTAATCAACTGATTTATAATTATCATCTAAATCGTTTTTCAAAAATTGTAGAAATAGGATTATCTACAAACTTATTTGCTTCATTAATATAACGACGAACCATATTAACACTATGATGACGTGTTTGTCTCATAATATTACGTTCTTCCACACCATAAGCTGCGGCAGTCGTTGCAAAGCCATGACGTAAACTATGAGCGCCATACATAGATGGATCAAGACCAATAAGAGAAATATATTTTTCACAATTTCTGCAATCATCTTATCGGATATAGCCTGTTTTACGTAAGTGACATATTTTTAGTAAAACCTCTAAATACAGGACCTTCAGTAATACCAGAGGCACGTAACCATTGTTGTAAAGCTCGTACCGCATCTAACGGAGAACCGGATAAATGTGGAATAGCTACAACAGCACCTTGACCTTCTTGGTCGGCTTTTAGAGGATGCTACAAAGATTTCAACACCTTGTGGAGAAAATTGAAGATGTTCTACTGTAATAGCTGCAATTTCACTGCGACGAAAAGCACCCATAAAACCAATCAAAAGAATGGCTTTATCTCGTAATAACTGTAATTCAGGTACATCTAGTTTAGCCATACAATCTAAAATATCTTCAATATCTTCTAATAAAACTGGTGTTTTACCTTGTTGAAATGTTCCTTTTAAACGTCTAATCCCTCGTAAGGCTTGTTTTACAATAGGTGCCATACATGGATTATTTCTTTGACCAGAAGCATTAAAATTTTCAGATATAGCGCTAATACGACGAGAGATTGTATTTGCCTTAGCATAATCAGCAAGATCATTTATATAATTCACAATTGTTTCTGGTGTAGCTGGAAAATAAGGTACCTTTTGATAAGTACACCAATCAACGAAATCATCCCAATCCGATTCGTAAGCATCCACAGTTTTCTCAGCCTTAGATAACAATATACTTTGTTTAGCTTTCATAGACAACTTGGTACTATTCATAAGCGCATCGTTATTACGCAAATAGAAATGTTTTTGTTGTTCCTTAGATTCTGACATAATTCACCCTTACCCCTAAAATATCAATATAATTGTACCATAGATTAGACCGTAATATGCTATAATTAGAGAATATGATAACTAATTCGGGAGCAATTTACCAATACATGACGAAGAAATATATATTAGTAGGAACAGTCCTTGTTCTTTTTAGGTACAACTGGCTGCTCATACATTCCAACAGAAAACATTTCTTATGGTGTATATTATAATGATACAGATCTATCAAATACACCAAAGAACAAATTACAAGCGCGTTTGCAAAGAGTTGAACGATAAAAGATACCTCAGACTATATCTATCGATATGGGAAATAATAAAAACAACAAGCTACATATCATGATTTAGGCATTCAATTCGATACAGAGGCTATGGTAAAAAAGCTATTTTACATACGGCTATGAGGATGATATGTGGACAGTATTGTCACATAGATTTAATGGCTTTTATTTTATGGTCATCATTTTAAACCACAATATAAGTTAGACGAAGTAAAGGGCGAAAACATATCTCACTGAGTTAGCAAAAACAATAGATACACCTGGTCATGATGCCTATCTTACTGTTGAAAATGGACAAGTAGTAATACATCCCGTCAAAAGAAGGCAAACGTATTGATATCGATGCTACCCTTAAAAAAGCTGAAAGATGATTTACAATCTGGCGATAGTATAAATTCTCTTTTCTATGGTATTTACTACGCAGAATACAGTAAAAGTTACTGATACTGATCTAAAACCTTTAAATACTGTATTAGCATCTTTCACAACGGAGTATAATCCAGGTAATGAAAGCAGAACACATAATATCCAATTAGCTTCTGATAAGATAAATGGTACACTCATTAAAGCCCGGTGCACAATTCTCCTTTAACGATGTTGTAGGCGAACGTACTGCAGAAGCTGGCTATGATGATGCGCCTGTTATGATTGATGGCAAATTAGTTCCAGGCATTGGTGGCGGTATTTGCCAAGTAAGTTCTACTATTTTTTAATACAGCTTTATTATCTGGTATGAATATTGTTGAACGTACACCTCATTTTTGAACCAGTTGGATATATTCAAGCTGGTAGAGATGCTACGGTAGCTTGGGGGCTATTTAGACTTTAAGTTTAGAAATCCATACCAACATTCTATTTATATCTTAAGTGTTATGAATAATGGAACGTTAACTATTTACATTATAGGTACAGCTCAAGATAAACCAAAAAATGTATCTATCTCTGTAGGCGATTATAGTGAGATTCCAAATAAAACAATAACTAAGGTAGATCCATCTTTAAAAGAAAAAGAGGTACAAGAGGGGACATGTAGGCTTAAAAATGAATACGTATAGAACCATTACATATGGTAACTGGGTTACTCAAACTGATTCCTTTGAGTCTGTATATGACCCAGTAGATACGATTATTACAATGCCTGCAACACCTGAAGCACCAGTCAAAAAAACAGACAAAAAAGAAATCATAATTATAGTTTTTATTAAATATAGCCTAAACTATTGACCATTGTATATAAATAGTTTAGGCTATTATTTGGGCTGTAAATGAGAAATCATTATATACGTAAATAAAATTAGTATAGATTAATTATTAAAATAAAAAGTAAATAAGATATTCTCAATAATTATCATTTAGATGAGAGTAGAATAGAAGAGGAATTTATGGACACAATTTTACAATTTGATCACTCTTTAATCTTCTATGTACATGAACATTTTGTATATAGTTTTTAACACCAATTATGGTATTTATCTCAAAAATTACAAGCAATGGCGCATTATGGATTATAATAGCATTATTATTAATGCTACAAAAAAAATATCGCGTTTTTAGGCGTGGCAATTATTATTGCTTTAGGATTTGTATTTATAATTGGCGACCAAGGTTTAAAACCAAATGTAGCGAGATTAAGACCATTTGTTGATTTTCCAAATGTAACGGTGCCGTTAGAATCTGCACTACCAAAAGCTACAAGCTATTCATTCCCATCAGGTCATAGTTTTGGTTCATTTGCATCATCCATGACCATTTACCTAGGCTTAGCCAAATAGCGCCTCAGAAGCGATATTGGGGATTTTAGCATTGTTAGGTTCAATAGTAGTAGCGTTCTCTAGAGTTTACTTATTTGCGCATTATCCAACAGATGTATTAACAGGTTTAGTATTAGGGATCATCGTAGGATTTATTGCCTGGAAGTTAGCAAGAATTGGTTGGAACTGGTGGACTAACCGTCATAATGATGTAGAATACGAACCATACACATTTAAACGTAAATAAGCAAAAAAACTATATGAAATAAAGGGATTGGGCCATTTATTTAATTTTTTATATAAATTACTTCCGATAAACTATCGTTATCGGAAGTAATTTTTAAAAAAACAAAAACTAGCCTATAAGTCCTATAAGCTAGTTTATTTTAGTTAATTAAAAATAATCAGATAAAAATTAATTATTTATCATATGAATCTATTTTTTTTATATATTCTAATAAGGTTCATCAATGGTATCTTTATCAAACTTAGGTTCAATAATTATATTACCGTTATAATCCATTAGGCCATATTTCCCTATTAGATTTATAAACAAATAAAAGGCTTTATAAAATGATGTTATATCGTCATCATAATGTGGTAATTTAAATAATTTATAACCTGAGTTTGTATCAATTACATATTTTATTTTATCATAAGTTGCTGTAGTAACTTTATTTAATACATAATTAGGCTTTGATGTATCTATACTATCATAAAAACATCACATAAAAACACCTGAACTCAGCATTAAATATTTATTACCATATGAATGTTTCAATACAAAACTACGATCACTTAATCGTTCATAAGAATCAGTTATTCAAAAGCAACTATAGTTTGATTTAGTGAATCAATAATACCATACCTATTATTTTCATCAGTCACAACAAAGTACTTAAAACTCTTTACCTAAATGTTTTATAGATTTATATTTGCAGGAATTACGATTATATTATCCTTTGTTCTTCATACCATATAAAAGTATTACCTTTTATCATTTACTTCTGTAAATAAATCATAAACATCTGATGGAGCTCTACTATAAAAATTTTCATCAGAATAAATCACCTCCAGCCCCATTATTACGTATTTTTATATAATCATTACTGTTAATAAGGTCTATAGCTTCATCAACACTAAAGTAAAACACCTTTTTCTGTTAAGATATTTTGTATAATCATCTATAGTATATATTTCAAATAAATTTTTTTATCTTTTTAGACCAAAATTTCAATATTATCCCAACCATTTTTATAGGATTTCAATAATTTGACACCATTATTTTATTATATAGATACCAATAGTCTCCTTTTTTACCTAATATTATAGTATCATTTAAATCACTATAATGATTTAATACATCATTAATAGCATAGGTACCATTGGAAGTTTAACTAGTTTAAAAGTCCTCCATTAGTCAATGCTTTTAGCCAAATTATAATAGAACTCATATTCATAGCCTACTGGTAAATAGGCTAATTCAACTAAATTTTACATATCGTTTTTGACCATTTTCATAAAATGATCCATATACATAGTTATTATTATATCCTTTTTATATATTCCACATGTAAATTATCATATGGGACCAAATATCCATTGTCCTTTTCATCAACAATGGTATTACCAGTTTGGGATTCTAATGTAATATATTCTTTTTGCAGATGTTATATTACATGCAACCAATGCTATTGGCTTAATATAAATCTTTCTCATATAAGCTCCATAATATACACAACACATCAATAGTTGATTTCATATTAACATATTTATATTCTTTTAAATAAACTATACTTTTATATTCTTAATTATTATATGCCAATAAAACTTATTATTATTACATAAAATTTATATTGAATTTTTAGAATCAGATTGTAAAATAGTAATATAAATTATCTGATTTACTCATACTTATGGAGGAATTATATGTGCTGGTGTGATATTGTAAGTAAAGCCAAAATTGGCGGTTTAAAACATTTAGTAATGGCATGGAGAGTTCTTTAAGATTTCTTGCTGAAATTATTCTTGGTTTAAGTATTATTCGCGTATTAGTAAACTGGGTTTTGGTATCTAATTTCTCAGATGAATAATATGAACATATTAATAGGCGCTTAGTTATCTAAGCGCCTTATTTTTATATATTTTGATTTATAAAATTAGTTCTTAACTATACACCCAGTGTATGATTGATATGCTTCGCTACAATCAATGTATTCCATAATAATTTGGCAGATTCGACCATCTTTATCAAATGCCCAGTATACTGGATATAAACCATCTCCAAAGCCAGATTGAATCATCGGTACTGTCAATTCTGTATCAGGAATTGTAAAGTTAATCCAATCACCTTTAGAACGTTGGTATTGTGGATATGCCATAGCATTTAATTGGAATAAATCACTATAATAATCATCGTATATATTTTTTCAGGGATAGTTTATATGCCATTGTTCATAAAACTTATTATATGTTTCAATTGTTTGTGCATCTACAATTGTAGCTAAACCCGAATCTACAGGAAATCCAATATAGGTATCCCCATCATCTAAATCGGTTAAGTCTTTCAGTACCTTTTAATGCTAATTCATAGTATACAGGTTCATTGCCACTAAAAAACAACTCGACTAGCTACATAACGATATTCATTTGGTTCCATTTCGATAATCTTAGTCTCTAACAGATACGTACCTGGTTCTACCTGTTCTAAGATACGTATCTGGTTTACTAGGCAATGTTACTAAAGGATCACAACATGTAATATGGCCTGTTGGGAAAATTTACAGTCCACATAGGTAATGTATGTAACGGAAATCCTTTTAACTCTTTTTCGGTTAAATAAATCATGATATGGTACAGTAGGTTTTAATTTACCTTCAGAACCTAATCGGTTAAAGGTTTGAATCCATTCGCTAGTTAATTTAGATTGTTCCATATTACTCCCTCGGCTTCGTATTTACAATGAATATATTCGCCTTCTAATACTTCGTAGGCTGCAGTTTTACGAATAATTTGCTTTACTAATGTATCTAGTTTTGAACCATTAGAATAGTCTGCAGGTGCATAATAACGGATACGATGATGACGCATCATCTTATATACCTTTTTCTTTATCCTTTCTTAAATGGATCATAAACACCTATAGAATGACCCCCATTAGCGTTCACAAGACTCATACAAGGAATATCTGTATCGCTATCCCCAATATAAATCATGTTACGGAATGGGACTCGTTGATTTTCAGGCTTAATGTAATCATTAACACCAGTATCATTAATATCGAGAATTCCCTTTTTGAATACGGAACAAAAATTGAGTTTTATTCGTATAGTTAATGGCTTGTGCAGGCCAAACAGCTACGCCCTTTATCATCAAACATAAATGCACTGGCATAGATTTTAGTAAAAGCCCCCTCTTTTGCCATTTCCGTGCCTTCTATCATTTCTTTCAAGCCAGACGAAATAATGTAATGTTCAATCTTAACGCCTTGTTCTAATCCATATTGACGAATGCGTTCAAACCAAGTCCGAACCCCGTCATATAATTCTACTTGATTGCCGTATTCCATGAGCTTATCTTTTGTTACATAAAAATGACCTACTGCTTCTTGAATCATTTTGTACATATAGGCTAAGTTATTATCCATATCATTTTTTTAGCCAATTGATTTGATTCATGCCAAAATTGTTTGATTTGCTCTTCGTTATAGCCTACCGATTGAATGAAACCTTGTGCCTGCATATCGTCCGGGGTTAATGTCTTATCAAAGTCGTAACACATTGCTAACACGGGCATAGATGAGTCAGATGATTGTAAATTATCTTTACTATCTTTCTTATACGTTATCATAAATGCACCTCCTTTTAAACTAAACAAAAATACATTTACACTCTCTTATATTCCTGAGATTCCTTCTTGACAACCCCTTTGGTATCTATTTTACACGGTAAGTCAATTCATTTAATTTAGTAATTTCTAGTAATTCCATCTAAAATAAGTTTATCTTGTGTTATAGTTTGTATCAACAATCCAGCTCTTTTCCGTACTTTCTTTAATAATTTCTCTTTTGAAAGTCTTCCAATAAGTAAGCTAGCATTTGGATCATGTATGTAAACGATTATATCGAACTGCTGCTTGATTTAGTATTAGCATAACAATAACGACAAAAGTGGCTACAGCTATCGTAGGCACCTATATCACCATGTAAATAACAATTACATTCTGGTCTCGCTGGTGTTCGTTTTGGTGCTTTTAATTTAACATTCCAAGCCTTTCATAACAATCTAAGGTTAAACAACCTTCCGTATTAGCACCAACTCTTTAAATATATCCCCTTCTCCACAGGTTTTAAGGTCCATATTGCAAGAATGAGCAATAGAAACAAATTCTTTAATAATGTTATGTTGTACATCAACACTTGGTCTAAAACCTTCCGGGAAGTTCTGAGCCACCTTATCCAATATATCTAAAAAACTTACTACTACTGTATCTGTGTATCCTTTAAGAGCCTTAGCCATGTTATAAAAGCTTTCAAAATGGAAATCTATTGTGTAGTTATGGGTTAAAATAATAGGATCATAACGCCACACCATGGATTGAGGATTCAGTCTCGTAGATATTTGTTTAAATCCGTCTATTACAGAATCTGCTTTTGGTACATAGGGCTCAATATCTGAACCATAAAGAGTTATGGTCATATGCCAAAACTGTCTATAATCATTTATTTCATGTAAGAGCGGAATAAATGGTAAAGGATTCTTTGTACAAAACGCAATACCATCTACTACTTCATGATTAATAGGATACCGTGTTATCTGTAGTGAATTATAAGGATTACGAACATCTACAAATCCTTGATGAACACGATTAATCAACCATTGCCCATAAAAGGCAGGAATATCCGTACGTTGTCCCGTCTGTAAAATCATAGTCCTGGCCTTTCATAAAAAAAAAATATAGATGTATTATATCATACTCAATATTAATTATTTATGTAGTAAGTGTGATATTTATAGTATGGTACATTCTCATTTTATGGTACTATTAAGTGTATTAAAAAATGAGGAGAATTAAAAGATGAACGATATATTTGAAAAAAATCATCCCATGAAGGATGACAAAGAGTTTATTACCTCTTATTGGAGTGATAGAGCTCGTGATTTTGGGTCATTGCGAGCTAAAGAATTAGAGAGCCCTAAACTTAAATTATGGAGAGATGAACTAACGAGTCATATCTTTGATTCTGATCGCTCTTTTACGTATTTTAGACATTGGTTGTGGTGCAGGCTTCTTTAGTATTATCCTCTCTCAACTAGGACATACAGTACACGGCATCGATATTACGCCTAATATGATAGACGAAGCAAATCAACTGGCAGAATCCCTTGATTGTGATGCTACCTTCTCCGTCATGGATGCTGAAAATCTCAGCTTTGACTCCAATACCTTTGATATCGTTGTAGCCCGCAATGTAACATGGAACTTACCACATCCAGATAAAGCCTATGCTGAATGGTTACGCATCATTCGTCCAGGCGGTTTAATCCTCAATTATGATGCGGAACATGCTCGCAATCACCATGACTTACCACAATCTGTTCATCATGCCCATGAGCATGTAAGCAATGACTTAAAAAGAGCGGTGCCATACGATTTATCATATGCTTGAAATTTCATCCTTTACACGCCCTCAATGGGATAAAGAAGTGCTCACAAAATTAGGTGCTAGCTCCGTCACTATTGACTCCACAGTAGGTCCTCGTATTTACAACGAAGAAGATGAATTTTATATTCCTGTACCAATGTTCTTGGTGAAAGTAATAAAATAGCATTCAAAGTAAAACATTATAAAATAAACCCACTCCATGTGATATGTACCCCTTTTTATTAGGTATCTAATAAAGGAATATATCATACTATGAGTGGGTTTTATTTTATTTATTATTTCTTATTGTCTTTAATGATAGAGTCATCAAAGTTATAGGTTGTTATAAACTTTGTTTTAGGATTTGCTGCATTGCCAATCTCTTCTAAATATTTATTAGAAGCTACTTGAAGATCTTTCTTATACGCATCGGCTAATGTTTGTAAATTGTTCGTTTCGTTTACTCGTTTAAAGGTTTGATCCATAAATTTAATAGTATCTGTTTTGAATCATAAATAAGAGCAGTATTTGGTATGCCAGTAATATCCATCTTAATTGTATTAGAATTTGAGCTATCTGAATTACCTACTATATCGTTAGCACTCATTACAAGTGTAAGTGCCGTAATATAATTTAGACGAGTTTCCTTTATATCCCCTACCATTTGAGTAGATTCAATAACAGGTCTCTTTTCAGGCGTCGTATATTGATAGTTATAAGCTTTCATATCTGCTGTATAAATCGTCTTACTATCATTTCGAGCTGTAAGATTCATCGTAAAAATAGGCGTGTCAACAGCACTCACTACATTTTGAACGGTATAGCCTGAGTAAGCAATCCATTCCCCTTCAGGTCCTTTAGGGCTGAGAAGACGCACTATTACTACTACAACCAGCTAATATCAACAAACTAACTAAGGCGATACAAAGTGAAGGTATTGAAGTATTCTTTTTAGCATAGCAGTACCTCGCATACAAACTTATATTATATAAATACAAACCTAACTAGTACTAAACTAGACAAGAAAAGCTAATCAATTACAGCTATAGTTTTTTTTAATATATTAGTTACTGAAATACTCTTGAGCCTTAGTGATTTCTGCGCGAAGTTTTTCTTCATCAATTGTAAGCAGTTCTTTGTCTTTCATAAGAACTTTACCACCCACAATTGTAGTATTTACATCGGAGCTATTAGCAGAGTATACAAGAGCTGCTAAATCATTGTAACGAGGCATCCAGTGCATACCAGATACGTCATATAACACGATATCTGCACGATAGCCTTTAGCTAATACACCAAGATCTGTATATCCCAATGCTTTTGCACCTTCTACAGTGCCCATGTTCCATGCGGCTTGAGCAGGAATAGCCTTTGGATCATAAAGACGTGCTTTATGTAATGTTGCTGCAAGACGTACTTCTTCAAGCATATCAGCATTATTATTAGAAGCGGAGCCATCTGTACCAAGACCAACAGTAATACCTTTGGCAATCATTTCAGGCACTGGTGCAATACCACTGGCTAATTTTAGGTTAGATTGTGGATTATGTGCTACAGCTACATTATTTTCAGCCATAATAGCCATATCTTCGTCTGTAACATGAACACAGTGTGCAGCTAATGTAGTATTCCAGAATAGACCTAAATCATGCATATGAGCGATTGGAGTTTTACCAGTAGCTTTCATAACATTCTCCACTTCTCCTTTTGTTTCGGACAAATGCATGTGAATACCACAGTTTAACTCATGGGATAAGTCGATAACCTTTTCCATATAAGCGTCAGGGCAAGTATATGGCGCATGTGGGCCCAGCAATACTTTGATGCGGTCATTATCAAAGCCGTTCCAAGTGCGGAATAAGTCAGCATTTTCAACTAATGCTTGATCTGCTGTTGGGGATACACCCGCTAAAGCCACGTGACAATACAGAGCGAATACCTGTTTCTTTTACCACCTCAGCTGTAGTATTCATAAAGAAATACATATCGCTAAAATGTTGTAGTACCAGAGCGTAACATTTCAGCCACACCTAGTTGTGTACCATAACGTACATACTCGTCGTTAAGCTTGGCTTCAGTTGGCCAAATTGCCGTTTCAAGCCATTCCATAAGCTCAAGATCATCTGCATAGTTTCTAAATAGACCCATCGCAATATGAGTATGTGTATTTACAAGACCTGGTGCAGCCTAATTGGCCTTTACCATCTAGTACTTCCTTAGCAGAATCTTTTTGCCTTTTTCAATATCACTATCCTTTAAAATAGCGGCAATATAACCATTTTCAATTTCAAAGGCATGATTTTTAAGAACGCCCTCATTAGTTAGGACGTCTACATTGGTAATCAATAAATCAGACATAGGTTTCCTCATAGGTATAACCGAGCTAAATAGCTCGGTTATATTTGTTTAATTTGAAAGCTAGTATAGTTTAGATACAAAATGCTATTACTAGAAACCATTATATTTCAATACAGTATTAGTTTACTTTTGTTAGATAATCGATTTGTTCTTGTGTTAAGGAATCTAAGTCGTAGCCCATGGAGTTTAACTTAAGTTTTGCGATTTCCGCATCTAATTCATGAGGCAATACGTATACCTTTGGGTCCATATCTTTACCGTTATGCAAAATATACTCTGCTGCAAGAGCTTGCATAGCAAAGGATAAATCCATGATTTCTGCAGGATGACCATCGCCAGCTGCAAGGTTAACCAAGCGACCTTCAGCCAATACATAGAGTTTACGACCATCAGCCATAGTATAGCCTTCGATATTTTGACGAACGCGCTCGTGGCTTATAGCAAGGTCTGTAAGGTCAGAAACATTCACTTCTGCAATCAAAGTGACCAGCATTACACAAGATAGCTTTATCTTTCATCACTTCGTAATGTTCTTTTTACAATAACATCTTTACAACCTGTTACAGTACAGAAGATATCCCCAACTTTAGCAGCTTCAATCATAGGCAATACTTTGAAGCCATCAAATACAGCTTCAATCGCTTTAATTGGATCTACTTCTGTTACATATACGTGAGCACCAAGGCCTTTTGCACGCATAGCAACGCCTTTACCGCACCAACCATAACCAGCAACAACTACATTTTTACCTGTTACGGTTAAGTTAGTAGTACGCATAATACCATCCCAAACAGATTGACCTGTACCATAACGGTTATCAAAGAGATATTTACAGTAGGAATCGTTCACTGCAATCATAGGGAATGTCAATTGTTTTGCATTCTCTAAAGCATAGAGACGATGTACACCTGTAGTTGTTTCTTCACTACCACCTAACAAACGTTCTTTTGCATCTTGGCGTGTTGTGTGCAACAAGTTTACCAAATCACCACCATCATCGATAATAATGTGTGGTTTATGATCAAGAGCCTTGTTAAGGAAGTTGAAATATTCTTCCTCAGTACAATCGTACCAAGCATATACAGTAATTCCCATATCTACAAGACCTGCAGCTACATCGTCTTGTGTAGACAACGGATTGGAGCCCGTTACAATTACATCTGCACCACCGCGTTTTAATACAGTCGCTAAGGTATGCTGTTTTTGCTTCCAAGTGAACACTAACAACAATTGTTTGGCCTTTGAAAGTTTGTTCTGATTCAAAACGGTCACCTAATGTGTTTAATGTAGGCATAAAGTTAGAAACCCAATCAATTTTTTGCGGCCTTCTGCAGCTAAATTAATGTCTCTAATTAAAGATTGCATAATAACTCCTTTTACTCATACAAGTAGATACAATAAAATAAATATTTGATAGTAAATCCACTTAGATTTATTGATATTTATTTGTTGTTTATCGATTGTAGATATTTACTTATATAGATAATATATTGCTTATATTTTGAACTCTTAATAAGTTTGGTTTTAATAGACACCTTCTTCAGTAGCTTATCGATTGACTCTTCATAATTTGGAGTCACCCTCTTCGGTGATAATCGCTGTTACAAGTTCATGTGGTGTAACATCGAAGGCTGGATTTAGTACATCAATACCATTAGGTGCTATTTGAACACCGTGTAAACGCAGTCACTTCATCATCGTTGCGCATCTCAATAGGAATATCTCCACCATTTTCCAAAGTAAAATCAAATGTACTATAAGGAGCGGCTACATAGAATGGAATATTATGGAATTTAGCTAGTACTGCTACACCATAGGTACCAATTTTATTGGCTACATCCCCTTTTTGTAGTGATGCGGTCAGCACCGACGATAACGGCATCAATAAGTCCATGTTGCATCGCATAGGCCGCCATATTATCTGTTTCAAGAGTAATAGGAATACCATCCTCGTAAAGTTCAAAGGCTGTAAGTCGAGCACCTTGTAATAATGGACGTGTTTCATCTGCATAAACTCGTTCCAATTGACCATTTTCATGAAGCTTACGAACAACACCCAGTGCTGTACCTAGACCACCTGTAGCTAATGCACCAGCATTACAATGGGTTAGAATACGAATATTCTTTTGACCTTCAAATAAAGTTGCTCCTGCTTCTGCCATACGGCGTCTATTCAAAGATACGTCTTCTTCATGAATAATAATGGCTTCTTTCGTAATGAGGTCTACCACATCACTCATAGAGGACATACTGTCAACATTATTTTCAAAGAGAAATGACACGATCTACAGCCCAAGCTAAGTTGATTGCCGTAGGGCGAGTTTCTTTTAAGATCTCACTAAAACTCATATAAGCTTGTAAGTTGTTCACTAAATGGCGCCTCTAAACGTCCTGCTTCCATAGCAGCTAAAATGAGACCATAACTAGCAGCTACACCAATAGCAGGTGCGCCACGAACGCGAAGCATTTTAATAGCTTTAGCCACTTGTCGCCAATCTGTACAGTGAACATATGTAATTTCAGTAGGCAATTTAGTTTGATCTAATAGTACCAGCGTATCTTTACGCCATTCAATATTAATCATAACTTCTCCTTCGATGAACTATTGTGTATCATTATGAGTTGATTATAGTTTAAAACCACCATATTCATGCATGCGATTATGAGCATCATAACGAGCATCCACATCGATTGCATCAATAGCTCCTAAGATAAGAGATTTTAAGTTGAGCTGCCATATCGCCCATCATTTCTACCACTTCACGCATGTGTCAAAGCAGATTCAGAAATACCTGCTGCATAGTTGGTAATCATAGAAATCGTAGCATATGCCATTTCAGCTTCATTAGCTAAATTTACTTCCGGTACATTTGTCATACCTACTGTATCACCACCGAGCATGTGGAACATTTTAATTTCCGCTGGTGTTTCAAAACGAGGACCTTCTGTACAAACATAGGTACCGCCATTATGAACAGACAAGACCTTGTTCAGTACCTACCTTTTGAAGAATATCACGTAATTCAGGGCAGTAAGGATTTGTTACATCAAGATGTGCTACAGGACGGTCACCACCTTCATAGAATGTAGTGATGCTTTTCTTTGTTAAATCTAAGAATTGATCATTCAACACAAAAGGACCAGGCTTAAAGTTTTCATTTAAAGAACCTACCGCAGTTGTAGAAATAATAAATGTAACACCTAATTTTTTTGAGACCCCAAATATTAGCACGATAGTTGATTTTATGTGGAGGAATTGTGTGATCTTTGCCGTGACGCGCAACAAAGATTACTGTTTTTCCCGTGGTATGTACCTTGTACATAATCTATTTCACCATATGGTGTCATTAAGGATTCTTCATGAATATTTTCAAAGATGGTTGGATCATAAACGCCAGTACCACCAATTACGCCAATTGCACTCATTGTGACCTCCTATAATTAATAACTCTACCTTTTATTTTCTCATAGAATAGAAAAACAGGCTATAGGAAAAACCTAGTAGCCTGTATTTTTCTAAAGGTTATTATAAAGTTTTTATTGAATTGGACCTTTTGGTTCGAACATATCTTGTAGTTCTTCACGTGTAAAATGATATTTTTCATTACAATAATGGCAAACAAGTTCTGTTACTTCATCTTCCAAAATAGCATTCTTATCTTCTTCACGTAATGTCATTAGCACACTGGCAAAGCGATCACGACCACAACGACATTGGAAATGAATTGGTTCATTATATACTTCATTCACAGTTAAACCATCGAGAACACGTTCCATAAGACCTTTACCATCTGGGTTTGCTTTCAAATATTCTGTAATAGGACCAAGTTCATTAATATTCTTTTCTACTTGTGCTAATGCTTCATCTGTAGCATCCGGTAAGGCTTGTACGATAAAACCTCCAGCTACAACCGTATGGTAATCTGGGTCTACCAATACACCTAAGCTAATAGTAGAAGGTACTTGTTCAGAAGCATATAAATAGTAGGCCAAATCTTCTGCTACTTCACCACTTTGAATTGGACTTGTAGAGGTATAATCTTGTGCTAATTGTGTAAAAACGAGTCACTTGCACTTCCCCATTATGACCTACGGCAGAACCAACATCAAGCTTACCAGCATGCTTTAAAGGTACATCAACATGTGGATCATCTACATAGCCTCGAACTGTATTATCTGCAAAAGCATCTACGTGAACAACTCCTAACGGACCATCACCTTTGATACGCAAACTTACATTTTCATGATTTTTAAAATCACCAGCTAATAAAATAGCCCCCGTCATAGCGCGACCTAAAGCAGCCGTTGCGACAGGCCATAAATCATGACGTACCCGAGCCGTTTCAACAGTATCCGTTGTTACTGCTAAAGACATACGTACCCCTTCTCCCGGGTAGTAAAACGTTTTATATAATCCATACTATCATTCCTTATTATTAATTAAAGTTTAAAACGCACTTATAAGTGCTTATATAGTATATCATGTCATAGATTTACTTTTCAATAATAGAGAATATATGTTCGTCTAGCCTATTTTCAAGATGTTAAAAGAACATATTTTCGATAATATAAAAAACACTCAGCATCATAAGACACTGAGTGTTTTACTATGTAATTATTAGAATTTGATCGATAAGGTTAACCATTTCAATAGCGCCCATAGCACAGTCGTAACCCTTATTTCCTGCTTTTGTACCAGCACGTTCAATTGCTTGTTCAATATTTTCTGTAGTAACGACGCCAAACATAACTGGAATACCAGTTTCTAATGAAACGTGGGCAATGCCTTTTGCTACTTCATTACATACATAATCATAATGAGTAGTAGAACCACGAATAACAGCCCCAACACAGATAACCGCATCATAACGACCAGATAAGGCAGCTTTTTAGCAATCAATGGGATTTCATAAGCACCTGGTACCCAAATTACTGTAATATCCTCTTGTTTAACATCGTGACGTAGTAAACAATCTTCAGCGCCTCCGATTAATTTAGAAGTAATGAACTCATTGAAACGTGAACCGATAATAGCAAACTTTTTACCACTACCTAGTAAATTACCTTCTTGAACCTTCATTATGTTGACCTCCTATATTCCAGTAAGGGAAATTCTTATGTGACGAGCAATTTGTTAAGTAAAACTAAATGATTAGTCTTCTAACATATGACCCATTTTTTCTTCTTCTTTTTGTCTTTAAGTACCCTGCATTAAATTTATTAGCAGCAATGATGAGTGGTACCGACTAGTTACATTGATTCCCCAATGTTCTAAGCCATGACGTCTTTTCGGGATTGTTAGTTAATAAGCGGATGCTTTTAATACCCAAGAAACGGATAATTTGAGCCGCCTAAGGAGTATTCACGCATATCTGCAGGGAAGCCTAGTTGTTCATTAGCCTCTACAGTATCTAAACCTTGCTCTTGTAAAGCATAGGCTTTAATTTTATTTGTTAAACCGATACCACGGCCTTCTTGACGCATATAGACTACAACGCCTTTGCCTTCTTTTTTCGATGGCACGTAACGCATGATCTAATTGCTCACCACAATCGCAACGTTTAGAACCAAATACATCGCCTGTTAAACATTCAGAATGAATACGTACAAGCACATCGCTACAATCTTGAACATTGCCCTTTACGATAGCTAAATGCTCTTTATGATCTAATTCATTTTTAAATACAAAGATATTAAAATCACCAAATTTAGTAGGCAACTTAGAACAAGCACCAAGCTCAACCATATCTTCATGTTGTTTACGATACTCAATAAGTTCTGCTACAGATGCAATTTTAAGATTATGTTCTTTTGCAAATTGTAATAGATCTGGCAAACGAGCCATATCACCATCATCTTTTGTGATTTCACAAATAACGGCAGCCTCTTGTAACCCGGCTAAACGACAAAGATCAATAGATGCTTCTGTATGACCTTGTCGTACCAATACGCCTCCCTCTTTATAGACTAGAGGGAATACGTGACCTGGACGACGGAAGTCTTCTGGTTTAGCATTAGGATCTAATAATTTTTGAATTGTATACGCACGTTCTGCTGGAGATACGCCTGTTGTAGTATCTACATGGTCAACAGTAACAGTAAAAGCAGTTTCATGGTTATCAGTATTTTTGGTAACCATTGCAGGAATGCCAAGTTTTTCTAACGCTTCGCGGCGCATAGGCGTACATACGATACCGCGAGCGTATTTAACCATGAAGTTAATGTTTTCTTGCGTCGCAAACTCTGCAGCAATGATAAGATCGCCTTCGTTTTCACGGCTTTCATCATCAACGATAATAACAGGTTTACCAGCTTTAAGGTCTTGTAAGACTTCATTAATAGAATGTAATTGTTCGCTCATAGGAACGCTCCTTACTTTTATATAAATCCATTCTCTACTAAGAGGGATTGCATAGATTTTTAGGCTTTTCTTCGGTAGGTTCACTACCAAGATTCATAAAATGACGAATATATCGTCCAGCAATATCCGTTTCTAAATTGACCTCTGTTCCAATATGAGTAAAACCTAAAATAGTTTCGATCAAAGTGTGAGGAATGATAGAGACGGAAAAACTACTTTCTGTTCGTCGCATAATTGTGAGGCTAATTCCATCGATGGTAATGGAGCCCTTATAGATAACATAATCCATAACGGATTTTGGGGCCTCTACGGTAAAGATAATGGCATTATCCATTTGTTCGCGATTAATGATGCGGCCCGTCCCATCTACGTGACCTGCCACAATGTGACCACCAAATCTACCATTAGCAAGCATAGCTCGCTCTAAGTTGACTGGTTGATGGACTTTCAAATTAGTAAACGTAGTCATCTTAATGGATTCTGGCATCACATCCGCTGTAAATACACCATTACCAATCGTTGTCGCCGTCAAGCACACACCATTAACAGCAACGGAGTCACCAATTTTAAATCACTAAAAATTTTTTTCCTCGAATTGTTAATAGTTAAGGATTTAGGGCCTTTTTTAATGTTCTCTACACGGCCGATTTCTTCAACGATTCCCGTGAACATAAGCGCCCCTCCTTCCTTGACGATACGCTTCGATGCGAATGTTATTATCTAATACTTTGTCTTGGTAAAAGTTAACTGCGGTGAAACTTCTAAACTTTCAAAGCCTCGACCTCCTACGGCAGGTGTTGCATCTGTTACCACCAATTATTGTATTACCAATATAAGTAACTACCTTATCAAAGTTCAATGTCTCTACAAATGAGCTGATAATAGCTGAGCCACCTTCAACTAAGACAGAAGTATAACCAAAATCTCCCAACTTTGTAAGAATATCATCAATAGATAGTTTTTTAATATCTATTACGATATCTGTACTTTTACTTTTACGAGTAGATACTGATTCAACAACAGTAACAAGAGCCCCTACTTGTTCCAGCGCCTGTATTCGTTCTTTAGGACAGCCTTTCGATACAAATATATGTACCTTGCGAGTATCTATTTCAAATATACGACTTGTTGTTGGTGTTCTACCTAGACTATCTAAGATGATTACATCAGGCTGATGAATCGTAATCGGTTCATCAAGTATGCTTTTATCTAATAAAGTCTCTGATAATTCAGTATCCGTTAAACGACAATTTAACTGTGGATTATCTGCCAAAAATTGTACCAATTCCAACGAGCATGGCATCATGCGTGGCACGCAACACATGTCCATCGCGACGAGAGGACTCATTTGTAATCCATTGGGATTGACCAGTAAAAGTCGCAATCTTACCATCAAGGGACATAGCACTTTTAATAGTTACGAAAGGTTTCCACCTGTCTGTATATATGTAAAAAATGCTCATTTAGTTCAGCACATTCATCATTACAAACAGGAACTACAACTTCAATCCCTGCTTCTTTAAGGATCTCAATACCTTTACCAGCAACAAGTGGATTAGGATCTGTACTACCTACAACGACCTTAGCTATGCCAGCCTCGATAATACGCAGCGCACAAGGTGGAGTTTTTCCATAATGGGAACATGGCTCTAATGTTACGTATAAAGTAGCACCTTTGGCATTATCACCTGCCTGATTTAGTGCATGCACCTCAGCATGAGCTGTGCCAGCTTTGTGATGATAGCCTTCACCGATTATTGTATTGTCTTTTACCACTACAGCACCAACCAAAGGATTTGGTGAGGTGTGACCTGTGGCTAATTTTGCCAGTTCAATGGCGCGCTTCATATATAGCTACGTCATCCACCATATCACCTCAATAAAAAAAGGACTATATACATAGTCCTTGGGTAATCATAATTGCGCACAACAAATGCGCCTCGTCTTTTCTCATCCAGACTGTACTGTCGGTATCGGAATTGCACCGATTCATACCCAAAAGGTTCGCGGACTATACCGCCGGTAAGGAATTTCACCTATCCCCAAAGACTTATCTATTTTGTTTATGAATTAATAGTAACACTTTTTATTAATGTTATGCAAGAATAATAGTTTTGTATTGAGAAAAAGATATTAATTAAATAACTTTTGGATTAAAAATATATATTTTTTTAGAACACTTACTAGAACAATTAAAAAATATATTATTTAACTTTTATAAACATATATAAACTATGTATACATTAAATAGTAACTTTTATCACATAATTACAATTGAAACAAGGTCTAATATAATATATATGGTTTAAATAACCATATTTTAATTGATATTAATTATTAAATTAAGGTGATAATATGGCAAAAAAAAACGAATTTCTGATGTACTTATAGAAGTCTTAGCTAGCGCAGGTATTAAACGCATTTATGGTATCACTGGAGATAGTCTAAATTCTGTAAATGACAGTTTACGTCGCAATGGTAAGATTGCTTTTGAACATGTACGACATGAAGAAACAGCAGCCTTTGCTGCCGGTGCAGAAGCATCCCTAACTCATAAACTAACTGTATGTGCTGGTAGCTCTGGTCCTGGTAACTTACATCTTGATTAATGGTCTCTTCGACTGTCATCGCAATCGTGTTCCAGTATTGGCCATTGCTTCTCATATTCCGCAATCCGAAGTAGGCTTGAACTACTTCCAAGAAACACATCCAGAAAATCTATTCAAAGAATGTTCTTGTTTCTGCGAACTTGTATCCAATCCTAAGCAAATGCCGGAAATTCTATTCCGTGCTATGAACGCTGCTGTTGGTAACCAAGATGTTGCTGTTATCGTTCTTCCTGGGGACGTGGCAGTTATGGAAATGGAAATCGACGAATTACCTGTGTGGACCCCACCTCGTTTACCTCATATCGTTCCACAACGCGACGATATTGAAGAAATGGCTGCTCATTTAGAAACAGGCAAACGCATTACCCTCTTCTGTGGTGCAGGCTGTGAAGGTGCTCATGACGAAGTTGTAGAATTAGCAAAACGCTTACAAGCACCTGTAGTACATGCTTTCAGAGGTAAAGAATGGGTTGAATGGGATAATCCATATGATGTTGGTATGACTGGCCTATTAGGCTATACATCTGGTTATCGTGCTATTGAACAATGTGATACATTGGTAATGCTTGGTACAGACTTCCCTTACCGTCCATTTTATCCAGAAAATGCGTAAGGTAATACAAGTAGACAGAGATCCTAGTGCGTTAGGTCGTCGCGTACCACTTACACAAGGTATTATTGGTACTGTAAAAGATACATTAAAAGAATTATTACCTCTAGTCGCCCAACGTGGTGATACTGAATTTATCGACACTGTACGTAAAGCGTATGCTAAATTTAGAGGTGATCTAGATAGCTATGCTGTATGCTGAACCAGATGGTGGCAATTCATCCACAATATTTTGTTAATCGTTTAATAAGCTAGCAAAAGGTGAAGATGCTATCTTTACCTTTGACGTAGGTACTCCAGTTATTTGGACTGCTCGTCACTTAAAAACAAATGGTAAACGCCGCATCTTGGGTTCCTTATAACCACGGCTCCATGGCTAATGCTATGATGCATGCTATTGGAGCTCAAAATGCATGTCCTAACCGCCAAGTTATTTCCCTTTCCGGTGATGGTGGCTTCGCAATGATGATGGGTGAAATGTTAACATTAAAACAACTTAACTTACCTGTTGAAATCTTTGTATTCAACAACGAAGAACTTAGCTTTATCGCTATGGAAATGAAAGCTTCTGGCTACCTAGACTATGCTACAGACTTTGTAAATCCAGACTTTCGGTAAACTTGCAAAATTATGGAAGCGGCTGGTATTAAAGGTGTCCAAAAATTGCTTATCAACAAGCATTCGGTAAAAACTCTAGCGAAGTAGATGAAAAAATTATGGAAAGCTCTCAACCATAATGGCCCTGTTATTGTCAATGTTCGCGTAGACAAACAAGAACTTGCTATGCCGCCAAAAATTGCTTACCAACAAGCGAAAGGCATTCAGTAAATACTTGATCAATGCAATCCTTTGATGGCCGCGGTACAGAGCTTAAAGAAATGGCCAAAACAAACTGGATGAAATATAAATCCTTATACTAATAATTTGCAAAATTTACAAAATCTGCCAAAATAAATAAACTGCAAAACTTTCAAAAAGAGGTGTCATCAAATGATGATACCTCTTTTATTACAAAATTAATTATATACTGTTATAAAACCTTCAGTCCATCCCCTTAAATTAAGAGTAATAGTAGCTATTCCTAAACACTCTATGCCATATACTTTAAATATATCCCAGGTCTTATACCACTCTAATGCTTTCTCTGCATATTCTAAAGTGCTAAATAAACCTATGTATCCAGAACTGGAATAATATGGATCTATATCGTAATCATACCAAACACCATAAATTTTGTTATTTACTATTTCATAGTTAATATCATCACCTATATGAGCACAATCATTTAAATAGTGAGTTGTTATAGAAAAGGAATCATCATTTAACTCAGAAAATCCAGACAATATTTTAGATTCAACTAGAGCCTCTTCAGCTAATGATATATCAGAAAAAAATCCTAATCCAAAATATTCTGTATAAGGTAGCTCTTCATTCTTTTTATATAGTGTGCTAACAGCTTCATATATTGGAATTCTCATAATTCACCAACTCGATTCAATATAAAAACCATATAAATATCACACTAACAATTTCTATCTATAATAATCGTCCTCGTAATCGTCTTTATATCGTATCGCATCTCACCTCTGATGGGGATAGCACATTCCCTCTTCATCAACATATTCTCGGAATTCATTAAAGTATACACCTGGAATATCGGATTCTTCTAACTCAGGTACATCCTCACGCCTCAATGTCCCAAAATTCAATCTCTATAGGTTGATTTTGTCGTTCCTTAGTTATTAGATCCAGTTCCATTTTCTTCTGATTTATTTTCGGTTCTTTAGTCATTACTATCTGATGAATTAATTCCTAGAAATTTTCAATAATTTTACTTATCATTACAAACCAACCAATGATATATCAATTGTATTGTAGCAAATTACATAAAAATAAGCACTATATCCACATTTGAGATATAGTGCTTATTTTGTATTTGAATCTTATCTTGTATTTTATTATGCCCCAAAGAGTGATATTTGTTCATCTTCAGGTAGTTCACCACAGCATTTGAGGTCTTTCATAAGATCAATGATGGTATTTGATACTTTACAACGGCGTTGCAAGTCTTTTAAAGATGTAAATGGACGTTCATTTCTTTCCTCTACGATAGCATCAGCCACTGTTTCACCTAGAGAGTCTATAGCTAAGAATGGTTGCAATAAAGCTCCATCCTTAATGCTAAAGCGTCTAGCTTCAGAATGTTGAATATCTACATTAATAAAACGATAGCCCCCGTTGATACATCTCCATAGATACTTCTCAAGGCACTCATAAGGTCCTTATCTTTAGGACTGGCAGCACGATCAAGAGCCTTAATACGATTGAACTCAGTCATTTGCGTTTTAAGGTCACCCGTCATAATGCGTAAGTCAAAGGCCTTCGCTCGAATGGAGAAATATGCTGCATAGAATGCCAATGGATGGTATACCTTAAACCAGGCAATGCGGAATGCCATCATTACATAGGCTACCGCATGGGCCCGAGGGAATAAATAGGAAATTTTTTACAAGACTCAATAAACCATTCAGGAATATTATTTTCTCGCATTTCTGCTTCAAATTCCGTTGTAGCTTGACCTTGTTTATTCCGTTTTTCAATGCCCTTCCCTTTACGCACATTTTCCATTACGAAGAAACTATGCTTTCTATCCATACCACGATGAATCAAGAAGTTCATTACGTCATCACGGGTGGAAATAGCTTCGTTTAACTTACAAGTTCCATTTTTAATAAGGTCTTGCGCATTATCAAGCCATACATTCGTACCATGAGAGAAACCAGAAATACGTACTAAATCAGAGAAGGTTTGGGGACAAGAGTCTTCCAACATGCCCCTGTACAAACTTCGTACCACATTCTGGTACGGCCAAGCTAGCTACCTGGTCACCTTGCAATTGCTCAGGTGTTAACCCAATCCCCTCTGTAGAGGAAAACAAGCTCAATGTCTTTGGATCATCAAATGGTATTGTCTTAGCATCGATACCTGTCAAATCCTCTAGCATACGAATAATTGTGGGATCATCATGGCCCAGAATATCTAGCTTAGTCATACGACCTTCAATGGAGTGATAATCAAAGTGTGTCGTTAATACGCCACTTTCCTTTTTATTAGCTGGATGTTGTATTGGCGTAAAATGATGCACATCCATATCTCGAGGACAAACCATGATACCACCAGGGTGTTGTCCCGTAGTATTCTTTACATTTGTAAAGCCTTTCGCTAAATGTTCAAAGAATCCATTACGGGCTTGTATGTCCCTTATTTCAGCGTACTTTTTAACATAACCAAATGCTGTTTTGTCCGCGATAGTACCAATAGTACCCGCTTTAAATACATTGTCGCGTCCAAATAATTCTTCCGTATACTTGTGAGCTTTTGCTTGGTAATCACCGGAGAAGTTAAGGTCGATATCTGGAACCTTGTCACCTTCGAAACCAAGGAAAATAGCAAATGGAATATCATGACCATTTGTTTGTAACGCATGACCACACTTAGGACAATCTTTACGAGGCAAGTCAAAGCCCCCTGCATATTCACCTTTTTCAAAAAATTCTGAATATTTACAGTTAGGACATACATAATGCGGCGGTAATGGGTTTACCTCTGTAATCTCAGACATGGTAGCTGCAAAAGAAGAACCTACGGAACCACGAGAACCTACGAGATACCCATCATCAAGAGATTTTTTACCAATTTATGAGCGATATAATACAATACACCATAACCATTAGAAATAATACAATCCAATTCATAATCTAGGCGCTCTTGTACAACGCGTGGCAATGGATCACCGTAAATAGCCTTCGCATTTTTATAGCACATTTCTGTGAAAGCTTCGTCAGCACCTTCAATCTTAGGTGAGTATGTACCATCAGGAACGGGCTTAATATCTTCAATGCTATCGTTAATTGCACGAGTATTAGTAACGACTACTTCGTATGCCTTCTCTTCGCTTAAGTAAGGGAAGGACGCAAGCATTTCATCTGTGGTACGTAAATGTAAATCTGGCTGTTCGTCTGCATCTGGATAACCACAGGCCGTTAACATGATTTCACGATAGAATTTTTTCTTCTGGTGTCAGGTAATGAACGTCACAAGTAGCACATACCGGTTTGTTTAGAGCTTCCCCTAATTCGATAACAGTTTTATTCATATCGATAAGGGCTTCTTCGTCCGGCATAAGACCTTTACGAACCAAGAACATATTGTTCGTATGTGGTTGAATTTCAAGATAGTCATAGAAAGGATGCTACCTCTAATAGTTCTTCCTTTGTAGCGCCGCGAACAATGGATTGCATAAGTTCCCCAGCTTCACAAGCAGAACCAATGATAATACCTTCACGATGTCCTTCAATAACAGAACGAGGCAAACGAGGACGAACCTTATAAGTGTTCAAGGTGAGAAATAGATATCATCTTGTACAGATTACGTAAACCTACCATATTCTTAGCTAACAAGATAATATGGTACCGTTTATCTTTTTCTTTTTTTCTTCTTCTTATCTACTACAGGCTCTTCGTCACGAGCAACAATTTCATCATCAATGAGGATAACCTTCTACACCGTAGATAACCTTTAACGCCCAACTCTTTACCAAGAGCTTGAGCTTCTGGAAAGGCTTGTACAACGCCATGATCTGTAATAGCCACCGCAGGATGACCCCATTTTTTACTGTTTTGAATAGGTCCTTAACAGATACCAGAGCATCCTTATCACTCATTTTTGTATGTAAGTGAAGCTCTACTCGGGAGTCTGGTCGGTTTTCTGTACGTTCCACGCTAGTAGTTTCCATAGCTTCAATGCTTCGAATAGATAAGATATAATCCTTATCAAATCGATCATCAAAGCTGACGCTACCTTGTACGCGAACACGTTGTAAACCTTTTAATTGTTTAAGTAAGCGCATCCCCTTCTTCAGGGCTGTTCGTAAACTTGATAAATTTAATACTATTTGTATCGTCTACGATGCTACCGTTAACGATACTTTTACCAGTCTTAGTATCACGTTTATCTAAGACCAACAAATACACCTTCAAAAATAACACTAGGCGTATCCAAAGGTGCCCATAATTTTAGAGGTAACTACCTTCAATTTTAGGTCCTAAAATCATACCTTCATCAGTAGGCGCATCCTTCGGTGCACGACGAGGGATATTTGCTATCCCCTTCACTACCTTTTCCAGTGGATTTTGTAGTTTTTTTAGGTGCAAAACCTTTACTTGCTTTAGGTGTACTGCTCACAGATGCGACAGTATCACTATTGCTAGATGCGGCAGCCGTTTGATTAGAACGAGACACAACAACAGGACTATTATTGAAAGTAGCCCAGCTCAACAGCCTCTACAAATGGGGCAAAATCATCTTCATCGACATCATCATATTCATCTTCTTGGTCATAACCAGCAAAAGACTTGCCTCTAGGCACTTTGATTTTTTAGCCTCTTCAGCCTCACGTTGCGCTTCTGCCGCTTCAATCCATTCACCAGCACCACAGCCACCGCCATAATAATAGGTATCTAAACCTTCACCCGTTTCAGTATCTACTTTCCAAGCAAAGCAACAAGCCGTATCGGTATTTGTTGGAATATCGTCAAAAGAGATATTCTTTTCCTTATACCATGCAGATAATCTTTCACGCAAACTAAGCAATGTAGAAAACGCAGAATCTGCAGCTTGTATCGTCACATGTTGGCTATGACAGTTTACATAGAAGGATGATTTCTTATTCTGTTTTGGTACAACACGATAACGTACTTTCATTTTTATCCTTTATATCCACAATAGGTAATACATAAATCTCTAAATCGCCAAATATCGCCCTTACTGCTACGACTATCTAAAATAATCTCATAGAGCCCTTTTAATAAAGCTCGTAGAGCCTTAATTGAAATTCTAGGACTCGCCTCGTAAGCTAGCTTAATCGGATATGGTTTAAATGATGAATCATGGTCCTTACATAAGTTTTGTATGGCTTGAACAGACATTCCCGCTTGGCGACATTCGCTGACCAGTAATTGCAAACGTAACTGCCCCTCAATATAGCTCATAGCACGATCTAATTCTTTATAGCCGAACATAAACGGAAATAGTTCAAGTAATGTATCAATATCTCGTTTTAACAGAGCCTCTTTAAAGGTGAAAATATTTTTTAGCTCCATAGTCACTGCCATTTTCTTCAAGGAATTCTTTCGTAATGACTTTATCACCTGTTATCTGTAAAAAAATAACGATCAAATTCGGTTTTCATAAAAGAAACTGGTACATCTTGCCACAAATCGATGAGATGCGCTACATATTCCTGTGCATCAGGAGTCATTTTAAAACCATTAGACGTACAGTACTGACGAATCCACATCACTAGGTCTGCCCCTTCAAGTCGCTTACATTGATGATTTGGTATTTTATTTAAAAGCTCTTTATTCTGCTTGATTCGTTTATCTATCATGTCATGATAAATCAAAACAATTGGATTATCCCCATTATATTCCATGATGAGCTCATACAATGGAATCCAGGCATCACTATTTTTACCGCTTTTACGAATAATAGGTAAATTCACTAAGCAAAATACCTTTTGATCACCAAAAGAGAATCTTCACATAGTTTTTCACTTATCTTCTGTGGCCCAGCTTCATCATCTAATACGGTCACTGGAAGGTCCGGATAGGCACTAAGAAATTTGCGTTTTTCTTCTTCAATTAATTGTGGCTCATCGCCATAGATGAGTTTAATTTCAGCCATACATCCTCCTTTCACAGATACATATCCTCAATAAAACTGTACCCCATAATATACATATATTCTGATGATGGGTCCACATCGCGTAAAGCCCCATGTGGACTGCCAAATAGAACTATATTATGCGGCAGTAATCTGCCAATTTCATTCATTAACTAGATCGACTCGTTATATATAACGTATTAGTCTTATCATTTAATTTTAGATTTTTTTCTCTTCTTTGTCCATTATATATGACGATTTGGTTCATACTATTTTTATATATTGTTTTTTGCAGATCCGTTACTATGAAAATAGTCTACTCTTTACAACTTTTGGATTGACACCATATGCTCGTATAGCTTGATTGACAAGCCTTTCATTAGGTGTAGTTTTAATATGGTCTGGCGCATCAATTAATACATGAGCCCCTTCGTGATTAGGTTCAATGCAAAGCAATACATTACATTGCTTCATAGGAATATAATGAACTAATGTTTCCTTATGATGATGCGTCACATAATATGAAGCACCAAAGGTTAAGACCATAAAAATAATGACACTACTACATAAATAGTATACCTTTTTCTATGGGTTAAAAAATACGTAAATAAACCTAATAGCACATAATATATATAAGCACAATAAGGGATGCATCATACCAAGCCAAAGTAGACTATAACTACGTCCTAACACATGATTTAAATATAAAGATATTCGCAATAGTACATCTACTAAAGACCATATTAACGATATAGAAATGACATAACTGACTAAAGTACTTATAAAGATTAAAATGATGGATATATCTAATATAGGAGCTACTATACAGGCTGCTAGCAAACTAGCAATACTAATATAGTGAAAGTAATACAGCTGTAGCGGCAAGATGAGCAACTGTGCTGACACACATAATACAAGGGGTGTTTTAATCCATTTAGGTAACCATTGAATCCGTTCATATAATACCTTTCCCCATATGAGCAATCCATAAGTCGCACCAAAGGAGAGCTGAAAACTTACATCAAATATAGAAAAAGGATCATATGCTAGACATAGTATGGCACATATACATAACGCCTGCTTAGCTTGATATAATCGTCCTTTTACGTAAGCCATGCACATGAGTATGCTCATCATCGTTGCCCGTACAACAGGCGCATCACCACCAACGACACCACAATATATGATAGCAACTAAAATTCCCAAATTAAACATGGTTCGTTTTCTTAATTTAATAAGTCGTCCCAGTCCATATACCAGTGCTAATAAGTAAAGCAATATGTGAACCTGATATAGATAAAATATGGATAAGTCCTGTATAGGAAAAAAATCCTTCATTGTATCTTCCCCTAGCTCACTATAATGGCCGCCTAAAGCTAATGATTGTGCTAATACATTGTTGTGGACCCTCTAGATTGTGACCAATATTTTTATCTATAAATTCGTATTAATACACCAATAAATAAGACTTTCCTATATAGTTTTCAAAAATGTATCTTTATAGTGAAACCTTTGTAAATCTTTGTTGCTAGCAGTGCGATATACACCATCATAGATACGACCTCTAGTATTAGAGCTCATATATCGGCCTCTAAGATTAATACGACCTTCCTCTTCAATAAGAAACTAAAGGCTTTGGTGTGCCTTCAACAATTGCATATTCTCCTAGTCGTATGGGATAGTTTAGTAGTAGATACCTTTGAGTATATCTTGTAAACGCCTTTGAGCTTTAATAAAGTCATTTTTTGCAGTATTTTTATAGGGATGTAGGCCATGAATTTCAATACTATATTTGTAATACTCCTGTCCATTCAAATTTACCTTTTCAGGAGCAGCTACAACCGTACCAAGATATTCGCCTTCTTGCTGCAAATAATATGAAGTATAGCTATTATAATTAATAATTTGTAAATCTGTTTGATAATAAGATAAACCAACTAAAACAAAGACTTAGACTGATTAACTTGCTAAGTGAATACCATTTTTCAGACGATAGTAATGCTTTGAAAATACCCACAACTATAATAGCTAACCCAATAGCAAAGATGTATCGCATCTGATTAAGTACTGGAAAATACTGACCATAGCCTAATATTGTACCCATAATTATAGAACCCAATATAATATGTGCCCATTGGCTATGGGTTCAAACCTTAGTGTTCCAATTAACATCATTTGCATCAAAAAAGGGTTCATCATTCTTGCTATCTTGATGATTAAATTGTAATTTTGTCTTTAATCTTCTTAAATACTCCGTCACCAATACCCTTCACCCCCTTGATGCCTTCAACAGATGTAAAGGGACCTTTTTGTGAACGATACTCTTCAATTCTCTTTGCCATAGAAGGCCCAATACCTGGAAGAGAGTCTAACTCTTTACAGTGGCGGTATTAATATTTATCTTATTACCACGCAATAATGATTCAGGATTACCGTGAAAGTTAAAACTACATGGATATGATCACCTGCAGTAACAGACTTAGCCATATTAATAGACTCTACATCTGCATACGGTAATAGTCCTCCTGCTAGCTTGATAACATCTCCTACTGTTGCTGAGCTTTCAAGCTCATATAAACCAGGTGAAACTACGGCACCCGTAATATAAGCAATCGGTTTATTAGGATATTTCTGCTACATTTGATATAGAAGAATTTCCATCTATAACCCCCTTCAGCTAGGACAGAATCTCTTTCATCTGTTATAATAGGCCATAGGAAATAAATTCCTACTAAAATACATAGGATTAATATAATTATCGTATACGGCTTCAATTTATATTTCATAGTGCACCTCCTACTGAAGGATTTCCCTATGAAAAATAAAACTCCTACCACTGACTCTATTAGTCACACTAGCAGGAGTTTAACAATTGATGTCGAATAAAAGGAGAATTTATGAATCAAGATACATTAAAAAAATACGCCCATACATTACTAAAGTACGGCGTAAATTTACAACAGGATCAAACATTAGTTATTTCTGTTGATGTAGAAAATAAAGATTTTGCAGTAATCGTTACTGAAGAGGCATATGAACTAGGCGCTAAAGAGGTGGTTCTTAACTGGAGATGTTCCCCTATCGCTCGTCAACGTTTATTACATGCTAACGAATCTGTTTTAGAAAAACCTGCTAACTGGATTCCTGAATTCTACAAGCAATACATCGATGATAAGGCCGCTTTCTTATCTTTGATTAGTGCGAATCCCAAAAGCGTTAGAAGGTATTCCAACAAATCGTATTTCACTACAATCTCGCAATTTAAACAAAGTATTATCCTTCTACCATACAGCTATTATGAAGTCCTCTGTTACGTGGTGCGTTGCTTCTGTACCAACTGTTCTATGGGCAGATTTCTTGGCTATGAAGGTACAGATGAAGAGAAAATTGATCAACTATGGGCAACCCTATTAAAACTTTGCCGTATTGAAGGTGTTGAACCGAAAGATACATATCGTCATCACATGGCAAAATTGCGTCATCGCTGTGAAGCATTGAATAAATTAGACTTAAAAGTCATTGCGTTACACTTGTGAAAACGGCACCGACCTTTTATTAGAATTGCCAGAAGGCCATATCTGGCTAGGTGGTGAAGAATCTTCAAAAGATGGCACTATTTTTAATGCCAATATTCCTACAGAGGAAGTTTTCTCCGCACCCCAATATAATGGTGTTAATGGGTATTGTATACAGCACAAAACCTTTAATTTACCATGGCAATACAATTTCTGATTTCTCCTTCACCTTTAAAGAAGGTAAAATCGTAGAATACACTGCAAAAGAAGGTTATGAAGTTCTAAAAAGAATTAGTAGAAACTGATGAAGGCTCCACTACCTTGGCGAAGCTAGCATTAGTGGATCATTTTAGTCCAATCAGCCAATCTAATCAAATCTTCTATGAAACATTATTTGATGAAAATGCATCATGCCATCTAGCAATTGGTGCTTCTTATCCAACATGCCTTCAAAGATAGTGATGGCTTATCTGAAGAGGAATTAAAGGAACGAGGCCTTAACCACTCCTTAATACATGTGGACTTTATGATTGGTCATGAACACATGAATATTAAGGGATATACTCGTGATGGTCAAGCTGTTGATATCATGATTGACGGTCGTTTACAAGTATAAACATTACAAAACATAACTACAAACAATCATAAATTGGATGACAGCAAAGAACTATATGTCTATAACGTCTCTAGTAGATATCAATTTATATTTAATATGAAACAGACCCTATATACGCTTGTATATAGGGTCTGTTGATTTATAAAAATTTATTCTATTACAATGTGATATTTAAAGTACGGCCTGTAGGTTTATATTCAATAATTTCTACGCCTGCTGTTTTTAGCATCCGTTTAGATGCTTTTACTTCTTTTGTATCTTTGTAAAGATCATCACGGTAGATAACAGCTTTGATGCCACTTTGAATGATGGCTTTTGCACATTCATTACAAGGGAATAGTGTTACATATATTTTAGAACCTTCTAAAGAACCGCCCCGATAATTAAGTATGGCATTCAGTTCACTATGAACGGTATAAAAGTATTTATTATCATCCGCCGTATCGCGTTCCCATGTGAAATCATCATCACTACAGTTTAAAAAGGCATACCATTATAACCAATAGACAATATTTTATTATCATTGCTCACAATACAGGCACCTACTTGTGTGTTGGGATCTTTTAGAACGCTGTGCCGCTAAAATGGCAACACCCATGAAGTATTCATCCCAGGAAATATAATCGCTACGTTTTGCCATAATTACCTCACTATAAAATAAGCCCCTTCTACCTATGTAGTTGGGGGCTTACATTATTAAACGAATAGGATATCGTTATTTAACAACGATATTTACAAGTTTACCAGGTACATAAATAACTTTTACAATATTTTTACCTTCTGTAAACTCTTGAACACGGCTAGATTCTTTAGCCAATGTTTCTAATTCTTCTTTCGTAATATTTACGGAAACAGTAAGTTTATCACGAACTTTACCATTTACTTGTAATACTACTTCTACTTCATCTACAACAAGAGCTGCCTCTTCATATACAGGCCAATTTTCAGTGTGGATGGATGTAGTTTCACCCAATTCATGCCACAACTCTTCTGTCATATGAGGAACGAATGGTGCTAAAAGAAGTAATAAGGAATGAGTCAATTCATTAGCCAAAGAGCTATTGATTGTTTCAGCTTTATCCTTATGAGCATACATAGCATTTACAAGTTCCATGATGGCAGAAATGGCTGTATTGAAGTTGAAGTTGTTATCTAGATCTTCTGTTACCTTTTGATAACGCGGTGTAACTCACGACGCAATGCAAATTCGTCTTTTGTAAGTTCACCTGTTACATTGTTCTTAGCTTCTTCGTTATATGCATCAACGATACGCCATACACGACCTAAGAAACGGTAAGAACCTTCAACGCCTTGGTCAGACCAATCAAGGTCACGATCTACAGGCGCTGCAAATAGAATGAACAAACGTGCAGTATCTGCACCATAGGTATTGATAATTTCTTCAGGAGAAACTACATTACCTTTGGATTTAGACATCTTGCTGCCTTCTTTAAGAACCATACCTTGTGTCAACAAACCACGGAATGGTTCGTTAGCTTCGATAAGGCCTAAATCATGAATAACTTTCACAAAGAATCGGGAGTACAACAAGTGCAAGATAGCATGTTCAATACCACCGATATATTGATCAACGTTCATCCAGTAATTAGCCATTTTTTTTATCGAATGGAACTTGGTCGTTTTTAGCGTCTGTATAGCGCAAAAGTACCAAGAGGAATCGATAAATGTGTCCATTGTATCTGTCTCACGACGTGCAGGGCCACCACATTTAGGACATGTAGTATTTAAGAAGCTTTCAGATGTAGCCAATGGAGATACGGCACCAGATTCAAATTGAACATCCTCTGGCAAGCGTACTGGCAACTCTTCTTCAGGAACGAGTTGTTCACCGCATTTTTCACAATATACTACAGGAATTGGCACGCCCCAGTAACGTTGACGAGAAAGCAACCAGTCGCGAAGGCGGAAGTTTACTTTACCTTCACCAATACCGCGTTCATTAAGATCAGCTGTAATATTTTTACGAGCCTCTTCAGATGTTTGGCCGTTATAATCGCCAGAGTTAACTAGAATGCCATCTTCATGGTACCATTCTTGCCATTTTTCAAGGCTATATTCTTCGCCTTCCCGAGCTACAACTTGTTTAATTGGCAAATCGTATTTATGAGCAAATTCCCAGTCCCGTTCATCATGAGCAGGAGAACCCATAACGGCACCAGTACCATAATCTACGAGAACATAGTTAGCAATCCAAATAGGCACTTGTTCACCAGACATAGGATTTACCGCATAGGAACCAGTGAACATACCTTCTTTTGGTGCATCTGTAGATGTACGGTCGATATCGCTCATATTGCGCATACGCGTAATAAAAAGCATCTAAATTCAGTTTTGTTAGGTGCATTTTCAATTAAACGTTCTACATATGGATGTTCAGGAGCCAATACAACGTAACTTACGCCGTAGATTGTATCTACACGAGTCGTATATACAGAAATACGTTCATTAATGGATGGAACATCAAAGGAGAATTCTGTACCTTCAGAGCGACCGATCCAGTTCTTTTGCATCAATTTAACGCGTTGAGGCCAACCATCGAGTGTATCGAGATCATCTAACAAGCGATCTGCATATTCAGTGATACGGAGGAACCATTGAGATAAATCTTTTTCTCTACAGGATTATCACAACGCCAGCAAAAAGACCATCAATAACTTGTTCGTTCGCTAATACAGTGTGGCATGTTTCACACCAGTTAACCTTTGCTTCTTTTTTATAAGCTAAACCTTTTTTTATAGAATTGTTCGAAGAACCATTGTGTCCATTTATAGTAATCTTCTTTACATGTTGCAACTTCACGGTCCCAATCATAGGAAAAGCCCAATGCTTTTGTTGCTTTTCATGTTCTCAATATTATCAAGAGTCCATGTTTTAGGTGCAATACCATGTTTAATAGCAGCATTTTCTGCAGGCATACCAAAGGAATCCCAGCCCATTGGATGCAATACGTTAAAACCATTCATTTTTTAAAACGCGCTACTACGTCGCCGATGGAATAGTTGCGCACATGACCCATATGCAAATTGCCAGATGGATATGGGAACATTTCTAATGCATAGTATTTTCTTTACTTTCGTCATATTCAGTTTTAAAAGTATGGTTCTCATCCCAGTACTTTTGCCACTTTTTCTCAATATCTTGGGCTACATATTTTTTCGTTCATGTAGGTGCCTCCTCAAATCTGTTTGTGATTCTAATTAATAGTATTATTGTACTACTTCGTACCATAAACCGTCAATTTATCTACAGATTTTTTACTACTTGAACAGCGGGAACGATAGACGCTATATCATTATCAACCTTTTGCTTTTCATTCACAGTCTTAGCATTCGCTTTTGTACGTTCTTTAGATGCTTTAGCTTCTGCCTTTTTTTTGCGTTTAGCTTTCTTTTGCCTTCCTTAGCTGCTTTTAGCTTCTGCTTTCGCCTTTTCTTTAGCTGCTTTTTCAAGAGCCTTACGTTCAGCCTTTGTTAATGGTTTTTCAACAACAGGCTTAGGAGCTTCAACAACTGGTGCTGTGTTAGGTGTACCTTTACCTAAATCAACGCCTTGAATCATTGTAATCGTAGTATCATCTTCAAAGCCTTTACGCCATGCAGCAAAGCCGGCCAATTGTAATTCTTTTCACTAGGTTTAATTTATATCCTAAGGATTTATTATCTTCAAACCAAATCTTATCGGTACCACTAGTTGTTGGAATAGCTGCATAATAAGATTTTAACGTATCATTCCAAATAATATTCGATGCGTGATTTGTGAAATAAGATGATTCATTTTTAATGGCCAATGTTTCACCCCGTGCCACACCGCCTGATTCATGCCAAATTCTAGTGTAGAATGGAATGCCAGAACAAGTTTTTATGACTTGGTACCTCTTGCAACATCTTCTCAGCATGATCGCGTACCCAGGATAACTTGCAACCGGTCCTGCTGTAGTACTCTTGGCCCATGTTTCGTCATAAGCCATTAATACGACATAATCTACACTGTTAGCGAAGGACTTACGGTCATATACAAGAGACCAATTTGGACTATTAGAATATCCCGTTACATCTACAGAGGATTGAATATTATACTTATGTAATTCGTCAGCTAAGTATGCTACGAATCTTGTCAATTTATCACGGTCAGAATAGTCTACATTTTCAAAGTCAAAATTATATCCATCAAATCCATAAATATAAGCATATTGAATGAGATTTTGAGCGTATTTCTTCCACACTGCTTCATCGGCTAAGATACCACTCGTAAAATCTGGATCAAAAACGATTTGTAATAAGTGGCCACACATGATATCCGTTGGCCTTGTATGCTTTCACATAGTCCACATTAATATTAGGACTAGATTCTAAACCAAGGCTATGCAATTTGAACCAACTTGGAGAGATGATGTTATCTCCGCTGACATTCAATTTTTTTCGCATACGGCGCATCTTGGTTAGGCCATGGGTCAAAGGCCCAAGATAGAGGTCCTTGGACAGGTTTATTTTGCAATACTTGCATCGTCTCTGGCGCAGCGGTCAATTGAACGTGATCACTATCCTTCTGTATAGGTGACGCCTATCAATGGTGTTGCATTTTCTGCATCAACATACTCGGCACCATCCCGTTTGGTAATCGGTAATTTAACCGGCTCTCCAACGGCTTTAGGATTCATCGTAATGGTTGTACCATTCAGTTCTAGCTGTGGTACATAGATTGTATAAGATGTCTTATATTGATTGGCCTCATAATTACGGTTAGTCGTATTTAAATATTGTTGTAATGGCACCAATACTTCAGCCTGTACAGTATTACCAGAAATACTAGATAATACAGCAGCTGCCAAGGTAGTGACCATAGCAAATTTACGTAACATGTATATCTCCTATAATTTATGCTGATTAGCTTTTGTTTACATAACAATTCTTATATTATATCATACATATATCGACACTTATAATTTCTATGCTTATAAAAGCATGAACGTTTATTCATAAAGGAGTTCATATGCATCAATATCTATTTTTCATAGGCGATTTCCCAATCAGGGCCTACGGTGTCATGTTAGCACTAGCCATCATTAGCGGTGCCTCTGTAGCCTATTTCTTACTCAAAAAAGACGGTCGTGGATGGCATGATCACATTGTTGATTTCTCCATTACAGTCGCTATAGCAGGTCTTATCGGCGCCCGCTTATGGGATGTATTTTTTCTTCGATTGGCATTACTATGGCAATCATCTCCTCGAAATTCCTTTCGTATGGCAAGGCGGCATGGCCATTCAAGGAGGCGTCGTACTCGGTACATTAGCCGGTTATTGGTATCTAAGAAAAACATAATATCGATTTCTGGGCCTTTGCCGATATTTTTGCGCCAGCCCTCATTTTAGCTCAATCGGTTGGGCGTATGGCTAACCTGTTTAACGGCGATGCCTTTGGTCATCCTACGGGTGGAAATTTTGGTATTCTCTATCCTGAAAGCACCCTTGCATACCGCACCTATGGTAATCAGCCATTATGGCCAGCTGAAATTTGGGAAGGCCAAATCGATATTCTAATCTTCGTGATTCTTACTACTCTTTAGCTCATTCAAACATGCTAAAGGACAAGTGTTCGTTCTATACGCTATCTTGTATTCCGCAGCACGATTCTGCTTAGAATTTTACGCGGTGATTATGTAAACCTCACAATGGGACTTAAATCAGCACAGATGACGAGCCTCATTGTTATGATTGTAGGTATCTGTTTATTTATCTACTTTGGTTATCTAGATAAAAAGCAACAAGATGTGGCTGAAACCAGTACCAGAACACCACAAAAACAAAAAGAAACGTAAATAAATAAAATCCTTCATTCACGGATACACAACATCCATGAATGAAGGATTTTTTCCTATCTATTCAATTATTCTAACGATAGACTATGAGCGACAAGCATCATTTACAGTCGTTCTTGTGCCTTTAATGCGTCAAGTTCTTCTAATGCACGATTGGCAATGAGCATTTTCTTTTTTCTTACGAATCCGTTGAGGCCATGATTCCATAATACCAAAATTAACATTCATAGGTTGGAAATTAAATCCTTCATAGGAAGATATATAGTGGCTCAATGATCCGATAGCCGTCGTTTTAGGGAAGTTGATAAATGCATTATCATCAAGGTATCGTTTACCTGTAACCCTACCATAAGACCCCTGATGCGGCTGATTCAAGATACCCTTCTACACCTGTCATTTGACCAGCAAAAAGAATAGTCGATGATCAGACTGTAATTGGAATGCATGATTGAAAGCAATTCTGGAGAATTGATATACGTATTACGATGCATCACACCATACCGAATAAATTCTGCATTTTCAAGGCCTGGAATTAAACCAAACACGCGTTTTGTTCGCCCCATTTTAAATGAGTTTGGAACCCTACGAGGTTAAACATAGTGCCCTCTTTGTTTTCTTTACGCAATTGCACAACCGCATAGGATTCTTCATTGGTACGCTTATCCACTAAGCCTACTGGTTTCAATGGACCATAACGCAATGTATCCTCTCCACGAGATGCCATAATTTCCACAGGCATACAACCTTCAAAATAGATTTCCTTTTCAAAATCCTTAGGCTGTACGGCTTCAGCATGGGTCAATTCGTGCCAGAAGTGTTTATACTCTTCTTCATTCATAGGGCAATTAAGAATCCGCATCGCCTTTATCGTAGCGAGACGCAGCAAACACCTTTATCATAATTAAGAGACTCTGCGGTCACAATAGGGGCCGCTGCATCATAGAAATAAAAACCCGTATTACCGGTTAATTCTCTAATGGCATTACCTAGTGTTTCAGATGTTAATGGACCAGAAGCAAAGATAACGGTTCCTTCTGTAGGGATAGATGTCACCTCTTCATGATGCACTGTAATATTAGGGTGACTTTTTATCTTATCAGTTACCATAGCACTGAATAGATGACGGTCAACCGCTAAGGCACCACCAGCAGGTACAGCTGTTGCATCTGCACATTCCATAATTAACGAGCCTAATCGACGCATTTCTTCCTTTAGTAGACCAACAGCATTCTCTATATTACCAGCGCGCAAAGAATTGCTACAAACTAGTTCAGCAAATTGATCCGTTTGATGGGCCGGAGAACTCTTTACAGGACGCATTTCATATAAGTCGACAGCAACACCACGATTGGCAAGTTGCCACGCTGCTTCAGAACCAGCTAAGCCAGCCCCTATCACAGTAACTCTATTTTCACTCACTCTTTGTATCCTCTTCTTTCTTTACTGAATCATCAGACTTTTTTTCTTTCTCGTTTTCTTAGGTGGTCTAGTTGGACATGTTTCATTGGAGCAGAATTTCTTCGTCGTACCATTTTTATATGATTTTTCAACGATAATGCTGCCACATGTATCGCAGAACTCATGAGTAGGTTTATCCCATAACGTAAAATCGCATTGTGGATAACGATTACAACCATAGAAGATACGACCACGCTTAGATTTCCGTTCTACGATTTCTCCTTCACCGCATTTAGGACAAGCAACACCGGTACCAACCGTAATCGGTTTAGTGTTTTTTGCATTCTGGGAAGTTAGAACATGCTAAGAATTTACCATAGCGACCGAATTTATAGACCATAGGATGACCACAAAGCTCACAGGTTTCATCACTTTCCATGGATGCGATTTGAATTTTGTCTACATCGCTAGCATCATCAATTCTTGCTTAAATATATTGTAAAAATCAGTCAATACCTTCACATACGTATCCTTACCATTAGCGATGGCATCGAGCTCCTCTTCAAGTTCCGCAGTAAACCCAGTGTTGATGATTTTTTTCAAAATAGGCCACTAAAAGTCTACTACTACAAAGCCGAGTTCTGTAGGTATGAATTGTTTATTATTTGTTTCTACATAGTTACGGCTAACGATAGTATCTATAATTGGCGCATATGTACTTGGGCGACCAATCCCTAATTCTTCCAATGTTTTGATAAGGCTTGCTTCAGAATATCTAGCAGGTGGTTGCGTAAAATGTTGTTCTGGGTCGATAAGTACAGTTTCCACCACATCAGATTTCTTCAACGCTGGTAATTGTGGCGTATCTTCTTTCTTTACTATCTTCATAGACTGCACTAAATCCAGGGAATAACACACGAGAACCAGTTGCCTTAAAGGTATAAGTATCATCAATATCTAGTTCAATGGTAGTGGACTCATTTTGTTTGGTGCCATTTGGCTAGCCATAAAACGATTCCAAATCAGTGTATATAATTTTAGTTCATCGCGATTTACAAATGGTTCTACCATTTTAGGTGTCAATTCAAGAGATGTAGGACGAATGGCTTCATGCGCATCTTGAGCTGATTCCTTCTTACCATATACATTCGGTTTAGCAGGGCAATAGTCATCGCCATAGGTTCTCTTTAATATAGTCTCTTGCCTGTTCTTGCATATCTTTGGATATACGTGTAGAGTCTGTACGCATATAGGTAATTAAACCTACGTGACCATAAGAACCGATTTCCAAACCTTCATATAAATGTTGAGCAATCATCATGGTCCGTTTAGCCCCAAAATTAAGCTTACGAACTCCATCTTGTTGCAATGTAGATGTGGTGAAAGGCGGAGCTGGTTTACGGCTTCGTTTACTTTTCTTAACAGATGTAACAGTAGCCGTATGGTCCGCAATAGCCGTTTGGATTGCTACTGCATCTGCTTCACATGTAATATCTAGTTTGTCGCCCTTTACATGAGTTAGTTCAGCGGAAAACTCTTCATTAGTTTTCGTCTTAAATTGCCCTTCAATAGACCAATATTCTTGAGGTACAAAAGCTTGTATTTCACGTTCTCGTTCACAAATGAGACGTACAGCTACGGATTGAACACGACCAGCGCTCAAACCTTTGCAAACCTTTTTTCCATAATAGAGGGCTTAATTTATACCCCTACAATGCGGTCTAGTACACGACGTGCTTGCTGTGCATCAACCATGTTCATATCCACAGTACGTGGATGCTCTAAGGACCTCTGCAACAGCAGTTTTCGTAATTTCATTAAAAGTAATACGACAATTAGACGTGATATCACGTTTAAGAATGTATGCTAAATGCCAGGAAATAGCTTCCCTTCGCGGTCGGGTCAGTTGCGAGCAATACGGCGCTACTTTCATCGGCATGGGCCACCAAATCGTCAATCACCTTACGTGCTACCAGATTACTATATCGTGGGGTAAAGTCATGATCAATGTCGATACCCATTTGAGAATTTAGGCAAATCTCCGAAGATGGCCCATACTGGCTTTTCACAATATAATTAGGGCCTAAAAATTTCTCGATAGTTTAGATTTTAGCTGGTGATTCCACAATGACAAGATTTTACCATCCGGATTATATACGCGAGGTTTCGTTGCTCTGGCGGCATTGATGTAGCAACAATCGATTTGTCGCGTACAATACCAACTGGTGTCAACGCTTCTTTTGCTACCTTTTTTATTGATCGTAGTCTTTTTCTTTTTTATTTCTTGTTTTGGTTCTTTCGGTTCCCCAATAACGATAGATCGTTTAATGGACAAGTACATCACTCCCGATTATGTTAATATAGCCCTTAGAATGAACCTTCTCAATCATATGTTTCATTTCAAAGGTCTAATAAAATACTTTGTAATCGTTGTAATGGAATGTGTGTTTTCTTGATTAAATCGCCTACACTAATACATTGATCTGTAGGAATTGTACTCAACACGACCTCCCATTCCACCTTAAAGCTTAACACATCGGACCCTTGCGTATCAACTACACGGGGCTTTAACTCATAATCCTCGATTATATCTTGTGCTTTCGTTAATATATTAGCCCCCTTGGCGCATGAGCCAGTGATTGCCCTCCCGCTACATTGCTTAAAATACTGCCAGGCACCACATAGATTTCACGGCCTTCATTGGCGGCCATATCCAGCCGTTATCAAAGATCCACTGCTCGCCTTGGCCTCTACTACGATGATGATTTGTGAAAGCCCACTAATAATGCGATTCCTTGCGGGAAAATGGACACCTGACGGCGGTGTACCGGGAGGATATTCTGATACTAATAAACCATTGTTCTTAAGAACGGCATCAAATAACCGTTTATTCTCCGGCGGATATACAATATCTAAACCGCATCCCATAACAACGATCACTTGTCCATTTGCCGCTAAAGCACCTTCATGGCTATGACTATCATCCCCCTCTGCACCACCACTGACTATGGCTACATTATACGCAGCTAGTTCTTACCTATCCGCAGTGCCACATTACGACCATAATCGGAACATTTTCGAGCTCCTACCATGGCAATTTTCATCGTTTCATCATCTAATAGCGATACATTTCCTCTCTCACAAATATGACGGCTGGCGGATTATATATCTCTTGCAAATGCCCAGGGAATAATACGTCAAGATACGTAAATATTCTATATGCCAGTTCTTAAGAGCCTTATAGATAGTCCGTAATCGTTCGTCGGTCGCCTCTTTCTCGATTTTGCCTATATTTTGTGGACGGAATGCCTAGTATTGTCGTTAGGTTCTTACGATTTTGTAAAGCACACCATGCCTCATAAGGATCTCCAAACTTTTCGACTAAATCACGTATCGTAGCCGCTCCCAGTGAAGAAATACTCTGCATGGCGGCTATGTAAAATTACTTTCATACTGTTGCTCCATCATGAACTCCTATCCTCGACACATGATATGGAATGTGCCGGATACATCATCGCTTCTGAAATATGTTCATTTTCTATATATAAGGACCCATCTAAATCTGCAATGGTTCGACTCACCTTTAGCAATCGATCAAAGCTACGCCCCTGTAAAATGAAATCGTTCATATACGTCTCCTAACAAGCCCCAAAGCAATCATCGCGTATATTACAAAGTTCACGAATAGCGCCATGTGGCGAGGCACCATTTGACTTAAATGGTTGGTCTTGGAAAATTCTAATTGCATCTGGCGCCCTTTGCTCCACGAGTTGTTTCATAGCTGCACTGCTCATAGAATCAGAATCCATACATAACATATCGTTAAAACTAGGTCTCTCTACAAGGATAAATAGATCTATGCGGTCCAATATAGGTCCAGATATTTTATGCTGATATCTTTCTAATTCTGTAGAGCTACAAACACACTCCTTATGAGGGTCTCCATAATATCCACAAGGACATGGATTAGCGGCAGTATACATATAAAATCGCTTGGATAGTCATAACTATTTTGTAACCGATTCACAGTAATCATATGAGATTCTAATGGTTGCCGTAACGCATCTAATACATAGCGGCGAAATTCTGGTGCTTCATCAATAAATAGCACTCCTTTATGGGCTAATGTAATTTCTCCCGGTTTGCATTACTGCCCCAGCAATACGTAAT